>Ga0335085_10000067_pt1 | contig 364923 bp, 343 predicted proteins | sample Lox_Sample_45_FD_206712 | JGI IMG/M metagenome (GOLD analysis project Ga0335085, IMG submission 206712) | Soil microbial communities from Loxahatchee National Wildlife Refuge, Florida, United States - Lox_Sample_4.5 | ecosystem: Environmental > Terrestrial > Soil > Wetlands | place: USA... | reverse complement strand
CTGTCGTCCCTTCGAGGTCTTAGCCATGTGACGATCGAGGTCGAGCAATGCGCGGGGCACAAAATCTGATGGCGTCATCGCGGCCATGGATCGAAAGGATTGGTGGCCGATCGGAAGCCAGGACTCTCTCCAGCGCTCGCGTGCTTCCGTTCGTCACCGCATTGCTGGCGGGGCTCATATTTGTCGCAGATACCTTCACTAGTCTCGAAATCGCGGTCGCGGTTTTCTATGTCGTTGTCGTATTGCTATCGGCCATATTCGCGAGGCCCCGCGGCGTCATAGTGTTTTCGTTCGGTTGCGTGGTGTTGACCGTTGCCAGTTATTTTCTCACGCCTGGAGGCGACATTCAGGCCGGGTTGATCAATACCTTTATCAGTATCGTCGCCATTGGCTCGACCACATTCCTGGTACTTAGAAACCAATCGGCGCAATTGGCGGCGGATGATGCTCGCACGCAGCTGGCCCACATCTCCCGGGTTACGACGTTGGGAGAGCTAGCGGCGTCCATTGCCCACGAGGTCAATCAACCCCTTGGCGCGATTGTCACGAACGGAAACGCAACCGTGCGATGGCTTTCTATCGATCCGCCAAACCTCCACGAAGCGATCAAAACTCTGGGCTACATCGTCGAAGACGCCGATCGCGCCAGCCAGATCATTGCCCGCTTGCGGCGGCTGACGAGGCGGGCCCCCGCAATGGCCGTCCCCGTGGATGTCAATGACGCGATCAGAGAGATCACCTCCCTGATGCAGCACGAATTTCGCCGGCATCGGATCGTGCTTCAGCTCTCGTTATCGGATGCTCTGCCGCGCGCACGCGGCGACCGTGTCCAAGTCCAGCAAGTCGTTCTGAACCTGCTGCTCAATGCGGTCGAGGCCGTCACCGCAGTCGGTGATCGTTCGCGGGAGTTGACAATTGCGACGGCCCTAGAAGACGCCAAGCACGTTTGCGTTTCCGTGACAGATACCGGTCCGGGCATCGAAGCGAGTGTTGCTGAGCGGATGTTCGACGCATTTTACACGACGAAGCCGGACGGCATGGGCATCGGCCTGGCTGTCACCCGCTCAATCGTGGAAGCACATGGTGGGCGCATCCAGGTAAAGCCGAACAGTCCTCAGGGGACGACGATACAGTTCACGATACCGGTCGCTCGCGGAGTACTTCCGCAATGAACGCGCCAAAACAAAATTCGCTTGTCGTGGTGATCGATGACGACCCCTCCATCAGGCGGGCGCTCGACAGTCTATTGCGCTCGGTCGGTCTGGACGTGCGCACTTTTGTGTCAGTCGAGGAATTCGAACGCAACACGCTCCCCGACATGCCGACCTGCCTCGTGCTTGATATCAGAATGCCCGGAATGAGCGGGCTGGATTTCCAGCGCAAATTGGCCGGCGCGGATCGCCCGTTCCCCATCATCTTCATCACGGGTCACGGCGATATACCCATGACGGTTCAAGCCATGAAAGCCGGAGCGATTGAATTTCTGGCGAAACCCTTTCGCGACCAGGATTTGCTCGAAGCGATACAGGCCGGACTCGAAACGGATCGAACCCGCCGTGCCGAACTCGCCGACCTTCACGAACTTCGCGCACGTCTCTCTTCTCTCACGCCGCGCGAGCGCGAGGTGATGTCGCATGTTGCGACGGGCCGGCTGAACAAACAGATCGCCGCCGATCTGGATGTCAGCGAGATCACGATCAAGGTGTGCAGAGGCCAAGTCATGCGGAAGATGCAGGCTGTCTCGTTTGCCGACTTGGTTCGAATGGCGGATCGACTTGGCGTCACGCTCACGGACGATCACTGACAAGAATATACCTTGGTATAGACGACCTATACCTTGGTCTCGCATGACTTTCCCAATGCACATTGCGGCGATGGTCGCGCTTAAGAAATCGACCATTGCTCCCCCGGAAAATTGCGCTCGCGTCTACGCGAGGCGAACCGGATGCCGTTTATCAGACGATTGAAAGACTTCATGCGGCAGCGCGCCTCGCTGCTGGCAGACTTTACGCGCGCGCGGGATGGCAACGTCGCGATGATTTTTGCGCTTTCATTGATACCGATCTGTATCGCTGCCGGTGCTGGTCTGGACATGGCGCGTGCAATGGTCGTGAAGTCGAATATGACGGAGGCGCTTGATGCAGCCGGTCTCGCCGTGGGCGCTACCGCAGGACTTAGCCAGGATCAGATGAATTCCGTGGCGCAAAACTATTTCAACGCAAACTTCAGATCCGACCCCTCCTATGGCACCCCAGCACCGGTTACGGTCACACAATCCGGGCAGGACGTAGTTCTTTCCACAAGCGTAAACATGCCAACAACGCTTATGGAGATCGCTGGCATCCATACCGTTCCAGTCGGCGTTTCGATCACGGTCACACGTGAGTTCAAGAATTTGGAGATTGCGCTCGTGCTGGACAATACCGGGTCTATGGCGGGGCCCAAGATTTCAGCGCTCAAGACAGCGGCTTCAAACTTTGTGGACACGATGGCGGCAGTAGCCGGAAGCAGCCCGTTGCCGAACCCCGTGAAGATTTCGGTTGTGCCCTACACGATGACCGTGAACGTCGGCACGGCCTATAAAACGGCATCGTGGATGAGCGGTGTAATGCCAACGGCCTATGGATCCGACATCTTCACAAACTCGAATACCAACCGGTTCACCTTGCTGAGCCAGATGGGGGTTAGCTGGCAAGGTTGTGTCGAAATTCGCCCGCATCCCTATGATGTCCAGGACACCGCACCGTCAAGCGGCGCCACGCTGTACGTCCCATTTTTCTCGCCGGATGAACCCGACGACTCGAACCAGGGATATGTGAACAGCTATCTCAGCGACTACTCGGGAGACAAGAACGCGACATGGAAAGTCAAGCAAGGCGACCCGCTCAAATATACTAAGTCTCCCAAGTCCGGCACCAACGGCATCGGCTATCAATTTGGGCCGAATGCGGGATGCAGCTTGCAGCCGCTCATTCGTCTCACCACTGACTTCTCTTCGGTGAAGCAAACCATTAACGGCATGGTGGCCGGTGGAGACACAATCATTCATGCTGGATTCGCTTGGGGCTGGAACACACTGTCGCCCAATGCGCCATTTGCCGATGGTGCGCCGTACAACGACGGCAAGACGATGAAAATCATGATTTTGATGACTGACGGGGAAAACCACAACGTCGATACTTCGAGCCCGGACGACTCAGTCTATGGAGGCGCGGGTTACATCTGGCAGGGTCGTTTGGGAATCACGAGTGGGAGTCTGGACCAGAGACGCGTGACCTTGGACAACCTTTTGATACAAGCGTGCACAAACGCCAAAGCGGAGGGAGTGATAATTTACTCCATCATGTTCGATGTCGCCAATGACGCGCAGGATGCGCCCGCCATGATGCAACAGTGCGCGACGTCGGCGCAGACGTATTATCTCGTCCAGAACGTCGGCGACCTCACCGGCACCTTCCAGCAGATCGCCAACTCGATTCAAAACCTGCACATTTCCAAGTAATCCACACGGATTTCGCGCGAATATACCAAAGTATAGTTGCGCCAGCGTTGGGCGGCTTGGACCCTCCCTCAAGGCGGCGCTGTGGTCGCACACCGATACGGCCGTAAATTCGAGAGGCGAATGTGAGCCGACCTATAGCGTTGGGCCGCAGCGCGCGAGCGGTGCTCGGCGTTTTTGCGAAGCATCACAAGCGAGCGGGCGATAGACTTCGCTACGACCAGATCTTTCACAACCTTGGCGACGCGCAGATCGCGCGAACAGGTCAGAAGGAGCTTGCACAGAAAGGCTTGGTTGTTGCGCATCCACAAGAAGTCGAACTCACGGAAACGGGTTACACCAATCTGCTATCCGACTTCGGATTCCAGTGAGCTAGCCGAGGCTTTCTGCCGCTTTTCGGCACATCGGACCTATTTGTCCTGCAATGTCGAGGATACAAGCAGTGGCAAATCTAGAGCTCCCACAATCACGTCAAAGCGTTTAACGTCTTCAACAGCAAAGTAATTCATAATCTGAGAGCTCGCTTCCATGGCTCTAGGTGGCACCAAGGACGAACTAGTTAGCGTTGGTTCGGAGAGGGGGCATTCAGGAAGCCTTCCGGAAATGATTGATTTTCGCTCCTTTCCGGAGCTGGTCGAGGTAGTTTGCCCACCAAGGCATCATTCTAACACGCTCATCCCAAAACGAACCCCGGGAATAGGCTCGGCGCACATCGTTGGATTCGACATGCGCCAGTTGGCGTTCAATGGCGTCGGGATGCCATTTGCCGGACTCGTTGAGCAAGGTCGAGGCGCTGGCGCGGAAGCCATGGGATGTCATTTCGTCTTGCCCGTATCCCATCCTGCGTAGGGCGCTGTTCAAGGTATTCTCGGAGATCGGCTTCGCGGCTCCGTGAAAGCTTGGAAACAGAAGTTTGCGATGGCCCGTGATCTTGCGCAGGTCTTCCAATACCGCGAGTGCCTGGGGCGCCAAAAATACGCGATGTTCACGTCGCATTTTGGTCTTTTCGGCCGGTATGGTCCAAATCGATCTATCGAAGTCGAACTCGGTCCATTCGGCAAAGCGCAATTCGCCCGGTCTAGGGAAGAGAAGCGCCATCAGTTTGAGCCCGGCAACGGTCGTCGGCTGTCCGTCGAAACCATCTATAGCACGGAGCAAGCCGCCAAATTTCTCCGGATCCGTGATTGCGGCCCGAGGCGTGACCTTCGGCGGTGTGATGGCCCCCCGCAAAACGGGCGTTGGATCGAATTCGGCGCGCGAAGTGGCGACCGCATAGCGACAGACTTGGCCAATCGTCGATTTCAGGCGCCGTGCGGTTTCGTAATTTCCTTTGAATTCGACTTCCTGGACGATCTTGAGAACATCAACGGGTCGAATCTCTGAGACTCGTTTCGAGCCGAGCATCGGATACGCGAAGCCCAACAGCCACTCCTTTTTCACCATCGTCGGTCCAGCCAAATTGTCTCGCCGGCATTTGGCAATGAATTCGAGCGCTATCTCTCTGAAGGTGTCGCCGGGTAGCGGCTCAGTCATTTCGGCGAGGCGTTTCTCCGCGGCCGGATCGACGCCTGACCGGATTTTCACCTTCACTTCGTCGCGTTTGGTCCGGGCATCGAGAAGGGACACTTGGGGATAGGGGCCGAGTGCCATCTGCGCCTGCTTACCCTGATAGCGATAAATGAGCTGCCATAGCCGCGCGCCGTTGGGTTGAATCCACAGCTGCAGGCCGCCTCCGTCCGAAAGTTTCTGGCGAGTTTTCCGGGGCTTGGCGCCCCTGCATTTGACGTCGGTCAGAGCCATGATCGCGTCCTTTCGATGGTGACGAGATTCCGTACCCACAGGGGTCTTTCTCGACCCCTCCGTACCCATAAAATACCCAGAAATTTGCCGGGTAGCCCAGAGCGGCGGCGAACGATGGCGAACGCCAAAGCCGCTATTTCGTTGGGTTCTGCGGGGTCTGCGGTCTTTCGCGAACGTTGGCGAAAGAACAAATGGTGCCCAGAAGAGGACTCGAACCTCCACGCCTTGTGAGCGCTAGTACCTGAAACTAGTGCGTCTACCAATTCCGCCATCTGGGCAGGCCGGGAGCCGATGTTTAGGTGCGCCGCCGAATCCTGTCAACGGAAAGGCCGGTAATCCAGGCTCTACCCCATCCCGGTGGTCAGGCCGCTAGGCCATGCTCAAGTCGCGCCGCCCGCGCCTTCGAAGATCGAGCCCGCCATGGCCGGCGAGCGCTTGACCGTCTGGCGGTAGAATTCCCGCCATTTCAGCACTTCGGGCGCCACTTTGCGCTTGGCCGGGTGGAAGCCGGGCGCGAAATATTTCGCCACGCCCCAAAGCGTGCGCGGCCAGACGCCCGGCGCGATCCAGTGGAACCAGAAACTCCCCGCCCAGGCGCGCATGTTGAAGAGTTCGCCGCGCTGGGCCAGCAGCACCATCGGCAGGACCGTGCTCATCAGCGTGAAATCGAGCGTCATGATCGCCATGGCGGTGCAGCGGTAGAAATAGAAACGGATGCCCGGCGTCACCGCGCGGAACACATCGAAGGCGACGGCCTTGTGCTCTTCCTCTTCCATCGCATGCCAATGCCAGAGATCGCGATAGAAGGGATGCGCATTGGCGAACGGGTTGAGCTTGCTAAGTGTCGCCTCGGCGAAGAGCGCGGTGAAATGTTCGAGCGCGCAGGTGATGGCGAGTTGCGCGCGCGGCGGCAGCTTGCGCAACTGCGTCACGAACCATTTCACGTGGTTCTCGATCATATCCACGCGGACGCCGGTATGCGCCATGTTCCGGTTGTAGACCATGTGCTCGCGGCTATGGATCGCTTCCTGCGCGGTGAAGGCCGCGACATCGGCTTTCAATTTGGGATCGGTGATGCGATCGGCGTAATATCTCACGCTGTCGATGAAGAAGCGTTCGCCTTCCGGGAATGTGAAGGAGAGCGCATCGAAATAGGAGGTGATCGCGGGATTGCCCGAATGCCACCAGGCGGGAAGCGTTTCGTCGAATTCGAAGTGGACGTTGCGCGGGATGATGGCTTCGGCCATGGTCAGATCTCCTGCATCTCGAAATCGCCCTTGGAGGCGCCGCATTCGGGGCATGTCCAGTCGGCGGGAATGTCGGCCCAGCGCGTGCCCGGCGCGATACCCTCGTCGGGCCAGCCCAGCGCTTCGTCATAGATGAAGCCGCAACAGGCGCATTGCCATTTGCGGAAATTCATGAGTCCTCGAGCCTCCGGAAATCCACCTTGTCGCGCACGGCGCAATCGGGGCAGGCCCAATTGTTGGGCACGTCTTCCCATTTCGTGCCGGGCCGAAAACCTTCGCGGGGAAAGCCCTTCGCCTCCTCATATATAAAGCCGCATTCGCACTGATAACGCGCCATCGCTTCAGGCCTTCGCGTATTTCGCCAGCATTTTTGCGCGCACGCGGGGATGGATGTTCGCAAGCCGCACGTCGCCCCTATAGTGGTTCACCACGCGCCGGTTCATCAGCCAGAACCAGACGGGCGGAATATAGGCGGGCAGAAGCAGCCCCGCATATCCGGCCGGCAATTGCGGGCTCTCGTCATAATGGCGCAGCGCCTGGAAACGCCGGGTCGGATTGGCGTGATGATCGGAATGGCGCTGCAATTGATAGAGGAACACATTGCCCATGATGTAGTTGCTGTTCCAGCTATGCTCGGGCAGGCAGCGCTCATAGCGGCCTTCGGCGGTCTTCTGGCGGAGGAGCCCGTAATGCTCGAGATAATTCACGACTTCGAGAAGCGTTGCGCCATAAAACGCCTGTAACAGCAGGAACGGCAGCGCCCACCATCCCGCCCAGGCGGTGATGGCGGCGAAGAGCACGATGGTCATGCCCCAGGCCTGGAGATTGTCGTTGTCGAAGCTCCACACGCTTTCGCCCTTGCGCGCGAGGCGCTCTTTTTCGATGTTCCAGGCCGAGCGCGCCGAGCCGATCATGGTGCGCGGCAAAAATTCCCAGAAATTCTCGCCCAGCCGCGCGCTTGCGGGATCCTCGGGCGTCGCCACGTTGCGGTGATGGCCGCGATTGTGCTCGACATAGAAATGGCCGTAGGCCACCGGCGCCAGCGTGATCTTGGAAAGCCAGCGCTCCCATGAATCCTTCTTGTGGCCGAGTTCATGGGCGGTGTTGATGGCGACGCCGTTGATGGCGCCGACGCTGAAGATGAGCCCGGCATATTGAATCCAGTTCGTCACTTCATGGGTGACGAGCCAGGCGCCCCAGAACGTCACGAAGAACTGCGAAGGAACATAGGCCGCCACGATGATGCGGTAATACCAATCGGCTTCGAGCCTGGGGATCGCCCAATCGGGCGCGTTGTTCTGGTCCCGGCCCACGAGGAAATCGAACAGCGGGATCACGAGATATATGACGATGGGCGAGATCCAGGCATAGATCGCCAGATGGGTCTGGTGGAAATGCCAGAGACCGTTTACAACCAGAAGTGGCAGAAGCGGCGAAAGCAGCCAGATATAGCGTTTGCGGTCGCTCCACGAAGCAGTCATGTTCGCCATCGTCATCCCAAGCACCTTTGATACTGCCAGTGTACAATGGCACAATTACTAATGGTCGAAAGCCCCGCCGTCAATCGCCGATCCATGACAAAGCCCAAAAGACGCACCAAGCATAGCGCCGCCGAATTCACGATCGATGAATTGGCGCGCGCCGCCGGAACGACGGTGCGCAATGTGCGCGCCTATCAGGAGCGCGGGCTGTTGCCTGCGCCGAAAAAGCGCGGCCGCGTAGGCATCTATGGCCCCGAGCATCTGGCGCGGCTGAAGACCATCGGCCCCATGCTGGAGCGCGGCTATTCGCTCGCCAATGTCGGCGAGCTGATCGAGGCGTGGGAAAAGGGCCATGACATCGGAAAGCTTCTGGGTCTGGAGGTCGCGCTCACCAGCCCCTGGACCGACGAGCAGCCCCAGCAGATTACCAAGGCGCAATTGCAGGAACTGTTCGGTTCCGCACTCACGCCCGAGGCCATGCTGAAGGCGGTCGAATTCGGCGCGGTGCGTCTGGAAGGCGACACCATCATGGTTCCCAGCATGAAGCTTCTGCGCGCCGGCGCGCTGCTCGCCAAGGAAGGCGTGCCGCTGGTCGAGCTCCTCAAGGTGGTCGCGCGGCTGCGCGCCACCGTCGACCGCATGGCGACGGAGCTTCTGGAACTCGCCATGAAATATGTGTTCGACCGCTACGGCAAAGGCGTGCTGCCCCCGGCCGAGGATGCGCCGAGGCTCGCCGAGCTCATCTGGCAATGCCGGCCGCTGGTGATGCAGGCGGTCGATACCGAAGTCGCCCATGCGATGGAAAAGGCGGCGGAGAAATTCATCGGCGACAAATTGTCGAATGTGCTGGAGCAGCTTCACCGGCCTCTGGCGAGCTCGGAGTGATGGGCGGCGATTTGCTTGCTTCCCTTCCGGGCATCCATTGGATATGACAGCGCCGTTCGAATCCGGGGTTCGCGCATGGCAGAGCAGGTGACCGTTTTCGGAGGTTCGGGCCTCATCGGCCGCCATACCGTGCGCGCACTCGCCGCCGCCGGGTATCGCATCCGGGTTGCGGTGCGCGAGCCCAATCACGCGATGTTCCTTCTGCCCGCGGGCCATGTCGGCCAGATCCAGATCGTTAAATGCAATGTGCGCAACGAGGAGCAGGTGGCGGCGGCGCTGCGCGGCGCGGACGCGGCCGTCAATCTCGTGGGCGTGCTCTATTCGCGGGGGAAACAGAGCTTCCAGGCGCTGCACAAGGAAGCGCCCGCCGCCATCGCAAGGGCCGCGAAAGCGGCCGGCGTCAAGACCTTCATCCACGTCTCGACCATGGGCATCAGCCCGGAATCGGAATCGGCCTATTCGCGCAGCAAAGCTTTGGGCGACGAGGCCGCGCGCGCCGAATTTCCCGCGACCACCCTCATCAAGCCCTCGATCATCTTCGGGCCCGAGGACGATTTCTTCAACAAATTCGCCAATCTCGCGCGTTACCTGCCGGCGCTGCCTTTGATCGGCGGAGGGAACACGAAATTCCAGCCCGTATTCGTGGGCGATGTGGCCGATGCGATCCTTGCCTGCGTGCGCGATCCCGCAACGCGCGGCAAGACCTATGAGCTCGGCGGGCCGGACGTTCTCACCTTCAAGCAAATCCTCGAGATCATCCTGAAAGTGACCGAGCGCAAACGGCTGCTGGTGACGATCCCGTTTTGGTTTTCCTATTTGGAAGCGTTCTTCCTGCAGTTTTTGCCCAAGCCGCTGCTCACGCCCGACCAGGTGACGTTCCTCAAATCCGACAATGTGGTGACGCGGGGCGCGCTGACATTCGCCGATCTCGGCATCGTGCCGGATTCGCTGGAGGCGGTGCTGCCGTCCTATCTCTGGCGCTTCCGCGCGCGCGGGCAATATAGCGAAACGGGCCGGCTCAGCGCAGCACCATGAGCGCGACGAGCGCCGCGCCCGCAGCCAAACGATACCATCCGAACGGTTTCAGCCCGAAGCGTCCGATGAAGGCGATGAACGTCTTCACCACGACATAAGCCACCACGAACGACACCGTGAAGCCGACGAGAATGTCGATGCCCACGGCCGCGGTCAGCATCGCGCGCGTCTTGTAGAGATCGTAGACGCTCGCGCCCAGCATCGTCGGCACGGCGAGATAGAAGGTGAAGGCGGCGGCGGCCTTGCGCTCGACGCCGAGCAATTCGCCGCCGAGGATCGTGGCGCCCGAGCGCGAGACGCCCGGAATGAGCGAGATGCACTGGCAAAGCCCGATCTGCAGCGCCTTCTTGAGCGGCAAATGATCGGCGTCGGTATAGCGCGGCTCTGGCGCGATGCGCTCGAACACCAGGATGACGATGCCGCCCAGCATCCAGGTCGTCGCGATCACCGGCAGCGCGCGCGCCGGATCGAGCAGGAAACCGTTGATGTATTTGATCAGCCATGCGCCCAGCACCGCCGACGGCAAGAACGCCACGATGACGGCAGCTGTGAAATGGCGCGCGTTTTTGTATTTGGGCAGGCCCACCAGCACGTTCCAGAACTTGCTCCAATAGACCGCGACCACCGACAACACCGCGCCGAGCTGGATCACGACGGTGAAGGTTTCCCATTGCGCCTTGTTCAAGCCCAGCAGGTTTTCGCCCACGAGCAGATGCGCCGTGGACGACACGGGCAAAAATTCCGTCAACCCCTCGACGATGCCGAGGATGATGGCGTTGATGATGTCGTGCATACCGTCTCCGCTCGCTTCCCGCCGCGCGAACAGCTAGCACGGCGCGGCCCGTTCCGCCACGGCCGCCGCCTTCAATGCTTCGACTGCACGATGTCCTGGAACCGATTGAGGCGCGCCTGGATGCGCTCGTTTTCCTCGCCGGTCGCATCGCCCTTGATGAAGCGGAACTGGAACTGCCCGTTGGTGATTTCGAGCGACGCCATGGCGCCCGAATGCCCCTCGCCGATATCGTCGATCATGAGCGGATAGCCGGCCAGCACGACCTTGTAGTCGTTGGGCGCGGGCACGATATCGCGCCGCGCGCAGGTCACCGCCGAGGCCGTCTCGCCGTCGGGCAGGTCGGAATTTCAGGGACACAATACGTAATTGCCTCCGGCGCGCAACCGCGCAGCACGCCGGCTGCCAATCGCGCCGCCATGCAGGTTGGGTCGCCGCGTGCGGGAGAGCAATTAAGTATTGTGTCACCGTAATTCTCGTAATTCTGACGGCGTCAACGATGCGCCCGCGCTCGCCGCCGCCGAGATCTCCATCGCCATGGGCACGGGCTCGGACGTGGCCATCGAAACCGCGGGGCTGACGCTTATCAAAGGCGATCTCGCGGGCCTCGTGCGCGCCCGCAAGCTCGCCCGCGCGGCGCTGGGCGACATGAAGCAGAACCTGTTCTTCGCCTTTGTCTACAATTCGCTGGGGGTGCCGGTCGCGGCCGGCGTGCTCTACCCGTTCACGGGGCTTCTGCTCTCGCCTATGATCGCGGCCGCCGCCATGAGCCTGAGCTCGGTTTCCGTGATCGCCAATGCGCTCCGTTTGAGGACTGTGCGTCTGTGATGGGTCGGTTCTCCAAAATCGGCGCGGGCGCGAAGGATTTTTTCCGCTGGCTGTGGTGGGGCGCGGGCGAGCGCACGCCATGGGTCCGGCGCGTGATCGCGATCCTCTTCGCCTTCGCGTTTCCGATTCCGGCGCTTTTGATCTTGCTGTTCCGCTTCGCGCCGGTGCCGCTGACGCCACAGATGATCGTCTCGTTCGTGAGCGGCAACGGCGCGCATCACGAATGGGTAGCTTACGGCGATATCGCGCCCGCGCTCGGCCGCGCGGCGATCGCGGCGGAGGACGAACGCTTCTGTTCGCACAACGGCTTCGACTGGAAATCGATCGACAAGGCCATCCAGACCCATGAGCGCCATCCGCGCAGGCGGTTGCGCGGCGCCAGCACGATCAGCCAGCAGACCGCGCGCACGATCTTCCTCGTGCCGGCGCGAAGCTGGGTGCGCAAGGGCGCGGAAGCTTACCTAACCGTGTTGCTGGAAGCGTTGTGGCCGAAGAAGCGGATTCTCACCGCCTATCTGAATCTGGTCGATTGGGGCCATGGCAATTTCGGCGCCGAAGCGGCGGCGGAAGATTATTTTCACAAGCCGGCCGCCAATCTCACCGTATTCGAAGCCGCGCGTCTTGCCGCCGTGCTTCCCAACCCGGATCAATGGCGCGCCGTTGCCGCCGGGCCTTACGTCGCCTCGCGCACCGCTACGCTCGTGGGCCGCATGGGAGCGGTGCGGCGCGACGGGCTCGATGTCTGCGTGAGATGATTTAAGCGCAGCGCGCCAGCACCGCGCGTAATTCGGAGAGTTCCGGCGGCTTGCCGAGCAGATGATCGACGCCTTCGGGCATGTTGCCGTCGGCGTTCATCCGCCTGCCCCAGCCGGTGAGCAGCACCACCCGCGTCGACGGCGAAGTGGATTTGACGGCGCGCGCCACCTGGTTGCCGTCCACATAAGGCATGCCGAGATCGGTGATGACGACCGCGAAACCGCCATTCGATTGCGCCTTGCGCACGGCTTCGATCGCTTCCTGGCCTCCGGTCGCGGTGGCGATGTCGTGGCCGTCGAGCTCGAGCACCGTCCGCATGGAATCGAGCACGAAAGGATCGTCGTCGACGATGAGGATGCGCAAGGGCTTGCTCGGCGCCTCGCTCGGCGCGGGCGGGCGCGCTTCGCCCGCGAGCGGCGTGCGCGCCAGGAAGATGAGCCGCGCCGCGGTCCCTGCGCCGGGCGCGCTGTCGATCTCGATCTCGGCCGAATGACGTTGCACCACGCCATAGACCATCGCCATGCCGAGGCCCGTGCCGCGTTCGCCCTTGGTGGTGAAGAAGGGCTCGAAGACGCGCCGGCGCGTCTCCTCGTCCATGCCGGTGCCGGTGTCGCGCACCTCGACATAGACATGCCGCGGCGGACCCTCGACCGAAACGACGCCCGTCGAGATCGTCATCGTGCCGCCGTCATGCATCGCATCGACGGCATTGAAGACGAGATTGGTGAGCGCCTCGCGGATCTCGCCCTCCACGCCCATGATGGCGGGAAGATCGGGATCGAGGATCGCCTTCACCTCGATGACGCCGCCCTGCTGCTGCTGCATGTCGCTCCAGCGCGCGCGCGTCAGATCGATAACCTGCTGCACGAGCTTGTTGAGATCGACGGGGGCGAGCGTGAGATCGGCCTCGCGCTTGCGGCTGAAATCGCGCATGCGCCCGACCGTCGCCGAAACGTCGGCCACGACGCGCTTGACGGTCTCGAGATAGGTGCGCACCTGCGGGCTGAGATTGGGCTCGCGCTCGAGCAGCGATTGCGTATAGAGCGCGACCGGCGACATGGCGTTGTTGATGTCGTGGGCGATGCCGCTCGACATCTGCCCGAGCGCGCGCAGCCGTTCCTGCTGCATGATGTCGCGAATGCTCGCCACCATCTTGGCGAAGGCGCGCTCGAGCACGCCCACTTCGTCGCTGCCCCCGCTTTCGGGCAGCTCCACGGTGAAATCGCCTTGCGTGACGCGGGCGGCCGCGCGCGCGATATCGCGGATCGGCTTGGCGATCGTGGCGTTGAGGCGCATGGCGATGGGCACCACGATCAGAAGCGAGCCGATCGCGGCCAGCAGCATCAGCCCGCCCACGCGCACGAGCCGCGTCGTCAGCGGCTCGGTATCGAGGGCGAGCGACACGCTGCCGACATTCATGCCGTTTTGCGCGACGGGAAGCGATGCGACGAGCCGGTTGCCTTCGAAATGCCGGCCGGGCGCCTGCGCCTTGTCGGGAAGCAGGCCGCGCGGCGCATCGCTGCGGCGATAGCGCGCGAACAGCGCGCCGTCCGGACCATAGACGCGCGCCGCGGCGATCTCGCGATTGGCCTTGAGCGCGTCGAGATATTCCTGGGCCGCCTGACGGTCGGCGAATACCAGCGAAGCCGTCAGGCTCGCGGCCAGCACCTGGGCCTGCACGGTCGCTTCCTGCGATTTTTCCAGCGCGTAGCTGTTGCCGTTGTAGGCGGTGACGATAGCGCCCGCCACGAGCTCGGCGATGGCGCAGGCAAAGACCGTGACCAGAACCAGTTTCCAGCGGATCGGCAGATCTTTCAGCCCGCGCATCGCTCCGCTTCCCTAGCTCCTGGGCCTCACATTGAGTGCGAGGCTCAACAGATGCGAAGAGATGGTGATGCCGTTCTTCGCCGCCGCCGCGTCGTCGATGTTGAAGCGCACGCGATTGTCCTGCACCACGAATTCGACGATGCCGGATTTGTGCGCGTCGGGCACGGAGTCGGTGACGGTGAGGACGCCGCTGCCGGCGACCGCATCGAGCGCCTCGTCGACCGACTGCTCGTCGGAGCCGCCGGCATAGAGGATGGCGCAGCCGGAATCGCGCGCGACCGATCGCAGCCGCTTGATCACGATGGCGCGATTGCCGATACGCTCGCCCTGCACGATCTTGTCGAGCGTATCGCCGAAGGGATCGGCCCCTTCCACGCAGAGCACGACCGGGCTTTGCGGCGAATCGAACGCGGTCCTCGGCCAATCGACGAAAATGCCGAATTTCGAAAGATAGGCGGCCTTGACCGCGAATTCGGGCGTGGCGGCCGATGCGGCGGGAACGAGCAATGTGGCAGCGATGACAGCCGCAAACGTTACGCTGCGGCGGAAACCGGTCACAGATCCCATCGGACACTCGCAACGAAGCTGCGGGGAATTTCGTTGGAGCCGCCGGTGGTGAGGAATTCCGGATGATGTTTGTGAAGCAGATTGGCTCCGCTCAGCGACAATTGGATGTTTTCGCAGATCTTCCAGGCGAGATTGGCGTCCATCTCCGCATAGGCGGACACGCGCGGATTCGGCAGGCGGCCCACGCCGCGCAGCGCGACATTGAGCATCACATCGGGCGTGATATCCATCGAGGAGCGCAGCGAAAGCTGCCACGGCGGATCGTCGCCCGCCGTCGGCGCGTTGCTGCCGAGCAGATTGCTGAGGCTGTCGGCGCGGAATTTCAGAATCTCGTTCTGGTAGTTCGCGCCCGCCGACAGCCGCCACCAATCGGCGACCGCATAGGTGCCCCAGAACTCCGCGCCATAGGTATGGCCGTACATCTTGTTGCCATAGACCAGCGGGAAGAACGTAATGGGCGTGGCCTCGTAGCTGCGCATGTCGTCGTAGACATTGTAGTAGAGCGACAGCGAGACGGAGAGATCCGGCGAGAGCTCGCCGCGATAGCCGGCCTCGTAGGCCCAGAGCTTTTCCTCGTGGAAATGCCCGCCGCCGAGGAACAGCGTGGTGCCCAGATATTCGTTCAGGTCGCGGTCCCAGAGCGAGGGCGCACGCACGGCGCGCGAGGCCGAGGCCCAGACGAGATCGTAATTGTCCGGCTTCCACGACACGCGCACATTGGGCAGATATTGCACGCTGATGAAGGGATCGTCCTCGACCTTCGTGCCGAGGATCAGATTGAACGTGTCGCTGAGCGCGATCGTGTCCTGCACGAATCCGCTGGCCAGGTGCTGCGACGTATCGGGCGGCAGGAATTTGACGGACGCCGTATTGTTGAAATGGTCTTCCATGTAACGGAAATCGCCGCCCCACACGATGTCCTGATCCGCGCCCCAGGAGAAATTGTGCTGCGCGTCGATGTCGTATGTGCGCACCGTATCGCCGATGCCGCCGGGAACGCGCAGCGTGTTGTAATCGTAGTAGGCCTGTATCTGCAGCCCGCCGCCATCCTGCTTCTGGCTCCAGCGCGCCAGCAGATTGTGCCCGCCGATCACCGCATCGGGCGGCAAGGGCTGGTTCTCCGCGCCGGTGAAGATGTCGCCCTGCACGGTCAGAAGGGAATCGCCCGGCGCCCAGTCGAGCCGGAAGCCGCCCTGGAATTTGTGCCAGTCGTCATAGGCGCTCGCGCCCGGCGCGGTCACATCATGATCGCGATTGAAGCCCATGCCGTAGATGCGCAGTGTCGTGTCCTGCCCGATCGTACCGCCATATTGGGCGCTCGCGCCATAATCGAGATTTCCCGCCTGCACCTTGGCGAATGCGCCCTGCGTGTCGGCGGAACTCTTGGTGATGATGTTGATGACGCCGTTCACCGCATTGGCGCCCCAGAGCGCGGCTCCCGGCCCGCTGATGACTTCGATGCGGTCGATGTCCTCGGGCAGCACATATTGCAGATCCCAGAACACGCCCGCGTAAAGCGGCGTATAGACGCTGCGCCCGTCGATCAGAACCAGAAGCTTGTTGCCCGCGCCGTTCGAGGTCGTCGTGCCGTTGAAGCCGCGCGCCGTGATGGCGTAGCTGTTGGCGCTCACCTGCGCCACTTCGAGATTGGGCGCCAGCCGCAGGATTTCGGGAAGCGTGGTCGCGCCCGAGCGCGCGATCTCGTCATGGGTGATGACGTAGATGGCCGCCGGCGCGTCGCTCAGCGGTTCGGGCTCCTTCGATACCGAGGTGACCTCGATATTGCCCAATTGTTCGATGGACATCTCCTGAAGCGCAGTCAGCGACTGGTCCTGGGAATCGCCGTCGGCGCTGGCCGAAGTATTCCAAAGAAGAACGAGGGCCGCCGCCCCAATCGAACGGGCCGCCGCCCGCGCCCAATGGCCGCCGATCCCTCGCGATTTCATGGCTGCGCTTTCATTGCCGGTCCCGCTGCGCGTCCAAATATTCTTTGGAAGAATCAAGTTAACCGGCGGTTAATTTCGCCCTTCGGGCGGTTACTGTCCACCGCGGGTCCCGCCGCGGCGGCGGGCACTAGGAGAGCCGCGCCCCATTCACTAGATTGCCTGACCATGCGCAAGCTGATTCATCTGCTTCTGTCGCCACCCTCGCGCTTTGCGCGGCTTCTGATCGCGGAGAAACGGCTGTCCTGCGATCCCGCCGCGCCGGAAGATGTATCGGCCCATCTGCCGGTCTTCACCGATCTCGACGGCACACGCCTCGAGGGTATCTGGGCCATCGTCGATCACCTGGAAGGAAATTATCCCGAGCATCCGCTGACGCCCGAGGAGCCGCGCGCCCGCGCCGATACGCTCAGGCTGCTGGATTGGGCGATGGGACCCTTGCAGGAGAATGTCACCAAGAAGATCGTCTACGAAAAGGCCTCGCAGCGTTTCACCGGCGCCGGCGCCAGGCGCGCGCCCGACATGATGATCGTGCGCGACGGGCGCGAGGCGCTGAAGAGCGCGCTGATGGAAATCGGCACGGGCGCCGAGCGCCACGGCTATCTTTCCGCGCGCGAATGCGCGCTGGGCGATCTGGCGGTGGCGGCGCATCTTTCGGCGCTCGATTATTTCGGAGAAGTTCCGTGGACGGATTATCCGGCCGCGGGCGAATGGTATGTGCGCATGAAATCGCGGCCCTCCTTCCGCACGCTGCTCGCCGACCGCGTGCCCGGCCAGCCGCCGGTATCCCACTATGCCGAGCTCGATGCCTGGACCTGACCCGCGCGCGGCCATCGCCGAACGTGCCAGGTCCGAAGGTTTCGATGTGGTGGGATTTGCGCGCGCGGCGCTGCCGCACAATGCGAACGCGCATCTGACGGAGTTCCTCGCGCAAGGCCGCCACGGCACGATGGAATGGATGGCGAGGAATGCGGCGCGGCGCGGCGATCCGAAGGAACTCTGGCCGGACGCCAAAAGCGTGATTGTCGTGGGCATGAATTACGGGCCGGATCGCGATCCCCTCGCCCATCACGCACACGAGAATATCGGCGTCATATCCGTTTATGCGCAGGGCGACGATTATCACGACGTGCTGAAGGCGAAGCTGAAGCGGCTCGCCGCCTTCGTCAGCGGCACGTTCGGCGGCGAGGTGAAAGTGTTCGTCGATACCGCGCCAGTGATGGAAAAACCGATCGCCGAGGCGGCCGGGATCGGCTGGCAGGGCAAGCACACCAATCTCGTCAGCCGCGAATTCGGCTCGTGGCTGTTTCTGGGATCCGTTTTCACGACGCTGGAAATCGAACCGGATGAAGCCGAAACCGATCATTGCGGCGCCTGCAGGCAATGCCTCGATGTCTGCCCGACCGGCGCCTTCACCGCGCCTTACGAGATCGATGCGCGGCGCTGCATTTCCTATCTCACCATCGAGCACAAGGGACATATTCCCCGCGAATTCCGCGCCGCGATCGGAAACCGCGTTTACGGCTGCGACGATTGCCTTTCGGTATGCCCATGGAACAAATTCGCGAGCATCGCTCATGAGGCGCGGTTGCAGGCGCGCGGCGAACTTGCGGCGCCCGAATTGCGCGAATTGGTCAAACTCGACGACGCGGCGTTCCGCGCGCTCTTTGGCGGCGGCGCAATCAAGCGCATCGGCCGCGACCGCTTCGTGCGAAACGTGCTGATCGCCATCGGCAATTCTGACGATGCGTCGCTGATCGAAAGCGCTAAGGGCTTGCTGTCCGATCCCTCGCCTCTCGTGCGCGCGATGGCGGTCTGGGCGCTTTCGCGGCTGATGGACGGCAAATCTTTCGCCGCACTGGCGGCTAAAACGGACGAAACCGATGACGAAGTCTTGCGTGCGTGGAAACGCCAATAGAAAAGGCGCCCGAAGGCGCCTTTTCGAAACCCGATTGGACGGCGATCAGTTCGTTCCCGTAGAACCGACGCCGCCATTGCCGCCGCCGCCACCGCTCGACAATGCGAGCGCCACGCCGCCGGCCACCACGGCCAAACCGACCGCGATCATCGCGACGTTCGCGCCTTCGCTGTTCGCCTTTTCGACGCCGGCCGCGCTGCCCGGCGCGAGCGCGCCCTGCGCCTGCGGGGCACTCTGCTGCGGTTCGCCCGCGAAAGCCAGGGTGCTGGAGACGAGCATCGCCGCCGAGGCGATGAGTGCAGCCGATTTACGCAACATGGGAACCCCCGAATCGTTTCAAATTCTTGTCTACCGTCAAGACATTGCGAGTGTCAACCATGAGCCGTGAATTCTTCGTGAATTCTGTGGCGCCACTTCACGCCGCGATCATTCGACAATAATGATTTCTTAACGATTGGGGCAGCCCTTACGGCACGTAACCGTGCGCGCGCAGATAATCGACCACCTGGCTCGCGAGCGTTTCGGGCGCCGCACCTTCGGTCTTGAGCGTGAGATCGGCGGCCTGCGGCGCTTCATAGGGGCTGTCGATTCCGGTGAAATTCTTGATCTGGCCGGCGAGTGCCTTTTGATAAAGGCCCTTGGGGTCGCGGCGCATACAGATCTCGATCGGCGTATCGACGAACACTTCGATGAACTCGCCCGGTTGCAACAGCTCGCGTGCCATTCGCCGCTCGGAGCGGAACGGCGAGATGAACGACACCAGCACGATGAGGCCGGCGTCAACAAACAGTTTCGCGGCCTCGCCGACGCGGCGGATATTCTCCACGCGATCGGCATCGGTGAAGCCGAGATCGCGGTTGAGACCGTGACGGACATTGTCGCCGTCGAGCAGATAGGTATGGCGGCCTTGCGTGAAGAGCGTGCGCTCCACGAGGTTGGCGATGGTCGATTTGCCCGAGCCCGAAAGCCCGGTGAACCAGAGAACGGCCGGCCGCTGACCTTTCAATTCGCCGCGCACGTTCTTGTCGATGTCGAGTGCCTGCCAATGCACGTTGGTGGCGCGCCTGAGGCCGAAATCGATCATGCCGGCGGCGACAGTCGCGTTGCTGAAGCGGTCGATCAGGATGAAGCCGCCCATGTCGCGATTGCTGCGATAGGAATCGAAGGCAATCGGATGCGAGACGGAGATGTTGGTGTAACCGACCTCGTTCAGATGCAACGTCGGCGCAGCCAGATGATCGAGCGTGTTCACATCGACCTTGTGCTTCAGCGTGCTGATATTGGCGGGCACGGTCGTCGTACCGAGTTTGAGGAGGTATTGCCGCCCGGGGAGAAGCTCGTCTTCCGACATCCACAAAAGATGCGCCGCGAATTGATCGGAAAGCTCGGGGCGCGCATCGGGCGCGGCCAGAACGTCCCCGCGCGAGACGTCGATTTCGTCGGCGAGAACGATGGTCACCGCTTCGCCCGCCGTCGCTTCGTCGAGATCGCCGTCCATGGTGACGATGCGCGCGACCGTGCTGGCGCGTCCCGATTTGGCGACGACGATGGGGGCGCCCTGCCTGACGCGGCCGCCCACGATCGTGCCGGAAAAGCCGCGGAAATCGAGATTGGGACGGTTCACCCATTGCACCGGCAGGCGCAGCGGGCCTTCGGCCAGCGCCTGATCGACATTGACGGTCTCCAGGTGCGAAAGGAGCGCCGGGCCCGTGTACCACGGCGTTTTCGCACTTTTCTCTATGACGTTGTCGCCGAAGCGCGCCGAAATCGGGATCGGCACGAGGCTCTGGAAACCGAGTTCCCGCGCGAAGGCGCCGAATTCGGTCACGATGGCGTCGAAGATGTTTTGCGAGAAATCGACGAGATCGATCTTGTTGACCGCGAGCACGACATGGCGGATGCCGAGCAGCGACGCGATATAGGCATGACGGCGCGTCTGCGTCAGCACGCCCTTGCGCGCATCGATCAGGATCACCGCGAGATCGGAATTGGATGCGCCCGTCGCCATGTTGCGGGTGTATTGTTCGTGGCCGGGCGTGTCGGCGACGATGAATTTGCGCTTTTCGGTGGCGAAGAAGCGATAGGCCACATCGATGGTGATGCCCTGCTCCCGCTCGGCTTCGAGCCCGTCGACCAACAGCGCGAAATCGATATCGCCCCCTGTCGTGCCGAACTTCTTCGAATCCTTTTCGAGCGCCGAAAGGTGATCCTCGAACAGCAATTTGGAATCGTAGAGCAGCCGGCCGATCAGCGTGGATTTGCCGTCGTCCACACTGCCGCAGGTGAGGAAGCGCAATAGCGATTTCTTCTCCTGCGCCGCCAGATAGGCCTGAAGATCGGAAGGCTTGTGCATCAGAAATAGCCCTCCTTCTTCTTCTTCTCCATGGAGGCGTTTTCGTCGTGATCGATGACGCGGCCCTGCCGTTCGGAGGTTCGCGCGGTGAACATTTCCGCCACGATCTCTTCCAAGGTGGCCGCGGAAGATTCCACCGCGCCCGTCAGCGGATAGCAGCCGAGCGTGCGGAAGCGCACCAGTTTCATTTCTGGCTTTTCGCCGGGCTTGAGCGGCATGCGCTCGTCGTCGACCATGATGAGCGCGCCCTCGCGTTCGACGACGGGACGCATCGCCGCATAATAAAGCGGCACGATGGGAAGGTTCTCCATCATCGTGTATTGCCAGATGTCGAGTTCGGTCCAGTTCGACAGCGGGAATACGCGGATCGACTCGCCCTTGTTGATGCGCGTGTTGTAGACGCGCCAGAGTTCGGGGCGCTGGTTCTTCGGATCCCACACATGACTCGCATTGCGGAAGGAGAAGATGCGCTCCTTGGCGCGGGATTTCTCCTCGTCGCGCCGCGCGCCGCCGAAGGCCGCATCGAAGCCGTATTTGTCGAGCGCCTGTTTCAGCGCCTCGGTCTTCATCACCTGCGTATGCAAGGAGGAACCGGAAGCGAAGGGATTGATGCCGCGCTGAACGCCCTCCTCATTGGTATGCACGATCAGGTTCAGACCGAGACGCCTGGCCGTCTCGTCGCGGAACTTGATCATGTCGCGGAATTTCCACAGCGTGTCGACATGCATCACGGGGAATGGCGGCTTGCCCGGATAGAACGCCTTCATCGCCAGATGCAGCATCACGCCGGAATCCTTGCCGATGGAATAGAGCATCACCGGATTGCGGAACTCGGCCGCAACCTCGCGAATGATGTGGATGCTCTCGGCCTCCAGCCGTCTCAGATGGGACAGGCTTCGAACCGGCAGTTTTTCCGTTACCGACACGCGCGTTCCACTCTCAGGCCCCCGGCAAATATAGGGCGGCAAGCCCGTTCTGCGACCCCTTGGGGGCGGACATATCGCGCCGAAGCGGGGCCCGCAAGCGGGAGAGCTTCAACATCCTGAATTTTCGATCATTTCAGGCCGACGAGCGAGGCGACCCGCTCCACATCGGCGCCGCTCATGGCCGATCCCGACGGCAGGCAAAGGCCGTCGGCGAAGATGCGTTCGCTCAAGTTCCCGCCGACATGCCTTGCGCCCGCAAAAGCGGGTTGAAGATGCATCGGTTTCCAGACGGGGCGGGATTCGATGTCGTGCGATTCCAGCGCAAGGCGCACGGCTTCGCGGTCGCGGCCGAACGCGGCGGGATCGATTCGGACAACCGTTAACCAGCGTGTGGAATTTCCATAAGCCGCTTCGGGCATGAAGCTTATTCCGGGCAGGCGGCCGAGATATTCGCGGTAGCGTTCGAAGATCGCGCGCCGACGCGCCACGCGATCATCGAGCACTTCCAGTTGCCCGCGGCCGATCGCGGCGGCGATGTTGCTCATGCGGTAGTTGAATCCGACTTCCGCATGCTCGTAATGCGGGGCGGGGCGGCGGGCCTGCGTGGAAAGATAACGGGCGTGCTCCACGATGCGTTTATCGTGCGAAGCCAGCATGCCGCCGCCGGAGGTCGTGATGATCTTGTTGCCGTTGAAGGAGAAGGCGGCTGCGAATGCGCCGTCGCCCGCATGCCTGTTCCTGTAGCGCGTGCCCATCGCCTCGGCGCAATCGCAGATCACGGGCACATCGTATTCGCGGCAATGCGAGACGATCGCATCGAGGTCGCAAGCTTGCCCGTAGAGATCGGTGGGGATCACGGCCTTGGGCAGGCGCCCGCGGCGCGCGGCCGATTTCAATTCCGCGCCCAGAAGATCGGGGTCGAGAGTCCAGCTCGTTTCGTCCGGCTCGAAAAACACCGGCGTCAGCCGTTCATGCACCGCGGCACCGATGCTGCCGATGAAGGTCAGCGTGGCCGCCCAGATTTCATCGCCGGGCGCGAGGTCGAGCGATTTGAGCGCCAGATGAATCGCCGCCGTGCCCGATGAAACCGCGGCCGCGTGAGGAATGCCGGTGTAGTCCGCGAATTGCCGTTCGAACGCTTCCAGCATCGGCCCAGCGGGCGCGACGTAATTGCCGGCGAAAGCCTCTTTCACATAAGCTTCTTCGCGGCCCGACATATGCGGCGGAGAAAGGAAGAGGCGGCCCGAGGAAATTGCCATTCGAATTTATGACTCCCGATCGGCGCGCCGTTGCATGGGCCTCGCGGGATTTCCAATCACCACAGCGCCGGCAGGCACGTCTTTGGTCACCACAGCGCCCATGCCGATGACAGCACCTTCGCCGATCCGAAGCGGCTTTCCGGATTCCCCCTGCCTGATGATCGCGCCGGTTCCGACATAGACATTGTCGGCAATCTGCACGTTGCCGTTGCAGCTCACGCGGGGCGCGAACGTCACGAGGTCGCCGATGATGCAATCGTGCGCAACATACGAATATATATTAGCATGGAAGTGTGCGCCGATGCGCACATTCGACATTACAATTGTGTTCTCGCAGAGAATAACACCGGGTCCAATCTCGACCTCGTCGTAAACCCGCGCGAAAGGAGCCCTGACCGCACCAAACTTGAATCCTTCATTGCGGCACGCTTGTGCGATATCACGCCGCGCGTTGTGATCGGCAATCGTGACGACAATATGGGCATGCGGCAATTCGCGCTTGAGATCACGCAAGGAATATACCGGAACGCCATTGACGCGCTCGGGCCCTTCGTCCGAGACGAAAACGATATCGGCTCCCGACGAACGCGCGATCGAGGCCACTTCGCGGCCGAATCCGCCGCATCCATATAGGGCAATTACCGGCATCTGATCTCCTGCATGCGCATAATCGACTCTTCTCACCCCGCCTTCGCTAGTCGCGCGATCCTCCGCCGGAGGTTCCCATGAACTCCGGCATCGATGCGTGGCCATCGGCTGAAATGCCCCGCCGTGAAACGACGCGCGCTATCGTCAGGAAAAGAATCTTCAGATCCAGCCCGAAATCGCGATTGTCGACATACCAGACATCGAGGCGGAATTTTTCGTCCCAGCTCAGCGCGTTGCGCCCGTTGACCTGCGCCCAGCCGGTGATGCCGGGGCGGACGTCGTGGCGGCGCGCCTGTTCCGGCGAATAGCGCGCGAGATAGCTGACAAGCAGCGGCCGCGGACCGACAAGACTCATATCGCCTTTCAGCACATTCCAAAGTTCGGGCAATTCGTCGAGGCTGCTTGCGCGCAGCGTCCTGCCGAATGCGCCGAGCCGTGCTTCGTCGCTCAACATGCGGCCTTGCCCGTCGGCCGCGTCGCGCATGCTCCGGAACTTGACGAGCATGAACGTCTTTCCGTGCAGACCGGGCCGCGCCTGCCGGAAGAAAACCGGACGGCCGAGATTCCACCAGACCAGAAGAGCGACGGCAACGATCAACGGCGAAAGCACGACAAGGGCCATGGCAGAAATTGCGATATCGAAAGAGCGCTTCAGCATCGGGCTGCCCCGGCCACAACGCGTTCACGCACATCTGTGGTGGAGGACGCGCATAGCGCGCTCAGACGTTCGCGGAAACGGCCATAGATTTCATTCGCTCCAAACCGGGCGCCGGCGATTCGTGCGCGGCGCGAAGCCTCGGAGACGGCACTGCGATTGGCCATCAGCCAGTGGAGGACATGAATCAGGCTCTGCGGATCGTCATTGCCGTACATCCATCCGCAGCCCTCCGCTTCGATGAGGTTTGCAAGGACACCCTTGAGGCATGTCAATATCGGCAGCCCGCCCGAGAGATAATCGAAAACCTTGTTGGGCAGGCTGCGCGTGAAATCCATGCTGCTGGGATAAGGCAACAGGCCGACATCGGAGCGCATCTTCAGAGCTTCGATCTCTGCCGCGTTCACCCAGCCCGCGAAATGAACCATGGACAGGTCCCGCGCAAGCCGCGAGACCTTGAGCTCCGCCTCGCCGCGGCCGCAAAACACGATCCTCACATGTTCGAGGAGATCGGCAGGCGCGTTCTTCAGAGCGTGGATCACCGTGTCGAATTCGACGCGGTGGCTGATATTGCCGAAGAAGCAGATCGTGAGGATGCGCTCGTCGCGCTCGATGCCCCGGGAAGTCCAGAACTTGGCCGCTTCCGCAAGCGCGCCGGCCGACAGCTCCGGCGGCTCGTACGCAAGCGGCAATGCGCCGTCGAATGCGCCCCGCGGGCGGTTGCCGTGCGAGAGCGCCCAATCGACGGCATCCTCGGAAACGCCGCAGATCGCCGACGAGCCATCCACGATTTCCGCAAGCATCGCAAAATAGGGCTCAAGAGCAGTGCGCGCGATGGGCCGCGCAATCTGCGGCACCAGTTCGATCCACACTTCCGGCCAGAGATCCCGGACGTCGACCACGACGGGAATGCCATTTTTTCTGCCGTAGCGCACGGCCTCGCGGCACAGTTCCAACGGAATCAGGGACGACACGATCGCGTCCGGCTGCGCCAGTCCGGCGGCGCGCGCGCGAAAATCGCGCGCCACATCGGCGTGATGGAACATGCGCGCGAGCGAAACCGATCGCCGATACCCGCGCCCGTTCAGCCCGACGATTTCAAGCCGGGATTCCGCTGTCCCGCGTTCAATCCTGGCTGAATCGTGGCGGCGGCGGGCATGATTGAATATCTCGTTGAACCAGACGATATCGTCGCCCGCCCGTGCATATTGCTGCGCCATCACACCGGTCCGCCCGAGACGGATATGCGGCCCATCGGTGGGCCATGGCTCCGCGGTCTTCACAAACCACAAACGCATTGTCACGGGGCCCTTGCCCGTCTCTGGCACATCCGGCTCGCGGCTGAGCACATATCTAATCCCTGAGCAAGCGTTTTTGAGCGGCCAACAGCGCCCTGGCCTCGCCGATCTCGCGCGCCGGATTGCCGAGCACCGTGGCGCCGTCGTCGACGGATTTCACGACGACCGCTCCCAGACCGCAAACCGAATCCGAGCCGATTGTAATTCCGTTCATGATGGCAACACTCGGCGCTATCCAGGCGCGGTCGCCGATTCGCACACTTCCCCCTACCATGCTCATCGCGATGACGACCGCGTCGCGTCCGATGTCCGCATTGTGGGCGATGTGCACCTGATTGTCGATTTTCGCGCCGTGCCTGATGATCGTGTTTCCGAGGGAGCCGCGATCGATGCTGGTGTTGGAACCGATTTCGACTTCGTCCTCTATCACGACGCCGCCGAGATGAACGAATTTCTCCATCGTGCCGTCTTCGGTGCGCTCGTAACCGAACCCGTCCGCGCCGATCACCGTACCGCCATGGATCGTTACGCGCTGCCCGATCCTGACGCCGTCATAGAGCACGACATTGGCGTGGACGACCGAACCGGCGCCGACTTCGCAGCGGCCGATCACGGCATTGGGACCGATATAGGCGCTTTCGTGAACGCGCGCGTCCGGCGAAATCACGGCCCGCGGATCGATGCCTGATGGCCGCGCCGGCGCGAAGAATCGCGCCAGCACACGGATAAAGGCCTTGCGCGGATCGGCGACGCCTACGAGCGCGGCCGGCCCCGAATAGCCGGGCGGAATACCCTCAGACCGGCATAGAACGACGGAGGCCCTCGTTCCGCGCAACCTCTCTTCGGCCTGGTGGCCGGCCGAGCGCAGAAAGGTGATGGCGCCGGGTCCCGCTTCGCCGATTGCGGCAGGCGCGCGAAATTCCGCATCGGGATTTCCCAGGACCGCGAGGATCGAATCTCCAAGAACGGCCGATAAGTCCGCGAGCGAATAGGCGGCGCTCATCGCATGATCCAGCGAATGATCTCGAACGCCTCCGCATATTCCGCACCGATCTGAACGCCACGCGCGCGCGCCAGCGAATAGACGAATTCGGAGGACATATAGGCCCGGCCGCTTTGCGATTTGTATTTTTCGAGCGCGGCAACTTTGCGCCGCAGATGGGCGTCTCCGAGCGTCACGAAGCCCGAAGTTTCGAATGTCAAATTGTTCCAGATCAGCTCGTAGCCCAAAATGGTAATGGTCTTGAAGGCGCGCAGACCCTCCATGGCGACGGTGCTGTGATCCTGATGGATGTCGTCGAGCGTCGGCATCAGAACGAGGTCGAAATCATGTGCGGCGCGCAACCGCACCAATTCCTCGAGAATCTCCTGGCGCACGTAATTCAGCTTGCGGACTTCGTATTTGTAGACGTGGAGATTCTCGGGCCGGATGCCGAGTTCCCGCGTGGCCTCGCGCACCTCCGCTGCCAGGATATTGCGCGGCAGATGGGCGGGCACCGAGGCCTCGGCCGTGCTGAATGCCGCATAATGTACCTCGGCGCCGACTTCGCACAGCCGCGCGATGGCACCCCCGGCCCCCAGTTCGCCGTCATCGGTGTGCGGCGAAAGAACCAAGACTTTGCGGAACTGATTCAACATCACGGGGAATCGCTTGGACGGCGCGATTCGAATCTAACACGTCTCCGCGACTCGGCAAGCAATCGCGCGGCCGCGGCGGCCAATCACCACCCGATCCCGACGCGAGGCCGGAATGTCGCCGGCGTCCGCTTTCGTTCCTTATTCCGCGGCCTGGGCCGCGCGGTCGATCACGCGTTGGATCTCGCGCCGGCGGGCGTCGAATTGCTGGGCGATGGTTTCGTCCTCGTCCTGCAATTTCTGAACATCGGTCTTGGCGTATTCGATCACGCCCATTTCCTCGTAGCCCTTGCGGATATAATCGCCCCAAAGGCCGATATCCTTCACGATGGGCACGATGCGGGTGAAGAGCGAATTCCTGAACTTCTCCATGAAACCCGATTCGTACATGGCGGTCGCGCATTCCTCGATCGGAAGCCCCAGATTCTGCCAGAGTTCCACCGCGTCGAAACGGTCGCGCATCAGATAGCTCGCTTCGAGCAGGAATTGCTCGCGCTCGTCGCGCTCCTTCTGCGTGAGTTGCGGATAATAGTCGCGTAGCGCAAGCCGCCCGAACGCCACATGGCGCGATTCATCCTGCATCACATAGGCGTTGACCTGCGCGCAGAGCTGATTCTGGGCGTTGTCGCGAATCTGGCCGAAGGCGGCCAGCGCCAGGCCCTCGATCACCACCTGCATGCCGAGATACGTCATGTCCCAGCGCGAATCCCGCAAAGTCTGGTCGATCAGTTCCTGCAAGGGCTTCGTCATCGGATAGGCGATCTTGAATTTGGAAAGCAGCCGCTTATAGGCCTCGACATGGCGGGCTTCGTCGATGGTCTGGGTCGCGGCGTAGAATTTCGAATCCGCGTCGGGCACCTGTGTGACGATCTTGGCCGCGCAGATCAGCGCGCCCTGCTCGCCCTGCATGAATTGCGAGAGTTGCCACGCCTGGAAGTGGGCGCGCACCCGACCCTTCTCCTTGTCGCTCATTTTGAGATAGCAGCCGGCCATGTGGATCGGCAGCGATTCTTCCGGCATGCCTTCGGGATTGTCCTCGCCCAGTTCCTGGTTCCAGTCGATGCGCGTGGCGGCGTCCCACTGCATTTCCTTGCCCTTGGCGTAGAGGCCCATCATGCCGACGCGGCCGTCGTCGTAATCCCAGTTGAAGCAGGCATCGAAATTCTGCGGCACGGTCCAGCGCGAGCCTTCAGTCGCCAGCGCGTACATATCCTTGAAAGCCATATTGATCTCCCGTTGCGCGATATTATTTGAGGAGAAACATACCAGACCGGAGCCGATTTCAAATGCTAAGACTGGCGCTTTTGTTCCTGATACTCGGTCTCGTTGCGGGCGTATTGGGCTTCAGCGGGATCGCGGGAGCCTCCTTCGCAATCGCGAAATTGCTATTCTTCGTCTTCATGGCCATTTTCGTGGCCATCTTGCTGTTCGGGATCGCGATTTTCCGCGGGATCTTCGGCTAGGCCGGCTCGGCCTCGCCCGCCTGCTTGACGAAGCTCTCGAAGCGCGCGTGCCAGTCATTGGCCGGGCTGACGAAGCTGTCGCGGAACCAGGGCATGTTCTTCTTGTCGAAAACATTATTGCGCAGATAGTCGAGGGTTGCGCGCACGGGCCATTTCTTGGTGGCGTCGCGCTGGTACGACACGAAGATCGGCGCCTGGAAGCGCACGCCGATATCGAGCGGCACGAACACGTCATCGACCAGCACCGCATAAGTGGGAAGAAGCGCGATGCCTGCGCCGTGGCGCACCGCTTCCGCCAGACAGGCGCTGAGATTTGTGAAGAGAACCGTGTGGCTTGCCGCATCTTCGCGCGACCAGCTCGCCCATGAGCCCATATCGGCCAGATAGACGGCCAAATCCAAAAGCCTGTGCCGGCCCAGATCGTCGACGTTTTTGGGCACGCCGCTGTTCTTCAGATATTCGCGCGAAGAAAAGGGAATGAAATGCATGGTGCCCACGCGCACAGCGATGGGATCGGCATCGGCGGGCTCGTAATAATGGACGTGAAGATCGAAGATTTCGCGCTTGTCGGCCATGGTGTCGTGCGCGCCGAACAGCTTCAGCTCAATATTCGGATAGCGATGGAAGAACGGCGCCAGAAATCGCGTCATCCAATACGATGCGATTCCATCGCCCATGAACACTTTGCAGTCTCCATCGACGCGCGCCGCAGCATTCGAGGCCTGATTGGCGGCGCGCACCAGCGCGGCCTGCGCGGCACTCGCATCGTTGTATATGCGCTGACCTTCGAAGGTGAGCCGCGGGCCGCGCCGGTCGCGGTCGAAAAGGCGCACGCCGATGGCGCGCTCGAGCCGGATCAACCGCCGGCTAACCGTAGGTTGCGTCATTTTCAGACGCGTAGCGGCCCGGTTGAAACTGCCGGTTCGCACGACCTCCAGGAACACGCGGAAGTCGTCCCAATCGACCCCCTCTGGAATTGATTGTTCGGCAATTTCGGTATAAGGCAATCCGCTCATAATTGTTTCATGCCGTCCCATTCTGGTGCACTTTCCTTACCGGCACTGGGGAATTTATACAGAAAAGATACCCGGTCGCCAGAAGAAGTTGAAGCGTGGGGTTAATGGAATGCAAGATAAAGATAGAAAAACCGCGTCTGCGCCGGATGAGGCTCCGAAGCCCGGGACCTGGGCATCACTTCCCTCCGGCGGAATCATCTTTGTTAAGCATCCTACCGATGCAGAGATGGCCGATCTCTACGCGCTCACGCAGGTCGAAATCTCGCCCGACGTCGCGCCCATCGAAGATGTATTAGCGGTCTACAGACATAACCGCGACGCGTTTCTCGGCCTCTACACCGCCGATGACGAGACGCGCAAAAACGCGCTTTTCGTGGGCTATTACAGCTTTTTGCATCTGACGAAGGATGGCCTCGAGCTCCTCGAGAAAGGCACGCTCGACGTGCTGCACCCCGACATAAAATACATCGTGCCCTATGGTGAACGGCCCGCCGCCATCTATGTGTGGGCGATCGTGGCCCGCAAGGTTAACAAGTACGTCATGCCGCTCATCGCCAAGGCGCTGGGCAAGGAGCTCTATGGCGGCGTTCCGCTCTATGCGACGGCCGGAACGCTCGGCGGCTATGGCGCCATGAAGGGCGTGGGCTTCGAAGGCGCCAAGGAGAAGAACGCCGGCCTCGGCCAGCTCTTCCGGCTGGACGCTCCGCCGCCCTCGGCCATCCAGGCGGCCTGACGGGGACCCCCATGACAAAGCCGGTACTGGCCACCAGCGTGGCCGCCACCCCGGATGCGATCGCCAAGGTCTTCGCCCTGCGCTCGGCCGTGTTCATGACCGAGCAGGTCTGCCCCTATGACGAGGAGTTCGACGGCAACGATTTCTGCGCCGCCACCCACATCCTGGGCACCGTGAACGGCGAGCCCGCGGGCGTGCTCCGGGTCCGGTTTTTCGCCGATTTCGCCAAGATCGAGCGGCTGGCCGTCCTGCCCCGCTTCCGCCATTCGCTGATCGCCAAGCTGATCGTGGAAAAGGGCATCGAGATCTGCCGCCGCAAGGGCTACCGCACGCTCTATGGCCATGCGCAAAAGCGGCTCACGCGCTTCTGGGAGAAGTTCGGATTCCGCCCCATGGCGAAGAATTTCCCGCTCGTCTATTCGGACCACGAATATGTCGAGATGCAGGCCGATGTCGAACCCGGCACGGACGCGATCACGATCATGAGCGATCCCTATCTGATCGTGCGGCCCGAAGGGCATTGGGATGCGCCGGGCCCCCTCGACCGCTCCAGCGAGCGGCCCGCGACCAACCCGCATTAGATACAATTTTCGTCAAACTCGTCGAAATTTCGTCGCGTATGTTTCAGGGCGCGGAAATTTGTGCCCGCGCATGATGACACCGAATTCCACCTCTCCGAAGGCGAGACGGGTGTCATGCATGTCCTGGTGATGGCCTCCCAGAAAGGCGGTTCGGGCAAGACGACGCTTTCCGGCCATCTCGCGGTGGAGGCGGAAGCGGCGGGCGTCGGTCCGGTATCGGTCATCGACACCGATCCGCAGGCGAGCCTCTCGCAATGGTGGAACGCGCGCGAAGCCGAAGCGCCGCTCTTCGCGAAAGTGGGAATGATGGAACTTGGCGATGCGCTCGCGCATCTGCGCCAGGCCGGCATCAAGCTCGCCGTGATCGACACGCCGCCCGCCATCACCGAATCGATCGCGCAGGTCGTTGCCCATGCCGATCTCGTTGTCGTGCCGACGCGGCCGAGCCCGCACGATCTTCGCGCGGTGGGCGCCACCGTCGATATCGCCGAGCGCCACAGAAAACCGCTCGTCTTCGTGCTCAATGCGGCGACGCCCAATGCGCGCATCACCGGCGAAGCGGCGATCGCGCTTTCCCAGCACGGAACGGTCGCGCCCGTGACACTGCATCACCGCGTAGATTTCGCGGCCAGCATGGTGGACGGGCGCACGGTCGGCGAAGTCGTTCCCAGATCGCCTTCGGCGCGCGAGATCCACGATCTGTGGCTCTACATCCAGGACCGGCTCGCCCGCCTCAAGCACGATCCCGATTTCGCCGCCGCCGAAGCGAGGCAATTCGCTCTCTCGCCACTCTCGCCCTTGAGCGGCGAACAGATCGAGGAAGACGAAAGCGCCGAGTCCGCGGAGCCCGCCAACGCCGACTCGTCCATCCTTCCAATGCCCGACCGCCGTTTGGGCCGCGACCGGCGCGTGCTCGCCAGCAATTTCAACGGACCGGAACGGCGCGGCCTCGCCTTCGGCCGGCGCGCCAGCGACCGCACGACACCATTCGGCAAGGCGGGAGGCTGACATGAAATTCGCATCGATCACGGCCGATCTGCTCGCGCGCAAGGGCGAGGCCGCGCCCGCGCCGCAGAGCGCGCCCGTGGCCGAGCCCAGACGCGAGAAGCGCGCGCCGCGCGCCGCGGACGATCCCAAGACGAACGATCCCGAACGCGCGCGCAGGCTCTTCGTGCCGATGTCGGCGGATCAGCACGAGCGCCTGCGCCTTGCGGCGGTGAAGAAGAACGCGAGCGCGCACGACATCGTCCATGCCGCGCTCGAGCACTACTTCCAGAAGCTTGCGGCCGATGCGCAATGTCAATGCATCGCAGGCGTTTGCACCCGCGGCTGCGCGGCACACTGACGAGTGGGGAGGCTGCAAGGTATCGGGCGGTGGGCAATCCACCGCCCATATTTTTTACCAGGCGTAGCTGAAGCCGCCTGTAGCGTAATAGGTCCTCGAACCCTGCGCGAGCGAGCCGTCGAGCTTGATGCCGAGCGAGAATCCGTTGTGCCCCTTGAGTTCGGCCCCGAAGGTGACGAGCGCGAGGTTGGAGCCGGGCACGGCGCCGTGCACCGTGAAATCCGATCCCGGCAACGACGCGAAGGAGGCTTGCGCATCCTGCGTGTTGCTGAGCGCATGCGCATAGGCCGCGCGGCCGTAGAGATAGAGATCGCTGTTGTAGCCCAGCCTGGATAGACCGGCGAATGCGGCGCCCAGTTCGACGCGCGTGCCGGCCACGCTGTTGGAAGCGTATGCCAGCTTGTAATCCGCCGGACCGGTTTCGGTATAGGCCGGCGCATCGAACGAAGCCCATTGCACAGCCGCGAAGGGCGTGAATTGCATGCGCCCGAGATGAAGGCCGTAGCCCGTTTCGGCGCGGGCCGAGAGATCGTGTGCCGTGAATTTGCCCGCGAAGGCCTCGGTCGTTGGCTCGGTGATCTTGCGATGGGTCGTGACGTCTTCCAGCGCATAGATGCCGCCGGCGGAGAAATATGCCGCGCGGCCGAGCTCGGCTCGCGTGCGAATGCCGAATTGCAGATTCGTGCTGGTGCCCGAACCGGGGGCGCCGCTCAGCGAAAAATCCGAATGGCCATAGGCCGCGCCGAGCCCCGCGAGCAGACCATTGCCGATGCGGAAGTCGCTGCCGAATCCGGCGCCGAGCGTGGTCGAGCTCAGCGAATGCGAGCCGGTGCCCGAATTATCGCCGGTCGTGGTCAAGCGTCCGCCGAAGTTCGACCACCAGATGTCTATCGCACGGCGCCGCAAGACCCGCACGCCCTGCCCCAGATCGATGGCGCGACTTCCCGGCTCGTCGGTCAGCACGGTCATGAATTCATCCGTCGCGGCATCCGCCACTTGCGGAAGATCGGCCGCCACTTCACCGGACAATTGTGTGGTGGCGGCGGCGAGATCGGCGGACGAAAGAGCGGCGAGTGCCTGAAACTGAGCGGCCAGCGCCGTGCCGGTCATTGCTGCGTCGATGCCGCCCGTCACCGCCGCTTGGTTCTGCGTAGCCGTCGCCGGCAGATCGGGCGAGAGCGTGGAAAATTTGAATTCGAGATAAACATTGGTGGTGTCTTTCGAGAGTATCGGGCCGACCGTGCCGAGCGCGGGCGTGCCGCCCGGCAGAACGAGCTGACCGGTCAGGCCCGCACCGGCGGTCAAAATCGTGAACTTCTGACCGGTTGTGGGCGTGGTCAGCACGTTGATGTTGAGCTTGCCGGCGAGTGCGGCCCCTCCGCTCACGCTGATGAGGTCGATCGTGCTTCCGGAAACGTCCAGATTGTAATTGGCGCCCGAAGCGATCGCCAAATTGCCGCTGACATGCAGCGTGCCGACCCCGCTGTCGCCGGGCGCGATCGTGCCGCCAGTCGTGACATGCGTTTCAGTTACGGTGCCGGTGCCTTTCAGCGTTCCGCCGGAATTGACCGTGATATCGCCCGTGGCGGTAACGGTGTGGTCGGCGGTCATCGTGCCCGAATTCACGGTAATGGCGTCGGAGGTCGTGAGCGAGCCGGTGCTGCTCACGTTCAACGCGCCTCCCCCGTCGATCAGAACCGGACCGGTGCTCGTGACCGCGCCGTTGATCGTCATGACGCCGCCCGTATCGACGGTGACTGCGCTCGTATTCGAGATCGCGCCACTGACGATCAGGGTCCCGGCATCGACCGCCGTCGCACCGGTATATGTCTGCGTGCCGGACAACGTCAGCGTACCGGTGCCGGTTTTCGTCAAATTACCGCCCCCCGATATGGTGCCGGAAAAGGCCGTCGAAGCGTTGTCGCCGTTCGTCGTCAGCGTTGCGCTTCCCAACACCACATTGCCGGAGCCGGCGAGAGAACCGATCGACTGATTCAAATTTACGAGCAGCGATGCGCCCGATGAAATGTTGAAATCGGAATTCGGAGACAGGATATTGGTGCAATCCGGCACCAATGTTCCGCCCGCGATCGAAGTCGGCCCGCTATAGCTGCTCGGATTGCAGTTGAAATGAAGGACATTGCCGCTCAATTTTTCCAGGCCGCCCGAACCGGAAATAATTGCCGAAAATACGAGATCGTCGGAGCGGTTGAAGATGAGCATGCCGTTGTCGACGATCGTGGTGGTGTTCGAGAGAGCGCCCGCGGTGCCGCCGTTGCCGAGGGCCAATGTGCCCCCGGAATTGATCGTGGCGATACCGGTGTTGAGGCTGTTCGCCGTCAGGACAACCTCACCGGGCCCGCCGATCTGAAAACCGCCGGGCTCGTTGGCGAAGGGCGCCGAAATGGTAAGCGTCACGCCCGTGCCGGCAGAGACGAGGTTCGTACTGCCAAAAAAATCGATGACATTCGGAAGCGTCGTGCTCACCATCGCTTGCAACGTGCCGCCCGACGATTCGATAACGCTGCTGCCCAGATCTGTGGAAGCGTTGTTCAACAGAAGCGTCGAATTGGTTATCCCGATAACGTCTCCGCTGAAGCTGCCGCCGCTTTCCAGATCGATCACGCTTGCGTTGCTGACGTCCAGATTTAGCGCCGTCGCGGCCGATGTTATTTGCGCCGTGCCGCCATTGGCGACGTTGGCGATCGAAGTCGAATTCGGCAGCCCGTTGTCCCAATTGGCGGCCGTCGCCCAGTCGCTGGTCGCGGCCACCCAGTTCGTCGTTTGCGCGTCGGCCGCAATCGCGAGGAACATCTCCCCCGCAAGGGCCACGCAAAGCAGCAAACCGATCCGCGCCGTCGCGCGTGCCGCGAAGGCCGGAAGCCTCAACCCGGTCGAAATCGGCATGGAACAACGCCCCCCACTTTTTGGAAGATCGCGAATAGTAAATCAGCAATCGTCTTTGCGCCAATGCGAATAATCGCATGACTGCATGTAAAACAGCGGCTGAACGGATCGTGACAAACATACACATATCGAAGTTCCCTCCTCTCGCGGGAGGGAGGGCGCGGCCGCTCGGCATCATGTGTGGGAGGTGGCGGACAGGGAGGGATTCGAACCCTCGATACGGTTGCCCGTATGCCGCATTTCGAGTGCGGTGCTTTCAACCGCTCAGCCACCTGTCCGCGAGGGGCCGGACCATATAGGCGCCGCGCATACCCGGCAAGTTTCAGGGGCCCGCGAGCCAGACCGTCGCGAGCGCGGCACCCATCGGCGGCATGGCGATCCCGGCGCAGGTGCTAAGGCGCGCGTCCATCTCGAACGGCGGATTGACGACGAGGAGCCCGGCTGCCGAGAGCCGCTCCTTGTCACCAAGCTCGGGCGGAATGGAGACATCGATCCTGAGGACCTTCTTTGCGCCGCTCGCCAAAACCTCGCCGCAAAAGGCATCCGCCGCAGCGGGCGATTTCACCGGAAACCACAGCATGTAGATGCCCGTGGCGAAGCGGCGCCAGGCGGCCGCGAAGGCTTCGGCCACGCGCTCGAATTCGTCCGGCGCTTCATAGGGCGGATCAATCAGCACGAGCCCGCGTCGTTCGGGCGGTGGCAGAAGCGCGGCCATGCGTCCGTAACCGTCGGCCGCGATGGCTTTCGCGTTCTTATAGGGCGCAAGGATGCGCTTCAGATTTGCGAATTCCATCTCCTGTTTTTCGATGGCGACGAGCCGGTCGCCCGCGCGCAGCAATCGCGCCGCGATCATGGGCGAGCCGGGATAATGCGCGTCTGCCGCCGCCTGCACGCAGTCGAAATAGGTCTTCATCGTTTCGGGCAGACCGGTGCGTTCGAACAGGGGCCGCAGCCGCTCGATGCCGCGCGCGGCTTCGCCGGTGCGCGCGGATTGCTCGGCCTGAAGATCGTAGAGCCCGGCGCCGGCATGCGTGTCGAGCACGAAGAACGGCGTCTCCTTCTTCCTCAGATGCAACAGCACATCGCACAGCGCCAGATGCTTGACGACATCGGCGAAGTTTCCGGCGTGGAAGGCGTGGCGGTAGTTCACGGCAAGCGTTGTGCCTCGCGCGCGGCCGCGCGGTCAATCTCAGGCCGGCACCTTGACGCGCCCCTGCTCGCGCAGGATCGCGGCGAGCCGCGCGACGGACGGCTCGATCATCGCGTCGGGCATGGCGCCGAAGCCGATCACCAGTCCCGAACCGTGATGCGGCTCCTGATAGAAGCGGGAGAGCGGCTGTACATGCAGCCCCTCCCTCGCCGCGATCTGGCAGACGCGCTGCGCATCGGCCTCGACATGCAGCGTCAGATGGAAGCCGCCCGCGGGCTCGGCGAGCGCGGCATCGGGAATATGCAGGCGCAAGGCCGCGATCGTCTGGCGCAGGCGCGCGGCATAGACGGCGCGGATCTTCTTCAGATGCAGCGCGTAGCGGTTTTCCTTGACGAAAGTGGCGAGCGCCGACTGCACATAGATGTCGGGCGCGAAGGCGAGGCGCCGGCGCATTTCGGTGAAGGCTTCCACGAGGCCCGGCGGCACGACGAGATAGCCGGCGCGGATCGCGGGCCCCAGCGTGCAATGAAAGCCGCCGTAATAGATCACGCGGCCGTCGGAATCGTGGCCCTGCAGCGCACGCAGACGATCGCCCGTATAGAGCAGCTCCGAATAGGAAGCCGATTCGAAGATCGCCGCGCCCGCCGCGCGCGCGGCATCGAGGAGCGCGAGCCGGCGGGCTTCCGTCATCTGGATGCCGAGCGGAAAGCTGAGCGCGGGGCTCACCCAGATCAGCCGCGGCGGCGGACCGGAGATGTTGCGCGGATCGGCACCCCTGGAATCGACGGGAAGCGGTTCGATGCGCGTGCCGGCCGCGGCGAAGATCGCGCGCACATTGTCCATGCCCGGATCCTCGACGAGCACCGTATGACCCGGATCGAGCAGCACGCGCGCGGTGAGATTGAGGGCGGCTTCGGGCGTCGAAACCGCGATCACCTGTTCGGGTTCGCAATGAACGCCCGCGGTCAGGCGCAGATAGCCGGCAATCGCCGACTGGAAACGCCCGCATACGCCGCCCGCATCGAGCTGCGTTTCGGTCGGCGGGCGGCGGAATTCCTCCGTCACCAGACGCGACAGATGCAGGCGCGGGAAAAGCGCGGGGTCCGGCGAATGCAGCGCGAAGGATTTTCCCGTTCCGCCGCGCGTGACCGGCGTATCGAGAACCTTCTTCGCGAAATAGCCGATCTCGATGGCGGCGCGGACGGGCTTCGGCGAAACGCGCGGCGCATCCTCGGCCATGCGCGGCAATTGCGCGGCGACGCGCGTGCCACGGCGCTTGTAGGACACGAGATAGCCTTCGGCCGAAAGGCGCATATAGGCTTCGCCCACCGTGTTGCGCGCGACGCCGAGCGCGCGCGCGAGCTCCACGATGGTCGGCATGGCGGCGCCGGGCAGAAGATCGCCCGCCGTCACCGCCGCGCGCACGCCGCGGCAGATCTGCTCGTAGAGTGGAACCGAAGAGGTGGGACTGAGCACGATCGTCTCCAGCGCCAGCGGAAAATGCGCGCGGCGCCTGAGCGGCATGCGCTCCGCCGTTTCCTCAGCGGCTTCGATCCTGTCTGCAATTCCCATTGGTTTTCGCGGAACGGTTCTTCCGGATTGCCGATTCATCGAAAATGTTTTTTGCTATCGAGCGAATATTTTTGTCTCGACAACGAACCGGCGCCGTTAAACCCCACGTCCTCCCATGCCTTGAATCTGACTGACACTCATGTCAGTAAACAATGCGACACCGAACCGCACGCGCGATTTTCATGACCGCGCCATGCAAAATCAGAATGTGTAAAAACAAGTGGTTGCAGTTCTACGCCGTGCGCGCTGTCAATCCCGCGACCTTGCGCAGATGGGCGACGGCTTCGCGCGCGCCCGTCGTTTTTGTCAGCAGGTCGAGCGATTCGTCCTCGTCGTCCGTGACCGGCGTGAGCGCGACATCGGTGTAATTCTTCGCCGCCGGATCCTTCTCGATCGCGCGTTGAAGCCGCATCAGCCTGAGAATAAGTGCCGCGAGCGAGGCATGGGTGTGCACGAACTGCCAGGCAAAGCGCGGCCAGAACAGCACGGCCGGTTCGCGCTTCATCGCGGGCCGCCGCTCCGACGGATGCTTCATGCGGATGATGCCGCCCTGCAGCGGATGCACGCCTTCGAGGCGGAGCGTGGCGGAAAACTGCACGATCAGCTTGATCAGGCTGACGAGCGGCACGCCCTTGGCGAAGCCGCGGCGCATGATGGTTTCGATGTGCCCGGGCGAATAATAGAGCGACCAAGCCTCGTTATAGATATCCATCCATTCCTGCTTGCTCATCTTGGCGTGGGGCGCGCAGGCATGTTCGAGATCGTAATTGTTGAGGTCGGGATCCATCGCGACGCCGCTCTTCCAGAGCTTCTGGTGATCCTCCGAGCCCGGCAGCGGCGTCAGATAGAAGAATTCCAGCACATCGAGCGGCAATTCCTTCTTGATGATCTCGATATCGCGGCGGATCGTTTCGGGCGTATCGGACGGGAAGCCCAGGATATATCCGGCGAGCGTGATGATGCCCTGTTCTTTCCAGGCGAGCAGCATCTTGCGGTATTCGGTGATCTTGTTCTGGCGCTTCTTGGCGGCGGCCAGATTGTCCGGATTGACGTTCTCGAGCCCGATGAACACGCGCGTGACACCCGCGCGCTTTGCCTTTTCCACGAAATTGGGAAGCTTGTGGCAGAGCACGTCCACCTGAAGCAGCAGGCGAACGTCGATGCCCTCCTTCTCGCGCAGCTCGATCAGCCGGTCGAAGATCGGTTCCCATTCGCGGTTGCGCGCGAAATTGTCGTCGGTGATGAAGAACCGTTTGAGGCCCTGCGCCCAGTTCACGCGCACGATATGCTCGATCTCGTCGGGCGTGCGGAAGCGCGACTTGCGCCCCTGCACATTGATGATCGTGCAGAACGAGCATTGATAGGGGCAACCCCTGCCGGCATCGAAGCTCGTATTGTTTCCGATCGTGCGTTCGACATATTTGCGCGGCAGGAACGGCGGTGGCATGCCGTCCATGGCCGGCAGATTGTCCATGTGATTGTAGAGCGGCTTGAGCGCACCGGAGGCTGCATCAAGCAGCACTTCGTCGAGCCGGCCCTCTTCCGCTTCGCCGGCGAACATGGAGATGCCCATGTCGCGGCAGAGATCGAGATCGATGGCGTGTCCGTCGAGCATTGCGATGCAGCCAGAGACATGAAACCCGCCCATCGCGACCTGAATGCCCGCATCGCGGAAGGGCTTCGCCATATCCAGCGCGCGCGGATACTGGTTCGACTGCACACCCACCAATGCGATCATCCCGAAATTGTCATGCGCCTTCATCCGCGCCAGCAGCGCCGGAATGTTCACGCGCGCGTTCGTCTCGTCGATCGCGTCGATGTCGATGGCCACGTCCGGCCCCAGCACGTAGCGCTCTGCCGCATCCGCCGCGATGCCGTAAACCGCCGCCAGCGAATTGGACGGGATCATCGCCCGCCACCAGCGGATGACATATCCGTCATGGTCGTAATGCGACGGCTTGATCAGGATGAGCTGAAAGCGCCGCGTGACTGCGGGAATCTTCTGAAGCAAGGCCGGCCTCCCCGAAACGGCCGGCACTGTAACACATGGCGCCCACGCTTTCCCAACAGGGTGCAAGGCCTATTTTTGCCGCCAACTCCCGGTATTTGCGGTCTCGGTATAGGGCGCCGATTGGGCGCTCTGGCCGCAAACCGCCATGCCCTCGCCGCCCGGCAGGTCGCGGCCGGCCACGATTTGGGCAAGGTCGCTCTTGCCGCTGTCGAGCGCATCGTCGAACGCCGTCTTCGCCTTGGCGCAATAGGCCGGGTCGTGCAGGCGGTCGAGCGAGGACTGATTCGCGAGCCGCGTCTTGTAGGCGTGGTAATCGGCATCGCCCGAGCCCCAGCGCCGGAAATAGGAGATCAGCAGATTGTCCGACTGGCGAAGCTGCGTGCGGTACGAGATCACGAAGCGGTTGTAGAGCGCGATGTCGTCGCAGGTGAGTGCGGCGACCATCAGCTCCTGTTGCAGGCCCGCCGTCTTGAGCGCGGTCGCATCGCTGTCGTTGACGCACACCCCGCCCGCGAAGGATGTCGCCGGCAACATGCTCAGCATGGCCGCAACGGCAGAGATTTTCCGGATACGCATGTGATACTCCCCTGTTGAACTCGCTTACATCGCTTTGACCGGCACGCAACGCCCGGCCGGCGGATCGGGACGGTCAAGATGGGCCGCGACCTGGCTGGCCGTGCCCGCGCACGCCACCCAGCGGAATTCCTCCTGCGCGGTGATGATCTCGTTGTTGTCGAGCACGAGTGCGAAACCGTTTGCCTTGACGTCGCCCGTGCCCGAGCCCGAACCGCAGGCCGCGGATTTGTCGCTGCCGTTCTTCAGGCAATAAGCGAACTGCACCGCATAGCCGCAGGAATTGCGGAAGCCCCAGCCCGTTCCGTTGCTGTCCACGACGAGACAGGAGGATGCGACTTCGCCTGGCTTGGCATCGAGCGCGGCTTCGGCGATCGGATCGGCGGGCTTCTCCGGCGTCTGCGCGGTGCGCAACTCCGCAGGCGCAGCCGCAGGCGCGGCCACCGGCTGGAGCGCCGCCGGAGCGGCCGAAAGTTTTGCCGGCGCAGGCGGCGCATCTTCCGGCGCCGGCGGATCGATCGGATGGACCTGCGACACGCGCACGAAAACCGGTTGCGTCGGCGTCACCTGATCGGATGCTTCGTGCAGTTTCACGCGATGCGGTTTGGGCACGGGCTTCGGCGGCACCGCGGAAACGGATTCCGCGCAAGACGATCCGCCCGGCGCGCTCGCGCCGGAAAGCCCGAGCTTCGATGCGTAAGCGGCGAGCGCCGCCTTGCGGTCGGCGACATCGAAGGCATGCCCATCCGGATACCAGCGCATGCAATAGGACGCGGCACGCGGCGCGCTCAGCATCATCGACACGCCGCCTTCGCCGTTCACCCTGAACGTTTCGGTATGGCCGTCCGCGAAATCCGCGTTGAGGCCGGTATCGGTTTCGCGGAACACGCCGACCGGTTTCGTACCGCCGTCGGAGACCGTTCCCACGCCGTCGGCGACATAGGAAAGCGTCAGATCGCGCTCCACGCCGTTGGGCGACACGATCTTGAGCGCGACGCCGTCCTCCGAGGGCGAAAGCTCGAAGGTGGAATCGTCCACCGCCACCAGCTTCTGGTCCGCGACGGAATCGTACCAGTCCGCATCTCCGGCATGCGCCGGCACGCCCGCAGCGGCGAGTCCGATCGCGAGCGCGCCGGCCAGCGGATAGTTCATCGCGAGCTCCCGCCGTTCTGCTGCGTCGAGATCAGAAGGAGCAGGCTCAGCAGCCTCTGGCGGTCATCCGACGGATGGAACGCGGCCTGGATGGTCATGTTCGTCACGTCTTCGTTGAGCGCCTCGCGGCTCGCGGGCTCCGAGGGGCGTATGCCGCAGCCGGTCTTTTCGGCATGCGAACGCGATTGGGCGATCGCGGGATTTCCCGGAATCGCCAGCGCCAGACCCATGGCCAGCGCGGTTACGGCCAGTTTCATCGAGGTTCACTCCCAACCCACGCCGCCGAGTGTGAACCAGCGCGCGGCCAAGTCGATTCACGACAAAAACCTCGCTAAAGCTGCCACTAATGGGTTTGCGAACTCTTTCGAACAGTTCGAGTTGCAAATGCTTAAATATGTTTTGGTCGCGGGATTCCGCGCAGGAATCGGATCGCCTGTTCCATTCTGGCACAGATGGCACTCGCGTCATTTTCGGTTGCGGGCATCGCCGATTTCGAAAATGAGGGTCGATCCGGACAGAGTCCGGGCGCCCATGATTTTGCGCTTTTTTGAAAGGCGCGCGTTTTGCGTGCCTAACTCATTGAATCCCATTCCGTCATCGCCCGCGGCTGCGGGCGATCCAATTTTCTTGAACGAAAATGGATGGCCCGGACGCTTCGCGGAAATGCAAAGCGCCGGGCCATGACGAAGTGAGGATTCAGATTCGCAGGTCGATTCGGACAGACTCCTCCTTACGGAATGTTCGGCATATGCCGACGGCCGAAGCCGAACACAAAATGTAGATCTTTCGCCGGCGGGGGACCGCCGGAGCACCTCTTCGAACGAAATTCTCGGGATTTAGGCGAAATGGGGATTCGACCGTCACGGTTCAAGAGGCAGGTGCTGTCCTAATTACCGCCTGAGTGTCCTAAGTTGGTGGGGCTGGTGCCCTAATTAACCGCGAAGAGCGGCTTCAATTTCTTGCAAAACCTCAAAATGTCGATTGGTTGGGAGCGGCATTTGGCTGAAATAACGATTTTGTTCGTATGCGCTTCCTGCGCGCCGTTGAAGAGCGAAATCCGTGCGTTCGATTGACGAGGCATCTTCGGAGTTTATGCCATCTGTAGGATCGCCATATCCGAAAATAAGGGATTTAGGCTTAAACGGCATGTTTTCTCGAGGAATCGCTCGATTGAGGATTTCTTCAATATGCCGAAATGCAGAAATTTGATTTTCTAGCGCCGCATCGCATTCTACTGTCAAGACACTGACGTAGGATTTTCGTTGCTTCTTTCCGCGGTAATTAAACTTCAAATCTGCTTCCAGACCGGAAACTAAATCTTCTAGTACAAGCTCAGCGACATCAGTATCACCAGCTGTCACGATGTCACCATTCGGGGGCTGAATAATTTGAAGGACAGGATAAGTGCCAGCTTTCGTGACAAATTTCCCTTGGTTGAAAATTATAGGAATAATAGTTCCAGGTGGCGCATTTGGCGGAATGGCTGGGCGTCCTGAAAATTGATACCGTTCAGCTATGTATTGGATCAAGTCTCTTTGCAAAATGCCGTGTTTGGGCATCACGTCGTCGCTTGATACATGTAGCACGACAGTCCCAGCTAAAGAAGCTATTAACTTCATCTATCGACCTCGATTTAGATTAGCGACTATGAACGCCGGTACCGGATTCTTTTCATCTATCACATATTCATCCACATCAGCGTATGGCATTTTATTGGAGAGCCGCACTTTCAAATAGTCGCACTGCTCCTTCATTGAACTATACGCCGTCTCCAGTGCGATTCGATCACGCTCGCTTTTCTCTAAAGCGTATTTGAGTTGTTCTATTTCATTTTGAATTGAGGTTGCAGAAGCGCGCGGGAATAGTGTGAAATTATAGTTGATAACATTCTGCGTTGCCTGCTCAACGTCGGAGATATGGGGGCCCCCATACAAAATTGTTCCCCCTAACTGGGAGGTCTCAGAACGGCCAGCAACAGAGAAGCGGCTCGTCCTTACATTGTTCAGAGGCATCAACCACCCGGAACCGACAATGGAATCCGCAGTTATTGGACAATCGGATGAGTTTTGCTCTTCGCCATCCTCAATAAGAAATTTTGAGTCCGAAAAGCTTTCCACCTTGAGAGCATTTGGCGAAACATCTTTGTATTGGCGCAAAAATTCAGGGAAATTCACATATTTTATGACCAATCCAACATCAAACGCAGCTGCTATCTCTAGCAGAGTCGTGAGTGTTAGCTTACCGTAATCAGGATCTTCCAGCCGAGAAACAACGCTTTGCGGTTTATGCAACTCGCTAGCAAATTTACCTTGATTCCATTCCCGCTGCTCGCGAAGGACTTTGATTTGATGCACAATGGCGGTACGCACGTGTTCAGCCACGTAAGCGGCTCGAAATGGTCGGCGCGCTAGCTTCCCGAAGAGACGTTTAGTCAAATTCACAAGCACGAGAGCGGCTCCTATCAGCTGTTACAATCGCCTTCCGGCGCTGTGCAATATCGCACGTATTTTTCGGTACGAATCGGTTGCCTTTCTCTTGCGCAACAAAAATCCACGTGAACTCCATCTGGCCAGACGCGAATCCAATAATCCGCCACTGAACGTTTTTGTATTTGAGACGCAATTCTCCCAAGCCGGAGCATTCGGCTCCCAACGTGTCGAACAGGGGGCGTACCCAATAATCGCGAGGCTGTTGGCGAAGAAATCGAAGCCTAGTTTCAATTTGGCCCTGAAAAGCATCGGGTTGTGCCCGAATCCAATCATCGATGACGTCAACGCCGTCCTCGTCAAGATAGCACCGGAACTGCCATTCGTCCATTACCGTATCTCAAAATTGCTAAATTATTCCGAGCGGCCTTGACAGAATTTCGCAAAATTGCGAAAATAGGACACTCGCTGATGAAAAAGGCCTGTTTTCCAACGCCTTGGCGAAGGAGAAACAGGCCCAACTCATCCGGCTGGGGTAGCAGGTTGCCGGGCCAAGCCCTTACGAAGCAATCCCGGTCGGTTCGATTCCGACTACCTCCACCAAGCTAGTGGGGCCAAGCCGTTGCAGCGGCAAGGCCCCGGACCACAACCTAGGGATTGAGCCCCTAAGCTATGACCGCAACCCGGAATATAGCCCCAAGGCCCAGTCCCTTCAATTCAGGGATTGAGCCCCATGAATATCCTACCTGTTGAAAAGCAAGTCGAAATCATCTCCGCCCTCACCGAGGGGTGCAGCATCCGGGCCGTTGAGCGGCTTACCGGCGTTCATCGCGATACCATCATGCGATTGGCCGTCCGCGTGGGCGAAGGCTGCTCCAAGCTGCACGGCTCCATGATGCGCGGCCTGCACGTCAACCGGATCGAGCTTGACGAAATCTGGTCGTTTGTCGGCCGCAAGCAAGCCCGCGTGAAGCCCAAAGATGGCGATATGGTGGGCGATCAGTACGTCTTTATCGCGCTGGCCGATACCGCCAAGGCGATCATAACCTATCGCATTGGCAAGCGTACCGCAGAGAACACACAGATGTTCGCTGACGATCTCCGCCGCCGCGTTGTCGGCGCGCCCGAAATTTCCGCCGATGGCTTCCAAGCCTATCCGTGGGCGATCTCATTGGCCTTCGGGGAAAACTGCAAATTCGGCGTGATGGACAAGCACTACGCCGTAAACGGAAGCCCGGAAGCCGCACGGCGTTATTCGCCGGGCCGCGTAGTAGGCGTAAGCCGCAACGCGGTACACGGAAAGCCCACGAAGATCAGCACGTCATATGTCGAACGCCAAAATCTGACGCTTCGGATGCAGCAACGCCGTTTCACGCGGCTTACGAACGGGTTCAGCAAAAATTACCTAAACCATTGCGCCGCCGTGGCCCTGTACGTCATGCACTACAATTTCTGCCGCGTGCATGAGGCCCTGCGGATCACGCCAGCGATGCAGTTAGGCGTGACGGATCACATTTGGACCGTTCGCGAGCTTGTGGAAGCGGCGCTAAGTGGGGTGACGCATGCGCAGCAGGGTCGTAAAGTGGGCCGGTTCACAGTAATTGAGGGCGGTATCTGATGTGGTGGACTAAAATTGCGACCTATGCGGACAACTCGGTTCTTTATGCAACAGTGGTTGGTAATTCTATTGTGTTGCGTTACGACTATGCTTCTGGGCGCTCTCTGACCACTGTGCCATTCCCAACAGAAAAGGACGCGACCGATTGGATTGAGGCAAACTCCGAACGGGTGTCCTAATTTCCCTTGTCAAGTGTCCTAGTTAGGACAGTACCAAGAGGCGGCCGCGAAAATATTTTCGGGCGCGGCCCTCAATGCATCGCCACCGAAAGCGAATAGATGTCGGAGGGCGTGAGCACCAGCCCGACGAAAAGCCGGATCGCGATGGCGATGATGAGGAGCGCCAGCACCGTGCGCAATTCCTCGCCCTTGAGGCGCTGGCCCGTGCCCGCGCCGAATTGCGCGCCGACCACGCCGCCCACGATGAGGATGCCGGCGAGCAATATATCGACCGTATGATCGACGACCGCGTGCATCATCGTCGTCACGCAGGCCACGATGAACATCTGGAACTGCGAGGTGCCGATGGCGAGGTTGGTGCGCATGCGCAGGAGATAAACCTTCGCCGGGATCAGGATGAAGGCGCCGCCCGTGCCCAGGATCGCCGTCATGATGCCGACGAGAAAGCCCAGCACGACCACGGGGATCACGCTGATATAAAGCCGCGAGCGGTAGAAGCGCATCTTGAAGGGCAGATTGTGGATCCAGGTGTGCTGGCCGGGCTTGTGGCCGACATTCTGGCCGGCGCGCGCGGCGCGGATCGTCTGGATGCTTTCGTTGAGCATCAGCCCGCCGATCGTGCCGAGCAAAATCAGGTAGCTGATCTTCACGACGAAATCGATCTGGCCGATCCGCTCCAGGATCGCGAAAATCCACACGCCGACCGCCGAGCCGATCAGGCCGCCGAGAAGCAGCCACAGCCCCATCTTGTAATCGACGGATTTGTTGCCGCCCTGGCGGATGGCGCCGACGAGCGAAGCCGCCGCCACCGGGCTCGCCTGGCTCGCCACAGCGACGCCGGAGGGAATTCCATAAAAGATCAGAAGCGGCGTCGTGATGAAGCCGCCGCTCACCCCCAGCATGCCCGACAGGAACCCCACCGCCACGCCCAGCGCGAGCAATATCGCCCAATTGACCGAAAGCTCCGCGATGGGAAGATAGATGTGCAACGGCGCTGCCTTCGCGTTTCGCGATTCCCCCAAGACCTGAATCTAATCACGCAAGCGATTCAATGGCTATATTGGAGGTGCGAGAAACGCCGTGAGTCACCAAATTGACGCGCGGCGCAGGGTGGCGCGCCATGCCTAGCTCGCGAGCGTGAGTGGGCTTGCCGAGCCGAAGCTCGCTTCGAAGCATGGCTTGCCAGGGCGTAGTTGCACGATTTTGGCTTGCCGAGCCGAAGCGACAGACGCCTGGTCCGCCTTCCGCCTTCGCTCTTCGAGCTACGGCGGACAAGTCGCACTTCGGGCTTCGGCGCGACAGCCTACGCTCCTTCGTCGCGTAGGCTGGTGCCCCTGGCCGGACTTGAACCAGCACGTTGTCGCCAACAACAGATTTTGAGTCTGCCGCGTCTACCATTCCGCCACAGGGGCAATCGGGAAATTGGCGGCGGGATAATAGTCGGCAAAGTTCCAGCGTCAACAAAGCTTCAAAAGTGCCGCCAGCGCTGCGAAGGCGGGTTTGGCCTCGCAGGCGCGGGCGATGCGCGGCAGCGTTGCAATCGGGATGGCCGGCGCGAAGCGGGAAAGGGTCGCCACCGTTTCGGCCACCGGCACGGCCTCGTCGCCGCCATTGACGACGAGGGCGGCGATGGCGAGATCGCGCCCGCGCAGAGCTTCCAGCGCCGTCAGCGTGTGGCTCAGCGTACCGAGATAATTGCCGGCGACGAGGATCAGCGGCAGCGTCAGCGCCGCCATCAGATCGAGCACAGTGCGGCGCGCATCGAGCGGGACCATGACGCCGCCCACGCCTTCGATGAAGAGCGGATCGCCGGATTGGGCGCGGGCTGCGGACACGATCTTTTCGAAATCGAGCGCCTTTCCTTCGCGCGCTGCCGCCATGTCGGGCGAAAGCGGGGCTGCAAATCTCCACGGCGAAATGCGATCGAGCGATTCATCCGTGATCGCCTCCCCCATCGCGTCGAGCAGCGCGCCGGGATCGCTCGCGGCGGCGCTTTCGCGTTCGAAGCCGCTGACGATTGGCTTGAAGGCGCGCGCGTCTTTTCCCTGCGCGCGCAAATGGCGGATCAGACCCGCCGTGACGAAGGTCTTGCCGATATCGGTGCCTGTGGCGGTGACGAAGAATGCGCTCATGCGGCCATCGGCAGGATGCGTTCGCGCACGAGCTTGGCGAGGCGGGCGATGTCTTCGTCGTCATGCGCGGCCGCGAAGGCGAGCCTGAGCCGCGCGGTGCCGGCGGGCACGGTCGGCGGGCGGATGGCGACGGCGAGGAAGCCCGCGTCTTCCAGAATCTGCGAGGCCTGCAACGCCTTGGCGGCTTCGCCCAACACGATGGCGACGATGGGGCTTTGCGCCAGCGGCAGATTGGTGGCGCGCGTGAAATTTTGCGCTTTCGCGAGCGGCCGCGCGGCCAATTCGGGATCGGCGGCGATCACATCGAGGGCGGCAATCGCGGCGGCCACGCTCGCGGGCGGCAGCGCGGTCGAATATATAAGTGTGCGCGCGCGGGTCTTGATGAGATCGATCACCGGCGCCGAGGCGCAGAGATAGCCGCCGTAAGAGCCCAGCGCCTTGGACAGCGTTCCCATCTGCAGATCGACATTCGCTTTCTTGCCAGTCGCGAAGGAGGAACCCCGCCCGGCACCGATCACGCCGAGGCCATGGGCGTCGTCGGCCATCAGCCACGCATCATGCGCGTCCGCGAGGCCCGCGAGTTCGTGCAGCGGCGCAAGATCGCCGTCCATGGAGAACACGCCGTCGGTGACGATGAGCGCGTGTTCGTGATTGGCGCGGTCCGCTTCAAGCAATCCGCAAAGATGCGCCACATCGTTATGCCGGAATGTGATCGTCTTCGCATGCGAGAGCTGCGCGCCGGCCCAGAGACACGCATGCGATAATTCGTCGATGAGCAGAAGATCATTTTCGCCGGTCAGCGCGGGAATGATGCCCGCGTTCGCGAGATAGCCGGAGCCGAAGACGCACGCCGCTTCGGTCTGCTTCAGCGCGGCCAATTTCGCCTCAAGCTCCGCATAGAGAGGATGATTGCCGGTGATGAGCCGCGAAGCGCCCGCGCCCGTGCCGAAGGCGCGGATCGCGGCGATGGCGGCTTCCTTAACCTTGGGATGATGCGTGAGGTTCAGATAATCGTTGCAGGAAAAGGAAACGAGCCGCCTCCCCTCGCGCATCACCGCCACGCCCTCCTCGCGCGCCGTCAGGGCGAGGTCGCGGCGCAGATGCGCGGCCTCGAGCCCCGAAAGCTTGGTTCCGGCGAACAGATCCAGGGATTTCATGGCGATCCTTGCGCGCCTCCGCCAGCCGATATAATGCCATAGACTTGGGAAAACCAAGGATGCTCCCCAAGGAGTTCAGATGAACGCCCCTCTCCCCGAATTCCACGGCCTGCGCCACGACTGGACGCGCGAGGAAATCGGCGCGCTCTTCGCGCTGCCTTTCGCCGAGCTGATCTATCGGGCGCATGGCGTGCACCGGGCGAATTTCGCTGCGGGCGAGGTGCAGATCTCCACGCTGCTCTCGATCAAGACCGGCGGCTGCCCGGAGGATTGCGCCTATTGCCCGCAAAGCGCGCATTACGAAACCGGCGTAAAGGCGGAGAAGCTGATGGATGTTTCCGCAGTGCTGCGCGACGCGAAGGCCGCGCGCGACGCGGGCGCCACGCGCTTCTGCATGGGCGCGGCCTGGCGCTCGCCCAAGGATCGCGATCTCGATTCCGTGTGCGAGATGATCGAGGGCGTCAAGGCGCTCGGCATGGAATCTTGCGTCACGCTCGGCATGCTGACCGCACCGCAAGCGGAGCGTTTGAAGGATGCGGGCCTCGATTACTACAACCACAATCTCGATACCTCGCCCGAATATTATGGCGAGATCATCACCACGCGTGGCTATCAGGACCGTCTCGATACTTTGGCGCATGTGCGCGAGGCGGGCATTCATGTCTGTTGCGGCGGCATCATCGGCATGGGCGAGGCACGCGAGGATCGCGTCGGCCTTCTCCATGCGCTGGCGACGCTGCCCGCCCATCCCGAAAGCGTGCCGATCAACATGCTGGTGCAGGTCGACGGAACGCCGGTGTCGAAGGGCCAGGCGCCGGACAATTTCGAATTCGCGCGCACCATCGCGGTCGCGCGGATCACCATGCCGAAATCCATGGTGCGGCTCTCGGCGGGCCGCGAGAGCATGAACGAAGAGGCGCAGGCGCTTTGTTTCTTCGCGGGCGCGAATTCCATTTTCTACGGACCGAAATTGCTCACCACGCCGAACCCGAAACAGGATCAGGATCGCGCGCTGATGGCGAAACTCGGCATGCGTCCGATGGCGATCTGATCGCTCCGATGAGCGAAAAGCAGCCGGACTGGTTCACCAACGGCCTTCCCCATATCTGGCTGCCTTACGCGCAGATGAAGACCGCGAATCCGCCGCTGGCGGTCGCGCGCACTTATGGCTCGCGCATCGTGCTGGCAGATGGACGCGAGCTGGTCGATGGCGTGGCGAGCTGGTGGACCGCGGTGCATGGCTACAATCATCCGCACATTATTGAATCCGTGCGGCGCCAGCTCGAAATAATGCCCCATGTCATGCTGGGCGGGCTGGTGCATGAGCAGGCTTTGACGCTGGCTTCGCGGCTTTCGGCGCTGCTGCCGGGCGATCTCGATCATGTCTTCTTTTCGGATTCGGGATCGGTGGCCGTCGAAGTCGCGATGAAGATGGCGGCGCAATATTGGCTCAACAAGGGCGTGCGCGGGCGCACCAAATTCCTCGCCTTCAGAGGCGGTTATCACGGCGACACCTTTGCGACCATGGCGGTGTGCGATCCCGAGGAAGGCATGCATGCCCATTTCGCCGGATCGCTGCCCGAGCATCATGTGATCGATCTGCCGCGCGATGAGGAAACCATCGCGGCGTTCGACAAATTCCTCGACGAATATTCCGGTGAACTGGCGGGAATTCTCGTCGAACCGCTGGTGCAGGGCGCGGGCGGGATGATCTTCCATGACGAGATGGTGCTGCAGCGCCTGCGCGCGGGCGCCGACAGACACGATCTCCTTCTCATCTTCGACGAGATCTTCGTCGGCTTCGGGCGGCTGGCCGCGATGTTCGCCTGCGAGGCGGCCGAAATCGCGCCCGACATCATCACGCTCGGCAAGGGATTGAGCGGCGGCGCGCTGCCGCTGGCGGCGACGGTGGCGAGCAAGAAAATCTTTGATGCGTTCTTCACCGATGATCCGATGCATGCGCTGATGCACGGGCCGACCTATATGGGCAATGCGCTGGCTTGTGCGGCGGCGAATGCCTCGCTCGATCTCTTCGAACGCGAGAACCGGCTGTTGCAGGCCGCCGAAATCGGCAAGAAGCTGATGTTCGGCATCGGGCCTTGCGTCGGTCTTCCCGGCGTGAAGGATGTGCGCGTGCGCGGCGCGGTGGGCGTGGTGGAACTGGAGCGCATCGATGATCTGAATGCGCTGAAGCGGCGCTTTGTCGAGAAAGGCGTGTGGGTGCGCCCGTTCCGCAATATCGTGTATCTCACGCCCGCGCTGACGATCGATGAGGCCGATCTTGCCAAATTGACGGGCGCGATTGTCGAGGTTTTGAGAACTCCGTAATTTCTCTTTGTCATCCCGGCCACTTGTCCGCCGCAGCCTTGGCGAAGGCGGAAGCATTGCGTCAGCAATGCGCGAGCCGGGACCCACCTAGCAGCTTTCCAGGTGGGTCCCGGGTCTCGCTGCGCTCGCCCGGGATGACATGTTTTTTTGCCTCCCCACAAGGGGGAGGTAAAGTGCGCACTTCTCTTTTGCCGCCGCGCGAAGTATGACCCCTCGTAACCCGCTGACGCACGAGTCGCCATGACGCTCCGCCCCATCCGCCGCGCGCTGCTTTCCGTTTCCGACAAGACCGGACTGGCCGATTTCGCAAAAGCGCTTGCCGCGCGCGGCGTGGCGCTGATCTCGACGGGGGGAACGGCCAAGGCTTTGCGCGACGCGGGCCTTGCCGTCACCGACGTTTCGGCGGTCACCGGATTTCCCGAGATCATGGACGGGCGCGTGAAGACGCTGCATCCGAAAATCCATGGCGGGCTTCTGGGCCTGCGCGACAAACACGCCGAAGCGATGAAGACGCATGCGATCGAAGGCATCGATCTGCTCGTCAGCAATCTTTATCCCTTCGAAGCAACCATCGCGAAAGGCGCGGATTACGACGAGGCCATCGAGAACATCGATATCGGCGGGCCGGCGATGATCCGCGCCGCCTCGAAGAACCACGAATGGGTGACGGTGGTCGTCGACGTCGAGGATTACGCGGCCGTGCTCGCGGAAATGGATGCGAACAACGGCGCAACCACATTCGAATTGCGCAGGAAACTCGCGCAGATCGCTTATGCGCGCACGGCGGCCTATGACGCGGCGGTGTCGAACTGGCTCGCAGGCGAGTTGGGCGAGACAGCGCCGCGGCGGCGCGCCTTCGCGGGCCATCTGATACAACGCTTGCGCTACGGCGAAAATCCGCATCAGGACGCGGCGTTCTATACGACGGGCGAAAAGCGCTTCGGCGTTTCCACCGCAACCCAGCTTCAGGGCCGCGAACTTTCCTATAACAACATCAACGACACCGATGCGGCCTATGAACTGGTCGCCGAATTCGATCCGAAAATCTCGGCCGCCTGCGCCATCATCAAACACGCCAATCCTTGCGGCGTGGCGCTGGGCGCAAATCCCGTCGAAGCCTACAAGAAGGCGCTCGCCTGCGATCCCGTCAGCGCCTATGGCGGCATCCTCGCCTTCAACCGCAAGCTCGACGGCGCAACGGCGGAAGAAATCGCCAGGCTCTTCACCGAAGTCATCATCGCGCCCGATGCGGACGAGGATGCGAAGAAAATCCTTTCGGCGCGGCGCAATTTGCGGCTGCTGATCGCGGGCGCCCTGCCCGATCCGAATGCGCCGGGGCTCACTTTCAAGACGGTCGCGGGCGGCTTCCTCGTGCAGACACGCGACAATGCCCATGTCGCCAAGGATCAGTTGAAAATCGTCACCCAGCGCCAGCCCAGCGACAGCGAACTGAACGACATGCTGTTCGCTTTCACGGTGGCCAAACACGTCAAGTCCAACACAATTGTTTACGCCAGAGGTTTGCAGACGGCGGGAATCGGCGCAGGGCAAATGAGCCGCGTGGATTCGGCGCGCATCGCGGCGCTGAAGGCCCAGGATGCCGCCAAGGCGGCGGGCTGGGCCGAGCCGATGACGAAAGGATCGGTCGCGGCGTCGGATGCATTCTTTCCCTTCGCCGACGGATTGCTCGCGGTCGCGCAAGCCGGCGCCACCGCCGTCATCCAGCCCGGCGGCTCGATTCGCGACGACGAAGTGATAAAAGCTGCGGATAATTCGGGACTTGCGATGGCATTCACAGGAATCCGCCACTTCCGCCATTGACCTTCACCAAAGCGTCGGAACTATCTGTTAACCAAGCGCGTTAACTTCCGTCAGACAGCAGCCTGGCGGGATGGACAACGCTGAGGTCGGTGGGATTGTGACCGGCAGAGGGACACGGCGCACTGGGGCAGCTCTCGCTGCGATGCTGGTGTTGTGTTGTCCGGGCGCCAATGCGAGCTACAGCGACGGCGTCGCAGCCTTCCATGTCGTCAGCACCGAAGCCGGGATCCGCTACTGGCGCAAGGCCGCCTGGCAGCAGGACGATTTCCTCTCCGAACTCCGGCTCGCCGACATCTACGGCAATTCCGCCGACAGCCATTATTACGATCCCGTCGAATCCTATGTCTGGTATTACCTCGCCAGCCGCAGCGCGCTCGACATCGACGATGCGAGTCCCGCCGCCCAGTTCCTGCATAACGCCCGCCACGATGCGCGCATCAAGCGCGCGGTGCTGCTCGCCAGCCTCGACGCCGACGAGCGCGAGGACGCCCGCGAGCGCATCGTCTATATCCTGTCCTGCCGCGGAGCGTCGGGCTTCGACGAACTCGGCCGCATCTACGACACCGATTACGCGCGCGAACGCCCGGACCGGGACGTGGATTTCGTCGGCATCACGACCGATTCGGTGATGCAGCCCAGCGACGCCGATGCGCTGCTCTATTTCCATATCGCCGAAAGCATGGGCGATCCCGTCGCCCGCTACTATCTCAACGACATCGAAGGCCGGCTGCGCGGCACCGGCATCGGCAAGCACATCGTGGACGACGAAGCGCGCAAATTCCATTTCTGGTCGCCGTCCTACGAATTCTATCCGCCCGGAGACAACGACAGCGGCATTCCCTATTCCGACGAATGCGAAGTGGGCTTCGCGCGCGGACAGGCGCTGTCGCTGGTCGAGCCCGAACTGCCGCGGTTCGCGATCGTGCATGCGCTCGCCTTCCTGGGCTGGGCGCGCGAGGGCATCGCCGGCATCAAGCGCTTCCAGCTCACCGCCGGCGACGACGCGACGGGACGGCTCACGGCGCTGCAATCGGTGCGCCTGATCCAGACGGCGGCGGTGCGCGGCGACGCCGATTCGCAGAACACGCTCGGCGTGATGTATGCCAAGGGCATCGGCGTGGTGCGCAATTTCGTGCGCGCGCAATACTGGTTCCAGAAGGCGGCCGACCAGCGCGACGGCGCCGCGCTCTATCATCTGGGTGTGCTTTACAAAGTGGGGCCCGAGGGAATTCGGCAGGATCTGTCCCGCGCCAACGATGCGTTCACCGCGGCGGCGCTGGCGGGATTCCGTCCGTCCATGGATCAACTGAGCCAGGCGCTCGAACACGCCGCCGACGAACCGGCGCATCCGGGCCAGCATTAGAGGAACAAATCGCATGAGCAAGAAAACTTGGATCATCCTGGGGGCGCTGTTCGCGGCGCTTCTGGGCTCGGCGCCGGCCACGGCAGGCGTCGCGATCGACAATGCGGCGACGCTCGATCCCTACGATCCGGTGCCGCCGATCCAGTTCCGGCATTGGTATGCGGGCTGCGTCGACCAATGCGGCTGCGAGGAGTCGTGCTATCACCGGGCGGGCTGCGACGAAGGCTGCTATCGCCGCGTGGAGTGCCGCGACGGCTGCTACCGCGAACGCTGCGACGGCGATTGCGGGCGCTGCCAGGACGGTTGCGAGCGCGCGCGTTGCGATGGCTGTGATCGCGAGCGCTGCGACGGCGATTGCGGGCGTTGCGACGGCGGCTGCTATCGCGAGCATTGCGACGGCTGCGATCGCGATTGCGACCGGGACGGCTGCAGCCAGCACATCGCGCTGCCCTGCACCACCGGAAACTGCGACGAGCGGCTGCATTGGGAGCACGTCTTCCGCGACGGAGATCACATGATCGACGAGTGGTCCGACCAGGGCAAACACGAAGGCGACCGCGAACATCATTTCCGTCACAAATTCGACGACGACGATGTCGACGGACCGGATGACGGGCAGCACTGAACGGCGCTAGAGCGCGGTCGCGCGTTCTTCCTTGACCCAGATCATGCCGATCAGGCCGAGGACGAGGAAGAGCGTGATGCCGAGCATGCCGCCGCGCTGGCTGTGCGTCAGGGTGGTCAGCCAGCCGACGCTCAGCGTGGCCAGAAACGAAGTCGACTGGCCCGACAGCGAAAAGAGGCCGAAGAATTCCGTCATCCGCGCGATGGGCGCGATGCGCGCCATCATGGTGCGCGCATTGGCGTAGGAGGCGGTGACGAAGATCGCGACCAGGAACATGATGCCGACATAGATGAGCTCCGGCCAGCTCCGGAAGAAGGGCAGCGGAATGACCGGCGGGGAATGCACGTCGTAGGGAATGAACCAGAGGATGCGATCGGGCCCCATCAGGATTCCCATCAGGCCGAAAATCACCGTGCCGCCGACGGACACGAAGATCGCGGGCTTCGAGCCCAACACGTCATCCAGCCAGCCGCCGAAGATGCCGCCGAAGACGGCGAAGACGCTGAGCGAGATGCCGAACGCCATCATGGCGAGCGCGCCCCAATGGAACACGCCCGCGGCATAGACGCCGCCGAAGGTGAGAAGCGCCGTCATCCCGTCGTTGAAGAAGAGCCGCGCGAAGAGATAGATCGCGACGTTGCGGTAATGTTTGAGGCTCCTCACGGTCGTCGCGACCGAGCGGAAGCCCTGCATCGTCGCGTCGTACCAGCCGAGACTCGTGGGCGGGCGGTCGGGCGTCCAGACGAATAATGGAATCGTGAAAAACAGAATGCACAGCGCCGAAATCGGGCCGGTGAGACGCTCGGGCTCGTGCGCCGCCTGGCTGACGCCGAACAAAGTGTGCGCCGGCACAAAGCCCCAATCCACATTTCCGGGCAGAAGAAAATACACGAGCATGAAGATCATCAGCAAAAGACCCGAGACGTTGCCGAGCGCATAGCTGAGCCCCGAGAGAGCGCCCACCCGCTCATGCGGCACGATGGAGGGCAGCATGGCGTTGATGAAGACGCTCGAGAATTCGTAGGACACGTTGCTCACCGCGATCAGCGCGCCGACCGCGAAGAGCGAAAGCCCGCCGGGCATGGCGTACCAGAGAAAGGCCGCAGGGATCGCGATCGTGGCCGCGAAGAATGCGATGCCCGGTTTGCGCCGCCCGCCCGCATCGGCTATCGCGCCGATGAACGGCGCCAGAAGCGCGATGACGATGCCGCTATAGCCCTGGATGTCGCCCCACAGCGCCTGTCCGCGCACGGGATCGGCGACCAGCACGTTCGAGAAATAGGGCGCGAAAATATAGATCGTGATGAGCAGGATGTAGGGCTGGCGTCCGAAATCGAACATCGCCCAGGAGATCTGTCCGAGCGGGCTTGCGATCGCATGGCCCGTGCTCGATGTGCCCTTGGGCGCGCGCAACAGATAGGCGATGGCGCCCGCTTCGGCTATCGCGTCCTCGACCGGCGCGCCCGAAGGCTCGCCCAGCGAAGGGGCGACCGGTTCGGCGGAGGCTTTACGCGCGGCCGTCTCCGGCTCATGGGAAACGCTCACTGGCGCCTACTCCCCAGATATTTTTCTTGTCTATCCACCCGTCGGTTCCGGAAGCGCTGACTTCGCAGGCCGTCTTCCGGCACGTCTCAAGCTTCGCAATTACGCCTGTTCCCGCCAAGGCCAGAATTTTCGAACGGGGATCGGCTTTTTCGCGGATCGGCGCTTGCTTTTTGGAGGTGACGATGACAGTGCGCGCATCCCTCAGCATCGAGGCGTGGATCCAGCCCACGGCGCCCTGCCAGTCCATGACCCGGCGCCAGACGTCGTACTGGGCGATGATCTTCACCGGCAAACCCTTCTTGCGATAGATCCAGAGGACGCGGTGGCCATAGCTCGGCCCCTCGCGCAGGAACACCTTGTCGCGGTCGAGGCTGGCATAGCGCGGCACGTTTTCGCCGGCGCGCGCCCACCCCGCCATCAGCACCAGCGCCAGAAGCCCAAGCCCGATCGCCCGCATATTTGACGCTCCTTGCGCATCTGCTAATACCCGAGCGGGGATGTTCCCGGAGCCCGGATGCCTGCCACCAAACCGCTTGTGATCGTCACGCGCAAGCTTCCCGACGCGATCGAAACGCGCATGCGGGAGCTTTTCGACACGCGACTCAATCTCGAAGACAAGCCGATGAGCCAGGCCGAGCTGATCGAGGCCGTCCAGAAATGCGACGTGCTGGTGCCCACCGTCACCGACCGGATCGATTCGAAGGTCTTGGTGCGGGCGGGCGCGAACCTGAAGCTGATCGCCAATTTCGGCACGGGCGTGGACAATATCGACGTGAAGACGGCGCTGGAGCGCGGCATCACCGTCACCAATACGCCGGGCGTGCTGACCGAAGACACCGCCGACATGACCATGGCGCTGATCCTGGCCGTGCCGAGGAGGCTGGTGGAGGGCGTCAAGGAGCTTGAAGCCGATCATTTCCACGGCTGGTCGCCGAGCTGGATGCTCGGCCACCGCATCTGGGGAAAGCGGCTCGGCATCCTCGGCATGGGCCGGATCGGCCAGGCCGTGGCCAGGCGCGCCAAGGCGTTCGGCCTGCAGATCCACTACCACAACCGCAAGCCCGTGCATCACGAGATCGAACGCGAGCTCGAGGCGACCTATTGGGAAAGCCTCGACCAGATGCTGGCGCGCATGGATATCGTGTCGGTCAATTGCCCGCACACGCCGGCGACTTATCACCTCTTGTCGGCGCGGCGGCTGAAGATGATGAAGCCGGCGGCCTATATCGTGAACACCGCGCGCGGCGAAGTGATCGACGAGAACGCGCTGGCGCGCATGCTGGAGAGCGGCGAGCTGTCGGGCGCAGGACTGGACGTGTTCGAACACGAGCCCGCGGTGAACCCGAAGCTTCTGAAATTGAAGAACGTGGTGCTGCTTCCCCATATGGGCTCGGCCACCATCGAAGGCCGCATCGACATGGGCGAGAAGGTCATCATCAACATCAAGACCTTCGCCGACGGCCACAAACCGCCCGATCGCGTCATTCCGGCGATGCTTTAATTACTCCGCTGTCATGGCCCGCGAAAGCGGGCCACCCAGTTCTCGCGTATCACATCTTGCAGAATTCAACTGGGCGGCCCGCACCAGGCGGGCCGTGACAATTTTGGTTGGTTTTATCCCATAAACCAGAACCGCGCGCACACCAGCAGCAGCACGCAGCCGAGCGCCACGCGCACCGCCGTCTCCGAGGTGCGCGCGGATGCGATGCTGGCGACGATGATCGCAGGGATAGAGCCGCAAAGCAGCGACACCAGAATGTGCAGATCGATCGTGCCCAGCACGGAATGGCCCAGACCTGCCAGCAGCGTGAGCGGCACGGCATGGGCGATGTCGGAGCCGACGATGCGCTGGGGCGACAATTTCGGATAAAGCAGGACCAGCGCGGTGACGCCGATGGCGCCCGCACCCACCGAAGAAATCGTCACCAGCACGCCGAGGATCGCCCCGGTGAGAATTGTCAGCCGCGAAACGATCCGCGGATCGAGAATGCCGACGCGGCGGTCATAGACCCGCATGATCGGCTTGCGAAGGAAAAGCAGGATCGCCGTCAGGAACAGCGCAATGCCGAGGACTTTCGTGATGAGGCCCTGGGTCGCGTGTCCGTTGATGCCGAGCTCGTAGAGCAGGAGAAGCGTCAGCGCCGTCATCGGCACGCTGCCCAGGGCGAGCAGGCCCACGACCTTCCAGTCGATGTTGCGGTTGTAGCCATGGACGATCGAGCCGCCCGCTTTCGTGACCGAGGCGTAGAGCAGATCGGTGCCGACCGCCGTCGCCGGATGAATGCCGAACACGAGGATGAGAAGCGGCGTCATCAACGAGCCGCCGCCCACGCCCGTGAACCCGACGAGCCCGCCCACCAATATGCCCGACAACACATAAAGCGGATCGATGAAGTGCAGAAAATGAGTCATGGCAATCACCCCGTCAGATGGAAAATTGAACGCGCGCGGAAATCGCATCGAATGTCTGGCCGGCATCGGCATAAGGCGCCACGCCGCTTATGCGCGCGATTTGAACATGCTGGACGTCCAGCGCAAGCTTGAAGACGGTGTCGGGATACCAGTTGAGGCCGGCGGTCCAGATCTTCTGTTCGCCGCCGCGCAGGCCGTCCGCCGGCGCCGCCGCTCCGGCCGATCCCGCATTTTGGTCGAGGTCCACAACGCTGTAACGGCACGCCAGTTCCCACGCGCCCCACCCGCCGTTTTCCAGCGGCGATTTCGGTTTGGGAGCGGCGAAAGCCGCGGACGACTTGCCGTAAATCCTGCCTTCGCCGGTCAATACGAGGCTCGCCTCGGCATACCATCCGCCGAGCGCGAGATCAGGCGCGCCGTGCCGCGCGATGCCGTAGCGCAAATAACCGGCCTGCGCGTAAAAGCTCTTCCATTCGCCGGCGGATTCGACGCCCCATTCGGTCGCGGAATCGATGTCCAGCGCGCCCGTGCCGATGAGTTTCGCGCCCGTGCTGTCGACGGTCAGTTCGGGAGCGACCGAGAGCGTCAGCAGGCGGGGCCCGGCAGCGCTTCCTGCCGCGCGCAACACGCGCGTGGCGCTCGCGCTCAACACGAATACGGAATCCGCGTCGCGATGGACGACGCCCGATGCGCGGCCGACCAGCGCCGTCTGTTCGTCGAACACCGCGCCGTCACCCACTTTTCCGCCCGTGTACGACAACGCGGCGAATACGCGCTCGCCCGTGTAGATCAGGCTCGCCGCATCGCGCCCATCGCCCGCCGCCGTATTGCGCACGATGTCGCTGGGTGCGGCGCGCTCCAAAAAGAGCGTGTCCTGCGCGGAGGTCGAATCCTCGAGCCCGGCCGGCGGCGCGAAGGCACCGACCCGGACAGCGAGCGGCGAAAATCCGTCATATTGCACATAGGCCGACTGGATGTGGCCGTCCTTCTCGGTACCGCCGCTTCCGCCGAAGTCGAAATTGAGATTGTAGGACCATACCGACAACGCCTTTCCCTGCACGCCCAGATAGACCCTGCGGAAATTCGAGCCGTCGGAAAGATCGGGACCGTTCGCCGCCGGAAGAAGATGCGCGCTCGCGCTCTGAAAATATTGCGCGGCGTCGAATTGCATCAGGCCGTGAAGGACGGCGGAGATTTCGGGTTCGCCGGCGTCTGCCTGCGTGCCCGCACACAGAGCCGCCAAAATTGCGATTGTGATGCGCATGGCCTTCCCCGTCGGTCGCGGAGAAAGCTTGGCCCATTAATGTCTAGTGAGTCAATAGAGATTTAGGAGATTAACGACAGCAAATCCGCTGTGCAACCCGCGATTCGCGATTGTTGGTGAATTTTCAGGCAGCCCGTGCGCGGCGGCTCGAGGCGAGCGCGGAGGCGAGCGTGCGCGATTCCAGCACATCGGCGGTGGCATCGCGCGCGGCCAGCAGGACCTTGCGGATGGCGCAGGTCTGTTCGTCGGTACAATCGGCGCATTTCTGATAGGCGGTGACGCTGACGCAGGGGCTGAGCGCGAGCGGCCCGTCCGTGACGCGGATGATCTCGGCGAAGCTGATCTTGCTCGCGGGCCGCCCCAGGAGATAGCCGCCCGCCCGCCCGCGCAGGCTTTTCACAATGCCGCTCTTCTTCATTTCGAGCAGGATCTGTTCGAGGAATTTGCGCGGCACGCGCGCGCGCTCCGCCACGTCGGCGATCATCATCGGCTCGCCGCCGCCATGCTCGGCCAGCACGAGGAGCGCATGCATCGCGTAACGCGCCTTTTGAGAGAGCATGGCGAAAACCCGTAAATTCCATCGGATATATGGACTTTTGTCCCGCCGGGGTCAATTTGGCTTGAGTGGTTGCATTTTGGCTCCATTTTGGTACCATTCTGGCTCCAAAATGGAGCCAACCATGGGTGTCAACATCTCGATCAAGAACGTGCCCGCCGACAAGGTGGAGCGCCTCAAAATGCGGGCCAAGCTCCATCACCGCTCGCTGCAAGGCGAATTGCTGGCGCTGATCGACGAGGCAATCGGCATGGCGCCCAAAAAAATCATGACGATCCAGGAACTGGCGGAACAGGGGCGCAGGATCGGGCTGAAGACGCCATCCGAATCCGTGCAAATGATTCGGGAAGATCGTGACAGATAAAGTCATCGATGCATCCGCCTTCGCGGCGATTGCTTTCCAGGAAAAGGAACAATCGGACGTGTTGGCGCGGCTGGGCGCAAGCACCTTGAACGCACCTGCCCTCCTAAGGTTCGAGATCGCAAATGTTTGCATCAAGAAAATACGGCGGCAATCGGCTGATCGCGCACTTTTTCTGTTGCAGCATACGTCGTCGCAAACCATCGACATACGCGAGCACGAGATCGACCAGCTCGCCGCGCTCGACCTCGCCGAACGTTTCAATCTCTCTGCCTATGACGCGAGCTATCTCTGGCTTGCGCGGGAACTCGGTGCGGAACTTGTCACGCTCGATGCGCGGCTGGAGCGCGCGGGCAAAGCGCTTCAATCCGGTCCGTGAAATCAATCCAGCTCGTAGATCACCGCATTCCAGAACCTTGCCCGGTGCGAGCCGGTGCGGCGGAATCCGCGCTGGCGCAGCTCGCGCCCGATCAGGAAATTGAAATAGCCATGCGCCACGAGTGCTGCGGCGCCTTCCTTGCGCGCGCGGCGCATGAGGATGTCGGCAGCGCCGCAGGCGCGGTCCCTGGCGCGTTTGTAGGTCTCGATGCTGGGATGGTAGCCGGCATGCCAGAGGATGCGCGCCACCACCGCCCATTTGGGCACCCGCATGCGCAAGATCGGGATGCGTGGGCTTGCCAGCGGCGCCTCCACGAACAGGGGATCGGCGATGAGCTCGGCCTTGGGCGCGAGCACGCGCGCGCTGTCATGCGAGCGCTTGCGCCCGCTGGTGAAGACGGCGGTCAGTTCCTTGACGAGGTCCTGAAGCTCCTCGGGCGGGGCGCTGGCCGGGTCGAGCCCCGCTTCCTCATAGGCGTCGATATAGGAGCGGAAGCCATGGTGCGAGGTGCGCGGCGACGTCGGGATATCCGGCCTGCCGTGGCGGATCAGGATGATGCGGCAGCCCGCCTCCGTTTCGCCGGCGCCAGCGGGCTCTTCCGCTTGCGGCGTGCGATCCGGATTGTACTGTCTTCGGGGCCGCCCTGCCTTCACCATGGGCGGAAATCCGGGATTGGGAGACGGCGCATGGAACAGAACGACCTCAAGGACAAGGTGGCCATCGTCACGGGCTCGGCCACGGGGATCGGCGCGGCGGTCGCCCTCAGGCTTGCCCGGCGGGGCGCGAAAATAATCGTCAACTACAGCAAAAGCGAGACGGAAGCCGAGGCCACCGCGGCGGCGGCGCGGGAGGCGGGCGGCGAGGCCCGCACCGTCCAGGCGAACGTGGCGGACGACGCCGATTGCCGCAAATTGGCAGGGGCCGCGCTCGACGCCTGGGGCCGGATCGACATCCTGGTCAACAATGCCGGGACCACGAAATTCGCCTCCCATGCCGATCTCGCGGCCCTTTCGGCCGAGGATTTCCACAACATCTATGCGGTCAACGTCATCGGCCCGTTCCAGATGGTGCGCGCCTGCGCGCCCGCGCTGAAGGCGAGCGGCGAAGGAAGCGTGGTCAATGTGTCGTCGATCGCGGGCATCGCCGGCATCGGATCCTCCATCGCTTACGCGGCGTCAAAGGGCGCGCTCAACACGCTGACGCTTTCTCTGGCGCGCGCGCTCGCGCCCGAGATCCGCGTCAATGCGGTGTGCCCCGGCTTCGTCGCCACGCCCTGGTTCAGCGGACGCTTCGGACCGGAAATCGCCGCGCGCATCGCCGACGAACAGGCCAAGGCCGCACCGCTGCAACGCGCCGCCGATGGCGATGAAATCGCCAAAACCGTGCTCTTTTTCTGTTCGCCCGATTCGCGCCACATCACGGGCGAGATGCTGCTGACCGACGGCGGCTTGCACCTCAACGTCATGGCCGGCGCGCGCAGGTAGCAACGCCCAAATAGGCGGCGGCCTGCACACGCTTCGTGCAGTTTTTATGTCAGCCAGTTGAGGACTCACTCTTTTGCGCATCTCTGTTACTCGAATGACACGCTAACCGCCTCGGCCGTGCTTGTTTTTATATTCCCCATTTACGAGTTTGGAGTTGCAGGCGGTATGGCCCAACGGCGCATGGCCGCGATATTTCATGATGGTAAGGAGGGTTGGACTCATGAGGTCCTTGACGAAGTTGCTGTTCGGCGCGGCGAGCGCCATCACACTGCTGACGAGCGCGGCTGTGGCGGGTGCGATTGCACCCAATCCGAATCCGATTTCGTTCGATGCCGGATTCGGCAAGGTCGTCGTGAACGGCCAGCTCAGCGGTTTGGCGTTCTACCAGAGCAATGCGACGCATTACGCTCCGGGCGACGCCAGCTCCTATCTGGACCTCGACAACGCCTTGATCAGCGTCCAAAAGTCGGACGGGATGTTCCAGTTCTACGTCGAGGGCGGCCTCTATTCCTTCCCGACGGTCGGCAATCCCTATCTCAAATCGAACCTCACCAATTCGGCGTTCGGCGCCATTCCCGTCGCCTACGGCAAGGTGCAGCTCGACGACAATTTCTCGATCCAGGCGGGGAAGCTGACGACGCTGATCGGCGCGGAATACGGTTTCACGCCGCAGAACATCGATATCGAACGCGGCCTTTTGTGGTGGCAGGAGCCGCTGGTCAGCCGCGGCGTGCAGGTGAACTACGCCGACGGTCCGCTCTCCATCTCGCTGTCGTGGAATGACGGCTTCTACACCAATGTCTGGAACACGGGTTCGGGCCTCATCTCCTACGCCATCGACAGCTCGAACACGATCGCGTTCGACGCCTCGATCACGCCGGACGTGGGCAACCGCCTCTTCGAACACCGCAGGCCCGGACAGCAGATCTACGATCTGATGTATACCTACAGCGACGCGCCGTGGACCCTCGCACCTTACGTGCAATACCAGAACTACAACGATCACCCGAGCTATTCCTGCGGCGGCTGCGATCTCAGCAGCGGCTCGAATTGGGGCGTCGGCGTTCTGGCGAGCTATCAGCTCGATCCGAACTGGAGCCTGAACGGACGCTTCGAATATGAAGCGGCATCGGGCGGCTCGCCCGATTTCTGGGGGCTCGAATACGGTCCCAGCAGCAAGGCCTGGTCGGTCACGGTCACGCCGACCTATCAGGACGGCATCTTCTTCGCGCGCGGCGAGGTGTCCTATACCGGCCTCTCCGACTTCTTCATCGGCGCCGGCCAGAATTACGACAAGGACAATCAATTCCGCGCCATGGTCGAAACCGGCATCGTTCTCTAAAAACGTCCTTCAAATGGATGACCCGCGCCTCGAAAGGGGTGCGGGTTTTCTTTTGGCCGCGGCCATGAAACTCTTCTTGCGGCAAGGAGAGCGGATTCATGGCGTCGCAGTTGGCCAAACTTCTTTTCGGCGCGGCGAGCGCGCTCCTGTTTCTGACGAATGCCGCGTTCGCCGACGATGCATCAGACTGGTCGGCGAGCGGATATGCCGATGTGACATCGGATTACCGTTTCCGCGGCATCGCGCAGAACGACCGCGAGCCCTCGCCGCAGGCTTCGCTCAACGTCCTCGGTCCCGAAGGTTTCTATGCCGGCACCTGGTTATCCACGACCGATTGGGACGGCCGTCACGATCCCTCCTACGAAGCCGATTTCTACGCCGGCAAGCATAGCGATCTCTACGGCACCGATCTGAATCTCGAGGCCTATTACTACGCCTATCCGGATGCGCGCTTCGGCACGGCCGCGAGCTATTACGAGACGATTGCGCAGCTCGCGCATTCGCTGGGCGATTTCGCGGCCACGCTCACCGTCGCCTGGTCGCCGGAGTGGAGCCTCGGCGGCGGCAACGGCTATTATGTGGAGGGCACGGCGTCCTACGAAGTGAGCGGCTGGCTTTCGCTCAGCGCCAATCTCGGCCATCAATGGGTGGACGCCGCCAGATCCTTCGGCTCGCGCGATTACACCCATTGGGACATCGGCGGCACGGCGAGCTGGCACGACTGGTCGCTGGACGTGCGCTATGTCGACACCGACCTCGACAGCGCGCAATGCTATGCGTTCTGGATGGGCACGAAGAACGCCTGCTCGGCCACCGTCACGGCCATGCTCACTTATAATGTGCCGAGCCTGTTCTGAGGGGCCTGTTTTCTTTTGCCCGCGCCCGTGAAACGCTTGGCCCCGCAGGCATCTGCGCGAGGCGCGTCATGAGCGCGAAATTTCCCGACGGATTCGTGTGGGGCACGGCGACGGCCGCCCATCAGGTCGAAGGCGGCAATGTCGCGAGCGATCTCTGGCTCTTCGAAATGGCGCCCGGCAGCGCATTCGCCGAGCCCTCGGGCGATGCCTGCGATCATTATCACCGCTATGGCGAGGACATCGCGCTCCTCAAGGGGCTGGGCTTTTCGACCTACCGCTTCTCCATCGAATGGGCGCGCATCGAGCCGGAGGAGGGATTCTTTTCGGCCGCCGCCCTCGATCATTACCGGCGCATGATCGCGGCCTGTCATGCGGCACGCGTGACGCCGATGGTGACGTTCCATCATTTCACCGCGCCGCTCTGGTTCACGCGGGACGGCGGCTGGGAGGAGAAGAAATCCGTGGACCGCTTCGCGCGGTTCTGCGAGCGGGCGGGTGCGGCGCTCGGCGATCTCATTGCCTATGCGTGTACGATCAACGAAGCGAACATCCCGGTGATGCTGACGCTGATGCGCGAAGGGGCCAATCCGGGAAGCTGGAGGCGGCCGAAATCCTTTGCCGAGGCAGCCCGGCTTTGCGGCGGCACAGCGGAGAAAATGGCGCCCTATCTGTTGTGCAACGGGCATGCGACGGTCGCCAATCTGATCGCGGCGCATCGCAAGAGCTACGCGATCCTGAAAGCGCATGTGAAGGGCGAGGCCGGCATCACGCTTTCGCTCAACGACTTCCAAGCCGAGCCCGGCGGCGAGGCGTTGCGCGACATGGCCGATCAGCTCATCAACGCGCAGTTCCTCGAAGCGCTCAAGGGCGACGATTTCGTGGGCGTACAGACCTATACGCGCGCGAAATTCGGCGCGAAAGGGCTGGTGCCGCCGCCCAACGGCGCCGAGCGCACGCAGATGGGCTACGAGTTCTATCCCGAGGCGCTCGAAGCCACGATCCGGCAAGCCGCGCGCGTCAGCGGCTGCCCGGTGATCGTCACCGAAAACGGCATCGGCACGGAAGACGACACGCGCCGCATCGCCTATACGCAGAGGGCGCTCGAAGGCGTGTTGCGCTGCCTGAAGGACGGCATCGACGTGCGCGGTTACATCCACTGGTCGCTGCTCGACAATTACGAATGGCTGGAAGGCTACCGCCCGAAATTCGGACTGGTCGAAGTCGATCGCGCGACGCAGGCGCGCAAACCCAAGCCGAGCGCCTATTGGCTGGGCGAGATCGCAAGCAAGAATGCGCTCAATTGAAGATTTGAGACTGGCTTGCCATGCGTAGCTCGCGGACAGAGCCCAGGCTTCGCCCTTCGGGCTACGCCGGGCATGCTTCTCTCGCTATCGCGCGCGAAGCGTGGTCGGAGAGAGAGGATTCGAACCTCCGGCCCCCACGTCCCGAACGTGGTGCTCTACCAGGCTGAGCTACTCTCCGATTGACCCGGAAGGGCGCCCTTATAACGGCGCATGTGGGGCGGCCGCAACCGGCGTTGAACGGGGCCAATCGAGCCAGTAAGGTCCGCGCCCCGAGCCGGGTTGTTGGGGCGTCGCCAAGCGGTAAGGCACCGGATTTTGATTCCGGCATTCGGAGGTTCGAATCCTCCCGCCCCAGCCAAAATCTCGATTTTCTTGTTGGAAAATGAGATAGTTAGGCCAACGGCCCGTCCGCGGGGCGACGCTGCCGATAAAAAAGGGCGGCGGTCGCCCGCCGCCCCAGCTCATGCAAGCAAGGATCAGAAATTCTTAGTCACGCGCACGCCGATGAGGCGGGGATCGGTGACGAAGACATTCGTGGTCAGCGCCGCGTCGTCCGAATTCAGGAACGCGCCCGTGATCGCCGTCTTGTTGAAGACGTTCTTCACGTAACCCAGCACTTCCCAGCCATCCGCGTTGGTCAGGATCAGCGCGAGATTCGCCGTCGAATAGCCGCGCAGTTTGTCGTAGGGCCGGTCGTTGAAGATGCGCGCCCAGCTTTGCGACTGCCAGTAGAAATCCGCGCGCAGCGTCGCCGCCCAATCGTCGCTGACCGGCATCGTGTATTGGCCGCCCAGCGACACGGTGAAATGCGGCGCGTTGGGAAGCTGGTTGCCCGCGAGATTCTTCGTGAAGCCCTCGCCATCGTTGGGCGCCATCGTGCCGATGAAGCCGGCATATCCCGGATAGCCCGGCGGATTGGGCACATAGGGCTTGAGCGTCACGGGATCGACCAGAATATCGGGGTCCCAATAGCCCGGCGTGTAGGCCGCGATGCAGCCGAAGGACACGCTCACCTGCTGGATGAGCTCGTTGACGACATCGGTCGGCAGGATGCAGTTCGACGTCATGGTGATGTAGGGCTTGACCACCATCCAGCCCGGATGGCCGGCGGTGCGGTCCATCAGGTCGATGGCCTGCGAGCCTTTGTTGAGCGTGCCGTCCTCGTAGCCGCCGGCGAAATTGAAGCGCAGGCCCGGGATCGGCTCCCAGGTCGATTCCACTTCGGCGCCGCGCACGGTGGCGTCGAAATTCAGGTTCACCGAGGTGCGGTCCACGATCTGGGATATCTGATAATTCTTGTAATCGTAGAGGAACACGTCGCCGTTCAGCGTCAGCGAGCCGTCGAGCAGCGTGTTCTTGGTGCCGATTTCGAAGGCGTCGTTGAATTCCGGCTTGAAGGTGAGCGGATGGGTCTGGTTGCTGGGGGAGCCGACGAAGACGCCGCCGCTGGCGATCGGAATCACGCCCGGCGGATTGGCGCCGCCGCCCTTGTAGCCATGCGCGTAGGAGCCGTAGACCAGCGTCTGGTCGGTGAAATCGAGCTTGGGCGTCCAGGTGATGTTGGCGCGGCCCGTCCACTCCTTCCATTCCTGGTCGATGGTGCCGGTCTTGAGGTATCCCTTGCCGAGCACCATGGTCCAGCTCGGATATTCGTCGAAGCTCTTCTGGTCGTCGGTCCAGCGCAAACCGCCGGTGAGTTTCACGTCGGACGTGACCTGGTAATAGACCTCGCCGAATCCCGCCCATGAGGTCAGACTGTAGGGATTCTCGCTGCGGAAATAATTGTGTCCCTGGCCGTCGAGCGTTTCGAGCGTGCCCGGATCGACCCAGCCGCAGCCGAGCCCGAGGAACGAACTGTCGAGCAGCGATTGACTGGCGGGCTCGGGGCCGCAGGCATTGGCGAGCGAGGCGTCGAAGGGAATGTGGGGCGCGTCCTGGGGCAGATCCGTGCCGCTGAGCAGCGCGCTGAACACTTCGGTCGCCATCGTGATGACGTTCGAGAACACGAAATAATCCTCGACCGTGCGGTATTTCATATAATTGGCGCCGGCCACGAAATTGAGCGGGCCGCCGTAATTCGAGGCGAGCCGCAATTCCTGATAGAATTGGCGGGCGTGCTCGCGGCTCACGTCCTGACCCACCAGCCGCGTGGAGCAGCCGAGCTGGGGATCGCAATTCTCGCCGTCCTGTCCCACCAGCGTCTCCCCGCCCGTGTCGATGAAGAAATTGGGCGCGGTGTCGAAGCGGTCGAAATCCTCCGTCGAATAGAGGAAGTCCTTGTTGTAGGCGGTCTGCGAGGAGAGCGTCAGATCGGGCGCGACGGCGAAATCGACGTTGAATTCGAAGGTGTCGTTCTTCGCCAGATAATGCGGATCGACCGCCGAACTGATGACGCGCAGATTGGGCGATTGATTGAGGCCGGCGTAAGGATCGGCGTTGGCCGGAATGAAGCCGGTGAAGAAGGCGAGCGCCGCGATGAAAGGCGTCGCCGCGGCGTTGGGCGTCTGGAAGGCGGTGGGCGCATAGAGCGAGGTGGGCAGGCAGCCCTGCGACAGGAAGATGGCCGCGTAATTGGTGTCGTAATCGGGATATTGGGGGCCGAGCGGTCCGTCGACGACCGAGGGGCCCGGATCCTTCTCGCAGAGCTGCTTGGTCGAGCGCATGCGGTCGTCGTCTTCCTGGAAATGTTCCCAGATGAGCGTCGCCGTCACGCTCTCGACCGGATGCACGAGCAGCGAGGTGCGCGCCGACCACAGATCGCGGCCGTCGACGGGATGGTTCGTCTGCGAATTGAAGGCATAACCTTCGCGCTTGGTCCATTCGCCGGCCACGCGCAGATCGAGCTTGTCGCTCCAGATCGGGATATTGACCATGCCTTCGTAGCGCCGGTTCATGTAATTGCCCCAATCGGCCGAGGCCTGCGCCTCGAACTGATCGGTGGGCTTGGCGGAGATCACGTTGACGACGCCGGCCGTCGCGTTGCGGCCATAGAGCGTGCCTTGCGGACCGCGCAGGACTTCGACCTGCGACACGTCGAAGAATTCCTGCTCGAAGAAATGATTGCGCAGGAACGGAATGTCGTTGAACGAGATGGCGACGGCCGGATCGGTGGTGACGGAAACGGCCTGCGTTCCGATGCCGCGGATCTGCACGCTGTAGCCGGTGAAATTGGTTTTCGTGAAAGTGAGATTGGGAACCTCTTTCACCAGATCGGGCCCACCGGCGATCTGCCGCGAGGTGAGCTGCTCCTGCGACAAGGCCGTGATCGCGATCGGCACCGTCTGGATATCGCCTTTGATCTTGGACGACGTGACGACAATGGTTTCGACGGAGGCGGCGGCTCTTTGCGGCGTGGCCTCGGCCAGCATCACCATGGATGCGGTCTGAGCGCGCGTCTGTTCCACATCGCGCACGATCGCCACGCCATTGGCCTCGCGCCGCTCGCTGAAGCCGGTGCCCGACAGGATCTGCGCAAGCGCGGCACTCGCCGACAATTCGCCTTTCGCGCCCTTGGTGCGCGAACCCTTCACCGCTTCCGACGACACCATCAGCGAGACGCCCGTCTGCGCCGTGAAGGCATCGAGCGCGGAGGCGAGATCGCCCGCCGGAATGTCGAACTGCTCGGCATGCACGGCACCCGCGAGCAGGAACGCGCAGGCCCCGCCGCCGAGTATCGATTTCAAGTGTGTCAATCTGGACATAAGTCCCCCCGTCATGCGGCGGCATCGCCGCCTTTCCTTCAACCCGTCAGCGCGAAATCCGCGTCGTGTTCGCGTCATAGGTGACGCGCACGCCGAAAACGTCCTGAGCCATGCGCGCGAACACCTGCGTGTCGTTCGTGCGGAACGTGCCGTTGATCGTGAGTGCGGCGATCTTCGGATCGTCGATGATGAGCTTGTCGTCGTTGTAGCGGTTGAGCACGGCGGCGGCTTGGGCGAGCGTCGCGTTGTGGAAGACGAGAAGCCCGTGGCGCCAGCTCAACTCGTTGGACAATTCGTCCGGCGAAACCTTGGTGACCGAAATCGTCCTGGCGGTCGCGACCGCGACGTCGCCGGGCGTCAGGATCACGCCGCGCCTGGGCGCGGTGACCGCCACCGGCTCGAGCCGCGCGCGGCCTTCGAGGAGCGCCACCTCCACTGCGTCCGGATTGTCGCGAACGAGGAATTTGGTGCCGAGATCGATCACGCGTCTGCCCGCGACGGCGAGCGTGAAGGGATGGGCGGCATCATGCCTGATCTGGAAATAGGCCTCGCCTTTCTCCAGCACCGCGCCGCGCTGATCGGCGGAAAGACGCAACACCGTCGCCGTGTTGAGTTCGATCCTCGAACCGTCCGCAAGCTTGATGATCTCGCGTCCGCCGACCGGCGTGGAATAAACCGCGCTTCCCGAATGACGCACGACCGGCAACGCCGTCGTGGTCAGCAGCGCGATCGCGGCAAGGCCTGCGGCGAGGCTGAGCGGTAGGCGCCAATTGCGCGCCTCCGCCACCGGCTGTTCGACCTTAAAAGGGTGCAGCGCCGTCAGCCGCTCGGTGCGATCCCATGCCGCTTCGAGGCGGAGATAGGCCACTTCATGCGCGAGCGCGGCACCGCGCCATTGATCGAGCGAGGCCTGATCGTCCTGCGTCCATTCGCCGAAATGACGCCGGCGCAACCACGCGGCCGCATCGGCTTCCACTTGCTGAGCGCTTCCGCCGGCTGCTTCGAGCTCTGCGTTGCTCATGACCAATTCCTTCTGTCTTCCGGATCGCTGTAGAGAATGTCGGCGAGGGCGCGGATGCCGTTGTCGATCAGTTTGGAGACGGCGGCTTCCGAAATGCTCATGCGGCTCGCGATCTGGCGGCCGGTGAGGCCTTCGATGCGCCTGAGCACCACGGCGTCGCGCGCCCGCTCGGGCAGGCGTTCGAGGGCGGCACGCAACCGGCGCAATTCGTCGCGCGCGATGACCGCGCGTTCGGCCAGCGGCGCTTCCATCGCAGCGCCCAGCGCATCGGCATCCGTCACCGCATCGAAGGGGATGATGCGCTCGCGGCGCACCCGGTCGATCAGGAGATTGCGCGCCACCGTGAACACGAAATGGCGCGTGCGCAGCGGGATCTCATGCCGGGCCGCTTCGAAGATGCGCACATAGATATCCTGCCGCAGATCGGCGATGTCGCTCTTGTTGCGCCAATTGTGGTGCAGGAACTGCATCAGGTCCGACTCCAGCGGCAGAACTTCGCGAACGAACCAGGCGCGCGCTTCGGACACGCTCATGGGCTGACCGCGGCGGCCGTCTTCACGGCTGGTTTCCGTTATGTCCGTCATCCCCCGCGAGCTTTCTGCCGTTCCAGCGTTCGCACTCGGGAACCTCGCACCGATAGACGATCAGCGTCGTCCCGGTTTAACTGGCGGGCCAGAATTATTTTTGCTGCAGTGCAAAGAGGCGGCGAGAGGCCGGGCCGTCAGTGCCCGCCGGATTTGGCCGCGTCGTGTTTCAGGAAGGAATCGAACACCCAGCCTTCGAGCGATTTGGCCGGATCCTTCGCGGGCGCGCGCACGCGCGTCCAATCACCCTTGCGTTCGAGAACGGTGACGGAGGTGCCCGGCGCGAGCGTGGTGAGGATCGCGCCATTGACCGAAGCGTCTTTGCGCAAATTCACGCCGCGCGCGACGCTGGCGGTTTCGAGTTTGGGCGCCGCGGGTTTCGGCGGCGCCGGGTTTGCGGTCTGATCGGATACGTCCTGCATGCCGCCCGTCATTTCGTAGATCTTCACCTGCCAGTCATAAGGCAGATAGGGCACGGCCGCGGGCCACAAGAGAAACGCCGCCATCAGGACGCAGGCGAGCACGAGACCCCCGAGAATGAGTCCGTTCCGGTTGGGGCGCGGCGCCTCCTCGACGGGCGCGTCGTGACGCTCGTCCATGGCGCGGATTTCGGCGAGCTCGGCTTCGCGATTGGCGAGCACGGCGCGCAGCGTCCTGATCTCGTCGCGCAGGATGACGGTCTCTTCGGTCGCGTTCGCGCCCGTGCGCACGCGCATTTCGGAAAGTGCTGCTTCGGCGGCTTCGTAGCGCGCGGTCGCTTCGGCGAAGCGATCGCGCCAGTGCCGTTCGGCATGGGCTTGCGCGTTCTGGCGCTCGAGCTCGATGCGGTCCTGTGCCTGCTGGACGGCGCCGCGCAACTGCCCGAGTTCGGTCTCGCGCGCCTTTTGCAGGAACGCCACTTCGTCGCGCGCATTTTGGAGCACCGCTTCGTGGCGGGCGGCGATCGATGCGACATTGGCCTGGGCTTCGGCTTCCAGGCGCGTGCGCAGCGCCTGGGCTTCGGCCGCGGCGGAGGCGGATTTCTCCTGCCAGCGCGCCTCGCTTGCGGCGGCGCGCGCGGCTTCGGCCGCTTTCGAGCTCGCATCGGCGGCGGCGAGCGCATCGCGCATCTCGCGCTCGTGACGCAGACCCGCCTCCACCAGCGCCGCGCGCAATTGCTCGACCTCCGCATCGCGCTCCGAGATGCGCTTGCGCAGATCCGCAAGCTCTTCGTTGCTGCGTTCGCGATCCGCGCGCGCTTCTTCGGCCGATTTTCCGGCGGCCTCGCGCATTTCGCGAAGCGCGCGCTCGGAGGCTTCGCGCCATTTGGATTCCGCGGCTTCGAGCTCGGCCGCGCTTTGCGCTTTCGAATCCTGTTCGGCTTTGGCGAGCGCATCGCGCCGTTCGCGCTCATGGCGAAGCGCCTCTTCCGCCATGACCGATTTGAGGGCCGCGACTTCGGCCTCGCGCGCAGCGAGCGCCTTGCGCGCATCCTGAAGCACATCGTTCAGCCGCACACTCTCGCTGCGTCCCTCGGCTTCCGACTTCAGCGCGGCCGCATGCATATCGGCGAGTTTCCGTTCGAGCTCTTCGCGCCATTTCGCCTGCGCTGCGGCGGCGCGCGCGGCTTCTTCGGACTTGAAATTCTCTTCGGCGCGCATGAGCGCATCGCGCAATTCGCGCTCGTGACGCACCGCCGCCTCGATCATGGCGGATTTCGTCTCGGCCAACTCGCGTTCGCGTGCCGCCAGATCCTTGCGTAGATCGCCGAGCTCGCCGCTCAGCCGGCCGGTGTGGCTGCGCCCGTCTTCCTCGGATTTCTGCGCGACCGCGCGCATGTCGGCGAGCGTGCGTTCGAGTTCCTCGCGCCATTTGACCTGCGCTGCGGCGGCGCGCGCGGCTTCGCCCTGCTTGAAATTCTCTTCGGCGCGAATAAGCGCGTCGCGCAACTCGCGCTCGTGGCGCAGACCCGCCTGCACCAGCGAGGATTTCGTCTCGGCCAGTTCGGCTTCGCGCGCCGCAAGTTCTTTGCGCGCGCCCGCGAGCGCATCGGCCAGACGGCTTGTATCGCTTTGACCCTGATCTTCGCTTTTCCTGGCATTCGCGCGCGCTTCGGAAATCACGGAATCGGATTGCGCGCGCCATTGCGCTTCGGCCTGCGCGAAGCGCGCAGCCTCTTCGGCCTTCCAGATCTTGCCGGCGGTGGAAATGGCCTCGCGGATCGCGCTTTCGGTTTTTTCGCGTTCGGCGAGCGCGTTGGCGCGCGCCTCGGCGAGTTCGCTTTCGCGCGCCGCAAGCGCCTTGCGCAGCGCCTCGAGCTCGCTCTTCTGGCGCTCGCGCTCGGCCTGGGTTTCGCCGCTCGTCTTGCGCACGGAATCGCGGACTTCGGAGAGCATCTGCTCGCTGCGTTCGCGCCATTTGGCTTCGGCGGCGGCGAAGCGTTCGGCCTCTTCCGCCTTCCAGATCTTCTCGGCCTTCGAAAGCTGATCCTTCAGCGCGCGTTCGGCCTTGGCTTCGGTGGCGGCCGTCTCCGCGCGCAGCCGCGCAAGTTCGGTTTCGCGCACGGCGAGATTCTTTTGCAGGCTCGCGAATGCATCGCGCTGACGGTCCTGCTCGGCATCCTTGCCGGCCGGTTTCTTGGCGGAGGCGCGCGCTTCGGCGATGGCGCGCTCGGATTGTTCGCGCCACGTCGCCTGGGCCGCGGCAAGGCGGGCCGCTTCTTCCGCCTTCCAGACCTTCTCGGCCTTGGCGACGGAATCGCGGATCGCGCGTTCGGCTTTCGCTTCGGTGGCGGCCACGCTCGCACGTGCCGCGTCAAGCTCGCCTTCGCGCACCTGCAAGGTCTTGCGCAAGGAATCGAGATCGCCGGCTTGCGCGAGGCGCACATCCTGTTCCTTCTTGCGGGCCTCTATGCTTTGCGCCAGTTCCTGTTCGACGCCTTTGCGCGCCTCAGCGAGTTTCGCATCGACTTCGGCGGCCCAAAGCGCACGCGCGCGCGACAGATCCTCTTCGGCCGCCTTGGCCTGCACTTTGGCGTGGGAGAGTTCGGTGTCGCGCGCGGAAAGCCGCGCCGCCATCTGCGCCAGCTCGTCGCGCAACCGGCGGAGCTGATCGAGGCCCGCGACATTCAGCGCTTCTTCGCCGGCCTCCGCGACGGAGGCCGATCCGTCGGGGGAAATATCGTAATCCAGCACCGCGACGGAGAAGGCTTCCGCCGAATCGTGGCCGATGATGCGCACGGCAAGCCTGTGCGTCTCGCTGAACGCGGTGCCCGGCAGATAGAGCAGGTCCTCCAGCTCGTCGAGCGTCAGCGACCAGGAATTGTCGCCATTGTTGCGCCCGGCCGAGAAACGCGTGAGCGGCGGCATGCGCTCGACGCGGATGGTGAGCTTGCCGCGGCCTTTATAGGGTTGAAGCAACCGGCGCAGATCGACCGGAATACCGGGCAACGGATCGGGTGCGTCGGAGGCAGCACGGCTCCCGCGGCCCGCGCGCTTCGGCGCAGCCGCTGACATCAGCCCGGTTGCGCGTTGCGCCATTGCGCAAAATCTCCACTTCGGGGCGCGGCGGACGGCGCGGAAACGGGTCTCACCTTCCGGCGCGCGGCCGTTGCCGCAACCAGCCTAGCCGCCGGATCGATTGCGGAGCCTTAAAATAGACCGGACAAGTTTCTTAATTCTGAGCAGAAGGCGGGGTGGCGCTCCTCTATCGGCTTACAATCCGTTAATGGAAACGTGAGGCGAATTTTTAGAATTTCCCCTTAAAAATCAGGCGTCTTGCGCGAGACCCCGCTAACGCAGCCGCGAAGCGAGACTGGCGCGGGACACCCGATTTGCTTAATCCTTCCATGACCTCAGAGGGCCAGGGATTACGTATGAGCTTGCAATTGTTCGTCGCCGACTATGTGGTGCGCCGGCAGATGAAGCGCCGCTTCGCCAAGAATGCGAGCGTGATGACGCTGCGCGCCATCATGGAAGAGATGGCGGCGCAGGCCAAACCACCGCCGCGCCACATCCGCATGGACCGGCTCTCGCTCGGCGGCATCATGACCGAACGGTTGCGCAGCGAACACGCCGACGAGCGCAAGGCGCTGCTTTATATTCATGGCGGCGGATTCGTGGCGGGCCATCCGGTCAATCATCGTCCGCTGACATGGCGGCTCGCGGCGAAGACGAACGCGCCGGTCTATGCCATCGATTATCGCCTGGCGCCGGAACATCCCTTTCCCGCAGCCCTCGACGATTGCCTCACCGCCTATCGCACGCTGCTCGACAAGGGCGTGAAGCCCGAGCGCCTGGCGGTGGGCGGAGATTCGGCGGGCGGCAACCTGACGCTCGCGCTCGCGCTCCGGCTGAAGGAGACCGACATGCCGCAGCCGGCGGCGCTCGTCTGTCTTTCGCCCGTCACCGATCTTGCCGAGCCCGCGCCTTCGCATGCCGACAATATGGAGAGCGACGCGATGTTCGATCCGCGCATGTTTCCGTCGGTGCCCGCCGCCTATTGCCCGGGCGGCGACGTGCTCAATCCGCTGATCTCGCCGTTGCGCGGCGATGTGAGCGGCTTGCCGCCCACGCTCTTCCAATGCTCGCGCGAGGAAATGCTGCGCGACGATTCGGTGCGCATGGCCGAGCGCATGCGGGCCGCGGGCATCGAGGCGACATTGGAAGTGTGGCCCAAGGTGTTCCACGTCTGGCAGGTGGCCGCCGACGTGCTGCCCGAGGGCCGCGAGGCGATCAACAATATCGCAGCGTTTTTGAATCACAGGTTGCGCTAGAGTCGCTTTGTCTCCGGTTTATGTGCACTCCTTACCGTCATGGCCGGGCTTGTCCCGGCCATCCATAAACACAATTCTAGACGGAGGTTATGGATGGCCGCCACATAGGCTTGCACTCGGGCCGCGCTTCGCGCGGTCCCGGGTGGCGGCCATGACGAACAGGGATAGAGCTGGTCTAAACCCGCACCGTTCACTTATAAATCAAGCTGATCGTCTCGGCGACGCAGGCCGGGCGATCCTGGCCTTCGATCTCGATGGTCATTTCGTTGACGAGCTGAAGCCCGCCCGCGCGCGGCTCCGCGCTGAGCAGTTTCTGCTTCGCGCGCACGCGGGCGCCCACCGGCACCATATTGGTGAAGCGCACTTTGTTGGAACCGTAATTGATGCCGCGGCTGACGCCGGTGACGCGCATGATCTGCGCGCCCAGCATCGGGATGAGCGAGAGGGTGAGATAGCCATGCGCGATGGTCTTGCCGCCGGGCATTTCCTTTTTCGCGCGCTCGACATCGACATGGATCCATTGGTGGTCGCCGGTCGCATCCGCAAACGTGTTGATGCGGTTCTGGTCGATCGCGACCCATTCCGAGGTGCCGATCTCCTGGCCCACCAAACCCATGACTTCATCGTACGAAATCGTTCTCATCCCGTTTCTCCCGTTTCGTTTGCGAGCGCCCGCACGCGCCGCTCCAGATCGTGCATGGGCCCGTCGGTCACGCCCAGCGAATTCAGATGCGCGGTCATGCGGTAAAGATAATCCCGGTTGGTGCCGAACACGCCTTCGGCGCTGGCGACGCGATCCGCCACATGTTCATGGCTGAGACCGCCTTCATAGCGCGGATGAGCGCGGTTGATGACGAAGGTGATGACGCGCCTTTTTCCCTCGCTCGTTTCGGCGTCCAGCCAGTGCGGCTGATAGGCGCCGGAGAGCATCTCGCGCTGCCAGAGGATTTCGAGTTCGCTCTGCGCTTGGCCGGCCGCGATCCGGTGCGCCACGCCCACGCAATCGCCGCCTTCGTCGAGCGCGAGCATGAGGCCGGGCTTTTCCGGCGAGCCGCGGCCGAAGGCGATGGTGAGACAGAATTCGCGGTGGAAGCCTTCGACGCGCGCCGTTTCGCTGGCGACGATGTTTATCGCCGGATTCCACATCAGCGAACCATAGCCGAATACCCAGACATCCTCGCCGGGTGCCACGCCCGATTGCACGACCTTGAGCGAGGCCGCGCGTTCCTCCTCGGAGAGGATCGGCATGCCGCCCACCTTCTCGAACAGCCCGGCGTAGAATTTGACGCGTTCGGGCGTGAAATATTCGCGCCTCAGGAGCCCGTCCTTCGGGCGCCTGAGGCCGTCGGGCAGGATGTCGGGGTCCTCAGACAATGCGGCTCTCGCGTTTGCCCCAGTAACGGTCGCGGATCAGCCGCTTGTAGAGCTTGCCGGTGGGATGGCGCGGAAGCTCCCGCTCGAAATCGACCGAGCGCGGACATTTGATGGGCGAAAGTTTCTCGCGCGCATATTCCATCAGCTCGCCCGCGAGTTCGGGCCCCGCTTCGGCCCAATCGGCGGGCTGCACGACCGCCTTCACCTCCTCGCCGAATTCCTCGTTGGGCACGCCGATCACGGCGACATCGGCCACTTTCGGATGGGTGATGAGGACGTTCTCGGCCTCCTGCGGATAGATGTTCACGCCGCCGGAGATGATCATGAAGGCCTTGCGGTCGGTGAGATAGAGGAAACCTTCGGCGTCGAGCTTTCCCACATCGCCGAGCGTCGACCAATCGCCATGCGCGGGATGGCGGCTTTCGCGCGTCTTCTTTTCGTCGTTGTGGTATTGAAATTCGGACGGGCCCTGGAAATAGATCGTGCCTTCCTCGCCGATTGCGAGTTCGTTTCCTTCGTCGTCGCAGATGTGGATTTCGCCGAGCAGCGATTTGCCGACGGTGCCCGGATGGCTCATCCATTCGGCGCTGCCGACATAGCAGAAGCCGTTGCCTTCGGTGCCGGCATAATATTCATGCAGCACCGGGCCCCACCATTCGATCATCTTCTTCTTGACCTCGACCGGGCAGGGTGCTGCCGCATGGATCGCCGATTGCATCGAGGAGACGTCGTATTTCGCGCGCACTTCTTCCGGCAATTTCAGCATGCGCACGAACATGGTCGGCACCCATTGGCTGATATTGGCGCGGTACTTTTCGATCAGGCGCAGCGACTCTTCGGCGTCGAAATGCTCCATCACGACGACCGTGCCGCCGAAGCGGTTGACCGTCATGCAATAGCGCAAGGGGGCTGCGTGATAGAGCGGCGCGGGCGACAGATAAATCGAATTCTGGCTCATGCCGAACAGCATGCCCGCAAGGCCGATCAGCGGATTGGGCGAATCGATGGGCATGCCGGAGAGCGGATTGCGCACGCCCTTGGGCCTGCCCGTGGTGCCCGAGGAATAAAGCATGTCGGCGCCGGCCGTTTCGTCGGCAATCGGCGTGAGCGGCATCTTGCCCGCTTCGTCTTCGTAGCTTAGATAGCCCGGGATCGCGCCGCCCACCATCAGAAGCGAGAGATCGGAAATCGCCGGCGCGACTTCACCCGCCACCTTCGCCAGCGAATGGCCGGCGACGAAGATTTTCGCCCCGCAATCGCGCACGATATATTCGACTTCGCCGGCCGTCAGCCGCGAGGAGATGCAGGTGTAATAGAGCCCTGCCCTTTGGGCGGCCCAGCAGATTTCCAGATAGCGGATGTTGTTCTCCATGAAGATGGCGATGCAGTCGCCAACCTTCAGGCCGAGCTTGCGGAAGAGATGCGCGCCCTGGTTGGAGCGCTCCTCGAGCTGGCGATAGGTGAGCGTCTCGCCGGTCGAGGCCATGATGATGGCCGGTTTGTCCGGCGTCTTCCTGACGACAACGGATGGATGCACGGGGTTTCCTCTTGGAAATAGCGGTTCTCCCGAATGTACGAATGCGGGCGCGCCCACGCAAATCGCACCCCTTAAACCGGATCAAATGCCGAAGCGGCGGCTCAAGGCCCCGATCATGTCGGCGGCGGAAAAGCCCAGCGCCTGAAGCCTGCCCGAGCGCAACAGGAGTGCGAGCCCCGCAAGGCTCGCCGCCATCAGCACAATATCGGCCTGGGTTTCGCGGCTGGTGGCGGGCTTGCCGCTCGCCTCGGAAAGCGCGGTCAGCGCCGCGATCAGCCTGCCGTTGAAGATGCGCTCGGCCTCGCTCGCCTGGGCCGGAAGCGCCGAAACCGCCGCGGCCAGCGTCTCGGTATGTTCCAGCAGCGTCAGCGCGGCCATGGCCGCCTCGGCCAGCCTTCCGTTTCCGGCCGAGGATGCACGCAAGGCGCGCGTCAGCGCCGAAAGGTCTTCAGCCGCCAGCGCCAGGAGCAGCTCGTCCTTGTTGCGGAAATAGCCATAAAGGGCTGCGGGCGCGTAGCCCGCTTCGGCCGCGACGGCCCGGAGCGAGAGCGTGCGCGCATCGCCCCGCGCCGCCACGCGCCGCGCCGCATCCAGGATCGAGGCGCGATTGGCCGCGCGCGAATGTTCGCGCCGGACTTCGCGCCGGGTTGCGCTTGCGCTCATGGATGAAGGATATGCGATTCGCGCGGGCCCCGCGAAAAAACGGCCCGCGCGAAGCGGGCCGTTTCACGAGGAATCGATTGCGCCGGATTATTTCGGGCAGGTGGATTGGTCGACGTCGGACCGCATGCAATAGGCGGCCTGGACGGCGTGGAAATCGTTGACGACCTTTTCCTCGGCATCGACCGAGGAATCATGGGCGCCGGTCGCGCCGTCGATCTCCATCTGCAGATCGGTGATCTTGCTCGAATCCTTCGTCGGATCGAGCTGACCCATCCGCTGCTTGTCGGTGTCGATCAGGCTGTTCAGGCAATCCCGGAAATCGTTGAGATTGGTCTGCCAGGTCTTGACGTCGAGGAACGCCTGGTGCTTGGCCGTTTCGGCCGCCGCGGGCGCCATCTTCGCAATATCGCCGCCCGACGGCAGGGCCGGCGGAATCGGCATGCTGCCGCACTTGTTATCGGCCAAAGCCGGCGCCGTGCACACAGCCAAAATCACGGCCGCCAAGCCGATTCGATTCAACATCACGTAAGCTCCTCTTGGAAAGATTTCTGCCCCTCTAGGCGGGGGCATAAAAGCACAGAGTTCGCGGCGGAATAAAGGCCGGGCGGCGTCACACCTCCGCCGGATAGGGCGGCGCGGGGTCGTATTCCATGGCCTTCTGCACGGAACGGGCGAATTTCGGCGAATGAATCTGTCCGATGAGCCAAAGGGCCATGTCGATGCCCGCCGAGACGCCCGCCGCGGTAACCACGTTGCCGTCGCGCACATAGCGGATATTTTCGAGGACTTCGGCGGCCTCGCCCCGGCCCCGAAGCGTTTCCACAAATCCCCAATGCGTGGTGACGCGCTTTGCCTTCGCAGGGCCCGCCGCCGTCAGCAGAAGCGCGCCCGTACACACAGATGTGATCCATTCACATTTGGCGGATGTCTTCGCGATCCAGTCGAGAAGCGGCTTGTTCTCCACTTCGCGGCGCGTGCCCTGCCCGCCCGGGATCAGAATGACATCGAGCTTCGGACAGTTGGCCGTGGTGCCATCGGGGAGCACGCGCATGGCCTTGGCGCATGTGATGGCGGCGTCTTTTTCCGCCACGAGCATGATCTTGTGCGGGCGCTCCTTGCCGCTGCGGGCGCTCACTTCATTGGCCATGGTGAAAACTTCCCACGGGCCCACGAAATCGAGTTCCTCCGCGCCGTCGAAGATCAGAATGCCGATGTTCATCGCAGCCTCCACAATGGAAACGATTTGTCAGCCGGAGCGGCGCATCAGCGCAACGGCAAATCCGTCCACCGCACGCTGGGCTTCCATGCGCGGAACGCATTCCACAAGACCGGCGACGGAAAAACCGGCCTTGAACGCTTGCGACGTCAGATAGGATTCCGAATGGCGCCAGCGCCGCTTGGGGCCGAGTTCGTAATTCTCGCCCTCATGCTTCTCGACGGTGAAGAGGAAGAAGCCGTCAGGCGCCAGACGCGCGGCAATGCCCACGAACACGCTCGCGAGATCGCCCAGATAGACGAGCGTATCGGCGGCGAGGACGAGATCGAATTCGTTCTTGCTCTCGTTCAGCCAGGATTCGATATCGGCGACGCAAAGCGCGTCATAAACATTCTGCGCGGCCGCGCGCGCAATCATGGCGGGCGAAAGATCGATACCTTCGAGATAGGACGCGAGCGGCTTGAACGCTTCGCCTGCGAGCCCCGTGCCGCAGCCGAGATCGAGGATGCGCAATTTCTCGCGGCCCGGCATGACGAGCGCCGCCAGTTCCCGCAGAATCTGCGGCGCGCGATAGTGCAATTGCTGGATCATGCGCTCGTCGTAATCGGCGGAAAACTGGTCGAAGAGATGGCGCACATAGCGCGGATCGGAGCGCGGACGCGCCAGCATCGTGCGCGCTTCTTCCATTTTGGCGTCCGCCGCGGCGGAGGGTTTGCAGTTTTCCAGTTCGGAAAGCGCCTTCTGCGCCTCGCCGGCTTCCAGCCAGCCGCAGCCGAGCAGGAATCGCGCCTGTTCGTTTTCGGGATCGAGGCGCAGCGCGCGCTGGAACTCCCCGATCGCGGGCGGCAAATGGTGCGCCGCCAGCAACGCCTCGCCCAGCGCGATCGCGGCAATTGACGCTGCGGGATTGAGATGGGCCGCCTCGCGCGCGGCCTCGACGGCGCCCGCCGCGTCGCCGCTTTCGACGAGCGCGCGTACGAGCGCGAGCCGCGCCATCAATCCGCCGCGGCCCTCCTCGATGCGCGATTTGAGAAGTGCGGCGGCTTCGGCGCTGCGCCCTTCGGCGATCAGCGCCTCGGCCGCTTCGAGCGGATCAGGCCGCGAGCGTGCATCTGCCATTGTTGAGGACGATCGCCTCGCGCTCTTTCAGCTTCGAGCGGTAGGAGACGACGTTTCCGTCCACCCACATTTCGGTGACGATGGTTTCGCCGGGAAAGACGGGCGCGGAGAAGCGCACATCGAAGCTCGTGATCTTCGCCGGATCGTATTTCGCGATGGTCGAAAGCACCGCACGGCACGCCGTTCCGTAAGAGCAGAGCCCGTGCAGGATCGGGCGCGGGAAGCCCGCCATCTTCGCGAAATTCGGATCGCGATGCAGCGGATTGCGGTCGCCGGACAGCGCATAGAGAAATGCTTGGTCCTGTCGCGTATCGCATTCGTGCACGACGTCGGGCTTGCGATCGGGGATTTGATGCGGCTCGGGCGCGCCTTCCTTCGGCCCGCCGAAATTTCCGTCGCCGCGCGCGAAGATCGTGGAGGTCAGCGTGCAGAGCTTTTCGTTGGAGCCCGCGAGGCGGATCGTCTTCTCGGCCAGGATCACGGCACCCTTCGGCCCCTTGTCGAAGGCGCCGGTGACGCGCTCGTCGGCCACGAGATCGCCGGAGGTGGGCAGCGGCTTGTGCAGCGTCAGCCGCTGCTCGCCATGCACCACCATCATGAAATTGATGCCCGACTTGCCCATCACCGAGCTTCCCCAGGCGATGACGGTTGCTTGCGTGGGCACGGCCTTCAGCCCGTTCTCATAGACGAAGGGCAGTTCGTCCATGTTCATGGGATCGCGCCCGAAGCCCACGCCCAGCGCGTAAAGCATCGTGTCGCGCTCGGAGTAGCTGTATTTTTCGCCCTCGGATTTGAGCTGCATGAGCTGGTCGTAATTGATGGGCATGGCCCGCCTCCCGGAATTTCCGCGGAAGAACTAGCCATGAACGCGCACGCCCCGCAAGGGCGCTCCCGGCCGCAGGCGGGCCGTGCTATGGATGGGGCAACCGATATCGGAGAGACCCATGACCCATCGCTGCTTCGACGTTTCCATCAACGACAACATCGCCCATCTGACGCTGAAGCGGGGGGCCGAGTTCAACACCATGGTGCCGGAATTCTGGCGCGAGCTGCCGGAGATCGTGAAGGACATCGACGATCGCGCGCGCGCCCGCGTGATGGTGATTTCGTCGACCGGCAAGCATTTCTCGGCGGGGATGGATCTGTCGGTGTTCACGAGTGCCAATTCCGCGAGCGCGGTGATTTCGGACGAGGAGCGCGGGCGCACGCGCGCCAATCTGCGCACGCATGTGCTGCATATCCAGGAAACCTTCAACGTGCTCGAACGCGTGCGCATGCCGGTGCTCATCGCCATTCAAGGCGGCTGCGTGGGCGGCGCGGTCGACATGGCGAGCGCCTGCGATTGCCGCTACGCGACCGAGGATGCGTTCTTCGTCATCCAGGAGATCAATCTCGGCATGACGGCGGATGTGGGGACGTTCCCGCGCCTCTGCTCGCTTCTGCCGCAAGGCATGGTGCGCGAACTCGCCTATGCCGGGCGGCGCATGCCGGCGCGAAAGGCGCTGGAGATGGGATTGATCAACGAGATCTTCCCGACGCAGGAGGCGATGCTCGCCCATGTGATGGCGCTTGCGAAGGACATCGCGGAGAAATCGCCGCTCGCGGTCTACGGATCGAAGGTGATGATCAATTACGCGCGCGATCATTCGATCGCCGACGGGCTCGATTATATCGCCACGTGGCAGGCGGGCATGTTCAATCCGGAAAGCGACATGCGCGAGAGTTTCGTATCGAAATCCGAGAAACGCGCCGCGAAATTCGCCGATCTTCTGCCGGTGCGCAAGGGCTTGGGACCGGTCTAAATTCCACCCTCCCCTTGAGGGAGGGTCGACAAAATTCGAGCGAAGCGAAGAATTTTTCGGGGAGGGGTAAGGCCGCCGGCGCTTGACCCCTCCCCGAAATTTGCTGCGCAAATTTCGGCCCTCCCTCAAGGGGAGGGCGGATTCTTGTTTTCGCTTCAACACCTCCCGCGCATATTTGCTTTTAAGCGCGCAACGCGCGCGGGCCACCATTTCAATGCGGATGATGAGGTTGCGGGTCTCGGCGATCAGGGCGCGCACTTCTTCGCGCCGGGCACGGGCCGCCCGGCCAAAGCCGCCATGGCGCAGGCGATTGGCATTTCCGGGCTGGCCGCCGCGCTTGCGCCTATTCGAACCTTGAAAATGAGGAGGGGGATCCCCCCTCGCCTGCAATTGCGCCATGACGTCCTTCGCCGGTCGTTGCGGCGCCTAATATAAGGCCGGTCCGGAGGGCGGGGATAAGGCGGAACATTTTTGCATATGTCATTGAAATAAAAGGATATTTTCTCTCCCGGCGATGCCGCTACGCCGTCTTTTCTTCCTGATGCGGGATCGCCACCGCCGGGCCCTCGGTCCACACATCGGTGAGCGGCACGCCGTGCTGCTCGATCGTGGTCTGGGCGTGGGCATAGCCCTCGGCGACGGCGCGGTCGAAGCTCTTCCAGTCGCGCAGGCCCACATCCTCCAGCGGCGGCTCGAAGAGATAATCGGCCTGCTCACGCACGAGCCTGCGCTGCGCTTCCGAGCCCACCGTGCCGGAGCGCATCAGGATGGAGATGATCGAGGGATTGCCGCGCATGCGCTGGGCGACCAGCCACCAGAAAGGGCGCTCGCCATAGCGATCGTCGGTGGCGTGCAGATCGATCTCGCCGGTGACGTCGGAGGCGATGATGGGGCCGTGCGCGTTCTCCGCCATCACGTCCACGGGCAGATTGTTCATTACGCCGCCATCGACCAAGAGATGGCCGTGATGGGTGACGGGCGGAAGGATTCCGGGCAACGCCACGCTCGCGCGCAGCGCCCGCCACAGCGCGCCCTGACGATGCACATGAATGCGCCCCGAGGTGAGATCGGAGGAGACGCAGAAGAAGGGCTTGGCCATTTCCTCGATGTCGATCTCGCCGAAATGTTCGCGCAGCAAACTCGACACCTTTTTGCCGCGCACCAGCGCGATCAGCGGGAAGGTGTAATCGGAAAGCGGGTTCTGCTCGACGAAGGCCTCGCGCATCCGCTCGGTCAATTCCTCGATGCCCCATTCGAGGGCAAGCCCCGCCGCGATGATCGCGCCCATCGAAGTGCCGCCCAGATTGTCGAAGGGCACGCCGGCTTCCTTGAGCGCCTTGATGACGCCGATATGGGCGAAGCCGCGCGCGCCGCCGCCGGCCAGCACCAGCCCCACCGCCCGGCCCGAAATGAAGCGCGCGAGCCGGCGTATGTCGTCTGGCCGTCCGGCGCGCACATGATGATGGGATTCGAAGAGGCCGCTGCGCAGCGCGAAATGCTCGGGCAGCGTTTCGGCGCGGCCATGAGGATGCAAGAGCAGCAACTCCGGCAGGCCCGTCGCGCGCTCCTTGAAGGCGGGCATGTCGAGCGGGCGAAGCGGCAGCGGGCGGTCGGAGCTCGCCAGCAGGAAGACGCGGTCGGCCTGGCGCAAACAAAGATGCGTCCAGGCGCTGTCGGGCGCGTCGCCGCGATAGAAGACGACATCGTGGCTCGCCTCGAAGGCGTTGAACCATTCGGCCGATTGATCGGCGGAACTCGCGTCGAGCACCGCCGCGCGCGAGCCCATTTCGGTGAGCGCCGCCGTGATGCGCCGCGCGACGGGCTCGTCCTGAAGGCCGTCCTGCAGCGGCACGATGGCGAAGGTCTTGGGTTGGGCGCGGGCGCGGGCGCCGCGCGTGGTGTCGTGCAGGCGCCTCACGAGAATGCGCATCAGATTGAGCATGACGCGGGGATGGCGCGTGATCAGCGTGTCGAAGGCGGCCGGCTTGACGCGCAAAAGTTCGGTGTCGCGAAGGGCGACGAGCTGCGCCGAATGCGGTTCGCCCGAAATGAGCGACATCTCGCCCACCGTTTCGCCGGCCGGAATATGCGCCACCAGCCGGCGCGCGCCCTTCTCGTCCTCCACGAAGACGCCCAGCGATCCGGTGATGACGAGGAAGAGCGCGTGATCGTTCTCGCCGTCGCGCTTGAGCAGCATGCCGCCGGGCAGCCCGAACCAGTTGGCCTCGGCCAAGAGCTTGGCGAGCGCCGCATCGCCCACATCGGCCAGAAGCGGAAAGCTCCTGAGACGCTGGCGCAGCGATTCCGGATAGACGGCCTCGCGGCCGTTTCGAAAGGAGGAGAGGAACGCCATGTTCATCAAAGTCCCCCGCCCTTTTAGCTCACCAGGCCGTCCAACCGCCATCGACCACGAGCGCAGTCCCCGTCACATAGGACGAGGCGGGGCTCGCGAGGAAGAGCAGCGGACCGCCAATTTCCGGCGCTTCGCCGACGCGGCCGAGCATGGTGCGCCCGGCAAGCCTTCGGGCGAATTCGGGACCGGCGCGCTTGGGGAACGGCCCCGGCACCAGCGCATTGACGCGGATTCCGTCCGGCCCCAGCTCGGCCGCGAGATGGCGGGTGAGCTGGATGAGGGCGGCCTTGGCGGGGCCGTAATGGAAGGGGCTCGCCTCGGCCGGGCTCGCATAGATGCGCGGGTCGGGCGAGACCGTTCCATACATGGAGGCAATGTTGATCACGCTTGCGGTCCCGCTCGCCCTGAGCGCGGGCCTTGCGGCGCGCACGATTTCGAACGCCGCGGTCACGCTCGATTTGTAAGTCGCCTCGAAGGCGGAAGGTTCCAGCGCGTCGAAGGGGGCGGGCGTCATGGAGACGGCGTTGTTCACGACGATGTCGAGCTTTGCGCGGGCCGCGAAGAATTTCCGCAGCGTTTCGAAATCGCCGACATCGAAGGCGGCGCGTTCGGCGGAATGGCCGGCCGCTTTCAATTCGCCTTCGAAATCCTTGAGCCGCGCTTCGTTGCGGCCGTTGACGATGACATGGGCGCCCGCTTCGGCGAGCGCGAACGTCATGGCGCGTCCCAGATGACCCGCCGCGCCGGAGACGAAGGCGGTCCGCCCGTCGAGCCGGTGCATCAGAAGATCCTGGGCCATTGCGCGGGATCCAGAACTTGCGCCGGCACGCGGGGGACTTTGGCTTCGATTTTCGCGCAATCGGCCGGCGGCAGCGGATGGCGCAGGAAGAGGCGCAAATTCGCGTCGAGCTGTTCCTCGGTTTCCATGCCGATGACGACGCCGTCGATCCAGTCCTGCCCGCGCGCATAGGCGACGCAGAGATCGGCCACGCTCTCGCGCTTGAAATCCCTGGCGAGCCCCTCGAGCGCCTTCGCCACCGCGCGCGCATCGAGCCCGCGAACGCGGGGCCACATCCCGGGCTCGCCCGCCGCGAGCAGCCCTTGCAGGAAGACGCTTCGCGCATGGACGGTGACGTGCTCGCGCGCGCGGATGCGATCGATCACGCCAGCCTCGCGCCAGCGCCAGTCGAGGATGTTGAACGGCATCTGGATGTGGCGCACATCGGGCTCGGCCAGCGCGGCAAGCGCTTCCTCCGGCGATTGCACCGATACGCCGAGCGCGAGGATCGTTCCGTCTTCCAGCCGCTCGATCAGCCGTTCCCAGACGGCGCCGCCGAAGGCGCTCATGTGCGCCGCGCGATGGAGCAGCAGGCAATCGAGACGGTCCTTCTGAAGTGCTGCGAGCGATTGGGCGATGCTCGCGTCGACGGCTGCGCGTACGTCGTCGCGCGCGGCATCGGGCGCAAGTTCGCCGAGCGGGCTGAGCTTGGTGATGGTGCGTACGGCATGACGCGCGCGCAGCGCATCGCCCAGACGGTTCTCGCTGTCGCCATAAGAGCGCGCGGTATCGATCTGGCCGATGCCGGCATCGACGGCGCGCTCGACCATGCGAAGCGCGGTCGCGCGCGAAGGTTTTCCTGTCTTGTTGGCGGCGCCGTAAGCGAGCCCCAACTGGACCGATCCGAGCACGAGTTCGGCGCCCTGCGCCTTGCCCATCGCTGCCTCCCTGAATGGCGGGAAGGCTCGCATGTTCGTGGTAAAAAACTGCTTACACGTCGAAGGATTGAACGAATATTCCCCGTCGATTTTCCGTCAGGGCCCGGCCCGAAGCTTCTCGCAGAGGGTCCGGGCCATCCAATTTTGTTTCCCGAAAATGGATCACCCGGATCGCTTTCGCGACCGGGTGATGACGGGTTGTGGGGTTAAATGCCGTACCTGCTAATCCACGCCCAGAAGCTTCCAGACGCTGGCGGCGGTGAAAATGATTTCTTCACCAATCTTAAAATCCCCGCGCATGAAGAGAAGCGCGCGCGTGCGCCGCACGAGCTCGGGCGTAACTTCCACCAGATCGCCCGCCTTCGCGGGCTTCAGGAATTGCGTCTGCATGTTGAGGGTGACGCTGGCCGCGTTTTCCGTCAGGTCCCACACCGCCTGGCCGAGCGTCATGTCGGCGAAGGTCATCAGCATGCCGCCATGCAGGATGCCGCGCATATTCACGTGGCGCTCGTCCACGCGGAAGGCGAAGCGGCGCGCGCCCGGCTCGCCCTGATGGAAGAGCGGCCCCACATAGATCTCGAAGGGATCGGCCAGCCTGGTCTCGGCGAAGCCCGGCGGCGGCGAATTCATGACACCCCCGCCACTTTCCACAACCCGTTGGCGGTGAGGAGCGTGCGATCGCCCGCCACCAGTTCGCCCATGAGAAAAACCATGGTGCGGGTCCGCCGCGGGCTCTTGATCCGGGCCTCGATCAGGTCGCCCAGCCGGCCCGGCCCCACGAAGTCGCAGGAGAGCGACACAGTGCTGCATCTGGGGGCACCGGAGACCAGCCGGGAGGTGCGGCTCATGGCGACATCCATGAACGCCATCAACATGCCGCCATGGACCGAGCCGACCGAATTCATGTGCTTGTCCGCGGCCAGGAAAGCAAAGCGTTTTACGCCGCCTTCGCCGTCGGGAAGGCGGTAAAGCGGTCCCACATAACGATTAAACCCGCCGATGGAGACCTCTTCGGCGCCCTCGGGCAGGCCGTCCGGCCGCGACACCATGTTCAACAAGTGGTGAGTTGCATTCGGGCCCTGATAGGCGCTTTGGCTTTGCTGCGCAATATCGGGCGGGAAGGCTCTTTACCAAAGCAGGGGCGCCCATATTGGAAATCACAGATCGGCCACACTATGGTGGCGTCATATCTGGAAATGAGGGACATTTGCCTTCCCACTCCCCCCGCGACCGGTCATCGAGAGAAGGATCAAAGAGGAAGCCATGATGAAGAAGTTTATTCGTGCTGCGTTCGCCGTGTCTTTGCTGGGCGGCGTGGCCCTTGCGGCTCTGCCCAATGCGGCCGGGGCGGCCGACGACGCCAAGAAGAGCGACGAGCCCGCGGTCAGCAAGAAAGTGGGCATCTCCCTTTACGAAGCCCAGAAATTGATGCAGTCCGGCGATTATGCCGGCGCCATGGCCAAGGTGACCGAAGCCGAAGCGATCACCGACCGCACGCCCGAGGACGATTATCAGATCGCCAAATTCAAGGGCTATATCGCCATCAACCTGAAGGACGAAGCGACGGCGCTCGCCGCCTTCGAGGCGATGGCCAATTCGCCCATGCTGCCCGAAAGCGACAAGGCCTCGACCTATCAGAATGCGATGCTGCTCAACGCGCGCGCCAAGAATTACGCCGACGAGATCAAATACGGCAAATTGCTCGAAGCCATCAAACCGCTCGACGACAAGTCGCTCGCGATGATGTCGCAGGCCTATTATCTGCAGAACGATCCGGCCAATGCCGGCGTCTATGCGGAGAAATCCGTGGAAGCCGCCAAGGCCGAGGGCGTGCAGCCCGATCCGGTCGTGCTCGAAATCCAGATGAGCGCGCAGACCAAGGCCCATGACCAGTCGGCCGCGCTCAAGACGCTCGAGGATCTGGCGGTCGCCACCAACGAACCCAGCGACTGGCAGCAGCTCACGAGTCTGGCGCTCACCACCAACGGCATCCGCGACATCGACGCGCTCTACATCTATCGCCTGCGCTTCATGTCGGGCGCCATGAAGGAATCCGACGATTACACGATCCTGGCGCGCATCGCGCTCCAGCTCGGCTATCCCGAGGAAGCCAAGGAAGTGCTCGAGCAGGGCGTCAACACCGGAAAGATCGCGGCCGGTTATGGCGAAGCGGGCGGATTGCTCGCCAAGGCCAAGACCGACGCCGCAGCCGACCACCAGGCGCTTCCCTCCATCGCCGCCGCCGCCGAGAAGAGCAAGACCGGCGAACAGGACGTGAAACTCGCGGAAGACTATTGGGGCTATGGCCGCTACGCCGACGCCGAAGCCGCCGCGCGCCGCGCCATCTCCAAGGGCGGATTGAAGGATCCCAGCGAAGGCAATTTCATCCTGGGCATCTCGCTCGTCGCGCAGACCAAGAACCTCGACGCGGTCGATCCGCTGGGCAAGGTCGACGGCACCGCCGCGCGTTCGCGCGCGGGCTATCTGTGGTCGCTCTACGCCAAGGCGCGCGCCAAGCAGATGGGACAGACGGCATCGGCGCCGCCTGGCCAGACCACGGCGCCCGCCCAGACGGCCGCGCCCGCGCAACCCGCTCAGCAGCCGAACCAGCAGTAGGTCATGCGTGGCCGGGGCGCCCTCGAGGGCGTCCCGGCAGCGCCGCCAGGCGCATCGTTCGACAATCAGGGTGGAGACCTCATGGGTATTCTGCTCGGCTTTGCGCCTTTCATCCTGTTCGCGCTGGCGACGAGCGTATCGATGAGTCTTGCGCTGTGGCTCGCCTTCGCGGCCGCCTTCGTCAACACCATCCGCGATTTCGTGGCCTCGCCCACGGTGCGCGTGCTCGATGCGGGAAGCATGGCGCTCTTCGGATCGCTCGCGCTCTATTTCGGCTTCGTCGATCCGAGCCTTTCGATCGAGGCGGTGCGGCTCATCGTCGATGGCGGACTTTTCAGCATCGCGCTCGGCTCGATCGTCATCCGCATGCCCTTCACGCTGCAATACGCCAAGGAACAGGTGCCGCAGGAATTGTGGGACACGCCCGTTTTCCTGCGCACGAATTACATCATCACCTCGGTATGGACGGCCGCTTTCGCGGTGATGACCGCGGCCGACGCCGTCGCCACTTTTCACCGCATGTTGCCGCTGTCGCTTGACGTGGCGGCAGGGCTGGCGGCGCTGGGCTTCGCCATCATCTTCACCGTGCGCTATCCCGCCTATGTGCGGGCGCATGCGGGCAATTCCGGCTGAGGCGGGCAATCCGTCGCATTTCCCCGGGGGCTTCCGCACCGCTACCCAAGCCGCTAGGTTCTGACCGGATAGTGGAGGGTAGCCATGAGGGAAGCAGTCATCGTCTCGACCGCGCGCACGGGGCTCGCGAAATCCGTCCGCGGCGGGTTCAACATGACCCATGGCGCCGCCATGGGCGGACACGCCATCAAGCACGCCATCGCCAAGGCCGGCATCGAGCCGGGCGAAGTGGAAGACGTGTTCATGGGCTGCGCCCAGCCCGAAGGCGCCACCGGCATGAACGTCGCGCGCAACGCCGCCATCTGGGCCGGCTGCCCGGTGACGACGGCGGGAACCACGATCAACCGCTTCTGCTCCTCCGGCCTTCAGGCCATCGCCATGGCGGCCCAGCAGGTGATGACGGAGCAGACGCCCGTCGCCATCGGATCGGGCGTGGAATCCATTTCGCTCGTGCAGATGGGCGGCATGAACCTCAAGAACATCACCGAAGAACATCTCATGCAGGTCAAGCCGGCGCTGTGGATGAGCATGATCGAGACCGCCGAAGTGGTCTCGGCGCGCTACAACGTTCCGCGCGAGCGCCAGGATGCCTATGCGCTCGAAAGCCAGCGCCGCACCGCGGCCGCCCAGCAGGCCGAGAAGTTCAAGGACGAGATCGTGCCGATGCCCACCAAGATGAAGAAGGTGGACAAGGCGACGGGTCAGGAATCCGTCGTCGATTACGTGGTCACGAAAGACGAATGCAATCGTCCCGACACGACGCTGGAAGGATTGCAGGCGCTGCAGCCCGTGTTCCGCGGCGGCATCGAGATCAAGGAAGGAAAATACATCACCGCCGGCAACGCTTCGCAATTCTCCGACGGCTCGTCGGCCTGCGTGGTGATGGAGTCCAAGACCGCCGAGAAGAAGGGCCTGAAGCCGCTCGGCATCTTCCGCGGTTTCGCGGTGGCGGGCTGCGAGCCCGACGAAATGGGCATCGGGCCGGTGTTCGCGGTTCCGCGCCTGCTCGAGCGCCACGGCCTCAAGGTCGACGACATCGATCTGTGGGAATTGAACGAAGCGTTCGCCTGTCAGGTTCTTTATTGCGCGGGCCGGCTCGGCATTCCGCATGAAAAGATGAACGTCAATGGCGGCGCGATCTCGATCGGCCATCCTTACGGCATGTCGGGCGCGCGCATGACCGGCCATATCCTGCTCGAAGGACGCAGGCGCGGCGGAAAATACGGCGTCGTGACCATGTGTATCGGCGGCGGCATGGGAGCCGCGGGACTGTTCGAATTCGTCCACTGAGTGCATAGTGGGGGGCCATGCGCGTTCCAGCTTTCGCGGTCGTTGCGCTCGCGTTGAGCGCATGCGCCCAGGTCGGGCCGATGGCCAACACGCCCGATCCGAAGGCGCAGATGCCCGCGCTCGAAAGCCGCATCACCGAGCTCATCGACGACGAGCGCACGAAGCTCGATCCGGGCGTCGAGCCGCTCTCGGTCGACGACGAACTGGTCAAGGTCGCGCGCGAGCGCAGCTCCGACATGGCGCTCAAGAACTATTTCGCCAATGCCTCGCCGGACGGCCAGACCTCGGCCAGCATGATCATGAGCCAGGACGCCAAGTTCCAGGGCCTTCTGGGGGAGAACATCGCCGAACAGCGCTTCAGCCCCGGTGCGGCGCTCGACGTCAATGCGCTGGCGCAGAGCTTCGTCGATACCTGGATGAAGAGCCCGGCGCACAAGGAAAATCTTTCGTTCAAATATTACAGCCGCACCGGCGTCGGCGCCGCCGTCAATGGCGACACCATCTATGTGACCGAACTTTTCGCCAGCGACATGGGGCTCAAGCCGCCGCCCGATACGCCGGCCGATGGCGACGCAGCCGCCGGGCCGGACAAGCGCACCGTGACCGATCTCGACCACCCCGACGCGCCGGACGCCGCCACACCCCCTCCCCAGCCGCCCGCCGGCCCGCAGTAACCACCGGTTAACGCTGCGCGGCGCCTAATACTGTGCATGAACGCCTCGGGACGGCGGGCCCAGCCGCTTGGGTCGGGTTCGTTTCTTTACACAATATCTGCGTGCCGATACCCTGTATTGCGCGCGCGGCCTAGAGCGAATCGAAATGCAGCCAGACCTTCCATGGAATGTGGTGGGGATTCCCTCGGAGGCGCGGGAGGCTGCCCGCGCCTCGGCCCGGCGCGAAGGGCTCTCGGTCGGCGAATGGCTGACCCGGCGCATCCTGGGCGTGCTGCGCGAAAGCGACACCATGGACATTCCTGCCCGTAGCTGGCTGAACGAGCCCGCGCGCGAAAGCGAAGAGATGCTCGCCCGCGTCACGCGCTCGGAATCGGAAGCGCAAAACGCCTATCGCCGGATCGAGGATCAGTTGCGCGTGCTGTCGCGCAGGCTCGATGCGACCGAGCGGAGCCAGTCGGAAAACGGCCGCGCCATGAACAAGGCCGCGACCGAGATCAGCATCGCTTCGCGCGAACAGGCGCAGGCCTTCGATCAGCTCGGCAATCACGTGCTGGGATTGTCCGATCGGTTGAAGCGCGTCGAACAGCACACGGCGAACGATTCCTTGCGCGATGCGGTCAAGGCGCTGCATCTCGGCCTGACGCGGCTTGCCGATCAGATCGCCACCACCGCCAACCAGTCCGCAAGCCAGATCGCCGCCGTCGCCGGCAATGTCGAATCCGTGGCGGTGAAGCTCGCCGATGCGCGCCGCCAGTCGGAGAACATTTCGACCGCGCTCGACGAGCGGTTGCGCAGCATCGAGGAGAGCGACGGGCTCGCCGAATTGCGCGACAAGGTGAACCGGCTCGAAGACCGCCTCTATTCGGGAAATGTCGAGGCCCGCGTCGAGCATATCGAACACGCGATCACGGATGTAAGCGCGCGTCTCGATCAGGCCGATGCGCGCGTTCCGGCGAGCGTCGCGATCGAGGAATCGCTGCGCGCCTTCAGCGCCCGTCTCGACGAAAGCGAAAAGCGCCAGCGCGAAACCGTGGCCGAACTTCAGACCGCCATCCGCGAGATGCTGAGCCGCCCGCCGCCGCAAGCCTCGGCTCTCGAATCCCATGCGCCTGCTGCCGCGCCGCAGCCGGCAGCCGAGGCGCCGTTCGTGGCCCCGCCGCAAATGGCTGCGGCGGCGGACGCCGCCCAGTTCGACCTTCCGCCCTTCCCCGAGCAGCCGCAGCGGGTTTCGCACACCGAACTCTTCGGCGAGCCGGCCGAGGCGCCGCCGCCGCCATTCGAAGCGGAAGCCGCGCCCGCCTTTGCCGCGCAACCGGAGCCCGGCGAATCCTTCCTCTCCGCCGCGCGCCGCTCCGCGCGTGAAGCCGCCGCCGCCGAAGCCGAGACGCGGCCCGGCTTCAACTGGGGCTTTACGCGTCCGCAGCCCGAGGAAACGCCGAAGAAGGGCACGCGCTATTTGCTGATCGGCGGCGTCGCCGTCGTAGCCCTGGCGCTGATCGCGGGCCTGGTGCTCAGCCGCAATCATCACCGGATCGTCGTGCCGAAAAATCTCGGTGCGCAATTCTCCAGGCCCGTGCATGCGACCGCCAAGGTCCAGCCGCCGCCCGCCATCAAGCCTTCGACCACGGTGACGGAAACTGCTCCGCCCAAACCGGCCGAGCCCGTCAAACAGGCCGAAGCGAAACCCGTTCCGGCGAAACCCGCGCCCAAACCCGTCGCGACGCCGCCCGCGCCTGTGACGCCGGCCGAGCATCTGGCCGCGCTCGCCAATGGCGGCAACCCGGCGGCGGAACTTCTGTTCGGGCTCAAATATCTCGACGGCGACGGCACGGCCGTGAACGAGGCCGAGGCCGCGCGCTGGTTCGAACGGGCCGCGGCGCAAGGCGAGGCCGTCGCGGAATACAGGCTCGGCACGCTCTACGAACGCGGCCGCGGCGTTCCCGCCGATCCGGTCAAGGCGGCCCAGTGGTATGCCGCCGCCGCCAAGCTCGGCAACCGCAAGGCGATGCACAATCTGGGCGTGGCCTATTCGCAAGGCTCGGGCGTGAAGAAGGATTACACGCTCGCCGCGCAATGGTTCCTGAAGGCGGCCAATCTGGGGCTCGCGGATTCGCAGTTCAATCTCGCGGTGCTTTACGAACGCGGGCTGGGCGTGCCGCAAAGCCTGCTCGACGCCTATAAATGGTATGCAATCGCCGCGGCCCAGGGCGATACCGAATCCCGCGCGCGCATCGACGCGCTCGCAACGCAACTGAGAGCGAGCGAGCGCGCCGCCGCCCAGCGCGCCGCCGCGCGCTTCAAACCCAAGCCGCTCGACGGACCCGCGAACAAACCGCCGGAGATTTCGTCGCTGCCGCCCGCTTAAGCCTTGCGGGCGGGGCCACGCGCGCGCACATTGCCGCGCATGAAGTGGTTCGCGTTTCTCCTCCTTCTCATCGCCAGCACGACAGCCAGGGCCGACGATCTCGTCGCCGGACTGTCACAGGATCAGATCGAAATCACCTCCAATTACACCGGCACCGACATGGTGGTGTTCGGCGCCATCGAGAACACGGCCAACAGCGCGGGCGCGGCGCGCGACGTGGTGGTCGTGGTGCGCGGGCCTAGCGCCGACATGAGCGTCCGGCGCATGGCGCGCGTGGCGGGGCTCTGGATCAATCGCGACGAGATGACGCTTTCGGGCATGCCCGCTTATTACTTCGTGGCGAGCTCGCGCCCGCTCAAGGACATCGCCTCCAGCGACACGCTGGAGCGCTACGAGATCGGGCTCGATCACATCCAGCCGGAAAGCGTGAGCACCAATACGCCGCCCAAGGCGCGGCCGTTCCTCGAGGCCGCCATCCGCGAGCGCGAAAAAGAGAAGCTCTACGCCGAGGTGCCGCAGGGCGTGGAGTTTCTCTCCTATTCGCTCTTCCGCGTGCGCGTGCCCATGCCGGCGGCGGTTCCGCGCGGCCAATATACGGCGGAAGTCTATCTCTTCCGCGACGGAACCGTGATCAGCGCCCAATCGACGCCGCTCTTCGTCAACCAGAGCGGACTCGAGCGGCGGCTGCACAATTTCGCGCAATCCTCGCCGGTGTCCTACGGATTGAGCACGGTCTTGATCGCGGCGGTGATGGGATGGCTGTCGTCGCTGGCGTTCCGGATGCGGTTGTAACGACCAAATTGTCACGGCCCGCGATCCGCCTTCGCCAAGGCTCCGGCGGACAATGTGAATCTCCTGACCCGCCGAAGCTTTAGCGTAGGCGGGATGCCGGCCGCCCAGTTCTCGCTTCGGGATTGTTCAGAATTCAACTGGGTGGCCCGCTTTCGCGGGCCATGACAGCAAGGTCAAGCGGCCACTGCGTAAACCCTTCGCGCACCCAGCACATAAGCCAAGAAATCTTCCTCGAACAGCGAACGCACGGCGCGGTCGCGCACATCGAGGCCGCCGGCATAGGCGCCGAACGCGGGCAGCACCAGGCGCAGACCATCCGACACGAAACAGCGGCGGCGCAATGTTTGCCCGCGCCGCGAGACGCTCGCGCAGGGATGCAGGTGCCCCGCGATTTCGCCCTTGCCGGTCAGCGGCGTGGGTTCGTGGCGGAAAACGAGATTGCCAAGCGCGATCTCTTCCGCGATGCGGCCATTGAGCCATGAGGGCAATGCCGGATCGTGATTGCCTGCGATCCAGATCCAGTCCGCTTCCTCGCCGAGGCGCTCCAGCACATCGCGTTCATAGGTGTCGAGCCGCATATGGGATTCGCGGTCGTGGAAGGAATCGCCCAGCGCGATGACGGTTTCCGGCGAATAATGCGCGCAGATTTTCTCGATGCGCCGCAGCGTGGAGCGCGTGTCGTAAGGCGGCAGCAATTGGCCGGTGCGCGCGTAAGCCGAACCTTTCTCGAAATGCAGATCGGCGAAGACAAGCAAGCGCATCTGCGGCCACCAGAGCGCGCCGGATGCGTCGAGCACGAGCCGCTCGCCGTTGACAACGAGTTCCTTATCCAAGGCGCATCGCCTCCGCCACCAGAGTTTCCTCGGCTTCGTGCAGGATATCCTCGCGCGCTTCGCCCGCCACCATTTCTTTCGAGATCTCCAGAAGCGCGGGCACCGCCAGCGGCGACACGCGCTCCAGAATTTTAAGCACGATTCGCCCCTTCACGCGCTGGAGCATTTCGCCCAGGCGCGCGACATCGAGCAGGCCGGTTCCTGCGTCTTCGTAAGTTGCGCGCAAAAGTATGTGATCGGGCTCGTATTCGCGCAGCACGTCGTAGATCAGATCGGAGGAAAACGTCACTTGCCTCCCGGTTTTCTCCTCGCCCGGCGCACGGCGATTGATGAGGCCGGCGATGATCGCGCAATTCCGGAAGGTGCGCTTGTAGAGCGCGGATTCCGCGAGCCAGGCATCGAGATCGTCGCCCAGCATGTCCTCGCTGAAGAGCGCGTCCATGTCCGCGCCGCTCATATCGCGCAGGCCCCAGACGGCCAGCGCATATTCGTTCGCCACGAACCCGAGCGGGCGCAGATGCAGGCGCTCGAGGCGCCGCGTGACGAGCATGCCGAGCGTCTGATGCGCGAGCCTGCCTTCGAAGGGATAGCAGACGAGATAATGCTTGGTGCCGCGCGGAAAACACTCCACCAGCAATTGGCCGGCATCGGGAATGATCGAGCGCAATTGCTGGATACGCAGCCATTCGCCGACCGGATTCGGAAGCAGGCTCCAGTGCTCCGGGTCGGCCAGCATTTCGCGCACGCGCATGGCGAGGAATGTCGAAAGCGGGAATTTTCCGCCCATATAGGACGGCACATGCGCTTCGGGATCGTGCGTTTTGGTGACGAAGGCGGCGTTGTCGCGGATGCCTTCGAAGCGCAGCACTTCGCCCGCGAAAACGAAGGTGTCGCCGTTCACCAGGCCTTCGAGGAAATATTCCTCCATGCGGCCGAGCACGCGCCCGCCCGCGCCGACGGGACGGCCGCGCCCCTGCAGGCGGATGTCGAGCATCGGTTCCTCGATGATGACGCCGACATTGAGGCGGTAGGCTTGCGCGATGCGCGGATGGGCCACGCGCCATAAGCCCTCCGGCATTTTGCGCAAGCGGGCGTAGCGGTCGTAGCGCTTGAGCGCATAGCCGCCGGTGGCGACGAAATCGAGCACGCGGTCGAAATCGGCGCGCGGCAGATGCGCGTAAGGCGATGCGGATTTCACTTCCTTGTATAATTTGTCCGCATCGAACGGCGCGCCGCACGCCACGCCCAATATGTGTTGCGCCAGGACATCGAGCCCGCCGCACTTCAAGCGTTCGCCATCGAGCTCGCCCGCCATCACGGCATCGCGCGCGGCCTCGCATTCGAGCACTTCGAAACGGTTGGCCGGCACGAGCAGCGCGCGCGACGGTTCATCGAGCCGGTGATTGGCGCGGCCGATGCGCTGCACGAGACGCGCGGCGCCCTTCGGCGCGCCGACGCAGATGACGCGATCCACCGCGCCCCAATCGATGCCGAGATCGAGGGTGGAGGTGCACACCACCGCCCTGAGCGCGCCTTTCGCCATGGCGGATTCCACTTTCCGGCGCTGTTGGGGCGCGAGCGAACCATGATGCAGCGCGATGGCGAGGTTGTCGTCGTTCACGCGCCACAAATCCTGGAACGTGCGTTCGGCCTGCGCGCGGGTGTTGACGAAGACGAGCGCGGTTTTCGACGCCCTGATCGCGTTCATCATCTCGGGCATGGCGTGGCGCGCGAGATGCCCCGCCCAGGGCACATAGGCGTCCGACGCAAGAATGGAAATCTCCGGTTTCGCGCCGCCCGCCGCGATCACCAGCTCCGATTTCGCTTCGCCATGTTCGGGCTGCGGCACGAGGAAGCGCTGCAACGGCGCGGGATCGGCGACGGTCGCCGACAATCCGATGCGGCGGTGGCCCGGCGCCAGCGCCTGCAGCCGCGCAAGGCCGAGCGCCAGAAGATCCCCGCGTTTGGAATTGTGGATGGCGTGAAGCTCATCGAGCACCACAGCCTGCACGCTCGAAAACAGCCGGGCGGCCTCGCGCGACGCCAAGAGCAGCGCGAATTGCTCGGGCGTGGTGAGCAAAAAATCGGGCGGCGAATATTTCTGGCGCAGGCGGCGCGACGCCGGCGTATCGCCCGTGCGCGTTTCGATGCGCACGGCCAATCCCATCTCGCCGACCGGCATTTCCAGATTGCGCGCGACATCGACGGCGAGCGCCTTCAGCGGCGAGATATAGAGCGTATGCAATTTCCGGACGCGGCGCGGCGTGGGCGACGCCAGCTCGATCAGGCTCGGCAGGAATCCGGCCAGTGTCTTGCCGCCGCCCGTGGGCGCCACCAGCAAAACGGATTCGCCCCTTGACGCATGGGCAACCAGTTGCAGCTGATGCACGCGCGGGCTCCAGCCCCGGGCGGCAAACCAATCGAGGAACAGGGGCGGCAGGCGCGGCTGATCGAGCATCGGCGAAGATTATCAGAGCCATGCCGCTCGCCAAGCGCATCCGGCATTGCTAGCGTAAGCCCGAGAAAGGGCTTGCCCATGTTCCTGCACGTGAAAGACATCCTCACGCCCGCCGAGCTTTCCGAACTCGTCAAGCTCGCGGCGAGCGTGCGTTTCATCGACGGCAAGGCGTCGAACCCGCACAATCTCGCGAAGAACAATCTTCAGGCCGAGCCGCAACATGCCGATGCGGTGAAGGCCGCGCAGATCGCCGGCGCCGCCATCAACCGCAACGATCAGATCCGCAATTTCGTGTTCCCCAAGCGCATGGCCTCGCCGCTTTTCGCGCGCTACGAGCCGGGCATGAAATATGGCGTGCATTCCGACGCGCCGCTTTTGCCGCTGCCGAGCGCGCCCTTGCGCTCCGACGTTTCGGGAACGCTTTATCTGGCCGATCCGGCGGCCTATGACGGCGGCGCGCTCGTCATCCATCTCGGCACGGAAACGGTGACGATCAAGGGCGAGCCGGGATCGATGGTGGTCTATCCCTCGACCACGCTGCACGAGGTGACGCCGGTGACGAAGGGCGCGCGGCTCGTGATGATCACCTTCATCGAAAGCTGGATTCCCGATCAGGTTCAGCGCGAGGTGCTTTACACGCTGAACGAAGTGCACGCGCTCGAAGGCCTCAACATCTCATGGGAAAACCGCACGCGCCTGCAATTCGTCGCCTCGAGTCTGCAGCGCATGTGGATGCGATAGGAGAACGGCAATGAACATGTTCAAGGACGGGTTGCTGAAAGGAAAGCGCATCCTGGTCACGGGCGGCGGCACGGGGCTGGGCGAAGTGATGGCGACGGCCTATGCGAAGCTCGGCGCCGAAATTTACATCTGCGGGCGCAGGCTGAACGTGCTCGACGACGCGGCGAAGAAGATGGAAGACGCGTCGGGCTCGAAGGTGAAGGGCATCGCCTGCGATATCCGCGTGGCCGAAGCGGTGGACGACATGATCGCGCAGATCTGGGCCGATGGCGGCGCGCTCGACGGGCTCGTGAACAATGCGGCGGGCAATTTCATCAGCCGCACGAAGGATCTCTCGCCGCGCGGCTTCAATGCGATTGCCGATATCGTGTTCCGCGGATCGTTTTACGTCACGCTCGCCTGCGGCAAGCGCTGGATCGACGGAAAGAAAAAAGCGAGCGTGATTTCGATCCTCACGACCTGGATCTGGAACGGCGGTCCGTTCACCGTGCCGTCCGCCATGTCGAAAGCGGGATTGAACGTGATGACGAAATCGCTGGCCGCGGAATGGGGGCCGTACGGCATCCGGCTCAACGCCATTGCGCCGGGGCCGTTTCCCACCAAAGGCGCGTGGGAGCGGCTCAATCCGCAATCGTCGGGCCGCGGCGATTCCGCAAGCACGATTCCCATGGGCCGCAACGGCGAGATGGACGAGCTCGCCAATCTCGCCGTGTTTTTGATGGCGGATGGCTGCGAATATCTCACCGGCCAGACCATCGCCATCGACGGCGGTATGCATCTGGCGTCGGGCGGGAATTTCTGGGCGCTGTCGCGGCTGGGCGATGAGGATTGGGCGCGCATCAAGAGCGAAGTGAAATCGGCCAACGAGAAGGACAAGGCGCAAAGGGCGGTGTGATCCGCCCTGTCATCCCGGAAACGCGCGCAAGCGCGTTATCCGGGACCCACGGAGACGCGTCACGGTGGGTCCCGGCTCGCGCGATGCTGACGCATCGCTTCCGCCTTCGCCAAGGCTACGGCGGACAAGTGGCCGGGATGACAACGGGTGCGGAGTTCAATTTGCAAAAAATTCCAGCACCGCCTTCTTGTAAACCTTGTCCCCCACCGTCGTCATGTGATCGCGGCGCGGGACCATCACCGCGCGGCCATCGGCAAAGGCTTCGGCGAGCGGACCGGGCGGACCGGTGAGATCGTCGTTCTCGCCGCACACGACCAGCACCGGGCGCTTCGATTGCGCAAGCTCGGACGCCGGATGAATGCGGCGCTCGGCGCGCATGCAGGCGGCAAGCGCCGCGAGATCCTTTCCCTCCTGTTCGGCGAATTCGCGGAAACGGCGCGCGACCGGACTTTCGATCTTCGATTTGTCGGGTTCGACGAGCGCATCGGCGATCGTCTCGCGCGGGCCGAAGCGGCCCCTGAGATAGGTCGCGCCCACGCCGCCGATGGCAAGTTTCTTCACGAGCTCGGGACGGCGAAGCAGCAGATGGATGGAAATATATCCGCCCATCGAATAGCCCATCAGGAACGCCGGCGCCGCATCGGCCGCGCGCATGACGGCCGCGACATCCTCCATCATGATTTCGTGATCGTAGCTTTGCGGATCATGCGGCTTGCCGCTCTCGCCATGACCGCGGCAATCCATCGCCACCACGCGGTAGCCCGCCCCGGTCAGCGTGTCGTACCATCCGGGCGCGCGCCAGTTCTGCATGCGGCTCGCCGCGAACCCGTGCACCAGCACAACCGCCGCGCCCTCGCCCACGCTGTCGTAAGCAAGGCGCACGCCGTCGGCGGCGGTCGCGAAGAGGGTCATGCGCCACCTTCGCAAAGCGGTCGCGTCCTGTCTATGATGGCGGCGCAATCCGCGCGAGGGCCGCGCATGAGAAGCTGGTTCGCCATCGCCGCGCTCAACGGATTTCTTGCCGTTGCGGCAGGCGCGTTTGCGGCCCACAGCCTGGCGACCATGCTCGGCGCGCAGGCGGCCGGCCTCTTCGAGGTGGGCGCGCGCTACCAGATGTATCACGCGCTCGCCATCGGGCTCGCCGCGCTGGTGATGCGCGCCGAGGCGCAGGCGGAGATCGCGGCGTGGTTCTTCCTCGCCGGAATCATCTTCTTCTCGGGCTCGCTTTACGCGCTCGCGGTTTCGGGCCTCGGCGCCTTTGCCTACATCACGCCCTTCGGCGGGCTGTCGTTCCTGATCGGATGGGCGGCGCTCGCCTGGGCGGCGCTTCGGCCGCGCACATGAGCACGGGCGAACACATCCTCATCGCGGGCGCCGGAATCGCAGGGCTGGGCGCGGCGCTGGCGTTCGGCGGCGGCAAATACCGCGTCACCGTGCTCGACCGCGATCCCGCGCCCCCCGATGCCTCGCCGGAAGAAGCGTTTCACACCTGGCAGCGGCGCGGCGCCACGCAGCTTCGCCACAGCCACGCCTTCATCGGCCGGCTGACGACGCTCATCCGCACGCGTTATCCCGCCCTGATGAAGGAATTGCTCGACAGCGGCGCGCGGATTTTCGATTACCGCGATGCGCTGCCGCCCACCTTGTACGACGCCTATGCGCCCGCTCCCGGCGATGACGACATGGCGTTTCTCTTCAGCCGCCGCACGACGCTGGAACTCGTCATGCGGCGTTATGCGGCGCGGTTGCCGGGCGTGGAATTCATCAACGATGCGGGGGTTCTGGCGATGATCGCGCGGCGCGGCAAGCGCATGCTCGCTGCCGAAGGTCTGAAGGTGGAGCACGACGGCCGGATCGAAGAGATGCGCGCCGATGCGATCGTGGATGCGACCGGGCGCAACACGGCGTTCCCCGATTGGCTGCGCAGCGAGGGCTGCGAGATCGCGGAAGAGGAAAGCCCGGCCGGCATTCTCTATTTCACGCGGCATTATCGCCTGAAGGACGGCGCCGACGAGCCGCCGCGCGACGGTACGCCCGCCGCCGGCGATCTCGGCTATATCAAATTCGGCGTGTTCGTGGCCGACAACCGCCATTTCTCCATCACGCTTGCCATTCCCGAAATCGAAACCGAACTGCGCAAATCGGTGATGAAGCCGAAAATATTCGAGGAGATCTGCGCCTCCATCCGCGGCGCGGCACGCTGGACGGAGCGCGCGGAACCGGCGAGCCAGATTTTCGCCATGGGCAATCTGAAAAGCGTGTGGCGTCGCTATCTGAAGGACGGCGAGCCGCAGGTGCTGAACTTCTTCGCGATCGGAGATGCGGGCTCGCGCACCAATCCCCTCTATGGCCGCGGCTGTTCGGCGGGCGTGGTGCATGCGCATATCCTCAGAGATGTGTTCGCGGCGTCGGACAATCCGCGCACCCGCGCCATCCTCTTCGAGCGCGACACGGAAAAGGCGCTGCGCCCCTATTACGACATCATGGTGAAACAGGATCTTCAGGCGATCCGCCGCGCCGAACACGAGCGCGATCCTCTCTATCGCCCGCGCATGAAGGCGCGCATCGCCAAAAGCTTCATCGAAGACGGGATCGTGCCCGCCACGCGCGGCGATCTTCACGTCTCGCGCGCGCTTTCGCGCAGCTTCCATATGCTCGATGCGCCCACCGCCTGGATGAAAGAGCCGGACGTGATGGCGCGCATCATGCGCATATGGTCGATGCCTCTGCGCACCAAGCGCGCGCGCGGATTATATCCCCCCGAATTCGGGCCTGCGCGAGCCGCGATGCTCGTGCGGCTGGGCCTGTCCTGATTTCGCGAAAACGGAGAACGGCAGATGGTTTCTTTTCCCGAACCCACGATGGTGAAAACCAACGGCATCGACATGGCCGTGTACGAAATGGGCCCGAAGGACGGATTGCCCGTGGTGATGTGCCACGGCTTTCCCGAACTCGCCTATTCGTGGCGCTATCAATTGCCCGCGCTCGCGGCCGCCGGCTATCGCGCGATCGCGCCCGACCAGCGCGGCTATGGGCGCACCTCGCGCCCCGGCGAGGTCGAAGACTACGACATGCAGCACCTGACCGACGATCTCGCAGGCATGCTCGATGCGCTGAAGATCGACAGGGCCGTGTTGGTGGGCCATGACTGGGGCGGCATCGTGGTCTGGGCCATGCCGCTTTACCATCCCGGCCGCGTGAAAGGCGTGATCGGATTGAACACGCCGTTCCTGGCGCGCCCGCCCATCGATCCCATCATGGGCATGCGCGCGCTTTACGGCGAGAACATGTACATCGTCTATTTCCAGAAGCCGGGCGTGGCCGACGAAGTTCTGATGCGCGACGTTGGCAAATCCTTCCGCTTCTTCATGCGCAAGGGCGCGATGAACGCGAAGGATTGGGACAAGCGGCCGAAGGAGGAGCGCAACCTCGAACTCGTCAACGCGCTGCAAACCGACGAGGCGAACTGGCCGGGCCAGACGCTGATGAGCCCGGAGGAATTGAACGTCTTCATCGAGACCTACAAGCGCACCGGCTTCACCGGCGGCATCAACTGGTACCGCAATCTGACGCGCAACTGGCGCCAGTCGGGCACGATGGAACAGAAGGTGCGCGTGCCCGGCCTCATGATCATGGCGGAAGACGACGTGGTGCTGACGCCCAAGATGGCCGACGGGATGGAGCGTTTCGTGCCCGATCTGGAGCGCGTCCTGATCCGCGAATGCGGGCACTGGACGCAGCAGGAAAAGCCCGAGGAAACCAACGCCGCCATGATCGACTGGCTGAAGCGGAGATTCATCCGATGAGCACGGAGATGATTTTCAATATCGCCAATAACGGCATTCTGGTTTTCTGGCTGCTTCTGATCGTGGCGCCGCGCTGGCGCGTGACCGGGCTTCTGGTGCATTCGGCGGCGATTCCGATCGTGCTGGGGCTGACCTACACATGGCTGATTTCCCGCGTGCTCTTTTTGGGCGAGGCGCCGGAGGGCGCGAACTTCTTCTCGCTCGCCGGCGTGATGGCGTTTTTCACCTCGCCCGTGGCCGCGACCGCGGGATGGATCCATTATCTCGTCTTCGATCTCTTCATCGGTGCGTGGCAGACGCGCGACGCGCAAGCCCGCTTGCTTTCGCATTTCGCCGTGATCCCGTGCCTGATCGTGACGCTGCTGGCGGGGCCCGTGGGCCTGCTGCTCTATCTGGCGGTCAGGGCGGGCGCGCGCAAGGGCGGCTTTTCGCTCGCCGAAATGGCCGCCTGAGCGATCTTCAAGCGCAACCGCTTGCCCGCTAGACTCGGCGAATCATGACGGGCGCCGTCGATACCTTCTCTTATGCCGAGCCGGGCGATCCCTGGGCGAAACGGCTTGTCATCCGCGCCATCGAGCGCGCCACCGGCCAGCCCTACCTGAAATGGCTTTACGATCAGCATCGCGCCGATCCCGTGCCGGGCGAAAGCTTCTGGGATTCGGCGGTGCGGCGGCTGGAGCTCAAGATCGTCTGCAACGAAGCGGCGCTCGCGGCGCTGCCGAAAACCGGGCCGCTGGTGATCGTGGCCAATCATCCTTTCGGCGTGCTCGACGGCGTGGTGATGGGCCATCTGATTTCGCGCGTGCGGCCCGATTTCCGCATCCTCACCAATCGGGTGCTCTATCGCGCGGAGGAGATCCGCTCCCATCTCCTGCCCGTCGATTTCGCGGAAAGCGAGGAGGCGCTGCGGACCAACCTCAAATCGCGCGCCGCGGCCAAGCATCATCTGATGAACGGCGGCTGCCTGATCGTCTTTCCGGCGGGCGGGGTATCGACCACGCCCACGCCCTGGCATCGCCACGCCATCGACGCGGAATGGAAGAACCTGACAGCGCGATTGATCTCGCAGGCGAAGGCACCGGTCGTGCCGGTCTATTTCGCCGGCCAGAACAGCCGCATGTTCCAGCTTGCGAGCCATGTGAGCATGACGCTGCGGCTGTCGCTGCTCTTCCGAGAGGTGCACCGGCGCATCGGCAGCGAAGTGCATGTGCGCATCGGCGACGTGATCCCGTATGAGCGGCTGGCGACCATCGCCGACCGCCAGGCATTCATGAATCACTTGCGGCAGACGACCTATGCGCTGGGCGAAGGATTGCCGAGGCTTGCGCCACGCGGCGTGAAGCGGCCGCGCCGCGCGCCGGGGTAGATTCACTTTTTTTATCCAATCCCATTTACCGTCATGGCCGGGCTTGTCCCGGCCATCCATATTCACCTTGCTCCATTGTGATTATGGATGGCCGCCACGAGGGCGGCCATGACGAACTTATTTTGGAGAACCTTAAACATCGATAGCGACAAGATTGCCGATCCGCCGCGACAGCTTTTCCAGCAATCGATCCAGTTGCGCCTTTTCCTCCGCAGATAACGCCGACAACAGCACCGCTTCCAGATGCAGCGCCAGCGGCACGATCTCCTCATAGATCGCGCGCCCGCGCGGCGTGAGCGACAGGCGCGTGACGCGGCGATCCTGCGCGTCTGGCTCGCTCTGCACGCGGCGCGCCTCGATCAGGCTCGCGACCGCGCGGCTCACCTGCACCTTGTCCATCGCGGTTTTGGCGGCGACTTCGCGCGCGGAAAGCCCGGGCGCGCCGCCCAAGACCGCCATCACGCGCCATTCCGGAACGCCGAGATCGAAGCGCTCGGAATAATGCCGCGCGATCGCGCTCGAGACGCGGTTGGTCAGCACCGAAAGGCGATAGGGCAGGAAATCTTCCAGATGAAGTTCCGCCTCGCGCGCCGCTTTCAGATCATTCTGCATCGGGCTGGTTCTTCGGCAGCGCATCGGTGAAGGCGGAAAGTTCATAGGCCGCTTTCTCGATGCGTTTGAGCGTGGGCCAGGGACGCAGATCCATCTCCGCGCCGCGCGCATTGGCCATTTGCGGGATCAGGCAAATATCGGCGAGCGTGGGAAAATCGCCGTGGCAGAATCTTCCCGTCTCTTTCGATCGCGCGAGCAGCTTCTCGAGCGCGTCGAAGCCGATCGTCATCCAATGGCGCTGCCAGGCGAGGATTTCGTCCTGCGTATGATTCAGTTCCTTCAGGAGATATTTGCGCACGCGCAGATTGTTGATCGGGTGGATGTCGCAGGCGATGGCATAAGCGATGGCGCGCGCGCGGGCCCGGCCCAAAGCGTCCTCGGGCAGAAGCGGCGGTTCGGGATGGACTTCATCGAGATATTCGACGATGGCGAGCGACTGGCGGATCACGTCACCGCCGTGAACCAGCGTGGGCACGAGGTTTTGCGGATTGAGCGCCTGATATGGATCGGCGAATTGCTGGCCGCCGTCCTTCAGGAGATGCACGAATTTCTGATCCGGTTTGATCCCTTTCAGATTGAGCGCGATACGCACGCGAAACGCGGCCGAGGAGCGGAAATACGTGTAAAGCGTGAATTCAGGGGCCGTCATAGCGCGCAACCTTCTGATCGATGGCGCCGAAGACGGAGCGCCCGTCCTGATCCGGCATTTCGATGCGGATGGTATCGCCGAATTTGAGGAACGGCGTGCGGGGCGCGCCATGCTCGATCTGTTCGAGGGCGCGGCGCTCGGCGATGCAGGCGGAGCCGCGGGCGCGATCCTTGTTGGATATGGTCCCCGAACCGATGATCGAGCCCGCGCCGAGCACGCGCGTCTTCGCGACATGCGCGATCAGATCGGCGAAGGAGAAGGTCATATCCTCGCCCGCGTTCGGCGCGCCGAATTGCATTCCGTTGAGCGTGACCGTGAGCGGCAGATGCGCTTTGGCACCATGCCAGGCTTCGCTCAGCTCGTCGGGCGTGACGGCGACGGGCGAAAAGGCGGTGGCGGGTTTCGACTGATAGAAGCCGAAGCCTTTCGCCAGTTCGCCGGGCACGAGATTGCGAAGCGACACATCATTCGCCAGCATCAAAAGCTTGATATGGCGCTCGGCGGAATGGGCGCTCACGCCCATCGGAACGTCGTCGGTGATGATGGCGAGTTCGCCTTCGAAATCGATGCCCCAATCTTCGCTGGCCGCCAGGATGGGATCGTTCGCGCCGATCAGCGAATCCGAGCCGCCCTGATAGATCAGGGGATCGGTCCAGAAATTGGCCGGCATCTCGGCACCGCGCGCTTTTCGCACGAGTTCGACATGGGTGACATAGGCCGAGCCATCCGCCCATTGATAGGCGCGCGGCAACGGCGCTGCGCATTCTTCCGAATGAAACGCTTTCGTCCCGTCGGCGGCGCCTTCGTTCAGGAGATCGTAGACCCGCATCAGCCGTGGCGCGGTGTGCGCCCAATCGTCCATCACGCGCTGGAGCGTGGGCGCGATGTGCGGCACGGCGACATAGCGCTGCAGATCGCGGCTGACGACCACCAGCATGCCGTCGCGGCCGTATTTAAGCGAAGCGAGCTTCATTTGGCCTTCCAGCTACCGGCATAGGATTTGTCTTCGACCGTTTCGGCGGCGGCGGCGATATCGAGCGCATCGCGCGCATCGATCATCACGGCGACTTCGTCGGTCATGGTTTTCGCGGCCTTGGCGCCCGCCTCGAACGCCTTGGGATGCGGGCCATGCGTGAAGCCGTTGGGATGGAACGTCATCATGCCGGGCTTGATGTTGTCGCGGCTGAAGAATTCGCCGGCGTGATAGAAGATCACTTCGTCGTAATCGTCGTTGGAATGATAGAACGGCACCTTGAGCGCGCCCGGATCGCTTTCGATGGGACGCGGCACGAAGGTGCAGACGACGAAACGGTCCGCCACGAAGGTGGAATGCACGCTGGGCGGAATGTGATAGCGGTGGCTCGTCACCGGGCGGATGTCGCGCCAGTTGAGTTTCACCACGGAAAGATTTCCCTTCCAGCCCACGGCATCGAGCGGATTGAAAGGATAGGTGATGGTGGTGATGGCGCCGCGGCGCTTGACCTCGACCTGCCATTCGCCGTCGCGCTGCGATTTGAAGCGGGAATCGAGTCCGGGCGTTTCGAGCGCCGCCGGATCGAAGATCGCATGCGGGCCCAGGATTCCGCGCTCGGGCAGCCGGTAAGCGCCGTTCGTCGCTTCGATCAGCAGCGAGGCGGTCGCGGCGCGCGGCTCGAAACGCCACATGGTGCCGCGCGGGATGAGAATGTAATCGCCTTCGCGATATTCCATGTGTCCGAAATCGCAGAAGAGCTCGCCCTCGCCCGCATGGATGAACAAAAGCACGTCGCCATCGGCATTGCGCTGAAGCCGCGGCATCGCTGCGGATACGCGCCACAGCGCGATGCGGCAATGCGCATTCGAAAGCAGCAGCGCACCGCGATAGGGCTCGGCTGCCGCCCCGCCCGCCGCGACGGCGTTGAAGGCGCGCGGACGCAAGGGACCTTCGAAGGAGGTCCAGCCCGTGGGCGGATGCTTGTGATAGAGATGCGTGGCCGGGCCGAAAAATCCGTCGCGCCCGATTTCGCGCTCATATGTTCCGGCCGGCAGATCGGCATGGGCCTGTCGCGAGGTTTCGCCTTCGGTCCTCGGGAATTCGATCCAGTTCTTCGCGCTCATGTCAGCACTCCCCGGCGAACCTGATCGGCCTCGATGGATTCGAACAGCGCGCGGAAATTGCCTTCGCCGAAGCCTTCATTGCCCTTGCGCTGGATGATCTCGAAGAAGATGGGACCGATGGCGTTCTGCGTGAAGATCTGCAGCAGTAATCCCTGTTCCCTGGAACCGTCGATCAGGATGCGGTCCTGTTTCAGGCGGCTCACATCCTCGCCATGGCCGTTGATGCGGTTGTCGAGGCGTTCGTAATAGGTGTCGGGCGTATCCTGGAAGGCGACACCCTGCGCTTTGAGCGTCTCGACGGATTTATAGATATCGCTTGTCCCGAGCGCGATGTGCTGAATGCCCTCGCCATGATAGAGGTGCAGATATTCCTCGATCTGCGATTTGTCGTCTGCGGATTCGTTGATGGGAATGCGTATCCTTCCATCCGGGCTCGTCATGGCGCGCGATTTCAGGCCTGTCAGCTTTCCCTCGATGTCGAAATAGCGGATTTCGCGGAAATTGAAGAGCCGCTCGTAGAAACCCGCCCACTGATCCATGTTGCCGCGAAAGACATTGTGGGTGACGTGATCGATTTCGGTGAGGCCCGCGCCCGCATGGGCAAGGCCTTTCGCCGGATCGGTGGGCACGAAATCGACGTCATAGATCGAGCGGTCGCCATAACGGTCCACCAGATAGATCACGCTGCCGCCTATGCCTTCGATGGCGGGAATGTTCAGTTCCATCGGCCCGACCTGATTGGTGAAGGGAACAGCACCCAGCCCGATCAGCTTGCGATAGGCGGCGGCGGCATCCTTCACCCGGAAGGCCATGGCGCAGGCGCTCGGCCCATGCGCCCTGGCGAAGCGGCTGCCATGGCTGTCGGGCTCGGCATTGACGATGAAATTCACGCCCCCCTGGCGGTAGAGCGTCACCGCCTTGGAGCGGTGGCGGGCCACCGCGCGGAAACCCATGCGCTCGAACAGCGCATGCAGCGCCGCCACGTCGGGGGCGGTGTATTCCACGAATTCGAAGCCGTCGGTGCCGATCGGATTGTCCCAGAGCGCGGCCATGAGCGTTCTCCTCGCGCGGACCCAAATTAGTTACATATGAAACTATCTCGCGGTCAAGCGGTTCCTGCGCCGGGAGAATCTTTGGGCGCCTAAACGCCCGGTTAACTGGGCTTACTTACCCTGTCCCCCGGGTAATCGTTGGGGCGTCGGGCAGGGAACATGCGCGCGCATCAATCTTGCTGGACCGCGAAGAGCGGCTGGGATTCGCATCCCGCCGCGGAAAAAGCCGCGCTCGTGCTGGCATTCGGCTCGCCGGACGCCATTTCGGCGCGCTGGGCCGAGCTTGCGGCGCGCCATCCTCACGCCATCGTCCTGGGCTGCAGCACGGGCGGCGAAATCCATGGCTGCGAGGTGATGGACGAGACGCTTTCGGCGACCGCCCTCGAATTCGCGCATACCAGCATCGCAGCCGCCGAGGCCGACGTGGACGCCCATGGCGGCTCCTCCTTCGAAGCGGGCAAGGCCATCGGCGCGCAATTGGCGCGGAGCGATCTGGCAAGTTTGTTCGTGCTTTCCGACGGCACGCGCGTGAACGGCAGCGAGCTCGTGCGCGGGCTTCGCGCGGCCGTTGGCGACAATGTCGTGCTGACGGGCGGGCTTGCGGGCGACGGAGCGCGCTTCGGCACGACCTATGTGGGGCTGAACGCACCGCCCTCTCCCGGCAAGATCGCCGCCATCGGGCTTTATGGACGCGCCCTTCGCGTCGGCCATGGCAGTTGCGGCGGCTGGGACGTGTTCGGGCCCGAGCGCATCATCACCCGCGCCGAGGCGAATGTGCTGCACGAACTCGACGGCCAGCCCGCGCTCGATCTCTACAAACGCTATCTGGGCGACGACGCGGCGGGCCTTCCGGGCAGCGCGCTGCTCTTTCCCTTGCGCGTCTATCCGGCGGACCGCCCCGAGGAAGCGATCGTGCGCACGGTCGTGGGCATCGACGAAAGCGCGCGCACCATGATCTTCGCCGGCGACATGCCGCAAGGCTATCGCGCGCAATTGATGCGCGGGAATTTCGACCGCCTCATCCAGGGCGCGGCCACCGCCGCCGAACAGGCCAATCGCAACCATGAAGGCGAGCGCGTGGCAATCCTGGTGAGCTGCATCGGGCGCAAGCTTCTGCTCGGCCAGCGCATCCGCGAGGAAGTGGAAGCGGTGAACGACATTCTGGGCGGCAAGGCGCGGCTGACCGGCTTCTATTCGTATGGCGAGGTTTCGCCGCACGCCGTCACCGGCTGCGCGGAGCTTCACAACCAGACCATGACCATCACGGTGTTGAGCGAGGCGGACGGTGCATAAGCTTCTCGCCTGGCAACTCCGCAACGTCACGCGCGCCGACGGCGGCATCGATGTCGATGCGCTGGTCGCGGTGATGCAGCGCACCTATGACGAATTCGACCGCGAGCGCCGGCTGAACGACCGCGCCGCCATGCTGATGGAAGAAGAGCTGAAGGCGGCGAACGAGCGCATCCGCCGCCACGGCGAACAGCGCCTGACCGAAACGCTGGAAGGCGCGCCTTGCGCGGTGGCGCTTCTGTCGCCGCAATTGACCATCCAGTCGGTGAACCCGGCGATGGCGGCGCTCGGCGGCGCGCGCGCGCCCCAGCGCGGCGAAGCCTTCAGCGAATTCCTCGCGCGCATTGCGCCGGGAACGGTGGGCGCGGCGAAACTCTTCGAGGGTGCCTCCATCGAGTTGCGCATCGGCGAGCGTTGGTTCCTCGGCGCATCGCGCAGGCTCAGCGACGGAAGCCATGCGGTCGCGCTTTCCGAAGTCACCGCGCTCAAGGAGCGCGAAGCGGCGCTGGCCTTGGCGCGCGACGCGGCCGAATCCGCGAACCGGCTGAAATCGCAGTTCCTCGCCGTGATGAGCCACGAATTGCGCACGCCCCTCAACGCCATTCTCGGTTTCGCCGAAGTGGTGCGCGACCGAATTCTCGGCCGGGACGCGCTCGCCTGGGAGCGCTATGCCGAATATGCGGGCTCGATCCACGAAAGCGGCGAGCATCTCTTGTCGCTGATTTCGGAAATCCTCGATCTCTCCAAGATCGAAGCGGGTTCCTACACGATCCATCCCGAACAGGTCGATCTCGGCCACATCATCCGCACGGCGCTTGCCGTGGTGCGCCCGGCGGCCGAGCGCGGACACGTCCATCTCCTGCCGCCTTCGATCGATGCGGAGCTGCGCATCCACGCCGATCACCGCGCGATGAAGCAGGTCGTCCTCAATCTTCTTTCCAACGCGGTGAAATTCACTCCGCCCGCGGGCGAGGTGTCCGTTTCGGCGGCGGCGAGCGGGGACTGGATCGTCGTGCGCGTGCACGATACCGGAATCGGCATCGAGCCCGAACAGATGAAAACCGTGTTCGATCCCTTCCATCAGGGCGACGCCAAGATCAGCCGGCGCTACGAGGGAACGGGGCTCGGGCTTTCCATCACGCGCGGCCTGCTCGAGATGCATGGCGGCGAAATCACGCTCGAAAGCAAACCGGGCGTGGGCACGGTGGCCACGGCGCGCCTGCCGCGGCGCGTGGCGCGCATCGAGCATTTGCGACAGGTCGCCTAACGCAGGCGCGCGATCGCTGCCGCAACTTCGCCGGGTTTTTCCATCGTCACCATGTGGCCCGCGTTTTTTATCGTCACAAGCTCGGCGTTCGCGATGCCTTCGAGAAACGCTTTGGCATAGACGGGTGGCACGTATTTGTCGTCGTCGCCCCAGACGAGAAGCGTTTTCGCGCGGATGCGGTAAAGCCGCTCGGAAAGTCCGCGCTCCGGGATCGGGAAGAGAATCTTTCCCGCCATGCCGAGCTGGCGCGCATTGGCGACGAGAAAGACCTTGAGGAATTCCGGATCGTCCAGCGACAGGCCGTCGGCGAAGAGTTTTTCGCCTTCGGCGACATCATGGAAAAAGATCGCCGGATAATTGTAGGGCATGATCGAGAACGCGTCGGGGATCGGATGATCGTCGAACCAAAGCCCCATCGGCGCGATGAGCGCGAGCCGTGAAACGTCGTGCGGCGCGATCGCCGCCATTTCGGCCGCGATCATGCCGCCCATCGAATGGCCCACGAGCAGCGGATTCTTCAAACCGAGCGCCTCGATCACGTCCCATGTGTGGAGCGTGAAATCGAGCATGTCGTGCAGCGCGCCGCATTCCTCGGAATCGCCATAGCCGGGCAGCAGCGGGGCAAAGACACGGAATTTTTCGCAAAGCTTTTCGAGCAGCGCATCGTCGGCGCGCAAGCCGCCCGCGCCATGCAGGAAAACGAGCGCCTCTCCCTTGCCGCCTTCGTAATAACGGACGGGAACGTGGCGCGTTTTGATCGTTTTCAATTCCATCGTCATGCTCCCACCGCCCGCGCCACGTCAGGCTCCGAAGGAAGGCTTCCCGCTTTCGCCTGATCCGAAATCGGCTTGCACCAGAAGCGGTCGTCATTGGCGTAATCGGGAAACATATTGCGCAGCTTCGGCATCACCTTCTCGGCGAAGAGCCTGGTGGAATACATGCATTTTTCCTTCGGCATGTTGCCGACATGGAGCAGGCAGAAGATGTTGCCGACGCGCAGCGATTTGATCAGGTCCTCCATGCGCTGGCGCACGGTTTCGGGCGAGCCGGCGATGACATGGCCGCCTTCGGTGAGTTCCTTCCACGAGATCGTGCCCCAGCCGCGCACGGGCGCATATTGCGAGAGCGCACCGGACTGGATCGTCTTGATGGTGCGATAACCCGGCGCGTCGGCGAAACCCGGATAGACATGCAGGCAGCGATTGTAGAAATAGCTCACATGCTCGGAATAAAGCCGTTCGGCTTCGGCATCGGTGTCGGCGACGCAGATGGTCTGCGCGAAACCGGCGCGATAGGGCGAATGATCGGCGGTGTTGCGTTGGCCGACGCGTTCCCAATATCCGCCCATCAGCGCCTTGGCGCGGATGTAGCCGGAAAACGAGAGATAGGAATAGGAATAGGTGTTGTCGAGACAGAAATCATAGGTCTCGATCGAGCCGCCGCCGGGGATATGCACCGGCGGATTGGGCCTCTGGATCGGGCGCGGCCAGATATTGACATGGCGCAGCTTGTTGTAGCGGCCGTTGAAGGCAAACGGATCGGGCTCGCGCCAGGCGCGCATGATGAGCTCGTGCGCTTCGGCATATTTTTCGCGGGTGAGCGCGGGGATCTGGCCGTAACAGAAATTGGTGTCCATCGAGGTGCCGACGGGAAAGCCCGCCACCAGCCGCCCGCCCGAAATGCAATCGAGCATGGCGAATTCCTCGGCCACGCGCACGGGCGGATTGTAGAGCGCGATGGAATTTCCCAACACGACGATGGCGACATCCTTCGTGCGGCGCGCCAGCGCGGCCGCGATCAGATTGGGCGACGGCATGATGCCGTAGCCGTTCTGGTGATGCTCGTTGACGCCGATGCCGTCGAATCCCAGCGTGCCCGCATATTCCAAGAGATCGAGATAGGTGTTGTAGACCGCGTTCGCCTTCACCGGATCGAACAGGCGCGAATCGATGTCCACCCAGACCGAATGATGCGTCTCGCGGAAATCGTCCGGCAGATACGGCCAGGGCATCAGATTGAACCAGGTGAACTTCATGGCATTCCTCCGGTACGCGGATTCAGGCGAGCCCGAGCGCGCGGCGCGCGAAATCGGACGCGGATTTGTAATCGGCCTTGCCGTTGGGCGCGCGCAGCGGCGCCTCGGCGATCAGGATGCGCTTGGGCGTCTTATAGCCCGCGAGCGCCGTGCGCACATGTTCGCGCAGGCCCGCTTCGTCGAAATCCGCGCCGTTCTGCAGCTTGACGACGCCGGTGACCGCCTGTCCCCATTTTTCGTCGGGTACGCCGAGCACCAGCGCATCTTCGATCGAGGGATGGGTTTTCAGCGCTTCCTCGACTTCTTCGGGATAGACCTTCTCGCCCGCCGTGTTGATGCAATTGCTGCCGCGGCCGAGAAGCGCGATGGAGCCATCCGCTTCCACGCGCGCCCAATCGCCGGGAATCGAATAGCGCACATTGCCGATGGTGCGGAAGGTGCGCGCGGTTTTCTCCGGGTCCTTGTAATAGCCGGCCGGAAGCGGCCCGCCGAGCGCAACCAACCCCGCCTTGCCCGAGCCCGCTTCGATTACGCGATCGTGCTCGTCGATGACGATGGCGTTTTCGAGCAGCGCGAACGCGCCGGTCTGCACCTCGCCCTCCTTCGTCATCACCGACGAACCCATGCCCATCGCCTCCGTGGAGGCGAAGCTATCGGTCATGGTGAGCTGGGGCATATGTTTCAAAAACCCGCGCTTGACCTCGATGCTCCACATCGCGCCCGAGGACGTCATGGTCAGCATGCTGGATAGATCGTAGCGGCCCGGTTCCTCGTCGAGGGCGGCGAGCAGCGGTTTGGCGAAGGGATCGCCGACGATGGCGATTCCGGCCACGCGGTTCTTCTCCACCGCCCGCCAGATGGCATGGGGATCGAGCGAGCGGTTGTCGACCGTCACGACGCAGCCGCCGCTGACCATGGTGGTGATGGCCGAGATGAAGCCTGTGCCATGCATGAGCGGACAGGCGGGCAGTGCGCGCGGCAGCATCAGCGCCGCCATCTTCGCGAATTCGGGAATGGATTTCGGGCGGATGCCCAGCGTGCGCTCCATGCGCGAATGCCAGATCGCGCACAATTCGCCATGCGGCCACATCACGCCCTTGGGCATGCCGGTGGTGCCGCCGGTATAGATGAAGAGCATGTCGCCGGGCGAGCGCTTGATGTCGAGCCGCGCGCCATCGCCTTCGTTTGCGAGCGCCTCGTAATTCCCGGCGAAGGGCGCGGTCTCCTCGCCCACTTCGATGCAGGTTTCGATGCCCGGAAGCCGATCGCGGATTTGTTCCACGGTGTCGCGGAATTCGGATCCATAGATCAGCGTCTGCGCATCGGAATTGTCGAGGATGTAGCGCACTTCCTCGGGCTTGTAGCGGTAATTGATGTTCACATGGGTGAAGCGGCCGCGGAAACAGGCGCCCACGCCTTCGCTATATTCCGCGCCGTTGCGCAAGTAGAACGCGATCTTGTCGCCGGGTTTCGCGCCCCGCGCCGCCAGCGCGCGCGCCAGATTGTTCATCCGCCGGCTGGCGTCGCCCCACGGGATGGTGCGCTCGCCATGCACGAAGGCCGGCGCATCGGCGGGCACGGCGTCGGCGACGGCATCCAGAATGTCCCCGTAATTCCAGGGCATGGCTCTCCAATCGGTATCGTTATCGGGCCAGTATCCCGCGCTCGCCCGCGTTTGGCGAGGGCCATCTTGCGGGCGCGGCTCGCATGGGCTTCGATCCGGCTCGCTGTTTGCGGGAGTGCCGCTTGAAGAAAATCCTCATCGCCAACCGGGGCGAGATCGCCATCCGCATTGCCGCTACGGCAGCCGGGATGGGGATCGCCACGGTCGCCATATTCCCCGAGGACGATTCGGGTTCGTTGCACACGCGAAGGGCCGATGAGGCCCGCGTTTTGCCGGGCGCGGGCGCTGGTGCTTATCTGGATCAAGCGGCCATCGTGGCTGCGGCGCGCGAGACAGGCTGCGACGCCGTTCACCCGGGTTGCGGTTTTTTAAGCGAGAGGGCGGATTTCGCGCGCGCCTGCGCGGCCGCCGGGCTCATCTTCATCGGACCCGCGCCCGAAACGCTCGAGTTGTTCGGCGACAAGGCCCGCGCGCGCGATTTCGCGAAGGAATGCGGCGTGGTGGTGTTGCCGGGAACGGAAGCAGCGGGCCTGGAAGAAGTTGCGCGCTTCTTCGCCCAGCATGGCCCCATCATGCTGAAAGCGGCCGATGGCGGCGGCGGGCGGGGCATGCGGCTGGTGCGCGAGGAAAACGAGCTTGGCGGCGCGTATGAACGCTGCCGCTCCGAAGCGAAATCGGCCTTCGGCAGCGACGCGGTCTATGCCGAGAAATTCCTGCCGAACGCCCGCCACATCGAAGTGCAGATCGCGGGCGATGGGAAGCATGTGGTGCAGATCGGCACGCGCGAATGCTCGATCCAGCGGCGGCATCAGAAGATCGCCGAGATCGCGCCCGCGCTTGGTTTGCCCGAACGCTTGCAGCAGAAATTGCTCGACGCCGCCGTGAAGATCGGCAAATCCTCGAAATACCAAAACCTCGGTACGATCGAATTTCTCGTCGGCGGCAACGAATTCGCTTTCATCGAGGCCAATCCGCGATTGCAGGTCGAACATACCGTTACCGAAGAAGTGACGGGCCTCGATCTGGTGCGCATGCAGATCGGATTGGCGGATGGCGGCAAGCTTCCCGGGATTCCAGAACCGCGCGGAATTGCGGTCCAATTGCGCATCAATATGGAAACGATGAGCGCGGACGGCGCGCCGAAACCGTCGGGCGGTACGATTTCGCTTTACAAGCCGCCATCGGGGCCCAACGTGCGCGTCGATGGTTACGGCTATGCGGGTTACACGACCAATCCGCGCTACGATTCCCTGCTGGCGAAACTGATCGTGCACACGCAATCGGATGCGTTCACGGATGCCCTGCACATGGCCTCGCGCGCGCTCGGCGAATTCCGCATCGCGGGCGTGGCGACGAATATCCCGTTCCTGAAGAACCTGCTGCGCCATCCCGCGCTTACCGCGGAGAAATTGCATACCCATTTCGTCGAGGAACATATCGGCGAGCTTCTGCCGAAGAGCGAATCCTTCGAATCCGCGACGACGCGCGCCGGCATAAAGGTGGATGACGCCGATCCGCTGGCCGTTCTGCATCACGGCAAGACCGACGCGATGAAATCCGCTGCGCATGGCGAAGTCGCGGGACCCGACGGCACGATCGCGTTGCGCGCGCCGCTTCAGGGCACGATCGTTTCGATATCCGCGAAAGCGGGAGACGAGATGCGCGCAGGAAGCGCCGTCCTCGTCATGGAAGCGATGAAGATGGAGCATGTGATCGAGGCGAATGTCAGCGGCGTGGTGCGCGCGCTGGCCGTTTCGCCGGGCGACACGGTGTTCGAGAATGCGCCGCTGGCCTTCATCGAAGAAGCGGAAGTGGGCGGCGGTTCCGCGGCGTCGGAAGCCGAACGCGATCTCGATTCCGTCCGCCCCGATCTGGCCGAGCTTTATGCGCGGCGAAAATTCACCACCGGCGAAGCCCGCCCCGAGGCGCTCGCCAGGCGCCGCAAGACGGGCCAGCGCACGGCGCGTGAGAATATCGAGGACCTCTGCGATCCCGGTTCCTTCACCGAATTCGCGAGCCTCGTGGTGGCGGGGCGCCTGCGCCGCAACACGATGGAAGAATTGATCGCGCGCACGCCGGGTGATGGCCTCGTGATGGGATTGGGCCGCGTCAATGGCGATGTGTTTTCCGACGAGCAATCGCGCATCGTCGCCATGTCTTACGATTATACCGTGCTCGCGGGCACGCAAGGCCTGCGCAATCACCAGAAGAAAGACCGCATGCTGCAGCTTGCCGAGAAATGGCGGCTGCCCGTCGTGTTCTTCACCGAAGGCGGCGGCGGGCGGCCCGGCGATACCGATGCGGTGAGCGCGGGCGGGCTGAACGTGCCGACCTTCATGCAATATGCGCGGCTTTCCGGTTTGGTGCCGCTGGTGGGCGTGAATTCCGGGCGCTGTTTTGCGGGCAATGCAGCGCTGCTCGGCTGTTGCGATGTGATTATCGCCACGAAAAACTCCTCCATCGGCATGGGCGGCCCTGCGATGATTGAAGGCGGCGGGCTCGGCGTCTTCCATCCCGATGAAGTGGGGCCCGTTTCTGTGCAGGCGCCGAACGGCGTGATCGATGTGGTCGTGGAAGACGAAGAAGAAGGCGTGGCGGTCGCGAAGAAATATCTTTCCTATTTCCAGGGCGCCTGGCCGACATGGGATTGCGCCGATCAGCGGCATTTGAGGCATGCGATTCCGGAAAATCGCCTGCGGGTTTACGACATCCGCAAAGTGATCGATCTCTTGGCCGATAGCGGCAGCGTGCTGGAACTGCGCCGCGATTTCGGCGCGGGCATGGTGACCGCGCTTGCACGCATCGAAGGCCGCGCCATCGGCATCATCGCCAACAATCCCAAACATCTGGGCGGCGCCATCGACCGCGACGGTTCCGACAAAGCCGCGCGCTTCATGCAGCTTTGCGACGGATTCGATATTCCGCTCCTCATGCTCTGCGACACGCCGGGCAATATGGTGGGGCCGGAGGCGGAAAAAACCGCGCTGGTGCGCCACAATTCGCGGCTGTTCGTGATCGGGGCGAATGTTTCGGTGCCGCTGTTCACGGTCATCCTGCGCAAAGGCTACGGGCTCGGCGCGCAAGGCATGGCGGGCGCGAGTTTCATGGCGCCGTTCTTCACCGTGTCATGGCCAACCGGCGAATTCGGCGGCATGGGATTGGAGGGTGCTGTGAAACTCGGCTATCGCAACGAGCTTGCGGCCATCGCCGATCCCGACGAACGCAGGGCGAAATACGACGAAATGGTCGCGCGCATGTATGAGCGCGGCAAGGCGCTGAGCGCGGCGACCTTGTTCGAATTCGACGAAGTGATCGATCCCGCGGAAACGCGCGCGTGGATCATGGCGGGATTGCGCGCGGTGCCTCCGCCGCCGAAGCGCGAGGGCAAGAAGCTGCGCTGGATCGATGCGTGGTAGAAATTGTCATCCCGGCCGAGCGGAGCGAGAGCCGGGACCCACGGTGAAAGCGTCCCGGCGGGTCCCGGATAACGCTTCGCGTTTCCGGGATGACAATGGAGTAGTTACATCTGCCCCGGCACCGGAATGGATGCACCCGTAATCGCCTGCGATTTTTCCGACAGCAAAAACACGATCACATCCGCAATCGCCTCTGGCGTGACCCATTTGGAGAAATCCGCTTTGGGCATGTCCTTGCGATTGGCCGGCGTGTCGATGATCGAAGGCAGGATCGCGTTCACATTGATGCCCTCGCCCTTCACTTCCTCCGACAACGCTTCGGTCAATTTCGCCACACCCGCTTTGGACGCCGCATAGGCGCCCATGCCGAGGCCCGCCTTCGCCGCGGCGCCCGCGCCGATATTCACGATGCGCCCCGATTTCGCTTTCAGGAGATGCAGCAGTGCGGCCTTCGAGGCGCAGACCGCCGTCTTGAGATTGATCCGGAACATCAGATCCCAGGTCGCGACATCGCCGTCCTTGAGCGTCTCCCAGCGGAAGCCGCCCGCGATATTCACCAGGCCGTAAAGCGCGCCCAGCCTTTCGGCGATTTCATCGATGGTGCGGGCGGCATCGGCCGGATCGGTGAGATCGCGGCCCGCGAAGGCGGTCATGTTGGCGCCCAGCGTCCCGGGCGCATCGGCCCGGTCCACCAGCGCCACTTTCGCGCCTGACGCAGCGACAGCTTCGGCCACGACCATGCCCAGCGCGCCGAAGCCGCCCGTCACGATCACCGTTTTGCCTGAGAGTTCCATGTGAAATTCCCTATGCGATCTATATCACGCCCGCGCCTTGCGCGCCCACCCGCTCCCGCGCCTATAATGCCGCCAAAGCCATCCCCAGCAAACGGAGTGAGACATGCTCGACAAGCTGAAATTCTATATCGACGGCAAATGGGTCGATCCGGTGACGCCGAAGACGCTGGAGGTCATCAATCCGGCGAACGAAGAGCCCTTCGCGCGCATTTCGCTGGGCTCCAAGGCCGATGTCGACAAGGCGGTGGCCGCGGCCAAGCGCGCCTTCCCGAAATGGTCGCAGACCACCAAGGAAGAGCGCCTCGCGCTGATGCAGAAGATCGTCGAGGCCTATCAAAAACACTATGCCGATATCGTGAAGGCGATCAGCCAGGAAATGGGCGCCCCGCTCGGCCTTTCGCAGAACGCGCAGGCCGCAATGGGCATCGCGCATCTGACGCAGGCGATGAAGATTCTCAAGGAATTCGAATTTACCAAGGTGCAGGGCACGACGGCCATCGAATACGAGCCGGTGGGCGTCGTCGGCATGATCACGCCGTGGAACTGGCCGATCAACCAGATCGCCTGCAAGGTGGCGCCGGCGCTCGCGGCCGGCTGCACGATGGTGCTGAAGCCTTCCGAAGTCGCGCCGCTGAACGCGATGATCTTTGCGCAGGTGCTGGACGAAGCGGGCGTGCCGCCCGGCGTGTTCAATCTCGTCAATGGCGACGGGCCGAGCGTGGGCGAAGCCATGTCGCATCATCCCGATATCGACATGATGAGCTTCACCGGCTCGACGCGCGCCGGTATCGCGGTGGCGAAGGCCGCCGCCGATACGGTCAAGCGCGTGGCGCAGGAGCTGGGCGGCAAATCCGCCAATATCGTGTTGGAAGACGCCGATCTGAAGAAGGCAGTGGTCGGCGGCGTGATGAACATGATGACGAATACCGGCCAGTCTTGTAACGCGCCCTCGCGCATGTTCGTGCCGAAGAAGCTGCACGACGAAGCAGCCCAAATCGCCAAGGGCGCGGCCGAGCGCGTGAAGGTCGGCGATCCCTTCGCCGAAGGCACGACCATGGGCCCGGTGGTGAGCGAGGCGCAATACAACAAGATCCAGGGCCTCATCCAGAAAGGCATCGAGGAAGGTGCAACCCTCGTCACCGGCGGGCTCGGGCGCCCCGAAGGCATGAACCGCGGCTACTACGTGCGGCCGACGATCTTCGCGAATGTGCGAAACGACATGACCATCGCGCGCGAGGAGATTTTCGGGCCGGTACTGTCGATCCTGCCTTACGAGACCGAGGAAGACGCCATCCGCATGGCGAACGACACGGTCTATGGGCTGTCGGGCTATGTGCAATCGGGCAATCTCGATCATGCGCGCAAGGTGGCGGCGCGGCTGCGCACCGGCAACGTGCATATCAACGGCGCCAGTATCGATCTGAACGCGCCCTTCGGCGGCTACAAGCAATCGGGCACGGGCCGCGAATGGGGCGAGTTCGGCTTCGAGGAATTCCTCGAAGTCAAAGCGGTGATGGGCTACGCGGCTTAAAAGCTTAATTGCCCTCGCCCTGCGCGGTTTGCGATCCGGATTTGGTCGGCGGGCCTTTGAGAATCCACTCGAAGGCAACGCCGAGCAGCGCGCCGAGGAAGGGACCCGCGAAATAGATCCATGTCGCCGCGAAATCGCCGCGCACGAGATCGGGCGCGAGCGAGCGCGCGGGGTTCATGGAGGCGCCCGTGAGCGGCGCGGCCCATAATCCGGCAAGCGCGATATAGCCGCCCACGGCGATGGCGCCATTGGTGCCGATATTGCGCGCGCCCGACGCGGTTCCCAGGATCGTGTTGACCAGCCCGGCCGTCAGAACCGTTTCGAGCAGCATCGCGCGCAACGGACTCATTCCGGCTTCGGGGATGGTCGCGCCCATGTTTCCGGCGGAGCCGACGACCGCATGAAGGAACAACACCGCAAGCCAGGCGCCCGCGAATTGCGCAAGCCAATAGCCCGGCACGCGAGCCCACGGAAAATTGCGCCGCACCGCGAACGCAAAGGTCACGGCCGGATTGAGATGCGCGCCGCTCACCGTACCCATGAAATAGATGACGGCCATCACGGTCAGGCCCGGCGCCACCGCGGCGGCGGCCGGCGAAATCGCGCCCGTCTGTGCCGCAGCCATCGCGCCGCCCGCCGCCGCCAGGACCAGCAGGAACGTTCCCCAACCTTCCGAGAAAATGCGCCGCCACTCGCGCGTGGTGTCGAAGAATTGGCGTTCGGCTTTTTCGTGATCGCCGCTGCTTGTCGTCATGGAAGGACTCCATCCGGCTTGACGAGGCGAAGCTTGCGCAAAAGCTACCACAGCCTCTTTTTGGCAAACGCATGGCCCGACCCGGATTTGAGATAGTACTCGAAATCCTCTGCCTTTCGCTTGTTTGAAAATGCGACATAGGTCACCAATCTCCAGGGAGCGTATTTCGGCGTATGGGGAGACTTTCGGGCATTATGTTCAGCAAACCGCTTCTTCAGATCAGACGTAATGCCAATATAACGCTGGCGCGCAAACGCCTCGCTTTGCAGCAGATAGACATAATGCATCCCGTCCGCCCTCCTTCGCCATCCGCCTTCGCTAAAGCTACGGCGGACAGAGGCTTCGGAGGGCATCCTGCTTCGCGGCCGGCTGTGAGGCAAATCCTGCGAAGCGCGTCAGCGCGAAAAAAGGATTGTCGAAACAGCCCTCCTTCGCCATCCGCCTTCGCTAAAGCTACGGCGGACAGGGGCTTCGGAGGGCATCGTGCTTCGCGGCCGGCTGTGAGGCAAATCCTGCGAAGCGCGTCAGCGCGAAAGAAGGATTGTCGAAACAGCCCTCCTTCGCCATCCGCCTTCGCTAAAGCTACGGCGGACAGAGGCTTCGGAGGGCATCCTGCTTCGCGGCCGGCTGTGAGGCAAATCCTGCGAAGCGCGTCAGCGCGAAAAAAGGATTGTCGAAACAGCCCTCCTTCGCCATCCGCCTTCGCTAAAGCTACGGCGGACAGGGGCTTCGGAGGGCATCCTGCTTCGCGGTCGGCTGTGAGGCAAATCCTGCGAAGCGCGTCAGCGCGAAGCAGGATGGTGGGTGATGCAGGACTCGAACCTGCGACCCGCTGATTAAGAGTCAGCTGCTCTACCGCCTGAGCTAATCACCCGCACCATCGGAAAGGTCCGCGCCTATAGCAGAGGGTCCCTGCCCTGTCCAGAAATCCCAATTGTCCACAGGGCGCTCAGATAATTCCCGCCGAATGGCGCGGGATTTCGACCTGGCGGTGCACATGCACCGACATCAGAAGCCCGAAGCCGAACAGCACCGTCAGCATCGCGGTTCCGCCATAGGAAATGAGCGGCATGGGAATTCCGACCACGGGAATGAGCCCCATCACCATCGCGGCGTTGATCATGATGTAGAAGAAGAAATTGAGCGTGATGCCCATGGCGAGCAAGCGTCCGAACTGGCTGCGCGAGGACATCGCGATGCGGATGCCGTAGCCGATCACCACCGCGAACAGCAGAAGCAGCGCGATGCAGCCGACGAAGCCGAATTCCTCGCCGAGCGTGGTGAAGATGAAATCGGTTTCCTTCTCGGGCAGGAAGTTGAGCCGGCTTTGCGTGCCTTGCAGGAAGCCCTTGCCCGCGACGCCGCCTGATCCGATGGCGATTTCGGCCTGGCTGATGTTCCAGCCTGCGCCCAGCGCATCCGATGCCGGATTGAGGAAGGTCAGAATACGCTGCTTCTGGTAATCGTGCAGGAACTGCCAGGCCACCGGCACCGCCGCGATCACGCCCGCGACCGCCGGTACGATCCACCACCACGACAGCCCCGCCAGGAACAGCAGCGTGCAGCCATCGGCCATCAGGATCGTGGCGGTGCCGAGATTGGGTTGCATGAGCACGAGCAAAGTGGGAATGCCGATCATCGCCAGCGGAATGCCGAGCTTGAGCGGCCAGGACACTTCCTCGACGCTGAGACCGTGGAGATAGCGCGCCAGCGCCATCACCAGCGAAATCTTCATCAGCTCGGAGGGCTGCATCTGCAGCGGCCCGAGTTCGATCCAGCGTTGCGCGCCGAGCCCGCCGACATGGCCCGCGATGGTCGTGGCCACGAGAAGCAGAAGGGCCAGGCCATAGGCCGGGTAAGCAAGGCTCATCCACACTCTTATATCGACCAGCGCCACCACCACGAGCAGCGCGATGCCCGCAAGGAAGCGCACGATCTGCGTGCCGGCCCAGGGCTCGAAATGGCCGCCCGCCACCGAATAGAGCATCGCAAAGCCGACGCAGGCGATCACGCCGATCAGCATCACGAGGCCCCAATTGATGTCGAGCAGCTTGTCGGCGATGGACAGCGTGCGGCGATAGGCGGCGTAAGGTCTGGCGGTCATGGGCTCACGCCTTGTTCTGCACCGAAGCGGCCGTCACCGGATAGGCGGTGGGAAGCTTCGCGGGATCGCGCTGTTGGGTATAGAGCAGGATATCGCGCGCCATCTGCACCTGGGGATGGCCCGTCGCGCCATGCTCCACGATGCAGGCGCAGGCATAGCGCGGCGCGGAGACGGGCGCGAAGGCGATGAAGAGACCGTGGTCGCGCAGATTCCAGGGAAGCGCGGCATCCTTCTTCACGCCCTCTTCGCGCTCGGCGCGGGTGATGACGCGGACCTGCGCGGTTCCCGTCTTGCCCGCCATCTCGAAACCGGGATTGGGTATGCGCCACGCATAGGCCGTGCCGCCGGGATCGTTGGTCACCGCATTCATGCCCGATTGCACCGTCTCGATCGCCTTGACCGAGAAGGGCAGCGCATCGATGCGCGGCCTCGGCTCGACCTTGTTGCCGACGACGCGCGAGATGCGGGGGAATACCTTGTTGCCACTGGCGATGCGGGCTGCGAGCGTCGCGAGCTGGATCGGCGTCGCCAGCACATAGCCCTGACCGATTCCGGTGACCAGCGTTTCGCCCTGCTGCCAGGGAACGCCATAGGTCGCCATCTTCCAGGCGCGCGTCGGCATGACGCCCGCCCGCTCGCCGGGCATTTCGATGCCGGTGGGTTCGCCGAGCCCGAGCTTCTTGGCCGCGTCGGCCATCTTGTCGATGCCCAGCCGCTTGGCGACTTCGTAGAAGAACACGTCGCAGGATTGCTGGATGCCCTTGTGCAGGTCGACGAGGCCGTGGCCGCCGCGCTTCCAGCAATGGAAAACGTGATTGCCGAGCGTCAACTGACCGTTGCAGACGATTTGAAGATCGGCGAGGCCGTTGTCGACCGCGGCCAGCGCCATCGCCGGCTTGAAGGTCGAGCCCGGCGGATAGACGCCCGACAGCGCCTTGTTGAGCAGCGGATTGTGGTCGTTGGTGGTGAGCGCGTTCCACTGATCGGGCGTGATGCCGACATTGAAGAGATTGGGATCGAAGCCCGGCGTGGAGGCGAGCGCGATGACATCGCCGTTCGACACATCCATCACCACGCAGGCCGCACTTTCCGCACCCAGGCTCTTGGCCACGAATTGCTGCACGTCGCGGTCGACGGTGAGATATACGTCCGATCCCGGCACGCCCGGCTCGCGGCCGAGCTCGCGGATGACGCGGCCATAGGCGTTGACCTCGACGCGATCGGTGCCCGCCGTGCCGCGCATCTCGGTGTCGAATTCCTTTTCGATGCCGCGCCGCCCGATGCGGAAGCCCGGAAGATCGAGAAGCGGATCGTCGTCGTGCTGCAGATCGTCGGGCGAGACGGCGGCGACGTAACCCAGCACATGCGACATGGTATCGCCGTAGGGATAATCGCGCGTTTCGCCGACATCGGGCTGGATGCCGGGCAGATAGGGCAGATGCAGATTGATGCTGGCGAAATCGTCCCAGTCGAGATTTTCAGCGACGGTCACCGGCACGAAGCGCTTGTTCTGCGAAATGTCGTGCAGGATGCGTTCGTGCTGGTGATCGGTGATGACGATGAGGCGGCCGAGCGCGCGAAGCGCCGCGCCCACGCCTTCGGTGGCCTGCTCGGGCACCAGCAGCACGCGATAGTTGCGCCGGTTGGTGGCGAGCTCGTTGCCGAAGCGGTCGATGATGCGGCCGCGCAACGGCGCGAGCAGACGCTGGTTGACGCGGTTGTCCTCGGCCCGCGTCATATATTCCTCGCCGTTGATGATCTGGAGCTGATAGAGCCGTCCCGCCAGCGCCGCGAACACCGCGCCCATGCCGCCGGTGACAAGAAGCGTGCGGCGCGAGAAGGTCGCGTAGCGGCTTTTGTCCTTGCGGTCGAAAAGCGGCATCAGATTTCGCTCCTCTGAGGCCCGACGAGGCGCCGGTGCAGGAAGCCGAGCGCGATCGCGGCGGGAACGTAGAAGAGAACGCTCACCGCGATCTCGACGACGAGCGGGGCGATCGGCGGCAGGAGCCCGTAATAGATCGAGACGATGATGTAGGCGGTGATAGACGCCACCAACATGGCCGCGGCGAAGCCCAATATGGCGCCGATGCCGGAAAGCCCGGCGAAGGTGTCGCGCTGGCGGTCCACCACCGCATAGGCCGCGACGAACGCCGCCGCCCATACGCCCGGCGGGCCGCCCGAAAAGAGGTCCTCCAGAATGCCGATGGCGAAGGCGAGTGCCGGCGGCATGAGATCGGGCCTGACCAGGCACCAGAAATAGACCGGCATCAGCGCGAAGAGCGGCGGCGGCACGAGCCCGCCCAGAATCGACACGGGCATGTTGGCGAGCGCCACCGCGATCAGGCTGCAGAGAAACGGCGTGATCACCGCAACGATGGCGCCGGCCGTGGAGGTGAAGCCCGAGCGTTCCATACCCCCGCCTAATCGCCGGTGTCGTCGTTATCGCCGGAATTGCCGAATGCATCTCCGCCCCGCTGCGGCGTGGCCGCAGGCGCGTTGATCGTCGCCGACGCGCCGGGCACCGTCGATTGGGAAGCCGTGCCGGCCGCCGCCGCGACCGGTTTGGCCGGCGCAGGCGCCACATCAGCCTCGGAAGGCGAGCTCGGCGGAATCTCGGCCGGGGCGTGCGGCTTGAGGCCCGCGGCCGTTGCCGGAAAATCGCCCGGCGAGGCGGCGGGCGGCTGTTCGGGCGGCTGCTTGAAATCGAGGATGCGCACATCTTCGCTGGTCGAAGGATCGGCCAGCAGCGCCACGCGGAATTTGTCGCCATCGGCCACGAGCACGCCGACCGGCAGGCCGGGCGGGAGAAGCCCGCCATCGCCCGACGTCGTGACCTGATCGCCTTCCTTGAGCGCGGTGTTGCTCGCCAGCGTTTCGAGCACGGGCGTGGGGGTATTGTCGCCCGCCATGATCGCCTGGACGTTGCCGGGCGCGATGGTCACGGGAATGTGGCTGTTGAGATCGGTGAGCAGGATGACCCAGGCCGTATGCTGGCCGGTGAGGAAGATGCGTCCGATCATGCCGCGCGGATCGACCACCGCTTCGCCCGGTTTGATACCGTCCTGCTTGCCGGCATCGAGGATCATTGTATCGAGGAAGGGCCGCGTGGCGCGGCCGATGACGCGGGCGGTGACGGAATTGAGCGAGGGATCGGGCACCGCGTTGAGCAGAAGCTGATAGCGCTTCAGGCGTTCGTCGAGCGCGAGTGCCGCATTCTGCCACTGGCGCAGCCGCGCGTTCTCGTCCTTGAGACGGAGATTTTCCTCATAGACGACGAAGATGTCGTCGACATTGGAGAGCCAGCGCGAGGCGCCGTTGAGCGGCGCGCGCACCCATTCGAGCGCGGGCGCGGCGGCATCGGAGAAATAGGCGCGGATGCGGTCGAACAGCGTCGACTGCGCCTTGCCGAGCAGCACCAGCACGATCGCCAGAACCGCGACGATCGCGAGCGGCAATTGGGCACTGCCCTTCCCGCGCGCGATCTTCCAGGTTCCGTTGGCCATGACGCTACTCTCCTACGGCACGCTATTCCTCCGTCAGAAGGCGGTGGTCAATACGTGCCGCATGACCTTGGCATTCTCGAGCACTCTTCCCGTGCCCAGCGCCACGCAGGACAAAGGATCGTCTGCGATGGAAATGGGAAGCCCCGTTTCCTCGCGCAGCACCTGATCGAGCCCCGAGAGCAGCGAACCCCCGCCCGTCAGCACGATCCCCTTGTCGACGATATCGGCGGCGAGTTCGGGGGGCGTCGCTTCCAGCGCCACCTTGACCGCCTCCACGATGGCGCTGGTCGGTTCGGCCAGCGCTTCGGCGATATGTCTCTGCGTGATGGTGATTTCCTTAGGGACCCCGTTGAGCAGATCGCGCCCCTTGATCTCCAGCGTGACGCCGTTTCCCTCGACCGGCGGCGCGGCCGAGCCGATTTCCTTCTTGATGCGCTCGGCCGATGCTTCGCCGATGAGCAGATTCTGGTGGCGTCGGATATAGGCGATGATGGCTTCGTCCATCTTGTCGCCGCCCACGCGCACCGAGCGCGAATAGACGATGCCGCCGAGCGAGAGCACGGCCACTTCGGTGGTGCCGCCGCCGATATCGACGACCATGGAGCCCGTGGGTTCCGAAACCGGCAGCCCCGCGCCGATCGCGGCCGCCATCGGTTCCTCGATGAGGAACACGCGGCGCGCGCCGGCCGACAATGCCGATTCCTGAATGGCCCTGCGTTCCACCGCGGTCGAACCCGACGGCACGCAGACGATGATCATGGGATTTGCGAACGAGCGGCGATTGTGGACCTTGCGGATGAAGTGCTTGATCATTTCCTCCGCGATCTCGAAATCGGCAATCACACCGTCGCGCATGGGCCTGATCGCCTCGATGTTGCCGGGCGTGCGGCCCAGCATCATCTTGGCGTCGTTGCCGACTGCGCGAACCTGTTTCTTGCCGCCTCTGCTGATCGTGGCCACCACCGATGGCTCGTTGAGGACGATGCCGCGCCCCTTCACATAGACCAGCGTGTTGGCCGTTCCGAGATCGATCGCCATATCGCTCGACAGTGCGCCGAGAAGACTGCCGAACATGCTTGCTCCGCCCGTTCCTTTCCAGACCGGCGCCGATCATACCTCCGGGCGATGAGGCTCCGGCGGACAATTCCGCCGGAGCGTTTATTTCATCGCGCGACGGTTAATGCCTCGGGCGCCTGCTTTTCGCGTTTCACCAACAGTTTGTTGAGCGCATTGACATAGGCATTGGCGGCGGCCACCAGGGTATCGGTGTCCGCGCCGCGGCCGGTGACCGTGCGCCCGTTTTCCTCGAGCCGCACGCTCACGGTCGCCTGCGCGTCCGTTCCCTCGGTCACGGCATGGACCTGGAAGAGCTGCAGCGTCGCTGCGTGCGGATAGAGTTCGCGGATGGCCTTGAAGATGGCGTCGACGGGCCCGTCGCCCGTGGTGCGGGTGTGGCGGGATTCGGCTCCCACCGCGAGCGTCATGTCGGCGCTGGGCGCAACGCCCATGCCAGACTCCACCTTCAGGCTGGTGACGTGGATCGTGTCGTGGCCGCGGACCATTTCGTCGTCCACCAGCGCGATCACGTCCTCGTCGAAGACATGCTTCTTCTTGTCGGCCAGATCCTTGAAGCGCCTGAAGGCGTCCTCGAAGGCGTTGGCGCCCAGATCGTAGCCCAAGCTCAGGAGCTTCTCGCGGAAGGCGTGCCGCCCCGAGAGCTTGCCCAGAACCAGCGAGGTGCCTTTCACGCCGACATCCTCGGGGCGCATGATCTCGTAGGTTTCGACATGCTTGAGCATGCCGTCCTGATGGATGCCGCTTTCGTGGGCAAACGCGTTCTTGCCGACGACGGCCTTGTTGTACTGCACGGGAAAGCCCGTGACGTTGGAGACAAGCTTGGATGCGCGCGCGAGCAGGCGCGCGTCCACATCGGTGCGGAAGGGCATCATGTCGGAGCGCACCTTCAGCGCCATCACGATCTCTTCGAGTGCCGCGTTGCCCGCGCGCTCGCCGATGCCGTTGATGGTGCATTCGATCTGGCGCGCGCCGCCGAGCACGCCCGCCAGCGAATTGGCCACCGCCAGGCCCAGATCGTTGTGGCAATGGGTGGCGATCACGGCCTTGTCGATATTGGGCACGCGGTTCTTGAGCATCTTGATGAGCTCGAGGAATTCCTGCGGCGTCGAATAGCCGACGGTGTCGGGAATGTTGATGGTGGTGGCGCCGCATTTGATGGCGGTCTCGACCGTGCGGCAGAGGAAATCGCGCTCGGTGCGGGTGGCATCTTCCGGCGACCATTGCACGTCGTCGGTGTATTCGCGCGCGCGGGCGACCGATGCGGCCACCGCTTCGTGCACCGCATCCGCATCCATCTGCAGCTTGTGCTTCATGTGCACGGGGCTGGTGGAGATGAAAGTGTGGATGCGGAAACGCCCCGCCGGTCTCAGCGCTTCGGCGGCGCGGTCGATATCCTTGAAGCCCGCGCGCGCGAGCCCGCAGACGACCGCGTTTTTCGTGCGCTTGGCGATCTCGTTGACCGCTTCGAAATCGCCGATGGAGGAAACGGGAAATCCCGCCTCGATGATATCGGCGCCCATCTGGTCGAGCAGATCGGCGATCTCGAGTTTTTCTTCCAGCGTCATGGCCGCGCCCGGCGATTGCTCGCCGTCGCGCAAGGTGGTGTCGAAGATTCGTACTTTTTCCAGCGTTTCAGATTTGGCGCTCATGGCCCTGCAATCCTTCCGTTCGCCTACCGGCGGCTTCGATCTCTCTCTTGTCCGTCCCCTAAACGCCGGTTCCGCGAACGCGAAACATGCGAGCGCCTAGGGGCTGATAAGGAGGAGAAGCTCTGCCTGCGGCAAACCGAGGGAAGGACGGGGTTCCCGCAGCATGCGCGCAATCTTCAAGGCGGATATTCCGCCCTGCTTTCCGCCGATTGTTGCGCCCGCCACCATCACCTTTACGCCGTTCCGCCCGTCGAGTTTACGGTTCGCTAACTCTAGCGATTGGCCCTTAAGCACGCGTAAATGCGCGCCCTCGACATCGCTTGTTGCATTTATGCCGAATTTGCCGGGCGGTGCAATAGCTTGGCCGTGCGTCGGTCTGCGGAAAATCAACGAGGCCGCCGATCCAAAAGGTCACGGCGCGTGCCCCTTTCGCTGCGCTGCGGGAAGTGGTTCTGTCGCCCCGGGCAGTGCCACCCCTCCTTTATTTCAATTCCGGACGCCGGACATGAAGTTATTGCCGCCCGTCTCGATAGAGGCCAGCCGCCTCATCCCGAGCAAATGGGACGTGCTGGCGGCAGTCCTGGTGCTGGGGTTCATCGTCCTTTTCGCGGACACCAGCCGGTCGCTGCTCGAACCCATCGCGGCGGTTACGGCGAAGCCTCTGTCGCTCTCCCCGGCCATGCTGCCCGGCTATGCGGCGAGAACGGCCCTGCGCATGCTGATCGCGCTCGGATTTTCGCTCGGTTTCACCTTCACTTACGCCACCTGGGCGGCCAAATCCCCCCGCGCCGGCGCGCTCCTCATTCCCCTGCTCGACATCCTGCAATCCGTGCCGATCCTGGGCTTCATCTCGGTGACGGTGGTCTTCTTCCTGTCCCTGACGCCGGGCAGGCTGTTCGGGGCCGAACTCGCGGCCGTCTTCGCCATCTTCACCAGCCAGGCCTGGAACATGGCCTTCAGCTTCTATCAATCGCTGCGGACGGTTCCCGAAGAGCTCGAGGAGGCGGGGCGTCTCTTCGGGCTGAATGCCTGGGCGCGATTCTGGCGGATCGAAGCGCCCTTCGCCACGCCCTCGCTCGTCTGGAACATGATGATGTCCATGTCGGGCGGCTGGTTCTTCGTGGTGGCGGCCGAGGCCATCAGCGTCGGCCACACGACCATCGCGCTGCCCGGTATCGGCTCCTACATCGCGATCGCCATCGAACAGCGGAACCTGACCGCCATCTGGTGGGCCATCGGCGCGATGCTGATCGTGATCCTCATCTATGACCAGCTTCTTTTCCGCCCGCTGGTGGCGTGGTCGGACCGTTTCCGCATCGACATCCAGCAGAGCGACGAGGTGCCGGAAACCTGGATGCTCACCACGGTGCGCCGCTCGCGCCTGATCGACAGGCTCGCGGCGCCCTTCCAAAGCTTCATGCGCTGGACCTATCGGCTGGCGCCGCCCAAATCCGTGCGCGCCAATATCGGCATCGCGACGCCGTCATGGCTGGGCAATGCGGTGTGGAACATCCTGATCGTGGCGCTCGCGCTCTATGCGCTCTGGCGCGCCGGAACTTTCGCCGCGGCGCAAATCAGCTGGCACGACATGCTGCAGGCCATCGGGCTCGGCCTTCTCACCATGCTGCGGGTCCTGGTGCTGATCGCGATCGCGAGCTTTGTGTGGACGCCGGTCGGGATCTTCGTGGGTTTGAGCCCGCGCCTTGCCCGCATCATCCAGCCGGTCGCGCAATTCCTGGCCGCGTTTCCGGCGAACATCCTGTTCCCCGTCGCGGTTTCGGGGATTGTCGCGTTCCATCTGAACCCGGACATCTGGCTTTCGCCGCTAATGGTCTTGGGCACGCAATGGTACATCCTCTTCAATGTGATCGCGGGCGCGAGCGCGCTTCCGCGCGAATTGCGCGATGTCAGCGACAATCTGCAACTCAAGGGCTGGCTGTGGTGGCGCAAAGTGGCGCTACCTTGCGTCTTTCCCTATTACGTGACGGGCGCGATCACGGCCTCCGGCGGTTCCTGGAATGCGAGCATCGTGGCCGAACTCGTGAGCTGGGGGCATTACGAGCTCAAGGCCCGCGGGCTTGGCGCCTATATCGCCGAAGCCACCGCGGCGGGCGACTTCCACCGCATCGTCCTGGGCATCGCGATCATGAGTTCTCTCGTGGTGGTCATAAACAGGCTGTTCTGGCGCCCGCTTTACCGCTATGCCGAACGCAAATTCCGTCTGACCTGAGAGCGGCGCATGAACAACGACCTGCTTCTCGACATCCACAACGTCCGCCAGGCCTTCCCCAAGCCCGGCGGCGGGGAGCTTCTGGTATTGGAGGGCGTCGAGCTTTCGCTGCGCGAAGGCGAGATCGTGGGGCTGCTCGGACGTTCGGGTTCGGGCAAATCCACGCTGCTGCGCCTGATCTCCGGCCTTGCGCGGCCGACCGGCGGCGACGTGATGTATATGGGAAATCGCGTCGAAGGTCCGGCGCATGGCATCGCCATGGTGTTCCAGAGCTTCGCTCTTTTTCCCTGGCTGACGGTTCTGGAGAATGTGCAGCTCGGGCTCGAGGCGCTGGGGCTCCCGCCCAAGGAAATCCGCAGCCGCGCCATCGCCGCCATCGATCTGATCGGATTGGACGGCTACGAAAGCGCCTATCCGCGCGAGCTTTCCGGCGGCATGCGCCAGCGCGTGGGATTTGCGCGCGCACTCGTCGTCCATCCCAACATCCTTCTGATGGACGAGCCGTTTTCGGCGCTGGACGTCCTGACGGCGGAAAATCTGCGCACCGATTTCCTCGATCTCTGGTCGGAAGGCCAATTGCCGATCAAGGGCGTGATCCTCGTCACGCACAATATCGAGGAAGCGGTCCTGATGTGCGACCGCATTCTTCTGTTCTCCACCAATCCCGGCCGCGTGGTGACGGAGATCAAAGTCGATCTTCCCCAGCCGCGCGACCGCAGCGATCCGTCCTTCGAGGCGCTGGTCGATCGCATCTATGTGGAGATGACGGCAAGGCGCGTCGAGCGGCTGGCGCGTCACGAACGCTTTGCCGGCAGCGGCATCGGCACGATCCTGCCGCGCGTCTCGGTCAATTTGCTGTCGGGTCTGGTGGAAGCGGTGGCGGCCGCGCCCTATGACGGCAAGGCCGACCTGCCCGATCTCGCGGCCGATCTGCAGCTCGAAGTGGACGAGCTCTTTCCCGTGGCCGAAACGCTGCAGATGCTGAGGCTCGCCGAAGTCGAAGGCGGCGACATCCGCCTCACCGACCTCGGCAAGCGGTTTGCCACGGCCGATATCGAGGAGCGCAAGAGCATGTTCGTGCGTCTTCTGCAAACCTACGTGCCGCTTGCCGCCCATCTGCGCCGCGTGCTGGACGAACGCGCGAGCCACACCGCGCCGAAGAGCCGCTTCCTCGACGAACTCGAGGATTACATGACGCCCGAAGCGGCCGAACAGACGCTGCGCGCCGTCGTGAGCTGGGCGCGCTATGGCGAACTCTTCGCCTATGACGACGAAAGCGGCATGTTCAGCCTGGAAAACCCGGCGTAAGCCTCAGGCGCGACGCGCGGCTTCGGACGCAACGCACGCATGCGGCGGAAAGACGAGCCGCGCCACCGTGCCCGCATTCAACTGGCTTTCGATCTCGAGGCGGCCGTCATGCCGTTGCATCAGCGTCTTCACGAGCGGCAATCCGAGGCCCGTGCCTTCGAATTTGCGCGCGAGCGAGGCATCGACCTGGCGGAACGGCTCCATGGCGATGGGGATCATTTCCGGCGCCATGCCGACGCCCGCGCCGGTTTGCGCGCGGTTAATTCCCGCGCCGCCACCCGCCGCGAAAACGATTGTAACAGTTTCGTGTCGCACGCGTGACGCTAAGCGATGTTGAGCCGTCCCTGCTGCTGCAGCACGCTCGCCGTATCGAAGAAGCCTTCATAGGTGAAGAGATTCCCGCCGCGGAACCTCATGTGAAAGATGATGCGGCCCGAGACGTTGCGATCGGTCGGCCGGTGATGCGCCACGACTTCGCAGACCGCCCAGATTTCATCGCCGATCTCCGAAATCTCGTCGATCTCGTAGCGGTGAAAGGCATATTCCGCCGACACTTTGGCCAGCAGATCGAGCACGCCTGTGCGTTTGAGATGCTCGCCGCCGAAACGGAAATAAGGCGGCAGCGAATTCGACATCCACACCACATCGTCGTCGAGCGCGGCGATGAGCGGGCGCATGTCGTTGGCGGCGAGCCCCTTCGTGATGCGCCGGACGAGCGCGATATTGGACTTTTCGAGCGTGGCCGACATGGCGCGAATACTAGGCCGAATACTTCGCCTTATCTATAGCCTCGCGCGAATACCGGGACCGGCCGGCGCCGCGCGTCCGTCAGGCCACCGCCGAGGTTTGCGCCTGTTCGATACGGTGGCGCTGATCGAGGAACGCCTGCGCCGCATCGGAGCGGAACAATTCGCGGTTCTCCTCGTCGTCGGTGACCGGCGTGATGGCGATATCGCGGTATTCGCGCTTCTCGGGATCGTGCTTGATCGGCAGATAGCGCATGCGGATGCGCGCGAAGAGCCCGAGCCAGCGCGCGAGCTTCGTCGCCGTTTCCAGCCAATAGCGCGGATAGAAGACGAGGACGGATTCCCGCGGGAAATTCGGACGGCGGTCGCGCCGGCTCTTCTTGCGCAGGAAGCCGCTTTCGAGCGGATGCACGCCTTCGATATAGATGCTGCCGGTGAACCAGGTGGCGAAGAAGGCGACGGTGCCCGCATTGCCGCCGCATCCGGCGGTGCGCTTCAGCATCGTCTCGATGTGATCGATGGTGTAATAGCGCTTCCACGCCGACATATAGGCCTCGCGCCATTCCGCCTCGCTCATCTTGGGATGCGTGGTGCAGATGTGGTTGAGATCGTATTTGTTGAGATCGGGATCGAGCGGCGCATTCGCCTTGAACAGCTTCTGGTGATCTTCCGAGCCGGGCAGCGGCGTCAGGTAAAAGAACTCCAGAATATCGACCGGCAATTCCTTCTTTATGATGTCGATGTCGCGGGCGATGGATTCCTTGGTGTCGTTCGGGAAGCCCAGGATATAGCCCGCATAGGTGGTGACGCCCGCATTCTTCCACGCCAGGATCATCCTGCGGTATTCGGTGATCTTGTTTTGGCGCTTCTTGGCGCTCATCAGATTGTCGGGGTTGATGTTTTCGAGACCAATGAACACGCGCTTGATGCCGGCGCGCGCGCATTTCTCCACGAAACCCGGCAGCTTGTGGCAGAGCGTATCGACCTGGATGATGCAGCCGATCTTGAGCTTTTCCACTTCGCGCAAATGGATGAGCCGGTCGAGGATCGCTTCCCAATCCTTGTTGCGGGCGAAATTATCGTCGGTGATGAAGAAGAAATTCAAGCCCTGCGCGGCATTGGCGCGGATGATCTTTTCGATGTCTTCGGGCGTGCGCCTGCGCGACACGCGGCCCTGCACGTTGATGATGGTGCAGAAGGAGCATTGATAGGGACAACCTCTGCCCGCATCGAAACTCGTCATCGAGCCGATGGTGCGTTGCGCGCGCTCGGCCATCAGGATCGGGATCGGCGCGCCCGCGATGTTGGGCAGATCGTCCATGTGGTTGTAGAGCGGCTTCAGCGCGTGCGCCTGCGCATCGAGCAGCACCTGATCGAGCCTGCCTTCCGCTTCACCGGCGAAAATCGAGATGCCCATCTGCTTGGCGCGGTCGAGATCGCGATCCTGCCCGTCCAGCATGCTGAGCACGCCGGATGCATGGAACCCGCCGACGCCGACCTGAAGCCCTCGCTCGCGCAACGGCCGCGCGATATCGAGCGCACGGGGAAACTGGTTCGATTGCACGCCCACCAGCATCACCATGCCGGCGCCGGCCTTTTCGATCAGCTTCGCATATTTTTCGGGCCGCACGCGCGTGTTGGTTTCGTCGATGGCATGGATTTCGATTTCGACATCCTCGCCCAGCACATGGCGCTCGGCGCAATCCTTGGCGAGGCCGTAGAGCGCCGCCAGCGAATTGGACGGGATCGACGACAGCGCCCATTGGATGACATAGCCGTCCTCGTCGTAATGCGACGGCTTGACCAAAATCAGACAGAAACGGCGCTTTTGAGCCATTGCCCTGCCCCTCGATCCGGCCCGGGAGGCTATGAGCTTTGCGGGATTTCCGCAACGGAAATGGCGGCTCAGCCGGGATAGACCCTTGAAAACGCGTCGAAAAGGACCTGTCTCGATGCCGGTTGTCCTTCGACGAGCAGGGCATCGGGCGCAAATTGCGTGCCCGGCGCGGCTTTCTCGATCCAGATATGCGATGTGGGAATTGCCCAGCCCGGATCGTCCAAAGTTCCCGCCGCGACGAACACATATTCCGGCGACGATAGCGGCTCGTGCCACAGCCTGACGCCGCAATTCGCGCAACGCACGATATCGATCTCGCGGCCGGAATCGGCGCGCTTGCGATAGCGCTCGGTTTTGCCTTCATGCGTGAAATCGGCCGAGTGCGCGAGCAGCATCAGAAGATTGGCCGCGCCGGTGAGCTTGCGGCAATCGTCGCAATGGCAGGCATTGATGCCGAGCGGGCGCGCATTCAATTGCCAGCGCACGGCGCCGCAAAGACATCCGCCCTTGTGCGGCGGCGGCGGAAGGGCCGGACGCGGCCCGGGAATGGGCAACCGGCCCATCTGGGCGAGCGCGCTTGCCGAATCGAAGAAGCCTTCGTAGCGCATCAATTTTCCGTCGCGGAACGTCATGCGGAAGGAAAGCCGCAGCGAGGCGGTGCGGTCCGACGGCCTGTGATGCACGACGATATTGTTGATCGCCCAGATTTCGTCGCCGGATTGGACGAGTCCGTCGGTCTCGTAACGGATGAAGCTGAAATCGGCGTAGATCTTCGCCAGCAGCTCCATCGCGCCGATGCGCCCGCGATGCTCGCCGCCGAAGCGGAAAAAGGCCGGGGGCGAATGCGAAATCCACACCACGTCCTCGTCCAGCGCCTCGACCAGCGGGCGCAGATCGTTGGTCGCAAGCCCGCGAACGATGTTGCGGACAGCCTGCTGGTTCAGTTCGGCATTCGACGGCGCCATGAGGATTCCCCGATCGTCCCAGAACGAACGAGGCGCTTATCAGTTGCGCGCCTTGTCCACCGGGCTTCGCTGCTGCGCAGCTTCGCCCCGGCGAGTCAGTTTTATTTTCATCATCAGTTCTTATTCTTGTCCACCGGGCTTGGCTGCTGCGCAGCTTCGCCCCGGCGAGTCAGTTTTATTTTCATCATCAGTTCTTGTTCTTGTCCACCAGTTTGTTCTTTGCAATCCAGGGCATCATGGCGCGCAGGCGCATCCCCACTTCCTCGATCGGGTGGGCCGCGTTCCTCGCGCGCGTGGCCTTGAAGGAAGGCTGGCCCGCCTTGTTCTCCAGCACCCAGTCGCGCGCGAAACGGCCCGACTGGATGTCGTCCAGCACGCGCTTCATTTCCGCTTTGGTGGCGGGCGTGATGATGCGCGGGCCGGTGACGTATTCGCCATATTCGGCGGTGTTCGACACCGAATAATTCATGTTGGCGATGCCGCCTTCATAGATGAGATCGACGATCAGCTTCACTTCGTGCAGGCATTCGAAATAGGCCATCTCCGGCGCATAGCCCGCCTCGACCAGCGTCTCGAATCCGGCGCGGATGAGTTCGACCAGACCGCCGCACAACACCGATTGCTCGCCGAAAAGATCGGTTTCGCATTCCTCGCGGAACGTGGTTTCGATGATGCCGGCGCGCCCGCCGCCGATGGCGCTGGCGTAAGCCAAGCCCAGATCATGCGCATTGCCGCTCGCATCCTGCGCGACCGCGATCAGGCAGGGCACGCCGCCGCCCTTCTGATATTCGCTGCGTACCGTGTGGCCTGGGCCCTTCGGCGCGACCATCGCGATATCGAGATCGGCGCGCGGTTCGATCAGGCGGAAATGAATGTTGAAGCCATGCGCGAAAAAGAGCGCGGCACCTTGCTTCATGTTGGGCGCGAGATCGGTCTTGTAGATGTCCGCCTGCAATTCATCGGGCGTGACCATCATCATCACATCGGCCCATTTCGCGGCTTCGGCATTGGACATGACCTTGAAGCCGGCGCTTTCCGCCTTCTTCGCAGACGCGCCCGCGCGCGCCGCAATAGCGACGTCCTTGACACCGCTATCGCGCATGTTCAGCGCATGGGCATGGCCCTGCGAGCCAAAGCCGATGATGGCGACCTTCTTGCCCTTGATGAGATTCAGATCGGCATCCCGATCATAATAGACGCGCATGACGTACCTCGTGTTTTTCAATCGTTTGCCACTTCCCTCTCCCCCGCAGGGGGAGAGGGCAAGGGTGAGGGGGTGCCCGAAGTCAGAAAGCAGAAATCGGAGATCAGAACAAGATGCGGATTCAATGCGTTCCGATCTGAGATTTCCGTCCTTTGATTTCCGTCGTCCCCCTCACCCTAACCCTCTCCCCCGCTAAAGCGGGGGCGAGGGGATTTTTGTTTATCACATCGCCTCCGGCCCGCGCGAAATGGCGGCGACGCCGGTACGCGACACATCTGCCAAACCCAGCGGCCGCATGAGGTCGATGAAATTGTCGATCTTGGACGGCGCGCCGGTGATCTCGAACACGAAGCTGGTATGCGCCGTGTCGATGATGCGGGCGCGGAAGATTTCGGCGATGCGCATGGCCTCGGCGCGCCTGTCGCCCGTGCCCACCACTTTCACCAGCGCCATTTCGCGCTCGATGCCGGGCTTGGCGACGGTCCAGTTCGTCACCTTGTGAACGGGGATCAGGCGGCGCAATTGCGCCTCGATCTGCTCGATCACTTCGGGCGTGCCGGAGGTGACGATGGTGATGCGCGAGGTATGCGCGGTGGCATCCACTTCGGCGACGGTCAGGCTTTCGATGTTGTAGCCGCGGCCCGAAAACAGGCCGATGACGCGCGCGAGCACGCCCGCTTCGTTATCCACCAGAACGGCGATGGTGTGACGTTCGATCGGTGCGGCTTTCGTATTCACACCAGCATCTTTCCTTCGTCGCTGACTTCGGTTTTTTCCTCTTCGGCGTCGGAGAGGATCATCTCGTTATGCGCCTTGCCCGACGGGATCATGGGATAGCAATTCTCGTGCGGATCGACGCGGCAATCGAAGAGAACCGGCCGCTTCACATCGATCATTTCCTTGATCTTCGCATCGAGTTCACCCGGCGCTTCCGCGCGCAATCCCACCGCGCCGAAAGCTTCCGCCAGTTTCACGAAATCGGGCAAGGCTTCCGAATAGGAATGCGAATAGCGCCCGCCATGCAGCAATTGCTGCCACTGGCGCACCATGCCCATATATTGATTGTTCAGGATGAAGATCTTCACCGGCAGTTCGTATTGAACCGCGGTCGACATTTCCTGCATCGTCATCTGCACGCTCGCTTCGCCCGCGATATCGATGACGAGCGCATCGCGATGCGCCATCTGCACGCCGATGGAGGCCGGCAAGCCATAGCCCATCGTGCCGAGACCGCCCGACGTCATCCAATGGTTCGGCTCTTCGAATTTGAAGCGCTGCGCCGCCCACATCTGATGCTGGCCGACTTCGGTCGTGATGTAGACCTCGCGGCCGCGCGTGAGTTCGTAGAGCCGGTCGATCGCATATTGCGGCTTGATGAGCGTGTTCGAGTTCTTGAAGGCGAGCGAATTCTTGGCCCGCCATTGCTCGATCTGTTTCCACCACGAAGCGAGCGCGGCCGCATCGACCTTGCGCCGCTGCGTCTTCCAGAAATGCAGCATTTCCTTCAGCGCCTTGGCGGCATCGGCCACGATCGGCACGTCGACGCGGACATTCTTGTTGATCTGCGAGCCGTCGATATCGAGATGGATCTTCTTCGAGTCGGGCGAGAATTTGTCGACCGCGCCGGTGACGCGATCGTCGAAGCGCGCGCCGAGACAGATCATCACGTCGCAATCGTGCATCGCGTTGTTGGCTTCGAAGGTGCCGTGCATGCCGAGCATGCCGAGCCATTGCGGATCGGACGCCGGAAACGCGCCGAGCCCCATCAATGTCGACGTGATCGGGAATCCCGTGAGCTTCACCAGCTCGCGCAGCAAGCGGCTCGCGTCCGGCCCGGAATTGATAATGCCGCCGCCGGTATAGAACAGCGGCTTCTTCGCGTTCGCCATCAACTCGATGGCTTTCACGATGGCGCCGAGTTCGGGATCGGTCTTCGGCTTGTAGGTGCGATGGCGCACGGCATCGGGCCCGTGATAGGGTCCTTTCTTGAATTGCACATCCTTCGGGATATCGACAACCACTGGGCCGGGCCGCCCGCTCGTCGCGATCTGGAACGCTTCGTGGATCACGCGCGAAAGATCGCCCACATCCTTCACCAGCCAATTGTGCTTGGTGCAGGGGCGCGTGATTCCGACCGTGTCGCATTCCTGAAACGCATCATTGCCGATGAGGTGCGTGGCGACCTGTCCGGTCAGAACCACCAGCGGAACCGAATCCATCAGCGCATCGGTAAGGCCCGTGACGGCGTTGGTCGCGCCCGGCCCGCTCGTGACCAGCACCACGCCAGGCTTGCCGGTCGAGCGCGCATAGCCTTCGGCGGCATGCGTCGCGCCCTGTTCGTGGCGGCAGAGGACGTGCACGATCTCGTCGTCGGCGAAGAGCGCGTCGTAAATCGGCAGCACCGCGCCGCCGGGATAGCCGAAGATGTGCTTCACGCCCTGATCCTTCAGGGCACGGATCACCATCTGGGCGCCGGTCATCTCGATCGCGCCCGTCTTCACGCCCTGCAATGTGTCGTCTCTGTCCATCGTCGTGCCGTTCGCCTGGGAGCCGGAAATGCGAAAGGGGCGTTGCCGCCCCTTGCCGAAAGACCGCCAGCCGGAAAGCGAGGCCTAGCCTCGTCCGCCCTGCGGTCCACAAATAAGTACGAGCCTGAGCATTCGCCCTGCCCCTTACGTCGCGGGCGGAAATTATGGAGGGCAAAGGTTAAGGTCAAGCAATTTCATGAGAGGTGCGACAGGATTTCGGGAATGATGTTGCTCAATTCCTGCGCCTCGACCCAGTGCCAGCCCCCCATCCGGTGGCGGAACCAGGTGAGCTGGCGCTTGGCATATTGGCGGGTGGCGGTCTTGGCGAGGGTGGCGGCCGTGGCGAGGTCCATGGCTCGGGCGCGGGCGGCCTGAAGCTCCCTGAGGCCCAATATCTTGGCCGCAGGGAGCGCGGGATCGAGGCCGGAAAGGCCGGCCGCTTCCTCCATCGCTCCGGATTTCAGCATGGCATCGAAGCGCGCTTCGATGCGGGCATGAAGCACGGGCCGCGGCGGCGCGAGGACGAAGCGTGCAAGCTTCAGACCTTCGAGCACAGGCTTTCCGGCTTTCGTCTGCCAATAGGAGAGCGGCTCGCCGGTCGCTTCCAGCACTTCCATGGCACGCAGCGTGCGTTGCGTATCGCCGGCGCGCAGATTGGCCGAAGCCGGATCGCGGGCGGCGAGTCCGGCGTGGAAGGCGTCTGCGCCCATCGCCCCGCGCTTTTGCCGCACGGCTTCGCGGATGCTCGCGGGCACCGGCGGGATTTCCGCGAGGCCTTCGGTGAGAGCGGCGAAGTAGAGGCCCGTTCCGCCGACGAAGATCGGCAGCTTCGCCTTTGCCAGCGCCTTTGCCGCATCCTCCTGATAACGCCCCACAGAATAGGGCTCGCGCACGCCGACATGGCCATAGAGCATATGGGGCGCGCGGGCTTCGTCCTCGATGCTCGGGCGCGCAGTGAGGATGCGGGCCTCGCGGTAAACCTGCATCGAATCCGTATTGACGATCATGCCGCCGAGCCGCTCGGCCAGCGCCAGCGCCACGGCCGACTTGCCGCTCGCGGTCGGCCCTGCAATAAGCACGGCGTCTATCGCGTTGCTCATATCCGAGATGTAGCGGAAACACGCGCGTGCCCGAAACATTTCCTTTCGTGCTGAACGTCGTCTCGCCGGATGCGGACGAGCTGGCCGGACCCCTGCGCGCGGCGGCGGCCGAGCATGGCGCGGCGGGCGAGATCGCCTGGCTCTCCAACGAGCGCGTCTTCGACATTCCCTTCGGCGGCGATCCCGTCTTCGTGCGGGAGGCGGCGCGCATGGCGGCCAGGCGCGTGGCCGCCGACATCAATGTCGTGGCGAGCGCGAACCGCCGCAAGAAGCTGCTCGTCGCCGACATGGATTCCACGATCATCGGCTGCGAATGCCTCGATGAGCTGGCGGACGAAGCGGGCCTCAAGCCCCGGATTGCCGAGATCACCGAACGCGCCATGCGCGGCGAGATCCTGTTCGAACCGGCGCTGCGCGAACGCGTGGGCTTGCTCAAAGGCTTGCCGCTTTCGGCGCTGGAAGCGACCTATAAACGTGCGGTGAAACTCAATCCGGGCGCGAAGACGCTCGTCGCCACGATGAAAGCGAACGGCGCTTACACGCTGCTCGTCTCGGGCGGCTTTACCTTCTTCACATCGCGGGTCGCGCGCGAAGCGGGTTTCGATGAAGAGCAAGCCAATGTGCTGCTCGACGACGGCGCAACGCTCACCGGCAAAGTGCGTGAACCGATATTGGGCCGCCAAGCCAAGCTCGAAGCGCTGAAAGCGGCGATCGCGAAATTGCATCTCACCGCCGATGACGCGCTGGCCGTGGGCGACGGAGCGAACGATCTTGCGATGATCCAATATTCGGGGCTTGGCGTGGCCTATCATGCGAAACCCATCGTCGCCGAAGCGGCAAGCACGTGCATCGACCATGGAGATTTGCGCGGGCTTCTCTATTTGCAAGGCTATCGCGACGAAGAGATCGCCGGCAATTAAGCGGCCTTGCTGCGCACCACGATATCGCCCTTGCGGCGGCCGGCGCGGCCCACCTTGATTTCGATCGGATGGCCGAGCGCCGCCAGAAACCGCATCAGCCGCTCGAGCGAGACTTCCGAGAATTTCCCGCGCAGGATCTTGGACAGCTCCGGCTGCGTTGTACCGATGCGCGCGGCCGCGGCCTGCTGCGTGAGATGGAGCGTCTTGATCCGCGTGTCGAGGCAATGCACCAGTTCGGCCTTCAGGAAATGGGTTTCCGCATCGGCAAAGCCGAGCTGAAGCCAAACATTGCGTTCGGGATCCTTCGCTGCGCTTTTCGTCATGGCTTCGCCTTTTCCGCGATCAATTCCTTCAACCGTTTTTCGACAATCGCCAGATCGGTTTTCGCCGTCGCGAAGCCGCGCTTCGATTTCTTCTGAAACGCGTGAAGCACATAAACCGCATCCGCGTAGCGCACCGTATAAACCGCCCTGTAGGTTCCCGTGGAATCGTTTTCCTTCACCTCGATAACGCTGCCGCCGCCGAACCCCTTGAGCGTCTTCGCCATCACGGCGTGACGCTCGCCGATTTGCGCCAGATAAAGCGCATAGCCCATTTCCTTTTGCACATCGCGCGGAAAGGCTTCGAAATCGCATTTCGACGTGCCGCACCACAGTATCCGCCGCGGAACGGCCTTGTCGCCCGGCATCGCCATTATGTGATATTACACATAACAGGTCAAGTCACCCCTGCCCCAGGCGCAGCGCCACGAAGGTGAGATCGCCCTCGCGCGAAACGAGCAGCAGCGCGACCTTCTTGCCCGCCTTGGCATCGGCGTCGATGCGTTTCATGACGTCGCCCGGCGTTTTCACCGGCTCGTTCTGCACTTCCACGATCACGTCGCCGGGGCGGAAATTGTCGGCGCCGGCGGGGCTGTCGGGATCGACATCGGTCACCACCACGCCTTTGACGCCCGCGCTCAGATGATATTTGCCGCGCGCATCCTCATCGATGGCGGCGAGCGTCAGCCCGAGCCTCGACAATTTCGGCGGCAGCGATTTTTTCGGGGCAGGCGCCGCCCGGGCCACCGGCTTGCCGTCGTCCTTGAGCCTGGCGACCTGGATGTGCAGCGTTTCCTTCTTGCCGCCGCGCAGGATATCGATGCCGACGGTCTTGCCCACATTCGTATCGGCGACGATGCGCGGCAGGGTGCGCGAATCCGGAATCGGTTTGCCGTCGAAGCCCACGATCACATCGCCGTTCCGGAGCCCGGCCTTGGCGGCGGGCCCGCCGCTCGTGATTCCGGCAACGAGCGCGCCCTTCGCGGTCGGAAGCCCGAGCCCCTCGGCGATGTCGTCCGTCACCTGCTGGATGCGCACGCCGATCCAGCCGCGCCGCGTTACGCCGTATTTGCGCAACTGGCCGATGACATCCTGGGCGAGATTGGAGGGAATCGAAAAGCCGATGCCGACCGAGCCGCCGCTGGGCGAGAAGATCGCGGAATTGACGCCCACCACGTCGCCGTCCATGTCGAAGAGCGGCCCTCCGGAATTGCCGCGATTGATGGGCGCATCGGTCTGGATGAAATCGTCGTAAGGCCCGGCCGAGATATCGCGGTTGCGCGCCGAGACGATGCCCGCCGTGACCGTCGAGCCGAGGCCGAAGGGATTGCCGATGGCGATCACCCAATCGCCCACGCGCGCGTGATCGGAATCGCCGAAATGCGCCGCGGGCAGCGGCGATTTGGGCTTCACCTTCAACAGCGCCAGATCGGTCTTCTCGTCGCGGCCGATGAGCTTTGCGGGAAGCGTGGTGCCGTCGTTCAGCGTGACGGTGATCTGGTCGGCATCCTCGATGACGTGATTGTTGGTCACGATCAATCCGCTCGGATCGATGATGAATCCGGAGCCCAGCGAGGTGACGTGGCGGGGCGCGTTGTTCTGCTTGAGGAAGTCGCGGAAGAGATCGGCGAGCGGCGAGCCCGGCGGCAGATCGGGCATGGCGGTCTCGCCGCCCGCGGGCTTCAGCGTCTGACTGGTCGCGATGTTGACGACCGTCGGCAGCAGATGCTGGGCGAGGTCGGCGAAGGAATCGGGCGTGGCCCGCGCCAGCGATTGGGCGGGCGCCAGAGCCAGCGGCGCAGCCAACGCCAAAGCGCCAAGAAGCCCCCGCCAGTAATCCCGAAAACGCATAAGCAACGCCCTTCAAACCGATTCGCGGCCGGTCATGGCCAATATAATCCCAACCGGCGGCGGCAAGCGGCTTTTCTGTCACTTTCCGGCCACGGGTGGCAAGGATGCCGCGATCAGGCAAGGCCTCGCTCGATTTCGCGGGCCAGTTCCTCCGTTTCGGCGATCAAGGCGCGTATTTCGGCCCGCCTGGCCGCGCCTTCGGCCGAGTACCAGCCATGGCTGCGCGCATTGCGGTTGCCCTTGGGCGCGCCGGGCCGCTTCTTGGGCCTCAGGATGGGCCGGGTGATTTTCGCCAAGTAACTGTTTTCATGGAGTTTTAGCATTTCGATTGATCCTCGGAAAATTAGGCCCCCCTCCCCCCGTGAATAGCGGGCGCGAAAGGTTTCGAACGGGCGATTATAACCGGGTTCCGGAGGGCGGGGATAAGTAGCGTTCTCGCGTTGCTACTTCTTCTTCCCTGCCGGTTTGGGCGCGGCCCCGCCCGGGCTCGAGAAATAGCGGAAGAATTCGCTGTCGGGCGAAAGGACGAGCGTGGTGTTGTTGCCCTGAAGCGCGTCCTGATAGGCCTGCATCGAGCGGTAGAAGGCGAAGAAATCGGGATCCTTGCCATAGGCGCCGGCGAGGATTTCCGTTTTCTGCGCGTCGCCTTCGCCCCGCAGGATTTCGGATTCGCGCGTGGCTTCGGCGGTGAGCACCGTCACTTCGCGCTCGGCGCGCGCGCGGATGCGCTGCGCGGTTTCGCTGCCTTCGGCGCGGAACTCGGCCGCCTCGCGTTTGCGCTCCTGGATCATGCGCGCATAGATCGCCTTGCTGTTCTCCGCCGGAAGATCGGCCCTGCGGATGCGCACGTCCACCACCTGGATGCCGAAGCCGGCAGCACTTTCGTTCATGTTGTCGCGGATGTCGTTCATCAGCTTGGCGCGCTGCGGCGACAGCATGCTCTGGAAGGCATGCGAGCCCAGCACCTCGCGCACATTGGAGGAGAGGATGGGCGAGAGGCGCACTTCGGCGACCTCCACATCCTGCAGCGCCTGGTAGAAGCGCAACGGATCGACGATGCGCCAGCGCGCGAACGCATCCACCACCATGCGCTTCTTGTCGGAGGCGATCACTTCTTCCGGCAGCGCATCGAGATTGAGCAGGAGCTTGGGCATATAGACCACGCTCTGGATGAGCGGGATCTTGGTGTGCAGGCCCGGCTCGGTGACCACTTCCCTGGGCGCTTCGAATTGCAGCACCAGCGCCTGTTCGGTCTGGCCGACCGTGTAGAAGCAGGAAAGACCCAGCACGACGGCGACAAGCAGGATCGCGCCGAGCGCGACGAGAGAGCTGTTCCTCATTGCCCGCCTCCCGCGCTCTTGGCCGATTGCGCCGGCTGGACGGGCGTGACCGGGCCCGTGGTGACGCTGACATCGGAATCCGCGTTCGGCTGCAGCCCGGGCAACGGCAGATAGGGCACCACGCCGTGGCCGGCATGTTCGTCGATGACGATCTTGTTCATCTCGCCCAGGATCTGCGACATGGTTTCGAGATACATGCGCCGGCGCGTCACGTCGGGCGATTTCTTGTAGGCGTCATAGACCGAGGTGAAGCGGCCCGCCTCGCCGCTCGCCTCCGCGATGGCCTGCTGCTTATAGGCCTCGGCGTCCTGCACGATCTTGGCGGCGCGCCCGCGCGCTTCGGGGATGATCTTGTTGGCGTAGGCTTCGGCCTGGTTGCGCATGGTTTCCTGATCGGCGCGCGCGGCCTGCACGTCGCGATAGGCGCCGATCACCTGCTCGGGCGGATCGACCTTCAGCATCTGCACGCGCGTGATGGTGACGCCCGCGCCATAGGCATCGAGCGTCTTCTGCATCAATTCGCGCACCGCCACCTGGATGGGCCCGCGGTCCTGCGTCAGGATCGCCTCGATCTCGTTCTGGCCCACGACCTCGCGCATGGCGCTTTCGGCCACCGCCTTCACCGCGCCCTGCGGATTGTCGACGTTGAACAGATAATTGCCCGCGTCCTTGATCACCCAGAACACGCTGAAATTCACGTCGACGATGTTCTCGTCGCCGGTGAGCATCAGGCTTTCTTCGGGGATTTCGCCGGTCTCGCCGCCTTCGTCGGTCGCCGTGCGATAGCCGATATTGATCTGGTTCTCGCGCGTGACCTTGGGCGTCATCACCGTCTCGACGGGCCACGGCAGATGGTAATTCATGCCGGGCGAGGTGGTGGCCACGAATCTGCCGAAGCGCAAAACCACGCCCTGTTCGTCGGGGCTCACGAAATAGACGCCGCTCAAGAGCCACACCACGACCGCCGCCAGCAACAGAATGAGAAGACCGCCCGACGAAAAGGCGCCGCCGGGAAACATGCCTCTGAGGCGATCCTGTCCGCGGCGGATGAGATCGGGCAGATCGGGCGGGCCTCCGCCGCCGGAGGGTCCGCGTCCCCAGGGACCGCGATTTCCGCCATTGCCGCTCTGCGGATTGTTCCAGGGCATGTGGCTCCCGAATGGTTGAACGCGGGCCCCGTAATGCAAATGTCAGTATGACGGGGCTTGCTTGGTTTCCGGCACCGGGGCGGTTATATGTGCATCCCCCCGATGGCGCAAATGACGGATCGCTGCCGCAGCTCGCGCGGGAATGGAGCGTTGGAGATGGCCGAAGCGACACGGGACGAGGTAGTGGCCGCGCTCGCGCGCGTCGCCGATCCCGAAAGCGGCCGGAATCTGATCGAAGCGGGGCTCGTGCAGGGGCTCGTGCTGAAGGGCGGCCATGTGGGCTTCGCCATCGAAGTGCCGGCCGCGCGGGGCAAGAGTGCGGAGCCTCTGCGCAAGGCCGCCGAAGACGCGGTGGCGAAGCTTGCCGGCGTTTTGTCCGTGACGGCCGTGCTCACGGCGCATAACGAAGCGCCGCGTCCGCAAGCGCCGCAACAGCGGGCGGGAATTCCCGGCGTCGGCGCCATCATCGCGGTGGCGAGCGGCAAGGGCGGCGTCGGAAAATCGACCGTGGCGGTCAATCTCGCGCTTGGGCTTTCGAAGCTGGGGCTGAAGACCGGATTGCTCGACGCCGATATCTACGGCCCGTCCGTGCCGCGGCTCTTGAACATCACCGAGAAGCCCGAATCCGACGGGCGCGTGCTGCAGCCCATCGAGAAATTCGGCATCAAGGCGATGTCGATCGGATTCATGGTCGATACCGACACGCCGATGATCTGGCGCGGGCCGATGGTGCAAAGCGCGCTCACGCAGATGATGGGCGACGTCGCCTGGGCGCCATTGGACGTATTGGTGCTCGACATGCCGCCGGGCACGGGCGACGCGCAGCTCACCATCGCCCAGCGCGTGCCGCTGAAAGGCGCGCTCATCGTTTCGACGCCGCAGGACATCGCGCTGATCGACGCGCGCAAGGGGCTCGCCATGTTCAGGAAGACGCAGGTGCCGGTTCTCGGCATCGTCGAGAACATGAGCACGTTCGTCTGTCCCGCATGCGGACACGAAACGCATATCTTCGGACATGGCGGCGCGCGCGAGACGGCGAAACAATTGGGCGCGCCGTTCCTGGGCGAGATTCCGCTGGTGGCGGAAATCCGCGAAACCTCCGATGCCGGAACCCCCATCGTCGCGCTCAAGCCCGAAAGCCCCGAGGCGCAGGCTTTCCTTGCGCTCGCCCGCGCAATCGCCGAAAAGATCGCAACTCCCGAGCGCCCCGCGCCCAGGATCATCATGGAATAGTCATGGCAACGCCGAAACCCCAGATACGAAACATGTTCGCGACGCCCGTCTGCGTGCATTTCCTGCCCGTGGCGCCGGAAACGAACGCGGAGCTGCGCCCCTTGATCGTGGAGCGCGCGTCCGCACCCGGCGCTTCGCCGCGCGGCGGCGGCTGGCGCTCTGCCGCCGATTTCGAAAGCTGGGGCGGCGGGGCCGCGCAAACGCTTTTCCGCGTGGCGCGCGAGCTCGCCGACAATCTCACCGCCACGCGCACGGGCGGGCGCATTTCGCTCGAATGGAAAATCGCGGGCGCGGCCGCGATGCGCCACAAGGGCGATTATGTGGAGATGGCCGCGAAGCCGGGCGCCTATTGGTCGGGCATCTATTTCGTCGACGACGGCTACGGTAAATCGGACGACGAGCAGCTTGCCGGCGAAGTCGAGCTCGGCGACCCCCGCGGCGCGCTGCCCGCGATGGTGGCGCCGCATCTGGCCTATCGCATTCCCGGCGGGATGGCTGCGGGCTCGACCGAAGCGATCCGCCCGCAATCGGGCATGATCATCCTTCATCCCGCATGGCTGCCGCGCGGCGAACGGCGCTTCGACGGCGATTATCCGCGCCTGACGGTCGAATTCGATCTCATGGTGCCCTGATGGCGAAGCTCCGGACGAAGCGCGTTTACGACGGGCTTTCGAAGGAGGACGGCCAGGGCGTGCTGGTGGACCGGCTGTGGCCGCGCGGAATTTCCAAAGCAAAACTCAAAGGCGTGATCTGGCTCAAGGACATCGCGCCCAGCAATGACTTGCGCAAATGGTATCACGCGCATCTCGGCGAGCGGGCCGAATTCCGGAGACGCTATTTCGCGGAATTGAAAAAACTGCCCGAGGCGATCGCCGAATTGCGCGCGCTCGCGAGGAAGGAGCGCGTGACGCTGCTCTATGCGTCGAAGGAGCTGGAAACCAACAACGCGACGGTGCTGGCGGAGTTTTTGGGGAAATAATTCGCGCTCACCCCCTCCCCTTGTGGGAGGGGGCGAATGTTTTGAGCACAGCGAAAAACATTCGGGGGAGGGGTTCGTTTTGCGAATACCCCTCCCCCAATCAATTGCTCGCAAGCTCGCAATTGCTTGCCCCCTCCCGCAAGGGGAGGGGGAATTTTTACGCGTTATAATTCAATCTCAACCCCGGCTCGGGCCATTCCATCTGGATCAGCTTGCCGGTTCCCGATGCGGTGATGGTGGCCGTTTTCATGTCGCGCCCGCCCCAGCAGATATTCGTCACGATCGGATCGGGGAGCGGCGTGTGGCGCACTCTATCGGTTCCCGGCCAGAAGGTGGTGATGCCGCCGGCAAGGATCGTGGCGACGCACACCCCGCCATCTTCCTGCACGCCCAGCGAATCGAAATAGGCCAGCCCCGGAAACGCGCCGACGAAAACACCCGGCGTGAAGCCCGGCACCTTCGCGCCCTTGCCCGGCTTCTGAAGCGGCAGCGACCACAACCGCCCCGGCATGGTTTCGGCGTAATGCACCGTCTTGCCGTCGGGCGAGAGGCCGACGCCATTGGGCGAGATCAGCTCGCGCAGCACGCGCGTGATTTTCGAGCCGTTCGCCTTCGCATAATAGAGCGCGCCATGGGTGCGGAATTTGGCGGTGGTCGTGCCGTGATCGGTGAACCAGAAACCGCCTTGGGCGTCGAACACCAGATCGTTGGGCGCGATCAGCCGCTCGCCATCGCATTTGCTGTAGAGGACTTCCACCTTGCCGGTCGAGAGGTCGACGCGTTCGATGCGCCCGCCCTTGTGCGTGGGCGGCGCGTGGCCGGGGATCATGAGGCCTTGCCGCTTGTGGAAGACGAAATTGCCGCCATTGTTGCAGACGTAAAGCGCGCCGTCCGGACCGATGGCGAGCCCGTTCGGGCCGCCGCCGGGCTTGGCGACGATTTTCTTCCTGCCGTCTTTCGTGACGCGCGTGATGCGGCCGGCCGCGATCTCCACGAAGATCACCGAGCCGTCGTCCATCGCCACCGGGCCTTCGGGAAATTGCAGGCCCGTCGCGAATTCCTTCATGTCCATGTTTCGCTCCCGTTGGTGAGGTTCTTATGCAATGGCAACGCTAACGTGGATTGCGGGAACCGCGAAAGGGGCTTTATGCAAAAATGGGCGAAGTACGTTCGCGAATTCCGCGGGTATAAAGGGGCCGCAACCGCGGGGGCCTTCACATGCGAAAATCATTGGCGGCGGTCGCCGGATTCTGCGTCGCGATCGTGCAGGCGAACGCCGCATGGGCCAACGATATGGACGATCTCATCGCCAGGATGGATCCCAACGCGCCGAAATTCCAGACGCCGGAATGCGTGGCGGCGCGCAATGCGGCCAGCAACTATGACGAAGACGTCGGCGGGCGCCTTGCGCTGGGCGCGATCCTGGGCGCGACGCTCGGCGTGTTCGGGCTTCCCATCGCCGCGACGGCCGACGCAAAGAAATACAACGAAGGGCAAACGCTGGTGAACAACATGATCGCGGCATGCGGTCCCGAGGCGTTCTTTGGAATTTATATGCAACGCGCGAAGGACGGTCACGCCGGTGCCGAAGCCTGGGTGGGACAGGCCTATCAAAGAGGATATGGCTGCCCCAAAGACATGACGCAGGCGATTTACTGGTATCAGAAAGGCGCCGATGACGGCGACGATCAGGCGCGCATCAATCTCGGCGCGATCTATTATGACGGAAGCGATGGCGTGCCGCAGGATTACGCGAAGGCGATCGCGCTGTGGCGGGACGCCGCCGACGACGAGCAACCGGTCGCCGAAAGGAATCTGGCGGAAGCCTATATGGACGGCCACGGCGTGACGCAGGATTATCATCGCGCCATCGTCCTCTTGAGCCGTTCGATCCGGCACGGCCATCCCGCGTCGGAATTCGTGCTGGGTTCGATCTACGAAAGCGGCAAAGGCGTGCCGCAGGATTACGGCGAGGCCTATAAGTGGTACAGCATCGCGGCGCACGACGGATACGCCGCGGCCGAGCCCAAGCGCGATGAAATGGCGGCGAAACTGGATTCCGATTCGCGCTTCAGTCTGGACAGGGCCGCCACACAATGCGAGCAAACGAGATACGACAATTGCATGTTCTGATCAGCGCCGTTCGAGCGTGACATAGCTGAAGGCGATATCGCCTTGATGGCGCTCGCGGGCTCGTTCCTGCCAGATCACCCGATCGAAGGGGCCCATGCGCGCATCGCCCTCGAATGCGCCTTCGATCTCGGTGAGATGGATGCGCGTGGCTTTGGCAAGTGCGGCTTTGTAGATCTCCGCGCCGCCGATGATCATGATTTCCGGCGCGTTTCCGGCGGCGGCCAGCGCTTCGTCCAGCGAATGCGCCACCACCGCGCCTTGCGCCTCGAAATTCGCATCGCGCGTGACGACGATATTGGTGCGGCCGGGCAGCGGTTTTTTCGGCAGGCTGTCCCATGTCTTGCGCCCCATGATGCAGGGCTTTCCCATGGTCAGCGCCTTGAAGCGGCGCATGTCTTCCGGGATGCGCCATGGCAATGCGCCGTTGGCGCCGATCACGCCGTTCGACGCCATGGCGAGGATGAGCGAGATATGCCTCATTGCCCGAGTTTTATCAGCGCGCCGCCACCCAGGCGATAGACATACCAGCCCTTGATGCGCTCGGCGCCGAGGGATTCGTAGAAGCGGATGGACGGTTCGTTCCAGTCGAGCACCACCCATTCGACATGGGCCGCACCCGCGGCGGCGGCCTGTCTGGCGACATGGGCGAGCAAGGCTTTGCCGATGCCCTTGCCCCGGAATTCGGGACGCACGAAGAGATCCTCCAGATAGGCGCCGCGCGCCGCGGCGAAGGTGGAATAGGTGAAATACCAGGTGGCGACGCCGGCGGGCTTCTCGCCCGCATAGGCCAGCGCGGTGTGGATGGCGGGATGCCCGCCCAGATAATCGCGCGCTACGATCTCGCGCGTAACCTTGAATTTGGCTTGCAGCTTTTCGTATTCGGCGAGTTCGTAGAGCAGCGCGAGGATGATGTCCTCGTCGCCGGATTTCGCAGAGCGGATCGTGAAGGCGCTCACACCGCCACTTCCGCCTTGATGTGCGGATGCGACTGGTAGTTCTCCAGTTTGAAATCTTCGTAGCGGAAGCCGAAAATATCCTTCACGTCCGGATTGATGCGCATGGTGGGCAACGGATAGGGCTTGCGCGTGAGCTGCTCGCGCGCCTGATCGAGGTGGTTCAGATACAAATGCGCGTCACCGAAGGAATGGATGAATTCGCCGGGTTTCAGCCCCGTCACCTGCGCCATCATCATGGTGAGCAGCGCATAAGACGCGATGTTGAACGGCACGCCGAGGAAAATATCGGCAGAGCGCTGGTAGAGCTGACAGCTCAATTTCCCGTTCGCGACATAGAACTGGAACAGGCAATGACAGGGCGGCAGCGCCATCTTGGGCACATCGGCCGGGTTCCACGCCGTCACGATCAGGCGGCGGGAATCGGGATTGCGTTTGATGTCCGCCACGACATTGGCGATCTGGTCTATAGTGCCGCCCTGCCCATCGGGCCATGAGCGCCATTGATGGCCGTAAACCGGCCCGAGTTCGCCATTCGCATCCGCCCATTCGTCCCAGATGCCGACGCCGCGCTCCTGCAGCCAGCGCACATTGGTATCGCCGCGCAGGAACCAGAGCAATTCGTAGATGATGGCCTTGGTGAAAAGTTTTTTGGTCGTCAGCAGCGGAAAACCCGCCGCCAGATCGAAGCGCATCTGATGGCCGAAGATCGAGAGCGTGCCGGTGCCCGTGCGGTCGCGTTTTTCCGTGCCCGTTTTGAGCACGCGTTCCATCAGATCATGATACTGGCGCATGGTCAGACGCTCTTAGAAGGCCACATCAGCTTATCGGTGCGCCACATGGGTCTGCCCGTTCTCTGGTGTAGGTTGTGCCGTCATCGAGAGACAATATCGTCAGACGATTTTCCGTGTGCGCAACGATCTTGTCTCTCATAGTGAAACCATTCGCATCCACGATGGAAATTTCTATACCGTCCTTTATTGACCAATGCTGCTCAATTCTTTGCTTGAGGCCCTGGCAATTTGGCCCAGAATAAAAATAGCTCGTTACGGTTCCATCCGGACGATAGGTCTCAACGGCGTACCGATTGTAGTCGCTCAAATCCGAACTGTCTGCAGGCACAATCCACGTGCCGATCTGCGCCGCTCGGAGTTCGGCATCAGTGTCTCCTGCCAATGCGGGTTGAAATACAAATACCGCAAGAACACTGCTGAATACGAGAATCGAGAGCACTTCGGGAACAACCGGGAAACTCAAGCGTCGGTCGAATGAACATGACCACATGTAAGGTCTATCTTGGTGCATGGGCTTTTCCGAGTCTCGACAGGCAGTTTACCGCGCCACCGCCGTCGCGATGCGAAAAAACTTTCTTCGGAGCCAATGTCCACAATGGGTTGCAAGCCGCTGGGCACCTTCAAAAATTAAGGGTTACCGCCTATATTAGAAGTGTCGGGCAACCGACTATGGCGATAAACGGCCACGTAATAAGCGGCCCGGACCCGGGGGCGGTACCCGGCGGCTCCACCGGAGGACAGAGGACAGAATATAGGTATCAGAAGGCTTTTTGTCTGATCCCCGTTTTCTGTATTTCGTTTTCTGTCTTCCGGCGGGGCCGAAACAGGATCGACGGACGTGTAAAGGTGCGCTTTTCTCCCGGTATGGTATCCGCCGTTATCGGGCTACTCGTACAGGTGCCAACGATAATCAAATGGCCCTCGCTGCCTAATAGGTAAGCGCAGCCCGGGGAGAGCTGGGCAACAGAATCTCCCCACTTATTTTCCCTTATTCCGCCGCTTCGATTTTCCAGTTGCTGCCGCGCCGGTCGAGCCAGGCGCCGAGCGCGGCCAGAATGCACACCGCGCCGCCGATGGTGACGGCATCGCTCACGCCGATCAGGCTTCCGATCCAGCCCAGCAGCAGCGAACCCCACGGCATCATGCCCATGAAGCCCATGGCATAGAACGAAACCACGCGCCCGCGCATGTGCTCGCTCGAAACCGTCTGGATGATGGTGTTGGTGGAACCGCCGAGCAGCATCAGGCTGAAGGCGGTGGGAAGCAGCAGCAGCATCGACAACGGCAGCCAGTGCGAATGCGAAAACAGAATCAGCGACACGCCGAACGCGGATGCCGCGATGATCGGCGTGCGCGTGAGGTGGTGGTCGTGGATGCGCGCCAGCGCATAGGCGCCGATCAGCGCGCCGCAGCCGATGGCGCTGTAGAGAAAGCCGAGCCCCTGGCTTCCCTCGTGCAAAACGTCGCGCGCGAAGGCGGGCAGAAGCGGGATATAGGTCGCGCCGAAGGCCGAACACACCGCGATCAGCATCAGCGACACGCGAATCTCGCGCGTGCGCCACACATAAGCAAAGCCTTCCTTCAATTCGCGCAAAGGGTGCCCGGGCTCGCGCCGCGGCCTGGGCGCGAAACTCATCAGGAGCAGGCCGATCAGCACCGCGCCGTAGGAAATCGCGTCGATGGTGAAGCAGAGCCCCTCGCCCACCGTCGCGACCAGCAGGCCCGCAATGGTCGGGCCCACGACGCGCGCCAGATTGAACATCACCGAATTGAGCGAGATCGCGTTGCGCAAATCCTCGCGGCCGACCATATCGATGGTGAAGGCCTGCCGCGTGGGCACGTCGAAGGCATTGACGAAGCCCTTGAACAGCGCCAGCGCCACGATCTCCCAGACCTGGATGATGCCCATCAGCGTCAGCGTCGCCAGCGCCGCGGCCTGCAGCATGGCAAGCCCTTGCGTCACCACCAGCAATTTGCGCCGGTCCACGCGGTCCGACACCATGCCCGCGAAGGAGGAGATGAAAAACACCGGCACCTGGCCTGCGAACGACGTCACGCCCAGCAGCAGCGGCGAATGGGTGAGCGTATAGACGAGCCAGCCCTGCGCCACCGACGTGATCCAGGTGCCCATCAGCGAAACGAGCTGGCCCGAAAAGAACAGCCGGTAATTCCTGTGGCGGAACACGCGCAAAAGCGCGAGCGCCGACGGCGCCTGAAGCGGGGCTTCTATGGGCGGGGTATCGCTCATGGCGTGAGTCTTGTCATTAGCATGGGCTTCGTGTTCACGTGAGGGCGAAAGCCATCCGATTACGGAAAATCCATGCCTTCCACCGATGTCCTGTTCCGGCCGTTCCGGCTGAAGAATCTTTCGCTGCCCAACCGCATCGCCATGGCGCCGATGACGCGCTCCAAATCGCCCCATCAGGTGCCGGGGCCGGAGGTGGCCGCCTATTACCGCCGCCGCGCCGAAGGCGGCGTCGGTCTGATTATCACCGAGGGCACGTCGCCGGAGAATCTGTCGGCCTCCAACGATGTGAACGTGCCCGCCTTCTTCGGCGAGGAATCGCTGAAGGGCTGGGCGAATGTGCTCGAGGAAGTGCGCGCGGCGGGCGGCCACATCATGCCGCAGCTCTGGCATCAGGGGATCGTGCGCCACAAGGGCTCGGGGCCCTATCCCGACGCGCCGAGCCTCGGGCCGAGCGGCCTGTCGCGCCCCGGCAAGCATGTGGCCGATCCCATGACCCAAGCGCAGATCGATGGCGTGGTCGCGGGCTTTGCGAAAAGCGCAGGCCATGCGAAGGCGATGGGCTTCGACGGCGTGGAGATTCACGGCGCGCATGGCTACATCATCGACGAGTTCTTCTGGGAAGGAACCAATCAGCGCGGCGATGCCTATGGCGGCTCGATCGAGAAGCGCACGCGTTTCGCCTGCGAGATCGTGGAAGCGGTGCGCGCGGCGGTCGGCCCCGATTTCCCGATCAGCTTGCGCTTCTCGCAATGGAAACAGCAGGATTTTTCCGCGAAGCTGACGGCGACGCCGGCAGAACTCGAAACCTTCCTGATGCCGATGGTGAAAGCGGGCGTCGACATGTTCCATTGCTCGACGCGGCGCTTCTGGGTGGCGGAATTCCCCGAAACCGGATCGGACCTGAATCTGGCCGGCTGGACGAAGAAGATCACCGGATTGCCGACGATGAGCGTGGGCTCGGTCAGCTTGAACGACGATTTCATCAACGCCTTCGTGCAGAAGGGCGCGGGAGTTACTGGCATCGGCCGGCTGCTCGAAATGATGGAACGCGGCGATTTCGACATGATCGCCATCGGCCGCGCGCTGATCGCCAATCCCGATTGGCCCGCGAAAATCCGCGCGGGTCACCTCGACCAGTTGAAGGCCTATTCGCCGGAGATGTTGCCGGTGTTGTATTGATTTCTTTACCTCCCCCTTTTTGGGGAGGTCGCGAGCGTAAGCGAGCGGGTGGGGGGCGGTTTCGACGTCGGCCCCCACCCGATCCGTCTTCGCTTCGCTTCGCCGGATCGACCTCCCCACAAGGGGGGAGGTAAAAAAGAAATTCACCGCCGATATAGTTTCATCTTCATCCCGTATTTCGGCCGCAGCGTGATGCGCGCCTGCGGCTCGACGCGGAAGTTCGGCGCAAGCTCAAGCCGGAAGCGTTGCGCGATGGTGGACAGAATTGCGATCGCTTCCTGCAGCGCGAAGCCCATGCCGATGCAGATGCGCGGGCCCGCGCCGAACGGCAGATAGGCGAAGCGGTGGATTTTCTCCCGCGCGCCCGGCAGGAACCGCTCGGGCATGAAATAGTCCGGCGCCTCCCACAATTTCTGATGCCGATGCAGCAGCCAGGGCGCGATCAGCACCGAGGTATCGGCTTCGATTTCGACCGGGCCGATCTTGTCCGGACCGATGGAATCGCGCGACAGCAGCGGCGCCGGCGGATAAAGCCGCATCGCTTCCTCGATCACCGCGCGGGTGAAGGGCAACGAGGCCGCATCTTCCGCGCTCGCGCTCGCGCCGCCCAGGACATCGGCGCATTCGCGCGCCAGCCGCGCATCGTCCTCGCGCGCCTGCGACAGAAGATAGAACGTCCAGGTCAGCGCATTGGCCGTGGTTTCGTGGCCGGCGAAGATGAAGGTGGCCACATTGTCGAACACTTCGGCGTCGGAAAAGAGCGCGCCTTCCTCGGGATCTTCGGCGGTGAGCAGCAATGTGAGCAGATCCTGGGGCGCCGTGCCGGCGGCGACCTTCTCGCGGCGGCGGGCGATCAGCCCGTTCAATTCGCGGCGGATGAACACGAGCGCCGGGCGCACACGCAAGCGGTTCGGCGTGGGCACCCAATCCGGCACGCCCAGAACGTCGGCAAGCTCGATGCGGCCCTTCGTCTCCAGATAAAGCTCCATCATCCGGGCGAGCCTGGCGTAGTCGATGGCGACTTCGCCCGCGAACATCGTGCGCGAGATGATGTCGAAGGTGAGCTTCATCATCTCCTGGGCGAGCTCGATCTCCGCGCCGTCGGGAAACGCGCTCCAGCGCGCGCACAAATCTTGCGCGGCTTGCGCGAAAACCGGTACGAATCCGTTCACCATGCGCGCATGGAACATCGGCGAGGCCGTGCGCCGCTGGAAGCGCCAGCTCGCGCCTTCGGCCGTGAGCAGCCCATTGCCCGCGATGGCGCGCACGCGCTTCTGCACCTGATCGCTCTTCACGTAATTGGCCGCGTTGTCGAGCAGCACGTGGCGGGCGCCGTCGGGATCGTTCACCATAAGAAAGTGGCGGATCCAGGAGCGTTTATAGACGTAAGGTTCGCGATAGGCGAAGGCGCCGAAGGCCTCGATCGGATTGCGGGCGATATCCAGGACGAAGCGCCAGGTGGTGGGCGCGTGGGTGTGCGGCACGGGTGCTGCGGGGCGGAAACCGGCTGTTTCTGCAAGCGACATGCCCGGAACTCCGGCGCGGAAACCGGCGCAACAGTTGACACGGATGTAAGGGCCGCGCAAGCACGAACGGCAATTGACATGTGATGGGCGCCCCGTAGTGTGGGGCGATAAAAAACGGCCGGGAAGGATGGCGAAGGACTACATCGGTTATCAGGCGTTGACGGACGCGGCGTTGCGCGGCGTCGTGCGCGATGCCTTGCGCCGGGTGGAGAAGCAGGGCCTGATCGCCTCGCACCATTTCTATCTCACCTTCAAGACGCATTTCGCCGGCGTCGACATTCCCGATTTCCTGCGCGAGCAATATCCCGACGAGATGACCATCATCCTGCAGCACCAGTTCTGGGGACTGGTGGTGAAGGACGATTTCTTCGAAGTGACGCTGACATTCAAGAAGGTGCCTGCGACCTTGCATATCCCGTTCGCGGCGCTCACCGCCTTCGCCGATCCGGGCGTGCAGTTCGGGCTGCAATTCACGCAAATCGCCGAGAACGATACCGCGCTCGAGCCGCCCGCCGCCATGCCGACCGCCATTCCCGTCAAGACCGACAAGAACCCGCCGGAGCCGCCACCGCCCGCGGAGAGCGAAAAACCCGCGCCCGGCGAAGTCGTGAGCCTCGATTCTTTCCGGAAGAAATAGGCCGATTGCAATCAATGCAATCAATGATTACATTTGCGGCATGGCTAGCATCACGATCCGCAATCTTGACGAACGCGTGAAACGCGACCTGCGCAAGCAGGCCGCCGATCATGGCCGCTCGCTGGAGGCGGAAGCGCGGGAGATTTTGAAATCCGGCGTCCATACGAAAGGCGCGAGGCCGGGCGAGGCAGAAACCGGCGCGGATTTGTTCCGGCGTATTCACGAGCGGTTCAAGGCGCTTGGCGGGGTCGAACTGGAATTGCCCGAACGGCGTCCTTCCCGGCCGGGCCGCATCCCCGACTTCGCACGCGACTGGGCCGAAGAAGATGATCATCCTCGACACAAACGTCCTGTCCGAACCAACAAGGCCGCATCCCGCTGAAGCGGTTCTGGCATGGGCTTCGGACATACCCTCCGCCGAACTGTTCACGACCGTAATCTCCCAGGCCGAAATGCTGGTCGGGCTGGAAATCATGCCGCACGGACGGCGGCGCGCGATTCTGGCCGAACGCATCGAGCAGATTTTTGCCTTCGATTTCGCGGGCCGGGTATTGCCGTTTGAAGGTATGGCGGCACGCGCGCTCTCCATCCTGCCGCTCCGCCGCGGGCGCTCAGGCAAACCCGTGATCGATTCCGACGCCCTGATCGCCGCGATTGCGTCGGCGAATAATGCTGCTGTCGCCACGCGTGACATCAGCGGCTTTCGGCACTATGGAATCCCGCTTCTGAATCCCTGGACGGGCGAAAAAGCATGACCAAAACCCGCACCGAGACCGACAGCTTCGGACCCATCGAAGTGGATGCTTCCAAATACTGGGGGGCGCAGGCCGAGCGGTCCTTGCACAATTTCAAGATCGGCTGGGAGAAGCAGCCGCTTCCCATTGTGCGCGCGCTGGGGATCGTCAAACGCGCCTCGGCCGAGACCAATATGGCGCTGGGCCTGCTCGATCCCAAACTCGGCAAGGCCATCGTCGATGCGGCGCAGGAAGTGATCGAGGGAAAGCTCGACGCGCATTTCCCGCTGTCGGTCTGGCAGACGGGTTCCGGCACCCAATCCAACATGAATGCGAACGAGGTGATCTCGAACCGCGCCATCCAGATGCTGGGCGGCGAGATGGGCTCCAAGAAGCCCGTGCACCCGAACGATCACGTCAATATGAGCCAGTCGTCGAACGATACCTATCCGACGGCCATGCACATCGCCAGCGCGGAGGAGATCCATCACCGGCTGATCCCGGCGCTCCAGTTGCTGCGCAATGCGCTGAACGACAAGGCCCAAGCCTGGAAGGACATCGTCAAGATCGGCCGCACGCACACGCAGGATGCGACGCCGCTGACGCTGGGCCAGGAATTCTCCGGCTATACCGCGCAAGTCGAATACGGCATCGAGCGCATCGAACAGACCATGCCGCGGCTGATGGAGCTTGCGCAGGGCGGAACCGCGGTCGGCACGGGACTGAACGCGCCCGTCGGCTTCGACAAGATGGTCGCCGAGCGGATCGCCGCGATCACCAAGATGCCGTTCAAGACCGCGCCCAACAAATTCGAGGCGCTGGCGGCGCATGACGCAATGGTGTTCGCGCACGGCGCGATCAACACGGTGGCGGTTTCGCTTTTCAAGATCGCCAACGACATCCGTTATCTGGGCAGCGGCCCGCGCGCGGGGCTGGGCGAACTCGCGCTGCCGGAAAACGAGCCGGGCTCCTCCATCATGCCGGGCAAGGTGAACCCGACGCAGTGCGAAGCGGTGACGCAGGTCTGCACGCGCATCTTCGGCAATCACACCACCATCACGATAGCCGGAAGTCAGGGGCAATTCGAACTGAACGTCTACAATCCGGTGATGGCCTATTGCTTCCTGCAAAGCGTGCGCCTGATGGCCGATGCGGCGGAGAGTTTCACGAAGAACTGCGTGGTGGGAATCGAGCCCAGGCTCGACAACATCAAACACGGCCTCGAACGCTCGCTGATGCTGGTCACCGCGCTCGCGCCGAAAATCGGCTACGACAACGCCGCCAAGATCGCCAAAATGGCGCTCAAGAACGGCACCACTTTGAAAGAAGAAGCGGTGAAAGGCGGATATGTCACGGCGGAGGAATTCGACGCGATGGTGCGGCCGGAAGACATGATCCATCCGAGGTGATTTGCCCTCCCCTTGAGGGAGGGCCGAAAAATTCGAAGAATTTTTCGGGGAGGGGTCATACGCAATCGACGGAGGCCTAACCCCTCCCCGAAATTTGCTCCGTTGCACTTCGCAAATTGTCGACCCTCCCTCAAGGGGAGGGTAGATTGCATGCCATGATGCTTCGCAAGCGATCTTTTTCATTGTCCGGTCACAAAACCAGCGTCGCGCTCGAGCCGGAATTCTGGGCGGTGCTTGAGGCCGAAGCCACGCGGGAAAATCTCAGCATGGCCGCGTTCGTGGCGCAGATCGACGCCAAGCGCGGCCCCCGTCCGCTGGCGAGCGCGATGCGCCTCCATGCGCTTGCCGCCAATGCGCGGCGGGCTTAGCGTTGTGCCTTTCGAAACGGAGGCACGCATGCTCACGCTCTATCACTTGCCCATGTCGCGGTCCGGCGGCATCATCTGGCTGCTGGAAGAACTGGGCGTGCCTTACGAGACCAAGATCGTCAGCATCCGCCGCGCCGACGGCACGGGCACGCGCGATCCGTCCAATCCGCATCCGCACGGCAAGGTGCCGGCGCTGGCGCATGACGGCCGCATGGTGTTCGAGAGCGGCGCGATCGCGCTTTATCTCACCGATCTTTTTCCCGACAAGAAAATGGGACCGCGCGTGGGCGATGCCAAGCGCGGCGAATATCTCTCCTGGCTGTTTTACCGCTCCGGCGTGATGGAGCCGGCCTTCCTCGAGCGCCGCTTCAACATCGCCCATGTGCCGGGCGCGATGGGATGGGCGACGCCGGAAGACGTGGAAGAGGTGATGAACGCGCATCTTTCCAAGAACAAATTTTTCCTCGGCGACGAATTTTCCGCGGCCGATGTGATGCTGGGCGGCGGCCTGCATTTCATGGTCATGTTCAAGATGATGGCGGAAACGCCCGTGATCAAGAATTATACCGCGCGCATCACATCGCGGCCCGCCTTCAAGAAGATGATGGAGATGGACGCGCCCAAATGAGCGAGATCGTGAATTTGCGCACCGCGCGCAAGGCCAAGGCGCGGGCCGAAAAGGAAAAAACCGCCGCCGCCAGCCGTGCCAAGCACGGTGTTGCAAAGCGCGCGCATATACTGGAAGAAGCACGCGGCGAGAAAGCGGCGCGCGATCTGGAAGCCCATCGCCTGAAAGACGAGGATTGATGGCGAAGGGGCCTTTTTCCGGAATTCTGGTGATCGATCTCACGCGCGTGCTCGCGGGGCCTTATTGCGCGCTGCTGATGGCCGAGCTCGGCGCGCGCGTCATCAAGGTGGAAGAGCCGGGCATTGGCGATGCCTCGCGCGCCATCGGGCCGTTCATCAAGACGAAATCCGGCAAGGTGAAATCCGGCTATTTCATGAGCGTCAATCGCGGCAAGGAATCGATCGCGCTGGATTTGAAGAATGAAAGCGACCGCAGGATTTTCGATGCCCTGCTTTCTCGCGCCGATGTGCTCCTGGAAAATTATCGCGGCGGCACGATGGGAAAGCTCGGTTACGGGTGGAAGGCGCTGCACGAAAACTATCCGAAACTGATCTACGCCGCGGTTTCCGGCTTCGGACAAACGGGACCTTACGCGCACCGTCCCGCCTACGACATGGTGGTGCAGGCGATGGGCGGGATCATGTCGCTGACCGGCCATCCTGGCTCGCCGCCGACGCGCGTGGGCTCCTCCATGGGCGATCTGACGGCGGGATTGTTCACCACCATCGGCATCGCCACCGCGCTCTTCGACCGCACGAAAACCGGCGTGGGGATGATGGTGGATGTGTCGATGCTCGATTGCCAGGTGGCGATATTGGAAAACGCCATCGCGCGCTATGTGGCGACGGGCGAAGTGCCGGGCCCCATCGGTTCGCGCCATCCTTCCATCGCGCCCTTTGCGGCCTTCGCGACGAAAGACGGCCATATCGTGATCGCCGTCGGCACCGACAAATTGTTCGCGAAAATGGCGGACGTTCTGGGCTGCCCGAAAATCGCCGGCGATGCGCGCTACGCCACCAATCCGCTTCGCATGCAGCATTGGGAAGAATTGCACGGCGACATGGAAAAAGCTCTCGCCGCGAAAACCTCGCATGAATGGCTGGCGTTGCTCGAAGACGCGGGCGTGCCCTCCGCGCCGCTCAACACTGTGGCCGATGTGATGGAAGATCCGCAGATCGCCGCCCGCAACATGATCGTGACGGCGGAGGATCCCGAAATCGGGCCGCTCTGCATGCAGGGCAATCCGATCAAACTATCGGCTTACGAAGATCCCAAAACGCGCACGCCCGCGCCCGATCTGGATGCGGATCGCGAGAGGATTTTGAGAGAGTTGGGTTTGAAATAAACCCCCGCTGTCACGGCCCGCAACCGCGGGCCGCCCAGTTGGGTTCTGCACGATATGAGAAGCGAGAACTGGGTGGCCCGCATTCGCGGGCCATGACAATCTATTTATGCGTTCCACGGTCTCACCCTCGGCCACCAGCGCGGAACATTCTCGCAATAGCGTTCATATTCCGCGCCGAACATGCGGCGCAGCGTCGGCTCCTCATAGCCCATCACGAACACTTCGAAGCAGAACCACACCAAAACGCCATAGGCGATGAGGAAAACATCGCCGAACAGAAGCGCCTGTCCCGAAATCAGCGCCAGCACCGCGACATACATGGGATTGCGCGTGTGGCGATAGTAACCGCTGACCACGAGCTTTTCCGGCGGCGCAATCGGCGCGGGCGTGCCCAACCCCTTCAGCGCGAAACGCGCGAAGCTGTCGAGCAGGAAATAAAGCCCCGCCCCGATCAAGAGCCCGCCGGCGATGCGAAGGCCCGCAAAACCGAAAAAGGGCGGCTCCATATGCCAATCGGTACGCAGCCATGGCAGAAGGCCCGCGAAGGTTCCCGGCGCGGCCACGAAAAACAGCGCCGAACCCAGAATTGCCGTGCGTCTCTTCATGGCTCCCCCAAGAACAAAAGCGCGACATCGCGCGGCCGCCCCTGCTAGATTACACGGAATCATGACAACACATTCCTCCTATTCCGACCCGCTGGACGCTGCTTTCGAGGAAGACGCCGCGCCGGTTGCGCGCGAGCCGCTCTATTTGCAGGGCCTCAACCCCGAGCAGCGCGAGGCCGTGACCTCGCTCGACGGCCCCGTGCTGGTGCTGGCGGGCGCTGGCACCGGCAAGACGCGCGTGCTGACGACGCGGCTCGCCCACATCCTCGCCACGCGCCGCGCCTGGCCGGGGCAGATATTGGCCGTGACCTTCACCAACAAAGCCGCGCGCGAAATGAAAGAGCGCATCGGCGCGCTGATCGGCGGCGTGGTGGAAGGGATGCAATGGCTCGGCACCTTCCATTCCATCGGCGCGCGGATGCTGCGCCGGCATGCGGAATTGGCCGGCCTCAAATCCAATTTCACGATTCTCGATGCCGACGATCAATTGCGGCTCATCAAGCAGATCGTGGAAGCGGCGAATATCGACGAGAAACGCTGGCCGCCGCGCGCGCTGGCCGCTCTCATCGACGGCTGGAAGAACCGGGGCTTGCGCCCCGCCGATGTCCCCGAAGGCGAAGCGCATGCGTTTGCCTTCGGCAAAGGCCGCGCGCTTTACCGCGAATATCAGGAGCGGCTGAAATCGCTGAACGCCACCGATTTCGGCGATCTCTTGCTCGAAGTGCTCACCATCCTGCGCGAACACAAGGAAATACTCGAAGAATACCGCGAGCGCTTCAAATATATGCTGGTGGATGAATATCAGGATACGAATGTCGTCCAATATCTCTGGCTGAAATTGCTCGCGGGCACCACGGGTAATGTCTGCGTCGTGGGCGACGACGATCAATCCATCTATGGGTGGCGGGGCGCGGAAATCGAAAACATATTGCGCTTCGAGCGCGATTTTCCGGGCGCGAAAGTGATCCGCCTCGAACGCAATTACCGCTCGACGCCCGCGATTTTGGGCGCGGCGTCCGGATTGATCGCGGCGAACAAAGATCGCCTCGGAAAGACATTGTGGACCGAGGGCGATGCCGGCGAAAAGATCAAGGTGCAAGGCGTGTGGGACGCCGAGGAAGAAGCGCGCGGGGTTGCGACCGATGCGGAACAAATGCATTTGCAGGGTCATCCCTATAACGAAATGGCGATATTGGTGCGCGCGAGTTTTCAGATGCGCGAATTCGAAGACCGTTTCCTCACGCTCGGCATTCCCTATCGCGTGATCGGCGGCCCGCGATTTTACGAGCGCGCGGAAATCCGCGATGCGATGGCCTATTTGCGCCTGATCGCGCAAGGCGACGACGATCTCGCCTTCGAGCGCATCGTCAACAAACCCAAGCGCGGCATTGGCGATGCGAGCGTGCAATCCTTGCACAAATTCGCGCGCGCGCGCGGCCTTCCGCTGCTTGCCGCCGCGCGCGAACTTTCCGAAACCGATGAATTGCCGCCCAAAGCGCGGCGCGCATTGGCGGACCTCGCCGCAAATTTCGCGCGCTGGACGGAAACGGCGAAAGTCTTGCCGCATATGGAACTGGCCGAAATGGTGCTGGATGAATCCGGCTATACCGACATGCTGAAGAACGACAAATCGCCCGAAGCGCCGGGGCGGCTCGACAACCTCAAGGAACTCGTGCGTTCGATGGAGCAGTTCGAGTCGCTCGCGGGATTTCTCGAGCATGTTTCGCTGGTGATGGAGCTTGAGCAGAACGAAACCGAAGATCGCGTGAATCTGATGACGCTGCACGCGGCAAAAGGATTGGAATTCGATACCGTGTTCCTGCCCGGCTGGGAGGAAGGATTGTTTCCGAGCCAGCGCACCATGGATGAAAACGGACTCGCGGGGCTGGAAGAAGAACGCCGCCTCGCCTATGTCGGCCTCACGCGCGCCAAAAAACGCATCCGCATTTCATTCGCCGCGAACCGGCGCGTGCATGGAAGCTGGCAGAGCGCGCTGCCCTCGCGCTTCATTTCCGAGCTTCCCGAAGGCCATGTGGAAACCGTGGTCGATGAAGGATTCTATGGCGGCAATGCCGGCTTTCGCGACAATGCGGGCCCAAACTATTCAAATCAATTCGGCAGCACATATGACAGCCCCGGCTGGCGCCGCGCCCAGGCCAATCGCGCAAGCGGCGCGGCCCGCGCGCGCCCGCCGCTGATCGAAGCGCAAGCCTATACGGTGCAAACCTCCGATCCCTCCGCCACGCAATATGCGCGCGGCGACCGCGTATTCCACCAGAAATTCGGTTATGGCACGGTGCGCGGCGTGGAAGGCAACAAGCTCACCGTCGATTTCGACAAGGCCGGCGAGAAGAAGGTGATCGATAGTTTTGTGGCGAGGGCTTGATGCGTTTCACCTAAACCTCATTGTCATGGCCCGCGAATGCGGGCCACCCAGGTGATAACAAACTCAGACTCACAAATCGCCACTCAAATCACGCCAGTCGAGATTCTTCTGCTGAATGAGATTAATCTTCCATTCACGCTTGTACTTCTTGAGCCGAGTTTCCCGATATATTGCAGCATGTATATCTTCGAATACTTCATAATATACGAGCAGCTTCACGCCATATTTCTTGGTGAAAGCGGACGCCAGCCCCTCTCGATGTTCCCAAACGCGCTTAACAAGATTGTTGGTAACGCCGATATAAAGCGTGCCGTTGCGCTTGCTTGCCAGAACATAAACGTAATAAATCTTCTGCATCAGAATTGTTTCAACTGGGTGGCCCGCATTCGCGGGCCATGACAATCTAGTTTGAGATGAACACAAACCCGCCTCTCTGGAAAGTATCGGTTGCCTTGTCGAAGGCAGACGCCCCCGATATCGCGGCGGTGCTGGAGCTGGCGTCTTCGCCGCAGGCGGTGCTCATCAACGAAGATCCGTTCAGCAGCGATGCGATGGTCGAGGCGCTTTATGCGCAGATGCCCGATGGCGATCTGCTTTCGAAGCTTGTGGGGCGCGAAGTTCACGTCATGCTCCTGCCCGATATCGACTGGATCGAGCTCAGCCAGGAAGGCCTTCCGCCGGTGCGCGCGGGGCGCTTTTTCGTCTATGGCGCGCACGACATGGGCAAGGTGCCGGCCGGCGTCATTCCCATCCGCATCGAAGCGGGGCTGGCGTTCGGCACGGGGCATCACGAAACCACCGCGCTGTGCCTGCGCGTGCTGAGCGATCTGGCGAAGCGGCGCGCATTCGCCAATGTGCTCGATCTCGGCTGCGGCACGGGCGTGCTGGCGATCGGTGCTGCGAAGCTGTGGAAGAAGCGCGTGATCGCATCCGACATCGATCCCGTCGCGGTGATCGTCACGCTCGAAAACGCGCGCGCCAACAACGAAGCGCCGCTCGTGCGCGCCGTGACGGCGGACGGCCTCACTGCGCCCGCGCTCGCCCCGTCCGCGCCTTATGACCTGATCGTGGCGAATATCCTGGCCGCGCCCCTCACGCGCCTGGCGCCATCCATCGTGGCGGCGCTCGCGCCGCGCGGCGTGGCCGTGCTGTCGGGCCTGCTGCGAGGCCAAGAAAATCTTGTTCTAAGCTTTTATCGCCCGCATGGCCTCAAATTGCGCGAAATCCGCCGCGATGGGGTGTGGAGCGCGCTGGTGCTGGGGCGCGGCCCGCGCTAATTTCGGCGGATGGACAAGCCCTTTCAGACGTTCGACGACCGCTCCGATGCCGCGCAATGCGCACCGAGGCTCGCGGCCCTGCGCGGCGAACTTCAGCGCCGCGGGCTCGATGGATTCATCGTGCCGCATTCCGACGAATATCAGAGCGAATATCTGCCGCCGCGCGGCGAGCGGCTGGCGTGGCTGACGGCGTTCACCGGCTCGGCAGGCGCCGCGGTGGTGTTGCGCGACAGAGCCGCCATATTCGTCGACGGCCGCTACACGCTGCAGGTGCGCCAGCAGACCGATACGAATTTGTTCGAGCCGCGCGATCTCATCACCGAAGGCGTGGCCGCATGGATCGCGGAGAATGTGCCGCGCGGCACGAAACTTGGCTATGATCCGTGGGTGCACACCGAATCCGGGCTCGAAATCCTGCGCGCCGGCGCGGAACGCGCAGGCGCCCTGCTCGTCGCCTGCGACACCAACCCCATCGACGCCGTTTGGAAGGATCAGCCCGCGCCGCCGCTCGCCAAAGCCGCGCCGCACGGGCTCGCGCTTGCCGGCGAAAGCACGGAAGCCAAACGCACGCGCATCGCCGAAGAGGTGAAAAAATCCGGTGCGGATGCGGCGGTGGTGACGCTGTCGGATTCCATCTGCTGGCTTTTGAACATGCGCGGCGGCGACACGCCGCATACGCCGTTCGCGTTGTCCTACGCGATTCTGAACGCCGACGGTTCGGCCGATTTGTTCATGGACGCGCGCAAATCATCGCCCGAATTGCTCGCGCATTTCGGAAATGCGGTGCGTTTGCGCAAGCCGGAGGAATTTTCGCCTGCGCTCGAAGCGCTCGCGGGAAAAACCGTGCTGGCCGATCCGGGCACGGCGCCGGCGGCCGTGTTCGACCGCCTGAACAAGGCGGGCGCGAGGATCAAACGCGGCTCCGATCCCTGCCAATTGCCGAAAGCGTGCAAGAATCCGGTCGAGATCGAAGGCATGCGCAAGGCGCATGTGCGCGACGGCGCGGCGCTGACGAAATTCCTCGCCTGGTTCAAGCGCGAGGCGCCGAAGGAAACGCTCACCGAAATCGACGTGGCCGAAACGCTGGAAGGATTCCGCCGCGAAACCGGCGCGCTCGCCGATCTCTCCTTCGATTCCATTTCGGGGGCGGGCGCGCATGGCGCGGTGGTGCATTACCGCGTGACGCGCAAGACCAACCGGCCGGTGCGCAACAACGAAATGTTCCTCATCGATTCCGGCGCGCAGTACCCGGACGGTACGACGGATGTGACGCGCACGCTGATCGTGGGCGAACCCAGCGCCGAAATGCGCGACCGTTTCACGCGCGTGCTCAAAGGCCATATCGCGCTTGCCACCGCGCGGTTTCCGGAAGGCACGCCGGGCTCGGCGCTCGATGCCTTTGCGCGGCGTCCGCTCTGGGAAGCGGGGCTCGATTACGATCACGGCACGGGCCACGGCGTGGGTTCGTATTTGAGCGTGCATGAAGGCCCGCAGAATATTTCCAAGCGCCCGATCAACCAGCCGCTGAAGCCCGGGATGATCGTTTCCAACGAACCCGGCTATTACAAGACGGGCGAATACGGCATCCGCATCGAAAATCTCGTGGTGGTGAGCGAGCTCAAAGACGTGGGCGGCGAGCGGGAGATGATGGAATTCGAAACCATCACGCTGGCGCCGGTCGATCTCGATCTGGTCGATGCGGCGCTGCTCTCGCCCGCCGAGCGCGACTGGCTGAACGATTATCACTTACGCGTTTATGAATCGCTTTCACCGCTGGTGGATGACGAAACGCGCGTGTGGCTCGCGCGCGCGACAAGGGCGGTTTAAGGCTCTTCGTCATGGCCCGGTCCGAGGCGAAGCCGAGGATTTCCGGGCCATCCATTTCACTTTTTGAAAAAAATAATTGGATCGCCCGAATAAATCGGGCGATGACGGAATAAGGGTGTCGAATAAAGATTGAATCCGGCTTACTCGCCAATCAGCTTCAGCCAGGCATCTTCGTCGATCACCTTCACGCCGAATTTCTGGGCGTCCGTGAGTTTCGAGCCGGCGCCCGGCCCCGCGATCACGAGATCGGTTTTCTTGGAAACGGAGCTTGCCACTTTCGCGCCCAGCGCTTCGGCACGCGCCTTGGCCTCGGGCCGCGTCATCTTTTCGAGCGTGCCGGTGAAGACGAGCGTTTTATCGGCAACCGGCGAACCGGATTTCTTGGGCGCCGCCATGCGCTTCACATCGACTTCGGCGAGCAGATGGTCGACGGCGCGGCGGTTGTGCGGCTCGTCGAAAAAATCCTTGATGGCTTCGGCCACCACATCTCCCACGCCGCCGATATTGTTCAGTTCCTCCACCGCGTTCTTGCTTTCCATCGCGGCGAGGAACGCATCGATATCGAGATAGTTGCGCGCGATCAGCTTGGCGGTGGTTTCGCCGACATGGCGGATGCCGAGCGCGTTGATGAAGCGGTCGAGTGCGATTTCACGGCGTTCGTCGATGGCCGCGACGAGATTTTCGACCAGCTTGCCCTCGCCCTCCTCTTCCTTCTTCTTCGCTTTGACGGCTTCCTTGCCTTCCTTGGCGCGCCGCTCCGCGCTCTGCTCGGCGCGTTTCGCGGCCAGCACATGGCCGAGCTTGGCGGGATTCTTCGCAAGCTTGAAGATATCGGCCGGTTCCTTGATGAGGCCCGCTTCATACAGCGTCTCGATCGTCGTGCCGCCGAATCCTTCGATGTCGAAGGCATCGCGCGACACGAAATGACGCAGGCGCTCCATCGATTGCGCGGGGCAAATGAGCCCGCCGGTGCAACGGCGATCCACATCTTCCTTGCCGGTCTGTTCGTCGATCTCGCGCACGGCATGGCTGTGGCAGATGGGGCATTTGTGGGGGAATTCGTATTTCTTCGCGCCGCGCGGCCGTTTGCTTTCGATCACGCGAACGACCTGCGGGATCACGTCGCCGGCGCGCTGGATGAGCACCGTGTCGCCGATGCGGATGTCCTTCTCGGCGATGTAATCCTCATTGTGCAGCGTCGCGTTCTGCACCACCACGCCGCCGACCGTGACCGGCTTCAATTTAGCAACGGGCGTGAGCTTGCCGGTGCGGCCGACCTGGATTTCGATATCGTGCAGCACGGTCTCGGCCTGCTCTGCCGCGAATTTATGCGCAATCGCCCAGCGCGGGGAGCGCGAAACGAAACCGAGGCGCTCCTGCAATTTCAGGTCGTCGACCTTGTAGACCACGCCGTCGATGTCATAGCCGAGCTCGGCGCGGCGATCTTCCATATCGCGGTGGAATTGAACGACTTCCTTGACCGTGTGGCAGCGCTTGATCAACGGGTTGACGCGGAAACCGAAATCCTTGAACGCCTCCAGCATGCCCCATTGCGTATCGGCAGGCATTTTCGACGCTTCGCCCCAGGCATAAGCGAAGAAATGCAGCGCGCGCTGGGCGGTGATCGCGGGATCGAGCTGGCGCGCGGACCCGGCTGCGGCATTGCGCGGATTGGCGAAGATTTTTTCGCCCTCCTTTTCCTGGCGCTTGTTGAGCGCTTCGAAGCTTTGATGCGTCATATAGACTTCGCCGCGCACCTCCAGAATTTTCGGCGCCTTGCCGTGCAGGCGCAAGGGAACATCGCGGATGGTGCGCACATTGGGCGTGATGTCTTCGCCTTCGGCTCCGTCGCCGCGGGTTGCGCCCTGCACGAGCAAGCCGTCCTCGTAGCGCAGGCTGCAGGAAAGCCCGTCGATCTTCGGTTCGGCGACGATGGTGAGGCGCGCCTCTTCCTTGAGCCCCAGGAAGCGGTGCACGCGCGCCACGAATTCCTCGACGTCTTCTTCCTTGAAGGCGTTGTCGAGCGACAGCATCGGCACCTTGTGGCGCACTTTCGCGAATTTGGCGGAAGGCTTGGCGCCGATGCGCAGCGAAGGACTATCGGGCCGCACAAGAAGCGGGAAGCGCGCTTCGATCTCGGAATTGCGCTTGCGCAGCGCGTCGTAAGCCGCGTCGGAAATCCTGGGCGCGTCTTCCTGATAATAAAGCCGGTCGTGTTCGGCGATTTCATGCGCGAGGCGATCGAGTTCCTTTTCCGCCTCGTGCGAGGTGAGTTTGCCGGCCGGCTTCTTGGCGAGCGTAGTCATGCGCGCTTGCGGATCTTCTGCGGCCGCGGCTGCGCTTCGGCGACGAGGCGGCGCGCGGCGGCGCGCGCTTCCTCGGTGACGGCGGCGCCCGAAAGCATGCGCGCGATTTCCTCGATGCGGGCGTCATCGTCGAGCAATTCGACGCGCGTGCGGTCGGCTTTGCGCGTGATGCGGAAATGGCGTTGGGCGCGTGCGGCGACCTGCGGGGAATGGGTGACGAGCAACACCTGCGTCGTGCGGGCGAGGCGCTGCAAACGCTCGCCCACCGCGTCGGCCACCGCGCCGCCCACGCCGCGATCCACTTCGTCGAAGACGAGGGCCGCGGGCGACGAGATTTCCGAGAGCGCGACCTTCAGCGCGAGCGACAGGCGCGCCAGCTCGCCGCCCGAGGCGATTTTTGTGAGCGGACCGAAGGGGGCGCCTTCGATGGTCGCGATTTCGAAGGCGATGCGTTCGAGGCCGCCGGCGCTGCCTTCGTCTTCGGAAAGCGGATCGAGCGCAACACGGAATTTGGTGTGGCCGAGTTTCAAAGGCGCGAGTTCGCCCGCCACGGCCTCTTCCAACTTCTTCGCCGCCGATTTGCGCGCGGCGGAAAGCTTGCGTGCGGATTGAAGATAATCTTCGCGCGCTTTTGCCAGTTCGGTTTCGGCTGCTTTCAGCTTTGCGCCGCCGCCGTCGATGGCGTCGAGCCTGTTTCGGAAATCTTCCAGCAGCTTCGGCAATTCGCCCGATGGCACGGCATATTTGCGCGAAGCGGCGCGGATGGCGAACAAACGCTCTTCCTTGCGCTCCAATTCGCCTGCGTCCACTTCGAGCTTCGAGAGAAAACTTTCCAGATCGCGGCGGGCTTCTTCGGTGGTCGAAAAAGCCTGCTCCAGCGCGGTTTCGGCGGCGCTCACCGCTTTGCGCGCGTCTTCGTTCATGCGCGCGAGGCGCTTCAGCGCGGAAGCCAGCGCCGATTCCGCGCCGCGCTCGCCCGCGATCGATTCGACCGCGGAGGCGACATCTTCGGCGATGCGCCCGGCGTTCATCAGAAGCGCGCGTTCGGACGCGAGCCTTTCTTCCTCGCCTTCCTGCGCGTCGAGCGCCGACAATTCACCGGCGGCATGCCGCAGGAATTCGGCATCGGCGGCGGCGCCGGCGGCGGCTGCGCGCAAAGCGGCAAGCGATGCGCGCGCGGTTTCGAAAACGGAAAATGTTTCCGCCGTCCCGGCGGCCAGGGCCTGATGTGCGCCGAAAGCATCGAGCAATTTGCGATGGGTGGACGTATCGAATAGCCCGCGATCGTCGGACTGGCCGTGTATCTCCACCATCGTCGCGCCCAGGTCGCGCAACAGGCCGACGCCGACGGGCTCGTCATTCACGAAACCCCGCGTGCGGCCATCGGCCGAAATCGTGCGGCGCAGGATGAGGTCGTCGCCGGCGGGGATTGCGTTTTCGGCGAGGAAGGCGCCGAGCGCGCCATCGTCATCGGGCTCGAAGATCGCGCTGGCCGCGCCTTGCTGCGCGCCCTGCCGCACGGAGGAACGCGCGCCGGCGCGGTTTCCCGCGGCCAGGCCCAAAGCGTCCAGCAGAATCGATTTGCCCGCGCCCGTCTCGCCCGTCAGCACGTTCAATCCGGCCGCAAATTCCAGCGACACGTCCTCGATCAGGACGAGGTCCCGGATTTTCAGACTCGCAAGCATGAAAGAGAGCCTAGAGATATTTTGGTGCGAACGGAATCATATACTCGGTGTCATGGCCCGCAACTGCGGGCCTCCCAGGTGACACATGCCAGTCCGGCAACTTTTTCGCTTTATGCTCAACTGGGTGGCCCGCATCCCGCCTACGCTAAAGCTTCGGCGGGTCAGGAGATTCACATTGTCCGCCGGAGCCTTGGCGAAGGCGGATCGCGGGCCATGACAATTGGGAAGGGCGGCGCTAAAGCCTGAACGCCTTGACGATCCAAGAGCCCTTGTCTTCCGTCGGCGCCAGATTGTGCTCGGTCAGCAGGGCATAGGCGTCCTTGTACCAGGGGCTTCCGGGGTAATTGTGGCCGAGCACGGCGGCGGCCGTCTTGGCTTCGTCATAGATGCCGAGCGAGTAATAGGCTTCGGTCAGCCGCTCCAGCGCTTCGGCGATCTGCGTGGTGCGCTGATATTGTTCCACCACGACGCGGAAGCGGTTGATGGCGCCGATATAATCGCCCTGGCGCAGATAATAGCGGCCGACCGACATTTCCTTGCCTGCCAAATGATCGAGCGTGAGATCGACCTTGAGCCGCGCATCGCGGGCATATTCGGTGTTGGGGAAACGCTGGATCACGTCCTGCAGCGCGGTCAGCGCCTGTTCGGTATGGGTCTGGTCGCGGCCGACATCGACGATCTGGTCGTAGAGCGAGATCGCCTTGAGATAAAAGGCATAGGCCACTTCCTGGCTGCCGGGATGAAGCTGGATGTACTGGTCGGCGGTGTTGATGGCGTCGTCGTATTTGTCGGCTTCGTAATAGCAGAATGCGCTCATCAGCATCGCGCGCCGCGCCCAGATGGAATAGGGATGCTGGCGTTCGACTTCGTCGAATTGCTTGGCGGCCTCGCCCCAATTGTTGTCGCGAATCTGGTCCCAGGCGTCCTCGTAGATCTGCTCGACGGGCCGCTCGACATATTTGGCGTCTTCGGTATCGCCCCCTGAATCGAAGAGGTCGGAGCAGCCGGTCAGCATGAGGGCGGCGAGCCCCGCCACGCCCAGCCGCAGGGCCGGCCGCAGAGCGGGATTCCATAGTGTCTTCAAGGGCATGTTTTCTTCCGGATGCGCGTGGGAGCGGCTTTGACCACCTTATGACATTGAAAATCAAGACCGGTCCAGACCGGCGATGACGCGGATCGGACCTTGGTTCATTCGTGGTATGGTTGTTAACATTTTGATATGCTACTTTAAGTTGTAGTTCGAGGCATCTTGGGGGAGCCCCATGAATCATCTCAGCGAGGTCTGCGAGCCCATAGACGCGCAGTCCACGCCCATGGCGCGGCGCGTGGACGACCATGTCGGCGAGCGCATCCGGGAGCGGCGCACCGAGCTCGGCCGCACGCAGGAAGAGCTCGGCCGCGCACTAAGCATCTCCTACCAGCAGGTCCAGAAATACGAGACCGCGGCCAATCGCGTAAGCGCGGGAAGGCTTTACGAACTCGCCCGCGAGCTCGAGGTCGACATCGCCTATTTCTTCGAGGGCTTCGATCGGGACCGGCCCGAAACGCCCATGCCCCATGGCGGCCACAACCGCGCGGCCATCGATCTCGTGCGCAATTTCATGGAGATCGCCAATGAAGATGTGCGCACCTCGCTCGGCGCGCTTCTCAAGGCGATCAGGGATCAGCAAGAAGCCCGTAAAGAGCGCGCCAGCTCAGCTTAAAAAGATTTCATCGTAATTTTGCGGATCGGCAAAGAGCGCGCGCAACAATGCGTTGTTGAGCGCATGGCCCGAGCGCCTGCCTTCGAAGCGGGCGATCAAGGGCGCGCCCGCCAGCGCCAGATCGCCGACGGCGTCGAGGATTTTGTGGCGCACGAATTCGTCGGCAAAGCGCATCAGCGATTTGTTGACGATTTTGTCGCCGTCGATGGCAATCGTGTTCTGGAACGAAGCGCCGCGGGCGAGCCCTTTCTTGTTCAACATTTCCAGATCGCGAATGAAGCCGAAGGTGCGCGCGGGCGCGATGTCGCGCGCGAAGCCTTCGCGCGAAAATTCCCATTGCAGGGTCTGCGTGCCGATTGCGGGCGTGGCGAAGGTGATCTCGAAATCGAATTCGCGGGTCTGGGCGGGAACGAGCCTGGCGCTGGCATCGCCGCTTTCGACCGCGATCTCTTTCCTGAGCCGGAACCCGGTGCGCGCGCCTTTCTGCTTGTCGATGCCGGCCTGCTCGATCATGCGCGAATAAGAGAGCGCATCGCCGTCCAGGATCGGCAATTCGCCGCCATCGACGATGACGAGAAGATCGTCGATCTCCGCGCCCGCGACCGCCGCCATCAGATGCTCGATCACGGCGACGCCGTTTCGCCCTTGCGCGATCACCGTGCCCAATTGCGTTTCCGCGACGCGGTCCCAGAGCGCGGGAATTTCGACGCCGAGATCGTCTCTGCGGAACACGATCCCGCTTCCGGACGGCGCGGGCGCCAGAACCATCGTGATTTCGCGGCCGCTATGCAGCGCCACGCCGGTCGTCTTGATGGGATTTGCGATCGTCCTGCGGCTCATGGGCGGCAAATCTATCCGATCGCGTGTGAAACAAAAGCCCTCACGGCGCGGGGTTTACCGCACCATGAGGGCAAGTCGGGAGAGCGGACGCTACGCTTAATTCGACTGCCGGCGCAGGAAAGCCGGAATCTCGAACTGATCCTCCTTCTGATGATCGGGGAAGAGATCTTCCGCCGTGTTCGTGGCCGGCGCCGCCGTGCGCGCGACACGCGCGGGCTCGGGCCTCGGCTCGAAGCGCGGCTCGACCTTCTTCTCCTTCCATCCGCCGAAGAGGCCGCGGCGGCGCTTGGGCTCGGCCGCCGGCTCCTTCAGCGGTTCGGGATGAAGCACGATCGGCTCGAACGGCGCGGCTTCTTCCGCGACGAACTCGCCTTCGCCGATGATCTGATCCTCGACCGGCGAGATGGCGGTCGCTTCCATCGGAGCGTTGAGCTCTTCGGAGAGCGCAGCCACCTGGCGCAACACGGGATTGGCCATGATCTGCGCCGCATCGGGCTTCACCGAAACCGGCTTGAACTGGCGCTGACGCAACGGCTCCACATTCGGCGGCAATTTGGCGAGCGCGTCGGCCTCGATGCCGGTGGCGACCACGCTCACGCGCAGACGCCCTTCCATGTTTTCCAGGATCGTACCGCCGAAGATGATGTTGGCGTCGGGATCGACTTCGGCGCGGATGCGGTTGGCCGCCTGATCGACTTCGAACAGCATCATGTCGGGCCCGCCGGTGATGTTGATGAGCACGCCGCGCGCGCCCTTCATCGACACGTCGTCGAGCAGCGGATTGGAGATCGCCGCTTCCGCCGCCTTCTGCGCACGGTCTTCGCCTTCGGCCTCGCCCGTGCCCATCATCGCCTTGCCCATCTCGCCCATCACCGTCTTGATGTCGGCGAAATCGAGATTGATGAGGCCCGGCATGACGATGAGATCGGTCACGCCCCGCACGCCCGAATGCAGCACATCATCCGCCATCGCGAAGGCCTGGGCGAAGGTCGTGCGGTCATTGGCGACGCGGAACAGATTCTGATTGGGGATGATGATCAGCGTATCGACGAACGCCTGCATCTCCTCGATGCCGCGCTCGGCGACGCGCATGCGCTTTTCGCCTTCGAAGGCGAAGGGCTTGGTGACGACGCCGACGGTGAGGATGCCCTGCTCGCGCACCGCGCGCGCGATGACGGGAGCGGCGCCGGTGCCCGTGCCGCCGCCCATGCCCGCGGTGATGAACACCATATGCGAGCCGTTCAGATGCTCCAGAATCTCGTCCAGAGATTCTTCGGCGCCGGCGCGGCCGACATCGGGACGCGCGCCCGCGCCCAACCCTTCAGTGATTCGCGCGCCGAGCTGGATGCGCCGCTCGGCCTTGGATTGCTGTAGCGCCTGCGCATCGGTATTGGCCACGATGAAATCGACGCCTTCCAGCTTCGAGGCGATCATGTTGTTGACCGCGTTGCCGCCGGCGCCGCCGACACCCAGCACGGTTATGCGGGGACGCAATTCCCGCGTCTCAGCGGGTTTGAATTTGATCGACATGTCCACTCTCCTGATTGTTGTCGCGTTGTCCCCGCGCATTCCCAACATATTCTGTCTTGTTCATTCGAAGATTCCTCCGAGCATGCGGCGGAAAAAGGAGTTACCTCTTTTTTGCGGCGCGTCCACGGAATCGGGATTGAGGGCTTCGGGCGGCATGGTCGCGCCCGCCATCAGAAGCCCCAAGGCTGTCGCGTAATCGGGCCCGGCCGACGCGGCGGGCAGGCCCGGAAGGGTCTGCGGCCGGCCGATGCGAACCTGTTTGTTGAGGATGCGCTGCGCGAGCTCGCGCATGCCGGCGAGCTGGCAGGCGCCGCCGGTGATGACCGCGCGCCGTCCCGCCGCCACGTCGAAGCCGCTGGCGCGCAGGCGCTGGGCGACTTCGCCCAGGATCTCTTCCAGACGCGGCTGGATGATGCGCGTGAGCATCGAGCGCGGCACGCGCTGCGCATCGTTGTCTTCGCCCATCTGGGGCACGGCGACCATATCGGTGCCGCTTTCGATGTCGCCCAGCGCCGCGCCATAAAGCGTCTTGATGCGCTCGGCGGCGGAGACGGGCGCTGCCAGCATGCGCGCGAGATCGGCGGTGACATGGGCGCCGCCCATCGGCACCGCATCGGCATGGACCATCTCGCCCTCCATGAAGACGGCGATCGAGGTGACGCCGCCGCCCATGTCGATGACGGTGGCGCCGAGCTGTTTTTCGTCGGCCGTCAGCGTGGAAAGCGCGCTCGCATAGGCCGAGAACAGCGCGCCCGCGACCGAAAGGTGGCAGCGCTCCACCGCGAGCTTCAGATTCTGCAAGGGCGACGGTTTCACCGCCACGCCATGCATGGCAACGCCGATGCGCTGGCAGAACATCCCGCGCGGATCGCGCACGCCACGCGCTTCATCGACCACGTAAGTGGTGGGGCGGACCTGGATGATCTCGTAGCCGTCGAGCGTGCAGCGCGCGCGGCCCTCGCGGATCAGCGCATGCAGATGCGCATCCGACACGAGCGCGCCGTCGAGCGCGATCGCGGCGCGCGCATTGACGCTCGTTGGCGAACCGCAGGAGACCGAGATCAGCACGTTCTGGATGCGCGTGTCGGCATGGTTCTCGGCCGCGGCCACCGCCTCGCGGATCGCTTCTTCGGCCTGCTCCAGCCCCGTGACGGTCCCCGATTTGATGCCGTGGCTTTCGCGCAACGCGGCGCCCACGACGCGCAAGGATCCGGGCTCGGCGCGTCCGATGAGGCAGACGACCTTGGATGAGCCGACATCGAGGACGGTGACCAATCCGGTGCGGAACGAGCCGCCCGCATTCGCCGTGCGTATGCGTGTGGTTTCGCCCATTATGCCGCGCTCTCCTTTGGCCGTTTGTGCGCCGGCGGATGCGGACCGCCCCGCAGCTTGAAGAAATAATTGTCGGGCGAGCGCAGATCGATCTCGCCGATGTCGCGCGTCAGCACGCCCTTGTCGGCGATCAGCGTTTCGAGCGCGTCGAGCTGCTTTTGCCAGTTCTGTTCCGGAAGCTTCACGATCACGCCGTTATCGAGCAGCAGGTTCCAGCGCCGCCCGGAGACGCGCTGCATGGCGCGCAGATGCGCGGCGATGGCGGTGTGGGTCGAAATCGCATCGACGAGATCGGCGCCGCCCTTGGGGACATCGCCGACGAAGAGCGGCAGATGGGGGAACGCCGCCGCCTGCACATGCACGATCGGCGCACCGGAACGCTCCACGACGTAAAGACCATGGGTCGATTCCCACAACGCGAAGGGAAGTTTCTCGACCAGGCTCACCGAAATCGAATCGGGATAGGTGCGGCTCACTTGCGCGTCCGCGACCCAGGAAAGCCGCGTCAGCCGCGCGCGCGCCGCCTGAAGATTGGCGCCGAAGATCGACTGGCCGGGCTGGAAGCCGAGCGCCGCCAAAATCATCCGTGGCGGCGTGCGGCGATTGCCCGAAAGATGCACGGAGGTGATCCCGAAGCCGGCATCGGAGGCGACATCGTCGAGCGTGGAATTCGTCCAATGGATGGCGCGCCCGACATAGCCGCCGATGAAGAGGCCGGCCAGCAGCGCCGTTGCCAGGAACGCGGCCGACATCATCAGCATCGGCCTGCTGATCGCGAGCTTTTCGCTCACCGCGCGCCATAACCGATGCAATGCGCCCTCGTTGCGCTTTCCGCGGCGGCCGGAATTCCCGCGCGGCGCCGAAGCGCGTGGGACGCGCGCGGATCCGCGTTTCGCCTTGGCGCTCGCGCGCGCCTGTTTGCGCGGGCGCTCTACCGGTCGCATGAGGCGTCCTCCACGATCCAGCGCACCAGCGCGCGGAAATTCATGCCGTGATAGGCGGCTTGTTCGGGCACGAGCGAAGTCGGTGTCATGCCCGGCTGCGTGTTCACTTCGAGCAGGATGAGACGGTTCTTCTCTTCGTCGTAGCGGAAATCGGCGCGCGAGACGCCGCGGCAGCCGAGCGCCTGATGCGCGCGCAAGGCAAGCTGCAAGGCTTCGCCGGTGGCGGTCTTTGAAATTTTCGCGGGGATCACATGCTCCGAACCGCCCGCGGCATATTTCGCTTCGTAATCGTAGAACGCGGTTTTCGATACGATGTCGGTGACGGCGAGCGGCTTGTCGCCCATCACCGCGACGGTAAGTTCGCGGCCGGGCACGAATTCTTCCACCATCACGTCGTCGCCCAGACTCCATTTGTCGCTGCCGAGTTCGCCGGGCGGACGATTGTCGCCGGGGCGGATGATGAAGACGCCGACGCTGGAGCCTTCGCTCACGGGCTTGACCACATAAGGCGGTTCCATCAGATGCGTGCGGCTCGCCTCGCGCCGGTCGGCCACGATGCTTTTGACGATGGGAAGGCCCGCGGCGCGGAACACGTCCTTCGCGCGCGCCTTGTGCATCGCGAGCGCAGAGGCGAGCACGCCCGAATGCGTGTAGGGAATGCCCATGAGCTCGAGCAGACCTTGAACGCAACCATCTTCGCCCCAGCGGCCATGCAGCGCATTGAAGACGCAATCGGGCCTGGCGCGTTCGAGCTGGTCCGCAAGATTGTCCTTCGCATCGATCTCGACCACGTCGAAACTTTCGTCGCGCAAGGCGCGCGCGCATTCGCGGCCCGACACGAGGCTCACCTCGCGTTCCGCGGAACGCCCGCCAAGCAGGACGGCGACGCGGCTGTAACTCATGGCACGCCCACCCGCTTGATCTCCCATTCGAGCGCGACGCCCGATTTCGCCTTCACGCGGGCGCGCACTTCTTCGCCGAGTTTTTCGATGTCGGCGGCGGTCGCATCGCCCGTGTTGATGAGGAAGTTGCAGTGTTTCTCGGAAACCTGCGCGCCGCCGATCTTGAGGCCGCGGCAACCGGCTTCGTCGATCAAAGCCCACGCCTTTTGGCCGGGCGGATTTTGGAACGTGGAGCCGCCGGTTTTCGATTTCACCGGCTGCGTGCTCTCGCGCTGTTCCACCAGCGCGTTCATGCGCGCGCGGATTTCGTCCGGCTTGCCGGGTTCGCCCCGGAACACGGCTTCCACGAAAATATAATCCTGCGGCACGCCCGATTTGCGATAGGCGAAATCCATGTCCTTCAGATTGAGAACGTGCTTTTCGCCTTGCCCGTCGAGAGCGGTGGCTTCGATGAGCACATCCTTGATCTCTTTTCCGTAGCAACCCGCATTCATGCGCAGCGCGCCGCCGATCGCGCCGGGAATGCCGCGCAGGAATTCGAGACCTGCTATGCCGGCATCCGCCGCCGCACGCGCCACCGCCGCATCGAGGGCTGCCGCGCCCGCACGGATGCGCGTGCCATCCGCTTCGATTCTGCCGAAGGCCGCGGGAAGCCGGACGACGACGCCCGGAATTCCGCCGTCGCGGATCAGAAGATTGGAGCCAACCCCGATGACGCTGACGCGCGTGCCTTGCGGCTTCGCGGCAAGGAATGTGGCGAGATCGTCCGCGCCGGCGGGACGGTACAAAACCTCCGCCGGCCCGCCGACCCGGAACCAGACAAGGTCCTTCAGCGCCGCGCCATGTATATAAGCGCCGCGCACGGGAGGAAGCGCATCACAGGGACGGGTCATCATCACGCGCCCGCCCCCTTCTTCATCGCCGCTTCGATTCCACGCGCCCATTGCGTGATGGAGCCCGCTCCGAGGAACACAACCGCGCCGCCTGGCTTGGCGAATTCGCGGATCAGCGCGGGCAGATCGTCCGGCCCATCGATGGTGCGCACATTGCGATGGCCGTGCGCGCGCAGCGCCTCGGCATAGGTGTCGCGATTGATACCCTCGATGGGTTTTTCGCCGGCAGGATAGACGGGCGCTACGATCGCGACATCGGCGTCGTTCATACAAGTGCTGAATTGCGTGAAGGTGTCGCGCAGGCGCGTGTAGCGGTGCGGCTGTACGATGGCGACGACGGGACCGCCATAGGCCTGGCGCGCGGCGCGCAGCGCGGCCGCGATCTTGAACGGATTGTGCGCGTAATCGTCGATGATGGCGGCGCCGTTCCATTCGCCGACGCGGCTGAAGCGCCGGCCAACGCCGGCGAATTTGTCGAGCGCGACGCGGATCGTGTCTTCGCTGACGCCGAGCTCGCGCGCCACCACGATGGCGGCCAGCGCATTCTGCACATTGTGCTCGCCCGGCATGGGCAGGCGCAGATTTTCGATGCGGGTTTCGGTCGCCATGCGGCGGTCGGTGATGACGACGTTGAAGTGCGACGCGCCTTCCGAATAGCTGACATTGACGGCGCGGACATCGGCCTGCGGCGAAAATCCATAAGTGATGATGCGCCGGTCGGCGATGCGCCCCACCATGCCCTGCACTTCGGGATGATCGATGCAGGCGACCGCGAAACCATAGAACGGCACGTTCTCGATGAAGCGCTGGAAGGCATCGCGCATGCGCTCGAACGTGCCGTAATAATCGAGGTGATCGGGATCGGCGTTGGTCACCACCGACACGGTGGCGGGCAGGCGCAGGAAGGTTCCATCGCTTTCGTCGGCTTCCACGACGACCCAATCGCCTTCGCCAAGGCGCGCATTGGTGCCATAGGCATTGATGATACCGCCATTGACGACGGTGGGATCGAGCCCGCCCGCATCGAGCAGCGCCGCGACCATGGTGGTGGTGGTTGTTTTTCCGTTGGTGCCCGCGACTGCCACGCACCATTTGAGGCGCATGATCTCGGCCAGCATTTCGGCGCGGCGCACCAGCGGCAGCCCGCGAATGCGCGCGGCATCGAATTCCGCATTGCCGGGTTTCACCGCAGACGAATAAACAACCGCGTGCGCGTCCTTCAAATTCTCCGCCGCGTGACCGACCGTGACATCGATGCCGAGCGCGCGCAGGCGGCGCACATTGGCGCTCTCCGCCGCATCGGAGCCCTGAACGCGATAGCCCAGATTGTGCATGATCTCGGCGATGCCGCTCATGCCGATGCCGCCGATGCCGATGAAATGGATCGTGCCGATATCCAGGGGAACGCGCGTGGGCGCGGGCTTTTTCATCGCGCCCCTCCGATTTCGTCGACGAGATCGGCGAGGCGCTGCGCGGCATCGGGCTTGCCGAGCGCGTGCGCCGCCGCGGCGCGGCTCGCGAGTTCGCCGGGCGAGGAGAGAATCTGTTCCAGAAGCTTCGCGAGTTTCTCCGCCGTCAATTCGCTCTGACGCACGCGCCAGGCCGCGCGGGCATTCGCCAGCACATCGGCATTGACGGTCTGGTGATCGTCGGTTGCGAAGGGATAGGGAATGAGGATCGCGGGCCGTCCGATCACCGTAAGCTCGCTGATCGTGGAAGCGCCGCTCCGCGAAATGACGAGATGCGCGCGGGCCATGCGTTGCGGCAGATCATCGAAGAAGCTCGCGAGCTCGGCCTTCACGCCCTTATAGGCCGCGCGCGCGGCTTCGAGGTCCTCGGGCCGGCACTGCTGCACGACATCGAGGCGCGCGCGCAGATTTTGGGGCAGCATGGCGATCGCGGCGGGCACGAGCTCGCTCAGCGCGCGCGCGCCCTGGCTTCCGCCGAAGACGAGAAGATGGATCGGGCCGTTCGCCTCGGGCGGATTATAGATGGCGTGCGCAAGCGCCGCGGCTTCCGGGCGCACCGGATTGCCGGTGTAGACGACGCGGCCTTGTGGCGCGAAGCGCGCAAACGGAAACGACGCCGCGATGATGCTCACGAGCGAGGCGATCAGGCGGTTGGCGCGCCCGAGAACGGCGTTCTGCTCGTGGATGGCGGTGGGAAACCCGCCGAGCGCGGCCGCGATCATCACCGGCAGGCTCGGATAGCCGCCGAAGCCGACGACCGCGGCGGGCTTCAGATGCAGCAATTTGCGCACCGCCACGAAAATTCCGCCGGCAATCGCGAACGGCGCCGTCAGCATCTGCGAACGGTTGGCGAAGGAGCCGGACGGAACGGTTTCGATGGCCGCACCCGGAAAGGCGGTATTGTAATTCTTGCCGCGCGTATCGGTCATCACGACGATGTCGCGGCCGCGGGCGGAAAGCTCCGCAGCCAAAGCCTGCGCCGGAAAGAGATGGCCGCCCGTGCCGCCCGCGGAAAGAACGATCGTGCTCACGCGCGCGCCTCCCGCAGGAATTTGAACATCGCATGGTCGCGCTCGCCGATGCGCGAACGCTGGCGCGTGAGCGCAAGCGCAAAGCCCATGGTCAGCGCCACCGCGAAGAGCGACGAACCGCCATAGGAAATGAACGGCAGCGTCATGCCCTTGGCGGGCAGAAGTGAAATTGCGACGCCCATATTGATGAAAGCCTGCACGGCGATGACGATGGCGAGCCCCGCGCCCGCCAGTTGCGCGAACGGGTCGCGCGCCTTCGCCGAGCGCAACAAGAGCCGGACGCTCAACACGCAGAAGAGAAGCGCGATCAATCCGCAAAGCACGAGCCCGAATTCCTCGCCCGCCACCGCGAAGATGAAATCGGAATGGGCATCGGGAATGCGATACTTCACCGTGCCCGCGCCGGGGCCGACGCCCAGCAACCCGCCATGCGCGAAGGCCTTGAGCGCAAGGCTCGTCTGATAACCGGGCGCGCCGTCACCCAGGAATTGATCGACGCGGTGATGCACATGCGGGAAGAGGAAATATGCCACCGCGCCCAGCGCAGCACTGCCACCCGCGAGTGCCGCGATCCACAGAAGCGGAATGCCGTAGAAAAAAAGCAACGCGCCCCAGAGCGCGAGCAGCAATCCCGTCTGGCCGACGTCGGGCTGCAACAGAAGAACGGCGAGCGCAGGCACGATGAGCAGGAAGGTGATGAGCTCCTTGGGCAGCACGAGCTTCGCCTTGTCGGCGAGGATGGAGGCGGCCAGCACCGCGAAGCCCGGCTTGAGGAATTCGGAAGGTTGGAACGTCATCCAGCCGAGATCGATCCAGCGTTTGGCGCCGAGCACTTCGCTGCCGGTGAAGAGCACGAGCGCGGAGCCGATCAGCGCGAGCGCGAAAACGAACGCGGCGGCGATCTTGATCGCACGCAGCGACAGAAGCGACGAGAAGCCGAGAATGATCGCCGCAATCGCAGCGAAGGCCACCTGCTTGGCCGCATAGCGGAAATCGCCCGGCATCAGCGGCCCGCCCGTGGCCGCCGGGCTCGCCGCGAAAGCGAGCATCAGCCCGATCGCGATCAGCGCCAGCATCGCGAACAGAGCCACGCGATCGACCGTCCACCACCAGGCCGTGAAGCCGCTTCTGTCGGCGCGCGAGATCATGAGGCCTCCCGCACCTGTTGATCGGCGAGTTCGGCGACGATGGCGCGGAAGGCATCGCCGCGCTCCTCGAAATCGCGGAACTGGTCGAACGACGCGCAAGCCGGCGACAGCAGCACGACCGGCTGCGCCGCCTGCGATTTGCGCGAATCGAGATAGGCGGAAACGACCGCGCGATCGAGCGTGCCGGAAATCTCGCAAGGCGCGCGGCCGTCGAGCGTCTTGGCGAAGGCGTCCGCCGCCTCGCCGATCAGATAGGCCTTGCGGATGCGCGGGAAATAGGCGCCCAGGCTTTCGATGCCGCCTTCCTTCGGCCGTCCGCCCGCGATCCAGTAGATATCGGAGAAGCAGACAAGCGCGCGTTCGGCCGCGTCCGCATTGGTCGCTTTCGAGTCGTTGATGAAGCGCACCTTGCCGATCAGGCCGACATCCTCGATGCGATGCGCGAGGCCGGGAAAATCGGCAATCGCCGAAACGATGGCGCGCGCATCCTTCACGAAGGGCTTGGTCGCGGCATAGGCGAGCGCCGCGTTCTGCCAATTGTGTGCGCCGGGGAGATGGGCTGCGGAGGCGAGATCCATCACCTTCGTCGCGCGCTGGCCTTGCGCGTCGTAAAGCGCGCCGTCGAGCACGAAGATGCCGCGGCCCAAAACCTTGCCGACCGAAACCGGAATCGCCTCCGCGCCGCCATTGGACGCAAGGCGCGTCTGGATGGCGGCGGAATGGGAATCGTCGACGCCTACTGCGACCAGCCCGTCTTTCGCCGTCTGATGCAGAAGCCGCGCCTTCACCGCCACGTAGTTCTCCATCGTGCCATGACGGTCGATATGATCGGGCGTGATGTTGGTGAGAACGGCGACATCGGGAACGAGGCCGGGCGAAAGATCGATCTGATAGGACGAGACCTCCAGCACATAGATCGTTTTGCCGTTCGGGGGCGAAAGATCGAGCACCGCCTTGCCGATATTGCCGCCCACTTCGGCCGCGAAACCGCATGAAGAAAGAATGTGGCCGATCAGCGCGGTGGTCGTGGACTTGCCGTTGGTGCCGGTGACAGCGATCACGGGCGCACGTCCGGGCTTCGCAGGGTCGGGACGGATTTCGCGTGCGAACAATTCCATGTCGCCGACCACTTCGGCGCCCATCGCGCGCGCGGCGAGCACCACGTCATGCGGTTTGGGATGCGTCAGCGGCACGCCGGGGCTCAGGATCAGCGCCTTGATCTGCGGCCAATCCTTGAACGGAACGACGGCCGCGCCGGCTTTCTCGGCTTCAGTGCGCATGGCTTTCTTGTCGTCCCACGCAAACACATGCGCGCCGCCCGCGACCAGCGAACGCACGGCCGAAATGCCGGAACGCGCCAGCCCGAAGACGGCGACGTTCTCGTTCGCGTGAGCGCGGGCAATAATCATCGCTACCTCAGCTTCAAGGTCGAAAGGCCGATCAGCGCCAGCACCACGGCGATGATCCAGAAGCGGATCACGATGGTGGGCTCCTTCCAGCCGAGCTGTTCGAAATGGTGATGGATCGGCGCCATCTTGAAGACACGCTTGCCGGTGAGCTTGAAGGAGGCGACCTGCACGATCACCGAGACCGCTTCCATCACGAAGAGCCCGCCGACGATGGCGAGCACGATCTCGTGCTTGACCGCGACCGCGACCGCGCCCAGCGCGCCGCCCAGCGCGAGCGAACCCGTGTCGCCCATGAAGACCATGGCGGGCGGCGCGTTGTACCAGAGGAAACCCAATCCAGCGCCGACAAGTGCCGCGAGGAACACCGCGAGTTCGCCCGTGCCGATCACATAATGAAGCTGCAGATAATCCGCGAACTTCACATTGCCGACGAGATAGGCGATCAGCGCGAAGGCGAGCGCGGCGATCATCACCGGCATGATGGCAAGCCCGTCGAGGCCGTCGGTGAGGTTCACGGCGTTCGACGCACCCACAATCACGAGCCCGCCGAACAGGATGAAGCCGTAACCGAGCGGAATGAGCAGCGATTTGATGAAGGGAAACGCCAGGCCGCCGGCGAGCGAGTGCTCTTCCAGCGACATCATCAGATAGGTCGCCAGGAACGCGAGGAGGAATTGCACGAGAAGCTTGCCGCGCCCGCTGACACCGGCCGAAGAACGCTTCGTCACCTTCAGATAATCGTCGGCGAAACCGAGCAGGCCGAAGCCGGCCGTCACCATCAGCACGATCCACACATAGGAATTGGTGAGATCGGCCCAGAGCAGCGTGGCGATGATCGCCGGGATCAGGATGAGCACGCCGCCCATCGTGGGCGTGCCCTGTTTTTCGACGATGTGGCGTTGCGGACCTTCGGCGCGGATCGGCTGTCCCTTGCCCTGCCGCGCGCGCAGCCAGGCGATGGTCGAGGGGCCCATCAGGAACGCGATGAGCAGCGCCGTCATGATCGCGCCGCCCGAGCGGAAGGTGATGTAGCGGAAGACGTTCAGCAGCGCGAACCGGTCGGCGAGCGGAACGAGGAAGTAGTGGAACATTACTGCGCCCTCGCCTTCAACGCCTCGATCACCACCGCCATGCGGCTGCCGAGCGAACCTTTGACGAGCACGGCATCGCCCGCGCGCAGCGCCGCGACGACGGCGGGCGCGATGTCGGACGATTTTTCGCCATAAGCGCCGCGGCGCGAGACGGGCAGCGCATCCCACAGCGATTTCATCTGCGGACCATTGGCGAAGACGAGATCGGCGCGTGCGGATTCGATATCGCGTGCAAGGCTTGCGTGATGCGCCGGCCCCTCCGGTCCCATCTCCAGCATGTCGCCGAGGACGGCGATGCGGCGTCTGGCATTGGCGGCGCCGAGCAATTTCAGCGCAGCCGCCATCGATGCGGGATTGGCGTTGTAGCTTTCGTCGATCACTTCGGCTTCGCCGCCATCGAGCGCGATGCGGAAACGGGCGCCGCGGCCCTTGAGTGCCGCGAATTGCGAAAGTGCTGCGGCGGCGTTCAGCACATCGCCTTCGAGGGCGGCCACCGCCAGCAGCGCGCCGATGGCGTTGCCGGCGATATGCGCGCCCGGCGCACCGATGCGGAAATGAACGGGCCGGCCGAGGATTTCCGCCTGCACTTTCGTGCCGTCGTCGCTTTCGGACGCCGACACGATCTTCGCGTCGCCCTTCGTTCCGAAGGTGAGAATGCGGCTGACGCTTGCCTGTTTGGCGCGCGCTTTCAGGCGTTCGGCATAATCGCTGTCGCCGGGAATCAATGCCGCTCCGCCGGGCGCGATGCCTTCGAAGATCTCGGATTTCGCATCGGCAATCGCTTCGCAGGTTCCGAAGAATTCGAGATGGGCGGGCGCGATGGCCGTGATGAGCGCCGCATGCGGCCGCACGAAACCCACGAGCGGCCGGATCTCGCCGAAATGGTTCATGCCGATTTCGAAAATGCCGAATTCGGCATTCTGCGGCATGGACGCGAGGCTGAGCGGCACGCCCCAATGATTGTTGTAGGACGCGGCCGAGGCGTGGCAGCGGCCGAGCGCGCCGAGCGCCAGGCGCAGGATTTCCTTGGTCGTCGTCTTGCCGACGCTGCCGGTGACGGCCACGATCTTCGCGTTCGAGCGCGCGCGCGATGCACGCGCCAGGTCTTCAAGGCCGCGCAGCGTATTGGCCACCATGAGCAGCGGTTCATCGGCAACACCATCGGGCTTGCGCGACACCATCGCGGCCGACGCCTTGGCCTTGAACGCGGCCTTGACGAAATCATGGCCGTCGCGCGTGTCGCCTTTGAGCGCGACATAGAGATCGCCCGGCTTCAGCGTGCGCGTGTCGATCGAAAGACCGCTTGCTTCGAAGCCGCGGCTGGCGCGCCCGAGCGTTGCGGCTTCGGCTTCGGCCGATATCCAAAGAGCGCTCATGCCGCGCGCCCTCCAAACGCAATTGCCGCCTTCACCGCTTCATCGCGATCCGAAAAGGGCCGCGTTTCGCCGCCCACGATCTGGCCCGTTTCATGGCCCTTGCCTGCGATCACCAGAATGTCTCCGCCGGAAAGTCCGGAGATGCCGGCGCGAATGGCCTCGGCCCGGTCCGCGATTTCGCGCGCGCCTGGCGCACCGCCAAGGACGCTTTTGCGGATTTCGCCGGCATCTTCCGTACGCGGATTATCATCGGTGACGATGACGCGGCCGGCAAGGCGCTGCGCCGCCGCGCCCATGAGCGGACGTTTGCCGCGGTCGCGGTCGCCGCCGCAGCCGAACACGACAGAAAGTGTCCCCCGGACATGCGGGCGCAGCGCCGTCAAAACAGTTTCCAGCGCATCGGGCGTGTGTGCGTAGTCAACATAAATGGGCGCGCCCGACGCCGCATAAGCCACTTTTTCGAGACGGCCGGGCGCGCCTTTCAGATGCGCGAGCGCGGCGAAAACCTTATCCGCGGGATCGCCGAGACCGATGGCGAGCCCCGCCGCGACAAGTGCGTTCGACGCCTGGAAACTTCCCGCCAGCGGAAGCTCGACATCATAGATTTTATCTTCGTAACGAATGCCGAGCGTCTGGCCGTCGCCATGGGGGGCGCGTGAAACGATTTTCAACGTTTCGCCGGTTTCGCCAACCGTCAAAACTTTCAACCCGCGCTTGCGCGCCGTTTCCACGACGTCGGAGGCATGCGCCGCATCGGTGTTGATGACGGCGATGCCATGCTCGCGCACGACTTCGGAGAACAGGCGCAACTTGGCGGCGAGATAGCGCTCGAAACTCTCGTGATAATCCAGATGATCGCGGGTGATGTTGGTGAAACCGGCCGCGGCGATCTTCACCGCATCGAGACGGTTCTGGTCGAGCCCGTGGCTGGAGGCTTCCAGCGCCAGATGATCGATGCCGGACTTGGCGAGACGCGCCAGCAGCGCATGAACCTCGATGGGATCGGGCGTGGTGTGTTTGAGCGCGATCTCGCCATCCAGCGTCACCACGCCGATGGTGCCCATGCTGGCGGATTTGCGGCCCAGCCTTTCCCAGATCTGGCGCAGGAAAACGGCGACGGAGGTTTTCCCGTTCGTGCCGGTGACCGCCGCCACGACGGAAGGTTGCGCGCCGAAGAAGGCGGCTGCGAAATGGGCAAGCCGCAAACGCGGGTTTTCGTCCGCGATGAAGCGCACGCCCAGCTTCTCGGCCTCGCCGCGCGCTTCGGGACGCGCCAGCACAGCCACCGCGCCGCGCTTCACGGCATCGGAAATGAAGGCCGCGCCATTGGCGTGACTGCCGGCAAGCGCTGCGAAAAGATAGCCGGGCTTCACCTCGCGGCTGTCGCTCGCAAGGCCGGCAAACTCGAACTCGGGCTTCATATTTTTGTTGCCCACATTACCCATGTCCACTCTCGCGCCCGATTGTGGTTCCATTATGAATTCTCTTTGACCAGAACCGGCGCTCGCGTCGGCATTTCCAGCACCGGCGCGATGCGCGAGATCACGCGCCCCGCCAGCGGCGCGGCCGTGAAGCCCGCCAGTGCCAGTCCGAACGTGTCCTTGGTGCCATGCGGTTCGTCCAGCATGACGAACACCAGATAGCGCGGATTTTCGGCCGGGAAAACAGCGCAAAAGGAGGTCAGAAGCTTGTGGGCCACATATTCACCATGCTTGCCCACCTTTTCCGCCGAACCCGTCTTGCCGCCCACGTCGTAGCCCGCCACGTCGGCCTTTTTGCCGGTGCCGTCGGTCACCACATAGCGCAGAAGCGCGCGCATCGTTTTGCTGGTCTCGGGCGGAATGAGCTGGGCGCCGCGGGCGTCCTCGGGATGTTTCAGGAAGGTCGGCCGGATGCGCCGCCCGCCATTGACCACTTCCGCCGCCGCCGTGACGAAGGAAAGCGGCGTGACCGAGATGCCGTGGCCGAAACCGATGGTGGCGGTTTCCACATCGCCCCAATGGCGCGGGTAATGGGGCCGCGCATCTTCGGGCAACTCGGATCGGACGGGAGCAAGCAGGCCCAGCTTGGCGAGGAAGGCGCGCTGGCGCACCGCCCCCGAACGCAGCGCGATCTGCGCCGTTCCCGCATTGGAGGATTGGGCGAGGATATCGCGCGCCGTGAGCGTGGCGGGCATATGTTCGGCATCGTGGATCGTGAAGCGGCCGATCTTGAAGCCGGAGCCGATCGGGAAACTCTCATCGAGGCGGATCGTGTGGTCCTGGAGCGCGAGCGCGAAGGAGAAGATCTTGAACACCGAACCGAGCTCGTAGAGATCCTGCGCCATGCGGTTGCGGCGGGGATCGGCGCCGTCGTCCGGCGCGGCGTCCTCGCCGTCGGGCAGGGACGCCATGGCGAGGATTTCGCCTGTGCGCACGTCCATCACGATCCCGCCGGCGGCGCGCGCCGCGAAGGTCTCGCGTGCTTCCCTCAGCTCATGGGCAAGCGCATATTGCACGCGCATGTCGAGCGAGAGCGCAACGCCCTTGCCGGAATTCCGCAAACGCCTGTCGAGGCCGAGTTCGAGACCGGCGACGCCGTTGTCGTCCGGATCGGTGAAGCCGATGACCTGAACCGCGGCATAGCCTTTCGGGTAATAGCGCTTGAGCGAAGGCTGGAAGTCGAGGCCCGGCAGGCCCAGATGCATCACGCCGGCTTGCGCATCGGGCGAAATCTGACGCGCGACGAGGACGTAATCGTGCTTGCTCGCAAAAACGTGTTCGAGACGCGCCTGGCTCGCGCCGGTGACGCCCGCCAGATCGTGCGCGGCTTCGCGCTTGTCCCACAACGCATGCGGGCGCGCATAGAGATCGGCGACGGGCAGATCGCGCGCGAGGAGCTCGCCATTGCGATCGAGAATGTCGGCGCGCGGCGAAACCGCCTCGGGGCCGGAATAGAGCGCCGCGCCATGGCCGGAGAACACCGTGATGTCGACAAGGCGCAGAAAGACCACCCCGAACGCCATGACGCAGAACGCGGCGGTGACCGCGATGCGGCGTTGCAGGACGGTGGGCGCGCCGTCCATGCGTTCAGTTTCCGATATGGACGGCGGCGAGCCGGATGCGTGAATCCTGGGGCGCGATCGGAGCGACGGCGTCGGCGTTGCGCAGCTCGCTGTTGCCGAGCGGACGCTCCGGCAGAACTTCGAGCGACGAAAGTTCGACCGCCGGCTGATCGGAGAGACCCAGTTGCGTCTCGGCCAGTTTCTGGATGCGGGCGGGCGCGGCAACACGCGACCATTCCGCCTCGAGCACGCTCATGGACGTATTCTCGGCCGCGATCTGGCGCCCGACATTGGCGAGCCGCACATGGGCGACGCGCGTCTGTTCCGAAACGTGATAGAGCGCGAGGCACGAAAGTGCGGCAAGCGCCAGGCAGAAAAAATTCATCACGCGGATCATGGGCGTTCTCCGTCAGGCGGCGAGTTTTTCGGCCGCTCTCAGTTTGGCCGAGCGCGCGCGGGGATTGGACGCGATCTCGGCGGGATTTGGGGTCCTGGGCTGCGCGCCCAGCATGCGGAATGTCTGTCTGTTCGTTTGCGTTGTTTGCGGCAGATGGCGCGACGAAGCGGGCGCCGGCTTCGAACGCGCCTGCAGGAACTGTTTGACGATGCGGTCTTCGAGCGAGTGAAACGCAACGACCGCGAGCCGCCCGCCGGCCTTCAACACGCGCTCGGCGGCTTCGAGGCCCCGTTCGAGCTCTCCCAATTCGTCGTTCACATAGATGCGCAGGCCCTGGAAGGTGCGCGTCGCCGGATGTATCGGCTGACGCGCGGCGGCGGGCCCGAGCGCTTTGGAAACCACCTCGGCCAATTGCACCGTGCGCGTGACAGGACGCGCGGCGATGATAGCGCGCGCCACGCGGCCGGCATGGCGCTCTTCGCCGAGCGTGCCGACGATTTCGATCAGCGTCTTCTCGTCGCTTTCGTTCACGACGTCGGCGGCGCTACGGCCCCGCTTGCTCATGCGCATGTCGAGCGGCGCATCCTCGCGGAAGGAAAAGCCCCGCGCCGCTTCATCGAGCTGGAACGATGACACGCCGAGATCGAGCACGACGCCGTCGCTTTGGCCGGAAAACAGCCGATCCATTTGCGAGAACTCGCCCTGTACCAGCGTGAGGCGGCCGGCATATTGCGCGACGAGATTTTGTCCGCGCGCGATCGCATCGGGATCGCGATCGATGCCGAGCACCGAACACTCCGCCGCATCGAGCAGCGCGCGCGAATAGCCGCCACCGCCGAACGTGCCGTCGATGTAATGCGCGCCGTCGCGCGGAGACATCACATCCAGCACTTCGCCGAGCATGACGGGAATGTGGCTCATGCGCCCTCCGCGTTGCGAAGTGCGAGCGCGCGCTTCAGACGCTCCGCCTGATAGGCCGCGAATTTCCCGCTGTCCCAGATCATGAATTTGCGGCCCATACCGACGAAAGTGACGCGATCCTTCAATTGCGCGTGCTGGATCATGTGATCGGGCAACACGACGCGGCCGTTTTCGTCGCGCGAAAGAAGCTGCGTCATCGACAGGACGGCGAAGGTCTTGTCGTCATATTCCTTCGAAAAAAACGGATCGAGTTCGGCGTGTTTCGCATGAAACGCGTTCAGCACATCGGCCCCGAAACATTCGAGGGCGTTCTCGGCGAAGGACGGGCAGACATAGACGCCCGCCGTGTTCGTCGCAGCCAGGATGTCGCGATAGACCGAGGGAATGCAGACGCGGCCTTTCGCGTCGAGCGTCCCCGAAACCGTGGAGATGAACGGTTGGATACCGTCCGTCATCTGATCCCATCCCCTGCCGTCCCGCCCCAGCCGGCCGCGAATCGGCAGGCCCACCAGGCTATGGGACAGTATGGGATATCATGGGAATTAAGATTTGGTCAATGAAAAACCCTGAGATATGAGGGGCTTGTAGTCGAGCATGCGGCTCGGCACACAAGCGCTGGTGACGGCACGAACGAATCGAAAACATGGTGAGTTTGCGTTCATCGCGGTAAATAAAGTCTTAAGATTCATGCGCCACGGGAGGGAATGATGAGCGCGATCACGATGCGGCCGATCGCGATTGTCCGAAGCGCGCGCAGCGAGCCCATCGACGATCACTGGGACCAGGTCGAAGCGCGGATCGAGCTCGATCCCAAGCTGTTCGGCGCGGCGGCGGCGGCGGGGCTTTCCGATTTCTCGCATATCGAAGTGGTCTATCATTTCGACCGCGTTCCCGACGGCGAGATCCAGACCGGCGCCCGCCATCCGCGCGGGCGCGCCGATTGGCCCAAAGTCGGCATCCTCGCCCAACGCGGCAAGGGCCGGCCGAACCGGATCGGCGTTTGCGCCTGTTCCCTTCTCGGCATGCAAGGCTTGACGCTCCGTGTCCGCGGCCTGGACGCGATAGATGGGACGCCGGTGCTCGATATCAAGCCGGTGATGACGGGATTCCTGCCGCGCGGGAGTATCCGCGAGCCGGAATGGGCGAAGGAGATCATGCGGGACTATTGGTGAACTGACGAATTGTCAGTATGGTGGAGCGCCCCCAAACGAGCGATTCCCATGGCCGATCTGCCCAACGTCATCGATCTCACGCCCCTCAATCCGGACTTCAACGACGATCCGCATGCCCTGCTCGACCGCCTGCGCAGCGAATGCCCCGTGCATCGCGATACGATGGCGGGCACCTTCATCCTGACCCGCTATGAGGATGTGCGCGGCGTCGTTTCGGACCGGACGATGTGGCGCCATCCCTCCCGCGCCGAGGAAGCGGCCGTGTTCCAGAAGGCGATACTGCAACGAATTCCCGGCGACCAGGACATTCCCGAAGACGAGCGCAATTCGAGCATCCTGTTCCTCGATGATCCCGATCATGCGCGCATCCGCACGCCTTTGGCCAAAGCGCTCTACAAGCGCGTGGCGAAATGCCGTCCGCTGGTGGAGAAGGTCGTCGCGGAAAAGCTCGATGCGCTGGAAGGCAAGCCCGAATTCGATGCGATGAACGGTTTTGCGCTGCTCGTGCCCATCGATGCCATCGCGCGCATTCTGGGCGTGGACGAATCCCGGCTGATGGAATTCCGCAAATGGTCGGAAGGCGCGATCCTGGGGCTGAACCCGTTCCGCAACGCCGAAGAAACCGAGCGGATGATCGCCTGCGCGCTGGCGCTCTCGGCCTATTTCCGCGAATTGATGGAGAAGCGGCGCAAGGAGCCGCAGGACGATCTCATCAGCGACATGGTGATGCTGCAGGAGGAAGGCGCGCCGATTTCCAATGGCGAACTTCTGAACAACCTTCAGGGCCTTCTGATCGGCGGCAATCTGACGACGACGGATCTGATCGGCAATGCCATCTGGCTCTTCCTTAATCATCCCGGCGAGCTCGCCAAGCTGAAGGCCGAACCATCGCTCGTCAACAACGCGGTGGAAGAAGTGCTGCGCTATGAATCGCCGGTGGACATAACGGGGCGCATTGCGCCGCGCGAGATGGAAGTGCGCGGCTGCCCGGTGCATCCGTCGCAATCCCTGCTCGTGTCGCTGCGCGGCGCGAACCGCGATCCGGAGGTGTTTCCCGATCCGCACCGCTTCGATATCGCGCGCAAGGATGCGCCGCATGTGGCCTTCGGCGGCGGCGCGCATCTCTGCATCGGCTCGCCGCTGGCGCGGCTGGAAGCGCAGGTCGCAATTCCGGCGTTCTTCGACCGCTTCCCGAATGTACGCCTCGCCGATCCGGATGCGAAACCCAAATGGCGCAAGCTGCCGTTTTTCCGGGGGCTGGAGGAATTGAGGGTCACGGTTTAAGGGTTCAAATGTCTGCCTTGGTATGCCATATTGGCGGTATGAGCGTTGAAGAACTCGAAAAGGCCGTTGCCGAATTGCCTCCCGATAAGCTCGCCAAGTTTCGCGCTTGGTTCGAGGCGTTCGATGCTGAGCTTTGGGACCGGCAGATCGAGGAAGATGCCAAGAACGGCAAGCTCGACAAGCTGGTTGAGAAGTCCGAAGCAGATTTCCGAGCCGGCCGCGTTCGCGATCTCTGATTCAACTCGTCAGATTATTATACTCCTCATGTGATCCAATCCAGTGCCAGCGGAAATCTCCGCCTTCTTCGGTCGCGACGGCGCGATAGTGATCGCCAATTCTGACGCTCCAAAATCTGCCGACCTTCTTGAACATAAGAGACGGATGGCGCGGATTCTGTTTCAGCAATTCGAATTTCTTGTCGGCCAATGCGCGCACCTTCACCGGCAATTGGTCGTAGAGTTTCCAAAACGAATCTGAAGTCCGATGCGCCATGCTTCAGGAGAGCAGCGGGCGAACATGTGTTGTCAAGAAAAAATAAACTGGGTGGCCCGGTCGCGCTTCGCTGCCGGGCCATGACAAGTTTTAAGGGACGTCAGATGGCCTGTAAGCCGGGTTCTGTCCATCGCCCGTTCTTGCGAACAAAGCGAATAGATGACCATTCCTCTGGGACGGCGATTGCTCGCCGCCTCGCGCGACCGACCCGGACGGCGATGCGGAAACGCATCAATTGCCGTCCCTATTTGGTCTTGCTCCCGGTGGGGCTTGCCATGCCGCCTCTGTTGCCAGAGACGCGGTGCGCTCTTACCGCACCATTTCAACCTTGCTCGTCTTCGCCCTTCGGGCTTCGACGCAGCAGGCCGCCTTAGGCTTGCCGCGCCGTAGCAGCGCAAGCTGCAAAGGCGGGCGGTGTCATTTCTGTGGCGCTGTCCCTGGGGTCGCCCCCGGCGGATGTTATCCGTCACCGTGTTTCCGTGGAGCCCGGACTTTCCTCCAGTCCTTCTTTCGAAAGACCAGCGGCCATCCGGCCATCTGACGCAAAGATATTCTACACGGTTTCGAGTTGCGCGAGCAATGCCGCAAGCCTGCGCTTGGTTTCGGCATCGGCGATACCGTCCACGCGGCTCGGACGGTAATGGCGCTGGAACGCGGTGACGACTTTCTCGAGTGGCACGTCGTTCATGCCATAGCCGAAACCTGCGAGCGCGCTTTCGACCGATTGGCCGAGCGCCATGCCGCCGTCATGCGGCCAAAGCCCGATGCCGAAATCGGCCAATTGCGCCCAGGAAAATAATTCGCCGGGATCGGATTTGCGCGCCGGCGCGACGTCGGAATGGCCGAGCACGCGATGGGGCGGAATCGGATGGCGCGAAAGAATCCCGCTCGCCAGATCGATCAGCGCCGCCATTTGCTCTTCCGGAAACGGCTGATAGCCGAATTCATGGCCGGGATTGACGAGCTCGATCCCGATGGAGCGCGCATTGATGTCGCGCTCGCCCGCCCAATAGGAGACGCCCGCATGCCAGGCGCGGCGCTCCTCGGGCACATGGGCATAGACGGTTCCGTCGCGGTCGATTGTGTAATGCGACGACACGCGCGCCGTGGGATCGCACAGCCGCGACAGCGCATCCTCGGCCGTTTTCATGCCGGTGTAATGCAGCACGAGAATATCGACCGGCCCGCCATGGGGCCGCGCGTCCTGGTTCGGGGAGGGACGTTCCATCATACGAATATCTTATACGCCACCATTTCGCCGTTTGCGCGCTTGAGCATGAATTCGGAGCCTTTTTCGTGCTCCTCCATCAGCGCCTCGAAAACGCGCAGGGCATTGCGGATCACTTCGGCATAGGACGCCGCTTCGGTATGTTCCTTGAGACGCTGCAACCGCTCCATCGCCTGGGGCGGCATTTCGAGCTGCACGCGCGTGGTCGTGCGCTCGCCCGATTCCATCGCATCGGCGGCGGCGCGCATGGCCTCGGCGGCGATGCCGCTGTAAGGCTTGCGATAGCGCCGGCTCATGAAGCCCCGGGCGGCGGTGGCGGTTGCGAAGGTTGGGAAGGCTGCGCCTGCGGACGCGCTGCGGGCTGCGCGTCGATATCGTAATCGCATCCGCTATAGGCATGGCGGTGGTGGCGGTGGAAGATGAAGAACCACGCGCCCACAGCCAGCGCCAGGAACAGAAGCGGCGCGCGGAAGATCTCCGAGATCAGCGCGATCACCAGCACGATTCCCAGAATGCGCAGCACGCCATAGCCGAACGGCCAATAGGCGCGATAGCGCCAGCGCGCATCGCGATAGGCTTCGTATTCTGGACCGAACGTATCGCGCGCGGCATCGCGCACTTTCTGCTTGAAGGCGCGTCTGCGGGCGCGCCATTCGTCGCGGCGCTGCTGCCATTCCTCGCGCTCGTGACGCCATTGCTCGCGCTTTGCGCGCCATTCGTCGCGCCGGCGCTTCCAGGCTTCGAATTCGGCGCGGTCGTCGCCGCTGCCGCCGCCATCGTCGACGGGGAAATCCTCGCCCACGCCTACGCCGAGCTTGCTCATCGCCGATCCTCCGGAGCAATTTCGATAATCAATATATCATCAAAGAACACTCATTCAAGGGGCGGAGTATTCGTTTTTCGAATTTTGGCTACCCCCCCTCCCCCCTCCGGCCTGTTCCCAACGAATACAATGGCTTACGGGCACCGCGCCGCGGCATCTTCGCAAAGATATGGGAGGCCGTATGCGCAACGGAAAGGGCTAGGCGCCCCGTTCCTCGACAATTTTTTCGTAGGCCGCGTTGATGGCGGCGAGCTTGTCATTGGCGAGCCGGACGAACTCCTCCGGAACGCCGCGCGCGATCAGCCGGTCGGGATGGTTCTCGCGCACGAGCAGCCGCCAGGTGCGCTTGATCTCCTCGTCGCCGGCATTGTGCGCAACGCCCAGGATCACATAGGGGTCCGACGCATCGGGAAAATGCGAGGCGCGGATGCGGCGGAATTCATTGGGCGCGAAGCCGAAGATCTCGGCCACCGTTTCGAGGAAGGAAAGCTCGCCCGGATGCAGCACGTTGTCGGCTTTCGCGATCTCGAACAGGCCGTCGAGGATATCCTCCAGCACCGCCGGATTGCCGCGGAAGGCGCGCGCGATCTGCGCCGCATAGACCTCGAAGCCCGCCACGTCCTGACGCGCCAGATTGAAGATGCGCCGCACATTGGCCTCTTCGGACGGCGGCACGCGGAAGATGCGCTGAAAGGCTTCCACTTCGTCGTCGGTGACCACGCCGTCGGCCTTGGCCATCTTGGCGCACAGCGCGATGAAGGCGATGGTGAAGGTGACGCCCGGATCGCCGTCGTTCTTGCGGTCGATGAAGAGATGGCCCGCGAACGCGCCCACCAGCGCGCCCAAAGGCCCGCCGCCCGCAAGAAAGCCCACGGCCGCGCCGCTCAATTTTCCCCAGATGGACATGGGGTGAAGGAGTAGGACAATCTGGGCGCGGCCGGAAGCCGCAAAAAAGGAATATCGGAAATGAACGGCCAATTGCGCTTTTATATCGACCGCGGCGGCACGTTCACCGATGTCGTGGCGGAAGCGCCGGACGGCGCGCTGTCGAGCCTGAAGCTTCTTTCCGACAGCGCGGCTTACGACGACGCGGCGCTGGAAGGCATTCGCCGCTTCCTCGGCGTGAAAACGAATGCGCCATTGCCTTCGGCGCATATCGGCGAAGTGCGCATGGGAACGACGGTCGCCACCAATGCGCTTTTGACGCGAACGGGCGAGCGCACGGTTCTCGTCACCACGCGGGGATTTCGCGAACAATTGCGCATCGGCTATCAGAACCGGCCGAAGCTTTTCGCGCTCAATATCGAACTGCCCGACATGCTTTATACGCGCGTGATCGAGGCGGCCGAGCGCATGAGCGCGGAAGGCGATTGTCTGCATGCGCTGGAAGAGGGCCCGTTGCGCGAAGAATTGCGCGCGGCCCGGCGCGAAGGTTTTGCCTCCTGCGCCATCGTGTTCATGCACGGCTACCGCTTTCCGGGCCATGAGAAACGCGCCGCCGAAGTCGCGCGGGAAGCCGGCTTCACGCAAATCTCCGCGAGCCACGCCACCGTGCCGCTGATGAAATTCGTGAGCCGCGGCGACACCACGGTGGCCGACGCATATCTCTCGCCGGTTTTGTCGCGTTATGCCGATCGCATATCGAACGCGTTGGGCGATACTCGGCTTTATTTCATGACATCCAATGGCGGTTTGGCCGCGCCGGAATTCTTCCAAGGCAAGGATGCGATCGTTTCCGGACCCGCGGGTGGTGTCGTCGGCATGGCGGAAACGGCGCGCGAAGCCGGCTTCGATCACGTCATCGGCTTCGACATGGGCGGAACCTCGACCGATATCTCGCGCTTCGATGGCACATTCGAGCGCATCTACGAAACCGAGTTGGCCGGCGTTCGCCTGCGCGTGCCGATGATGGCGATCCACACCGTGGCCGCGGGCGGCGGATCGATCCTGCACTTCGACGGCGCGCGCTTCCGCGTCGGCCCCGATTCCGCGGGCGCCGATCCCGGCCCGAAATGCTACGCCAAAGGCGGGCCGCTCTGCGTCACCGACGCGAATGTGATGGCGGGAAAACTGCGCGGCGAATTTTTCCCGAAAATTTTCGGGCCGAACGCCAATGAAGCGCTCGATGAAACCTCCGTCCGCGAAGCTTTCTGGTCGCTTGCGCGCGATACGGGGCGCGCGCCGGAAAGCATCGCCGACGGCTTCATCCGCATCGCCGTCGAGAACATGGCCAACGCCATCAAGCGCATTTCGGTGGCGCGCGGATACGATACGCGTCGCTACGTGCTCAACTGCTTCGGCGGCGCCGGCGGCCAGCATGCCTGCCTGGTTGCCGATGCGCTGGGCATGACGAAGATCTTCATCCACCCGTTCGCGAGCCTCCTTTCGGCTTACGGGATGAAGCTCGCCGCGTTGCGGTCGTTGCGGCAAAAGGCGGTGGGCGCGGCGCTGAACGCCGCGCTCATTTCCGCGCTGAACGAATTGGCCGCTTCGCTTTCGACGCAAGCCGAGTCTGACATCCGTTCGCAAGGCGCGGCCTCGGCCCATTCCATCATCCGCGCGCATATCCGCTACGCCGGAAGCGATACGGCATTGCCGGTTGCGCTCGCCTCCGCCGAAGCCATGGCGCGCGAATTCGCAGACGCGCATGCGCGGCTGTTCGGGTTCGGATTCGAGGGGAAGGAATTGATTGTTGAGTCGATTGAGGTGGAAGCAACGAATTCCCCCTCTCCCCCTCCGGGGGAGAGGGTTGGGGTGAGGGGGTCGCGAGACGAGCAAGTTGTTAAAGACCTGCGTGGTGGAGAAATCCCCCTCACCCTTGCCCTCTCCCCCAAAGGGGAAGAGGGAATGAGGTTCTACTCCCAAGGCGTGTGGCACGATGCGAAGGTGCATACGATTGCCGAATTGGAATCCGGCGCGATCATCGAAGGCCCGGCCCTGCTGATCGAGCCGCATCAGACCATCGTGGTCGAGCCGGACTGGCGCGCGGAAGTGACGAAAGATCGTGCGGTTGTGCTTTCGCGGGACACGCCGCGAAAAGAAATGCGCGCCGGCACGACCGAAACCGATCCCGTGCTGCTCGAAGTCTTCGCCAATCTCTTCATGGCGATCGCGGAGGAAATGGGGGCTGCCCTGCAGAACACCGCATCGAGCGTGAATATCAAGGAGCGGCTCGATTTTTCCTGCGCGATCTTCGATGGCGATGGCGGGCTGGTGGCGAATGCGCCGCACATGCCCGTGCATCTGGGTTCGATGGGCGATTGCGTCAGCGCGATCATGGCGAAACACCGCGCGATGGAAGCCGGCGACATGTTTGCGACCAATGCGCCTTACGATGGCGGCACGCATCTGCCCGACGTGACGGTGGTGGCGCCGGTGTTCATCGGGGCCACGCGGTTTTTCGTCGCCGCGCGCGGGCACCACGCCGATATCGGCGGCATCACGCCGGGATCGATGCCGCCCTTCTCGGAAAACATTTCGCAGGAAGGCGTGCTGTTCGACGGCGTGAAGATGATTTCGAAAGGCGCGTTCGACGAAGCGGGCATGCGCGCGATCCTGGAAAGCGGTGAATTCCCGGCCCGCAATCCCGACCAGAATATCGCGGACCTCAAAGCGCAAGCAGCGGCCTGCGCGCGCGGCGCCGAGGAATTGCGCCGCGCGGTTTCGCTTTATGGCGCCGAGACCGTGACCGCCTATATGCGCCATGTGCAGGACAACGCGGAAGACGAAGTACGCCGCGTGATCGGCGCGCTGAAGGACGGCGCTTTCGAAATGCCCATGGATGGCGGCATGAAGATTTGCGTGAACGTATCGGTCGATCGCGACGCCCGCTCCGCACGCGTCGATTTCACCGGCACGAGCGCGCAAGCCGCCAACAACCTCAACGCGCCGCGCTCCGTCACCAAGGCGGCGGTGCTTTATGTGTTCCGCTGCCTCGTTCAGAGCGAGATTCCGATGAATGCGGGATGTTTGAAGCCGCTTGAGATCATTGTGCCGGAAGGTTCGCTGCTCAATCCGCGCCCACCGGCGGCGGTTGCCGGCGGAAATGTCGAAACCAGCCAGGCGGTCGTCGACGCGCTGTTCGGCGCGCTGGGCGTGATGGCGGCGGCACAAGGAACGATGAACAATCTCACTTTCGGCAATACGCGCCACCAATATTACGAAACGATCTGCGGCGGCGCGGGCGCCGGCGCGGATTTCGACGGACAATCCGCCGTGCACACGCACATGACCAATTCGCGCCTCACCGATCCGGAAGTGCTCGAAACGCGCTTTCCCGTTTTGCTCGAGGAATTTTCGATCCGAAAAGATTCCGGCGGCGAAGGCAAACGCAAAGGCGGCGACGGCGTTCTCAGACGCATTCGCTTTCGCGAGAAGATGACGGCCGCGATTTTGTCGACGCGCCGCGAAACCGCGCCGTTCGGCCTGGCCGGCGGCGCCGACGCCGCGCCCGGCACAAACCTGTTGATACGCGCGAATGGTGAAATGGTGACCTTGCGCGGCTCTGACGAAATATCAGTCGAACCTGACGACCAGGTCATCATCGCAACGCCGGGAGGCGGCGGTTTTGGCGGAAAAATTTGATCCGCATACAAATGAAGCGTGCGGAAACGAAACGATCTTTCAGCAATTCACATGGCCGCCGCAGTGCAAAAACGGCGATCACATTTTGCGAGTCAAGTGTTGATTCCGGCTTCCGAATCTTTTTCCGCTGGGGCAGGATTGTGGCGTGCGCGAAGCACGGAGGAAACCATGGTTCGGGAGATTGAGCTTCTGGCTGTCAGTCTCGTCTTTGTGTTTCTTGGGGCGCTGGTGTTCGGTGTGATTCACTGATCCGTGTGTCGAAGGATTTTTGGAAAGGCCGGAGCCCGCCAGCTCCGGCCTTTTCGTCATCCTGAGGTGCGCGTTCGTGCTTCGGGGCTCCCCCGCATCAAGTGCGGGGTCGCACCTCAGCATGACGGCGCGCGAGCCCCGAAGGATTACGCAGCCGCTGCGCGCGGATCGTAATTCAGGATGGGCGCAAGCCAGCGTTCGGCTTCTTCGACGCTCCAGCCTTTTCTGCGCGCATAATCTTCCACCTGATCGCGCCCGATCTTGCCGACGCCGAAATAGCGCGCCTCGGGATTTGCGAAATAAAGCCCGCTGACCGACGAGCCCGGCCACATCGCATAGGATTCCGTGAGCGTGATGCCGGCGCGGTTTTGCGCATCGAGCAGTTTGAACAGCGTGCCTTTTTCGGTGTGTTCCGGTTGCGCCGGATAACCGGGCGCCGGCCGGATGCCGCGATAGGCTTCCTTGATGAGTTGTTCGTTCGTCAGCTTTTCATCGGGCGCATAGGCCCAGAATTCGCGGCGCACGCGCTCATGCAGGCGCTCGGCAAAGGCCTCGGCGAGGCGGTCGGACAGCGCGCGCAGAAGGATCGCGGAATAATCATCCTTGTCCTTCTCGAAACGGTCGATATGCGCCTGTTCGCCGATGCCGGTGGTGACGGCGAAACCGCCGATGTAATCGCCGCTGGGTGCGATGAAATCCGCCAGCGCGAGATTGGGGCGATCGTTCTCGCGCGACATTTGCTGGCGCAACGTGTGCAGCGTGGCGAGCGCGTGCTTGCGCGTGTCGTCGGTATATAGATGAATGTCGTCGTCCTGCGCATTCGCCGGCCAGAAGCCGATCACGGCCCGGGCGGTGAGCCATTTTTCCGCGACGATCTTTTTCAGCATGGCTTGCGCATCCGCGAAAAGATTGCGCGCGGCTTCGCCGACTTGCGCATCTTCCAGGATTTGCGGATAGGGACCGGCCAGTTCCCAGGTCTGGAAGAACGGGCCCCAGTCGATATAGCGCACGAGTTCGGCGAGATCGTAATTGTCGAACGCGCGCAGGCCGAGGAATGTGGGTTTCGGCGGCGCGTAACTCGACCAATCGAATTTGAATTTGTTGGCGCGCGCCTGCGCGAGCGTAAGCCTGCGGCCCGGCGCGCGTTGGGCGGCGTGGCGCGTGGCAATGTCTTCATATTCTTTCCTGATGTCGGCCAGGTAATTGCCGCGTTGTGTTTTCGACAGCAGCGAGGATGCAACGCCCACCGCGCGCGACGCATCGGTGACATAGACCGCCTGTCCGCGCGAATAATTCGGGTTGATCTTCACCGCCGTATGCACGCGGCTGGTCGTCGCGCCGCCGATGAGCAGCGGAATATCGAATCCCTGCCGCTCCATTTCGGCGGCGACATGGCACATCTCGTCCAGCGAGGGCGTGATGAGGCCCGATAGACCGATGATGTTGGCCTTCTCCTTCACCGCGGTGTCGAGAATCTTCTGCGCCGGGCACATCACGCCCAGATCGATCACTTCGTAACCGTTGCACTGAAGCACGACGCCCACGATGTTCTTGCCGATATCGTGCACGTCGCCTTTGACGGTCGCCATCACGATCTTGCCGGCGGATTGCTTCGTGCTGGCTTCGGCTTCCATGAAGGGAAGCAGATGCGCCACCGCCTTTTTCATCACGCGCGCGGATTTGACGACCTGCGGCAGGAACATTTTGCCTGAGCCGAACAGATCGCCCACCACATTCATGCCCGCCATCAGCGGGCCTTCGATGACATCGAGCGGGCGCGTGGATTGAAGCCGCGCTTCTTCGGTGTCTTCGGTCACGAAATCCGCGATGCCGTGCACCAGCGCATATTCCAGACGCTTTTCGACGGGCGCATTGCGCCACGCCAGATTGGTTTCTTCCTGCGCGCCCGCGGAATCGTTCTTGAAGCGTTGCGCGAGATCAAGCAGACGTTCGGTGGCGTCGGCGCGGCGATTGAACAGCACGTCTTCGATGCCGTCGCGGAGTTCGGCGGGAATGTCCTCATAGACCGTCAGCGCGCCGGCATTGACGATGCCCATATCCATGCCGTCCTTGATCGCGTGATAGAGGAACACCGAATGCATCGCCTCGCGGACCTTTTCGTTGCCGCGGAACGAGAACGAGAAATTGGAAACGCCGCCGGAGACATGCGCGTAAGGCAGTTGCTGCCGAATCGCCTTCACCGCATCGATGAAGGCAAGGCCATAGCCATTGTGTTCCTCGATGCCGGTGGCGACCGCGAAGATATTGGGATCGAAGATGATGTCTTCCGGCGGGAAGCCGACCTTGTTGACCAGAATGTCGTAGGCGCGCTTGCAGATTTCGATCTTGCGCGGCGCGCTGTCGGCCTGGCCCTGTTCGTCGAACGCCATCACCACGACAGCTGCGCCATAACGCAGCACTTTTTTCGCGTGCTCGATGAAGGCGCCCTCGCCTTCCTTCAGGCTGATGGAATTGACGACGCATTTGCCTTGGCAAGTTTTCAGGCCGGCCTCGATCACGCTCCATTTGGAGGAATCGATCATCACCGGCACGCGCGCGATATCGGGCTCGGCGGCGATGAGCGAGAGGAACCGCTTCATCGCCGCTTCGGAATCGATCAGGCCTTCGTCCATGTTGACGTCGATGATCTGCGCGCCGCTTTCGACCTGATTGCGCGCGACTTCGAGTGCCGCTTCGTAATCGTTGGCCGCGATCAGCTTGCGGAATTTGGCCGAACCCGTGATGTTGGTGCGCTCGCCGATATTCACGAAATTCGTGTCTGGCGTGAGCGTGAAGGGCTCGAGGCCGGCCAGCCGCAAATAGCGCGGCTTTTCGGGAATGGCGCGCGGCGGCACATTCGCGATCGCTTCGCCGAACGCCTTGATATGGGCGGGCGTGGTGCCGCAGCAGCCGCCGATGATGTTGACGAGACCGGAGGTTGCGAATTCTTTCATCGTCGCGGCCATGGATTCGGGGCCGTCATCGTAACCGCCGAATTCGTTGGGCAATCCGGCGTTGGGATGCGCGCTCACCAGCGTGTCGGCGCATTGCGAAAGCTCGTCGACATATTGGCGCAGTTCTTTCGCGCCGAGCGCGCAATTGAGCCCGATGGCGAAAGGCTTGGCGTGGCGCACCGAATGCCAGAAGGCTTCGGCGGTCTGGCCCGTGAGCATGCGCCCCGACAGATCGGTGATGGTGCCGGAAATCCAGATGGGCAGCGTCACGCCGGATTCATCGAAGGCTTCTTCCACCGCATAGATCGCCGCTTTGGCGTTTAGCGCGTCGAACACGGTTTCGATCATGATGAGATCGGCGCCGCCTTCGATGAGGCCGAGCGTTGCGTCCTTATAAGTTGCGCGCAGCTCGTCGAAGGAGATGTTGCGGAAGCCGGGATCGTTCACATCCGGCGACAGCGACGCCGTGCGGTTGGTGGGGCCGAGAACGCCCGCGACCAGACGCGGGCGGGTGGGCGTGGATCTTTCGTCGCAAGCGGCGCGGGCGAGTTTCGCGCCTTCATAGTTCAATTCGCGCACCAGACGTTCGAGGCCGTAATCGGCCTGAGACACCGACGACGAATTGAACGTGTTGGTCTCGATGATGTCGGCGCCCGCATCGAGATAGGCGTAGGCGATCTCGCGGATGATCTGCGGCTGCGTGAGCGTCAAGAGATCGTTGTTGCCCTTGAGGTCGCGATCATGCGCGGCGAAGCGCGCGCCGCGGAAATCCTTCTCGCCCAGCTTGTAGCCCTGGATCATCACGCCCCAGGAGCCATCGAGCAGCAGGATGCGCTTCTTCGCTTGCGCCTTCAGCCATGCGATGCGGTCGTTACGCGTGAAACTCATGGCAATTCCTTCCCGGCTTCCTGCATGCCGAGAATGCGGCAGGCGGCATAGGTGAGATCGGCCTGATTGAGCGTATAGAAATGGAACTGGTCGAAGCCTTCGGCGCGCAATTGCTCTACCTGTTCGGCGAGCACGGCGGCGGCGATCAGGCGGCGCGTTTCGGGATCGTGGTCGAGGCCTTCATAGAGGCGCGTGAGCCATTGAGGCACGCTCGCGCCCGCTTTCGCGGCCATGCGCACAATGCCCTTGATGTTCGTCGTGGGGATCAGACCCGGCACGATGGGAATGTCGATGCCCTCGCGCGCGGCGGCATCGCGAAAGCGCGCGAACGCCGCATTGTCGAAACCGAATTGCGTCAACGCACGTGTGGCGCCGGCATCGACCTTTTGCTTGAGCAATTGGATATCCTGCGTGGCGGACGCGGAATCGGGATGACGCTCGGGGTAAGCCGACACGCTGATTTCGAAGGGCGCGATTTTGCGGATGCCTTCGATCAGATCGCTCGTATAAGCATAGCCTTCGGGATGCGGCGCGTAGGCGCCACCATCGGGCATGTCGCCGCGCAGTGCCACGATGTGGCGAATGCCGGCGTCCCAATAGCGTTTTACGATGTCATCGATCTCGCCTCGCGATGCGCCGGCGCAGGTGAGGTGGGCCGCGGGCGCGAGCGAAGTCTCATCGACGATGCGTTTGACCGTCGCATGGGTGCGGTCGCGCGTGGAGCCGCCCGCGCCATAGGTGACCGAAACGAATTCCGGCTGAAGCGGTTCGAGGCGGCGGATGGAGCGCCACAATTGCTCTTCCATCTCCGCGGTTTTGGGCGGGAAAAATTCGAACGAGACTTTCAAAGGCCGTTCGTTGCCCGCGAGGCGCTTGAGACTCATGCCGCCTCCTTCGCGCGCGCGCGCTGAGGTGCGGCCGTGTTCGCGGCAACCCAGATTTTCACGATCAGTTTTCCGCCGCCGGAATGCGCATGGCCCGCCTCGGGCGCGATCGCTTCGGAGGCGAGCGATTTCAGCCCCGCCGCCTGGAACCAGCCCTGCACTTCGCGATCGGAGAAACCGAGACGGCGGTGCTGCAGCTCGGTGCGCAGGAATTCGAGATCGTGGGGCGCGAAATCGGCGATGAGGATTCGCCCGCCCGGCTTCAGCACGCGCGCAGCCTCGGCGATCGCGCCTTGCGGGTCTTCCAGATAATGCAGCACCTGATGGAAGAGCACGGCATCGAAATCGCGCTCGGCAAACGGCAGCCGATAGACATCTGCAAGACGCACCTGACAATGCAGGATATGCGCGCGCGCGAGGCGGTCGCGCGCGATGGCGAGCATGTCGGGACTGGAATCGACGCCCACGCCGCGCTTGATATAGGGCGCGAGCAATTCGAGCATGCGGCCCGTGCCGGTGCCGGCATCGAGCACGCTGTCGATCGCGCCCTCGCGCGCCAGCCGCACGATGGCGTTCTCCACATCTTTCTCCGGCGCGTGCAGCGAACGTATGCGCTCCCAATCGGCGGCATTGGCCTTGAAGAAGGCCTGGGCCAGCGCGGCACGGGCCTCGCGGACGGCGGCCAGGCGCGCCCGGTCGGCGGCCAGTGCCTCGGGATCGGCCAATTCCGCCAGAAGCCCGCCCAGCCTGGCAGCCGGGCCCGAGTCGGCGGCCCGGTAGAAGACCCAGCTCCCCTCCTTGAAGCGGGCCAGCAGGCCGGCATCGCCCAAGAGCTTGAGATGCCTCGATACTCTGGGCTGGCTCTGGCCGAGCACCTGGGTCAGCTCGCTGACGGTCAGCTCGGCTTCGCGCAGGATGAGGAACAGGCGCAACCGCGTCGGGTCGCCCGCCGCCCGGAGCATGGCCAGAAGTGGCTGCATCGCTGTCATCCTGTATCCTCTAGCATATAAACATATCTATATATGGTTATGCAATGTGGTGCAGACCTGCAACGAGGGTGCGGGAGACTGGCGGTGGGGGCACCGGCTCCCCATATCGTCATGCAACCGGAATATGGTAACCGTAGAAAAATGCCTTGCCTGCTCGATTCTGATGTGAACTCGTGATGCGGTATAAGAACGAGCCCTCGTGCGTTGGTGTCCGTTAAGACTGGGGAAGCGTAAAGCTGACTTGCGATCCATGAGGGCTCTGAGCGCCATCGTTATTTTTGCGGCCGGCCTTGTGCTGGCGGGATGCGCCACGTCGCCCGATTCGAGCGACACCAACGATCCCTTCGAGAACACCAACCGGCAGATCTTCGCCTTCAACATGAAGCTGGACCGCTACATCGTGAAGCCCGGCGCGGAGGCCTATGTCGACGTGGTGCCCGAGCCCGCGCGCGACGGCGTGCACAATTTCCTCACCAATCTCGATCTGCCGGTGACCTTCGCCAACGACGTGCTGCAGGGCGAAATGGAGCGCGCCGGCGAGACCTTCGGCCGGTTCACCGTCAATTCCACCATCGGCATCGGCGGCATCCTCGATCTGGCCACGCCGATGGGCATTCCCTACCACTCCGAGGATTTCGGCCAGACCTTGGGCGTCTATGGGGTGAACGAGGGCCCCTATCTCGTGCTGCCCTTCTTCGGGCCCGATCCGCCGCGCGATCTGACCGGGCAGGTGGTCGATGTATTTCTGGATCCCTTCACTTATGTGAAGTTGCGCGAACATGGCTGGTGGTCGGCGGGGCGGGCCACATTCAGCCTGCTCGACCTGCGCTCGCGCAATCTGGGCACGCTCGAGGGAATCGAGCGCAGCTCGGTGGATTATTACGCCTCCGTCAGGAGCCTTTACCGGCAATTGCGCAACAGTGAAATTCGCAACGGCAAGCCGGACGTGAAGGATCTGCCCAGTTTCTGAAAACGGGCCGCCACGAACTTGCCATAAGCCTCCGCGAGCATGAATATCCGAAGGCTTTGGCCATCAGGGATCGGAAATCATGAGCACTTTGCCTGGCATTCTGCGTTCGTCCTGGAGCCGGCTGACGGCGGGCGCCATCGTCATGCTGTTTGCGTTCGCCCAACCCGTGCTGGCCGCGGCGTCGCTGCCGCCCGCCTCGGCCGAGTCCTTCGTGCAGACCAATGTGGACAGGGGCCTTGCGATCCTCAGCAATCACCGCATCCCCGACGACGCGCGCCGCGAGCAATTCCGCGATTTCCTCACGGGCCTGACGGATATCAAACGCATCGCCATGTTCACGCTCGGCAATGCGCGGCGCACGGCGACGCCGGACCAGGTGAATTCCTTCATCGATGCGTTCCGCGATTACGCGGTGGCCGTCTATGAAACGCGCCTCAACCAATATGCCGGACAGTCGCTGAAGGTGACGGGCGCCACCGAGCGCGCGCCGGGCGACTTCATCGTGACGACCGTGCTCGTCGATCCGCTCGGCCAGGCCAAGAACGAGGAGCCGATCGAGGTCGATTTCCGCGTGCTCAACGACAACGGCCATTTCGTCGTGATCGATGCGAGCGTGGTGGGCGTGTGGCTCGCCATCGAGGAGCGCGACCAGTTCACCGCCTTCCTCGCGCAGAACAACAACAACGTGCCCGCGCTCGTCTCGCATCTGAAGGATCTGACGGCGAAACTGCGCGCCGATGAGGATAAGCCCGCGCCGACGCATTAAAACTGACCGTCATCGCCCGCTTTTGCGGGCCGTGACATTCGGGATCAGTTCCGCGTAAAGCGCTTGTATTTGAGGCGATGCGGCTGGTCGGCCTCGAGGCCGAGGCGGCGCTTCTTGTCGGCTTCGTAATCGGCGAAATTGCCCTCGAACCATTCGACATGGGAATCGCCCTCGAAGGCGAGCATGTGGGTGGCGATGCGGTCGAGGAACCAGCGGTCGTGGCTGATGATGACCGCGCAGCCCGCGAATTCTTCCAGCGCGAGTTCGAGCGCGCGCAAGGTTTCCACGTCGAGATCGTTGGTCGGCTCGTCGAGGAGGAGCAGGTTCGCGCCCGATTTCAGCATCTTGGCGAGATGCACGCGGTTGCGCTCGCCGCCCGAGAGCTGGCCGACCTTCTTCTGCTGATCGCCGCCCTTGAAATTGAACGCGCCGACATAAGCGCGGCTTTGCATCGTGCGCTTGCCGAGTTCAAGGATATCGGTTCCGCCGGAGATTTCCTCCCACACCGTCTTGTCGGCATCGAGCGTATCGCGCGACTGATCGACATAACCGATATGCACCGTATCGCCGATCTTGAGCGTGCCGGCATCGGGCTTTTCCTGACCGGTGATGATGCGGAAGAGCGTGGTCTTGCCGGCGCCGTTCGCGCCGATCACCCCGACGATGCCGCCGGGCGGAAGATTGAAACTGAGATTTTCGAACAGGAGCCGGTCGCCATAGGCCTTGGCAAGGCCGTTCGCTTCCAGCACGACGGAACCCAGACGTTCGGCCACGGAAATGATGATCTGCGCAGGCCCGCCGCGGGCTTCCTGCGATTTGGCGAGCAGTTCCTCGTAGGCCGTGATGCGCGCCTTGGATTTGGCATGCCGCGCGCGCGGGCTTTGCGAAATCCATTCGCGCTCGCGCGCCAGCGTGCGTTCGCGCGCTTCGGCTTCCTTTCCTTCCTGCAACAGGCGCTTTTCCTGAACGCCGAGGAAGGAGGAATAATTGCCTTCGTGGGGGATGCCCTTGCCGCGGTCGAGTTCGAGAATCCAGCCCGTGACGTTGTCCAGAAAATAGCGGTCATGGGTGACGAGGATCACGCAGCCCTTGTATTCGCGCAGCGTGTGTTCGAGCCAGGCGACCGATTCCGCATCGAGATGGTTGGTGGGTTCGTCGAGCAGCAGGATATCGGGCGCTTCCAGCAGCAATTTGCACAGCGCCACGCGGCGCTTTTCGCCGCCGGAGAGTTTGGCCACATCCGCATCGCCGTCTGGACAGCGCAGCGCGTCCATCGCCTGATCGACCTGGGAATCGAGATCCCACAGATTCTGGGAATCGATCTTGTCCTGGAGCTGCGCCATCTCGTCGGCGGTTTCGTCGGAATAATTGGCGGCGATTTCGTTGTAGCGGTCGAGCAGCACCTTCTTCGCCGCCACGCCCTCCATCACATTGCCGCGCACGTCTTTCGCCGCATCGAGGCCGGGTTCCTGCGGCAGATAGCCCCGCGTGACGCCGTCGGCCGCCCAGGCCTCGCCGGTGAACTCCTTGTCGAGCCCCGCCATGATGCGCATGAGCGTGGATTTGCCCGCGCCGTTGACGCCCACGATGCCGATCTTGGCGCCGGGATAGAAGGAGAGCCAGATATCCTTCAAGACCTGGCGCCCGCCGGGATAGGTCTTGGAAAGACCTTTCATCACGAAGACGAATTGCGGGCCGGCCATGTGGTTATCCTGTTGCTGGGCGGGGCGTTTTAGCGAAGGCGCCGCAAAGCCGCAACTCGCGAAAGAATTACCCCTCCCCTTGAGGGAGGGTCGAAAAATTCGAGCGGAGCGATAGCGACGGCGAGGATTTTTCGGGGAGGGGTGAAAGCTACAAGTATCGAAGCATGACCCCTCCCCGAATTTGGATTCGTGCGCACGCACGAATCCAAATTCGACCCTCCCTCAAGGGGAGGGTAAGGTCACATCAGAAATTGATCTTGGCGCGCGACAGCACGGTGATCGAATTCGTGCCGGTCTGGCCTTGCAGGTTCATCTGGTAGCCGGCGTTCGCCTGCAGCGCGAGCGCTCCGTCGAGGAAGGTCGTCACATAGCCGAGCTCGACATCGGTTTCCGGCGCGCCCGCGACCGGCAGGCGCGCATGACCGAGCAGGCTGTTGTCGCCCGGCCCGGTGTTGGAAAGATCGATCTTGCCTTCATAGACCTGCATCGGCCGCGTCACCGCGAGGCCGAGCGAATCGCTGTCCTCGAAGAGGCCGCGCTTGGCCACCGCCACGCCATAGGAGCGCGTGCGCAGAGCGTCGTTGTTCGCGAGCGAACCCGTGGGGCGCAGATTGAGCTGCGTGATGCCCTCGCCATAGGAGACCGTCGTCACCCATCCGTCGCCGAAGCCGACGCGCGCCGACAGCGCCAGCGCCGATGTGTCGGCGCCCTTGGCGTTCGAAAGCGCGTTGAGCTCGGCGCCGAGCACGCCGTTGGTCTCATGGGTCTGGCTCGCGACCACGCCGAGCCCGCCCCAGCTCGCGAAATCCCAGGTGACGCCGGCGAGTTTCTCGTCGGCCTGGCGGCGCTGATCGAGCGGATGATCCTGCAACTGATCGGCCAGCGAATAGACGGGCGTCTGCATCTCGTCCTCGTCCGCGCCAAGCTTCGCCTCGCCGATGCGGAAATGAAGATCGTCGGCGAGCGCCACCGTCGCGCCGACGAAGCTTCCGCCGTCGGCCAGGCTCGCATAGGGCGAATTCACGCCGGATGCGGAATAGAACAATCCGTCATAGGCGACGCTGCCCCGCGCGTCATAGGCATTGAAGCGGCCCGCGAAATCGACGTTGTAACCGAGGTCGAGGTCGATGCCGCCGCCCAGATGCGCGCTCAGCGCGAAATCGCGCAGCGCGAAGCGATGCTGATCGCCGTCCACCAGAAGCCCCGACAACAGGCGCGGCGTCGTGGTCTCGACCCCGTAACCCGAAGCGCTGAAGCTGCCGAGCGCGGTATCGGCGCGGGTGGCGAAAGGCGAGACGCTGGAGAACTGGTTGCCCAAAAGGCCCGTGAAATCGATGTCGCTTCCGTCGCGCAGATTGACGGCGGGCACCGCATCGGAGGCCGGCAAGGGCGCGGCGTCTACGCCGTACTGAGGCGCGCGATCGAGCGGCCCGGCAAGCGCCGGCTGCCCGCACAAAAGTGCGGCCACCGCAATCGCAGCCATGAACCCGAATACGCGCAAACAGACCCCCAATTTCACCGGTTTTTCCGGTGCTGGTGCGTCATCTGAAATTTAGCAGATGGATGTGTCGGTTCAACGCGAACGGGCCAAAAAACTGTTGCGGTAGAGACACATAGGCTCTTATTCGGGGCCGGATATGCCATTCGTTAACAGCCGCCTTCATCTTTGCCTTTGGTTTGCCGCGAATGTGGACGCCGCCGTCATCCATCCGCTAAGGACAGAAGATGGCCGAGCCCCCGATCAAGGCAGCGATCCTGCCCGTCACGCCGTTCCGGCAGAATTGCTCGCTGGTGTGGTGCACGGCGACCATGAAGGGCGCGGTCTTCGATCCGGGCGGCGAGATCGCGCGGCTGAAACAGCTCATCGCCGCGCAGAATGTGAGCGTCGAAAAAGTGCTCCTGACGCACGGGCATCTCGATCATGCGGGCGGCGCGGCGGGTTTGTCGCGCGCGCTCGGCGTGCCCATCGAGGGGCCGCATAAGGACGATCTGTTCCTGCTCGAATCGCTTGCCCAGCAGGGGCAGCGCTACGGCTTCCAGGCTTGCGAATCCTGCCTGCCGGCGCGCTGGCTGAACGACGGCGATACGGTAAGTGTGGGCGAAGCGGTGCTGGGCGTACGGCACTGCCCGGGCCACACGCCCGGCCACATCGTGTTCTTCCATGAGGCTGCGCGGCTGGCGTTCGTGGGCGATGTTCTCTTCCGCGGCTCCGTGGGGCGCACCGATTTTCCCCGCGGCAATCACGCCGATCTCGTCAAATCCATCACGGGGCGTCTTTGGCCGCTCGGCGACGACATGAATTTCGTGCCCGGACACGGGCAGATGTCCACCTTCGGCTGGGAACGCAAGACCAATCCTTATGTGAGCGATCTCGCGCTCGGCCGCGCCTAGATCTAGAGCATCGGACGTTCAAGTGTGAGCATAACCTGCGGCCTTGAAGAAGTTTGCGCATTCGGCGGGTTTGTAGAGATCGCAGATATCTCCGATAGCTCGCCAGAGATCGTCGATGGTGCGTGCGTGCTTGGCGCGCAGATGAGCCTTGAGTTTTGAGAAGGCCATCTCGATGGGATTGAGATCTGGGCTGTAGGGCGGCAGGAAGAGCAGCCATGCGCCTTTGGCTTTGATGGCGATTTCGGCAGCCTGGCTTTTGTGGGCGGGCAGATTGTCGAGGATGACGACATCGCCTTTGGACAGGGTGGGAACAAGCTGGGTCTCGACCCAGACCTCGAAGATGCGCCGGTTCATCGGCTGATCGATGACAAAGGGCGCAGTCAGCCCACGCGAGCGCAAGCCGGCGATGAAGGTCTGGATTTTCCAGTGTCCGAACGGCGCCTTGCCGTTCAGCCGCCGCCCCTTCGGACAGCGCCCTCGCAGCCGTGTCATCTTGGTGTTGGTGCCCGTCTCATCGACGAAGACGAGCCGATGGGCTTCACGGCGCATCCGTGGCTGACGCTTTGCAATCCACTCACGCCGCGCGGCTCGCACGTCCGCGCGATCTTGTTCCGACGCCAGCAGTGTTTTTTTTATAGCGATAGCCGTTGCGCAGATACCAGCGCGACAGCGAAGCCGGGGCCACCCGCAACCCTTTCGCCGCCAGCTCGGCAGCCAGTTCCGGCATGGTGATATCGGTCTTCTCCGACACCCGCCGCTCCAGCCAAGCCCGGTGCGGATCGAGCTTGGAATAACGCCAGCCCCCTTCCGGTTTGGCCGCATAGCTGCCCGTTGCCCGCCAGGCCGCAACCAGCTTCACAACAAAGGCGATCGACACATCAAAATGCGCCGCCGCCTCATGCCGCGAATGGCCGCCATCCACAAACCGCACCACGCGACGGCGAAGATCAAGCGAATAAGCCTTGGTCATGGCGAATCACCTCCCATACGGAAAGTGAATCACTGCTTCAGCCAGACCGGAATCCCTTCGATTCAGTCAGAACGTCCGATGCTCTAGACGGGGCTTTCGAGACGCGCGACCAGCGCCACCAATTCGGCCTGACGGCGCGTATTGGTCTTGGCCATGATGGAGGCGATCTGGCTCCTCAGCGTGTTGAGCTTCACGCTGCGCTCCTCGGCGATCTCCTGAAGATCGGCGCCGGTGGCGAGCGCAATCGCGATCGCGGCTTCCGCCGGCGACAGCCGGAACAATTGCCTGAGCGCATTGACGAGCGCCACGCTCGACGAAGAACCCTGCCTGAGCAGCACCAGCGCCTCGCCGCCGCCGCTCAGCGGCGCGATCACCGCGATGGGCGGATGGCGCGTGCCGGAATCCTTCATCAGCACGACCTGGCTTTCGCCCGCCGCCAGCGAATGGGCGATGGCCGATTTCAGGCGCTGGCTGTCGGGCGGATAATCCGTGCCCAGAACATTCTCCACCGCGCGCAGCGGCCCGCCATTCGACAGCATCGCGGAAGCCGCCGCGTTGGCGTAGCGGACCTGCGCATCCTTGCCCACCACGAAGATCGGCACGCCGATGCGATCGAGCACCGATGGCGGCATCTGGGAATTCATCTCACCTTGCATGACCTGTCCCAATCTGAGAACACGGCCGCGAGTCTTTACTGGTCCGGCGGGCCGGTGTTTTGATTAGTGTCAATATAGCGTAGCACAATCTTCACCACTGAAGTAATCAATTTGCGTTACTCGATGTATACGTGCCATACATCCATAACTCACACAGCATATCGACAGTCTATATTTAACTATATATTTCTTGATCCGCACACTGATGAGTTGAATAGTGTCGGTTACTTTGCCCGCGCGATCAGCCGGCGAGGATCAAAGCGGTCCGCTCGGGTCCCAAAGCCGCCAGTGCGGCGTCGATTGCGGCGGCGGGATCCTTCGGATCGACGACAAGCAACATGAAATCGGCCTGACGCGCGAGCACCGGCGGCCCGGCGAGCACCGGCGGACAATCGACGATCACGAGATCGGTCGTGTTGCGAAGATGGGAGAGCAATTGCGCCATCACGGGCGAAGCCGCAATCGCGGCGGAATTCGAAACCGGTCCGGCGCCGAGCATCAACACATTCGAGCGCGGATCCTTGGCGAAGCTGCGGCTGAGCGGAGCCTTACGGGCCAGCGCATCGAGCAATCCGCCGCGGATATGCGCCTGGCCGGCGGCGCGGCCGAGGCCGTTTGCCGCGAAATCGCCGTCCAGCGCCACGACGCGCCAGCCCGCGCGAGAGGCCACGCGCGCAAGGCCCATCGCGATATTGGATTTGGCCGCGCCCGGCATCGCGGATGCGACGCCGACGACATGGGGACGCGCGCCCCGCGCCGGCGTGGCGAGGCCGTGCATCAGCGCGTTCAGCGACTGGGCGAATTGGGAGCCCGGCCAGTCATAGACGTAATCGGCGGCGCGGGGAGACGCCGCATCCGCCATCCGCGCCAGCACGGGCGCACGCGACGGCCGGGGCGCAGGCCGCGCCACCGGCTCGAAGCGGCGGATGGTTTGCATCTGAGGTCCCGCGCGCTCGGCCATCAGCGCGATCAGAAGCCCGAGAAGAAACCCGGCCGGAACGGACGCCGCGAAGATCACAAGCCGCTTCGGCGAGTTCGGATAGGCGGGCACCGGCGCCGGCGAAAGCACGCGCGTATCGGGAAGCTGGATCGCGTCCTGGCCTTGCGTTTCGCGCAGCCGCGTGACGAAGGCTTCGTACATGTCGCGCGTGGAAGCGGCATTGGCTTCGAGCGCCTTCAATTCCACCCTGGCCGCGTTCTCGACGCCCGCGATCTTTTCGGCACCGTCGAGGCTTGTTTCGAGCGAGGCGACATTGGCCTTCGCCACCGCCACGTCATTGGCGAGCGAGCCCGCAATGCGGCTCACTTCCTCGGCGATCTTCGATTCCAGATCGCGGCGCTGCTGCTCGACGGCGATGAGCTTGGGATGTTTGGGGCCGTAGCGCGCGGAAAGATCGGCTTCCTGCTGGATGAGCGCCGCTTCCTGTCCGCGCAGTGCCACGATCACGGGCGAATCCACGGCCTGCGAAACGTCGGCCGCATCGCCCGACGCGCGAAGCGCCTTCACGCGCGCCGCAACCGCCTCCTTCTGCGCGAGATCGGCGCGCGCGGTGACGAGCTGGGTGTTGATCGCCGCCGTCTGCTGATCGGCCAGCGACACGCCGTCGGCGCCTTCGTTGAGATCGTGCTTGGCCTTGTAATCCTGCACCGCGGCTTCGGCGGCCTCGACCTGGGCCGCCAGTTGCGCGACGCGGGCCTGAAGCCATTGCGTCGTCTTCTGCGCGGCCTCGTATTTCGTCTGAAGCTGGTCGTGCACATAGGCTTGCACGAAGGCGTTCGCGATCGCGGCCGATTTGCGCGCGTCATGCGAGGCGAAGCTGACGGTGAAGCTCGTCGAAAGCCCCTGCTCTTCCACGTTCAAGTGCCGGAGCACGGAATCGATGATGGCATCGCGCCCGGTTTCGGACGGATTGCCGGACGAAAACCATTTTGACGGATGCAGAAGATCGCTTAAGCCGGCGAACGGATTGTCGCTCAGGGCCGCGTTGAATTCGGGATCGTCGTAGAGCTTTTCGTTGCCGATGACTTCGGCGGCGAGATCGCGCGAGGTGAGGATCTGGATCTGGTTCTGAAGCGAGGCCGCATCGGTGGGAAGATCGGAGAGAACTTCGGATTGCGCCGCGACCGTATTGCGGCGCTGATCGAGCATCACGACCGCGCTTGCCGTATAGGATGCGGGCCACAGGGCGAGCACGATCACGGTAAGTCCGATCACGCCCAGGGCCACGCGCAGGATCAGCCCGCGCCTTGCGCTCGTGACGCGCGCAAGATCGGCCATGCCGAAGGGGGTCGCGGTCGCGGACATTGAGCCTCTGGCAGCCTCCGGCCAAGCGAATCGGTCGCGCGGAAGCCTGCCTCCGCACGCACAATTTTTACGCGCGAGGCGCCTGCGAATTGGTTAACACGAGCTTTCCCGAGCCCGGCTCAAAGGCTGGCGGGACTGGCGGGCGGAGGTAAATTCGCGCCCGCGATCAGGTCGGCGGAGCGATCCCGGGCGGAGGCGCCCGTTTCGGCGGCAAGCGCCAAGAGGCCGGTCACGCAGGCCAGCACCGCAAACACACCCGCCGTTCTGATCATCATGCGAAGCATGGTGCGTAAACTAGGAAGGTTTGGTTTCAAGCCCGTAAACGCGCGGCCGCGCGGGAATATTCAGGCTCTCTTTTTTGCGCGCCGGCGCGGGCGCGATATGGGCGAGCCAGGCGCGCACGAGATCGGGATCCTCCCACGGCACGTCGTGGAAGGCCGCCTTGAGATAGGGGCTCGAGGGATTGCGCGACCATTCCTGCGGAAAGAGCGCGATCAGATGATTGCGCGTGGCGGGCGGACGGGCGCGGCAACGCTCGCCGCTTGCGCCTTCGACAAGGCCGCAGACCGGATCGCGGCCCTGGCCGAAGGCGAGATAGCTCGTCTGCGTGGCGCGCGGATTGATCTCGAGGAGAAACGCCTTTCCGTCCGCGTTGCGGATGAAATCGAGTCCATGCAATCCCGAAAGACCGTAGCGGCGCGCGATCGCATGCGCGGCGCGATCCATTTCGGCGCAGTCGATGCGCCTGACGACGCTCGACGGGCCCGTGGCGTTCACTGCGGCTGCCACATCGGTGTGGATCATGCCCTTGATTTCGCCGCGCCAGCAGGAAAAGGCGGTGGTTGCTGGATTTCCGGGAATGAATTCCTGGATCGAGATATTCGCAGGCGCGGGCCTGGCGATGGCGGCCATCAGATGATGGGCATCGCTCCTCAAGACCGCGCGCGCCAGCGAGCGCAGCGGCGAGACGGGCTCCGACAGCCTGCGATAGACGGCGCGCGCCTGCTCGCGGCTTTCCACGATGGCGACGCCGTCGCCGCCCCAGCTTCCATCCGATTTCACGACCGCGGGCAGGCCCAGAATATCGAGCGCGGCATCGAGCTCGGATTCGCGCGAAAGCGAGATCGTCTTCGGCGCGGCGATGCCGAGGCCGTCGCATCCGGCCATGAAACGGCCCCGCGACATGATCTGCGCATAATTCTCGAGGTCGCCCAGCGAGCGCGCGATGCAGGACGCCTCGCGTGTGTCCGGCTCTAGCGCATAAAGGCGCAACATGTGCTGCACGGCGCGGTCATCGCAGGGGATCACCAGATCGGGCCGCGAAATCGACAGCGCATCGCGCAAAGACATGATCGGCGAAAGCGCACCATAGGCATGGCGCAGGTTCACGAAGCGGCTGTGGCGCACCGGGGCTTCCGCCGGACAAAGCACGTCCACATGGCAGCCGAGCCGGTTGAGGCCGCTGGCGATCCGCGCCGTGGCCGGCCACTCCATGGTTGCAGCGAGGAGGACTTTCAACCGCATTGGGCAAACCTAATGCTGCAAACATCAACGGACTGTAAATGCATTCTTCCTGCCAAGTGCGCGTTGGCACGAAACGTGGAGAAACGCTGGTGTCGAAAGTATCGGGCGGCAAATCGACTGTACCGTTTCGGGAATTTGTCGCGCATCGGGACTGACGGAAGCGGGCTTCTGTTTCACCTCTGGAATCTGTCCATGACCAACATTTGCGATGTGGCGATCATCGGCGCGGGGCCTTACGGCCTTTCGCTGGCCGCCCACCTGGCCGAAGCCAAGATCGATTTCCGCATTTTCGGCAAGACGCTCGAGAGCTGGCGCGAGCACATGCCGAAGGACATGCTGCTCAAATCCGAGGGCTTCGCGTCCAGCATTTCCGCGCCGGGCGGCGTGGGCAGCCTGAGCGGCTATTGCGCGGCGCGCGGACTTCCCTACGCCGACGAAGGCAAGCCTGTGCCGCTCGATCTCTTCAACGCCTATGCGAGCTGGTTCCAGAAACGCTATGTGCCGCAGGTCGAGGAGACCCGTGTCGCGAGCGTGGCGCGCAACGGACAAGGCTTCGCCCTCGAACTCGAAACCGGCGAGCGGCTGACCGCGAAATATGTCGTGATGGCGGCGGGCATCACATGGTTCGCCCATACGCCGATCGCGCTGCGCTATCTGCCCGACTGGGCGGCCTCGCATTCCTATGCCCATCGCGACGTCTCGCGGTTCAAGGGCCGCGACGTGGCGGTTCTGGGCGCCGGCGCATCGGCCATCGATCTCGCCGCACTTCTCGCCGACAGCGGCGCCAATGTGCAGATCATCGCGCGCGACGAAAGCGTGCGCTTCCATGCGGCGCCCGCGGACGCGACGCCGCTCAAACGCATCGGCAATCCGCGCTCGGGGATCGGGCCGGGATGGCGCAGCTTCTTCTGCGCCGACATGCCGCTCGCCTTTCATCGCCTGCCCGAGGCGCTGCGCTTGCGCATCACGCGCCGGCATCTGGGACCCGCGCCCGGCTGGTTCATGCGCAAACGCGTCGAGGGCCGCATTCCCATGCAGCTCGGTACCGAAGTGACGGGCGCGACCGCGCTCGGCGACCGGGTGGAATTGTCGCTCGCCGACCGCACGGGCATGCGCGGAACGGCGATCTTCGATCATGTGATCGCCGCGACCGGCTATCGCCCCGACCTGACGCGGCTCCCCTTCCTGCCGCTGTCGCTGCTGAGCGAAATGAAGATGGTCGAGAACACGCCGGTTCTGTCCGACCGGTTCGAAACCCGCGCGCCCGGATTCTTCGTCACCGGCCCCGCGGCCGCCAATGCATTCGGTCCGCTCATGCGCTTCATGGTGGGCGCGGAATTCGCGAGCCCGCGCATCGTTGCCCATCTCAAGCGCAAGCTGGACGCGGCAGCCGTTGCAAGCGCTCCTCTCAAGCAAAAGCTTTCGCCATTGCCTTCCACATCGGCTTTCGTTTCATCGCGCGGTCGAGCGGAAGCATCCGCGCCAGAAAGCCCGTAAGCGCGGCATCCACGCCTGCCGGATCGATGAAGAGATCCGAGAGGCCCCAGGTCAGAACCGCAGCGGTGGCGGGATTGTCCGCGACCACATCGAGGAAACGGCGGCTCGCATCGGCGACGGCGCGGTCGCGCGTGACGATGTCGGACGGTCCGCCGCGATCGTCCACATCATGTTCGGTGACGAGAATGCGCAGGCCCAGCGCTTTCACATCGGCCAGGAATTTGCGCAAAGCCTCCTGATCCACTCGCGCGCCGAAAGCCGCCAGATGGCCCTGCAAACCCAGCGCGTCGATGGGCACGCGCCGCGCAATAGCTGAATCGAGGAATTTGAGCGTGGCGGCGCGGAAGCGATCATGGCCGGCGCCGGCCAGTTCGCAGCCCCAATCGTTATAGACAAGCAGCGCCTTCGGATCGGCCGCGCGCGCGGCGTGGAACGCGATGTCGATATGGGAGGGCCCGAACGCTTTCATCCAGAAATCGTTGCGCAAATTATCGGCGCGGCCATCGGAGGGCTTGAGGATTTCATTGACGACATCCCAGGAATGCATGCGCCCGCGATAATGCCCCGCCACCCTGGCGATATAATCGGCGATGAGATTTTCCTTGCGCGAGGAAAGCACAGCCTCTTCCAGCCAGGGCGGATTGGAATGATACCAGAGGAGCGCATGGCCGCGCATTTTGAGGCTGCGGGCCTGCGCGAATTCCGCGAGCGCATCGGCGGCGGAGAAATCGAAACGGCCGGGCACGGGCTCAAGCGCATCGCGCTTCATCTCGTATTCGGGAACGAGCATGGCGGCTTCGCGCAGCAATGCGGATTGGAAGGCGGGGTTCTTCAATTCATACGTCGCCGTGGCGGCGCCATAGACGATGTTTTTGCGCGCGGCGATATCGCGCAAGCCTTGATCCTTCGCGAATGCCGGGTGGGCTGCGGCGCTTGCCGCCGCTCCCAGAAAATTTCTGCGCGTCAGATTCATTTGCGCCAACCGATGACGCGATCCGCGAGCGCACGATAGGCGCGATCCGGCAGCACGATCTGCAAAAATATCGCCGCCGCGAGCCCCGGGCGATAGCAGAAGCGAACGAGCGCATTCAGATAAAGCCATATCGCCGCGAAAATGTTCGTCTTCGCCACGCCCTTGGCGATGATCCAGCCGCGGCAGCCATGATAGGCGCGCGAAGAAATGCGCGGACGCATCTTCTCAAGCCAGCTGGCCAAGGCCGCGCTCCTGCGCCCGCTCGAAAGACGGCTGGGATCGTAACGGTCGTCGTAGAGCGCGCCGGGCGCTTCGGCGAAGAGGAATTTGCAGCCGGCGAGGGCGAGACGAATGGCGAAATCCTTGTCGTCGCCCAGCGCGATGCTTTCGTCGTAGCGCACGCGCGCCGCGAGCTCGCGCGGCACCACCAGCGTATCGGTGGGAACGAAGCCGCGGTCGCGCAAGAGATAATCGGCCATGTTCTCGCCTGCACGCGGGCCCCGTGGCGGCTTTATCCATTCGCGGCCCTGCCCGCGATCCATGATGACGGGCGAAAAGGCGGCGGTGTCTTGCGTGTTCCGCAATTGGGCGCGCATCGCTTCGAGATGATGCGGCAGGAAGCGGTCGTCGGAATCGAGAAAGGCGACGAACTCGCCAATCGCCAGATCGATGCCGGCATTGCGCGCGGCGCTGGCGCCCCGGTTTTTCTGACGCGCGAAGCGGATGCGCGGATCGGCGATTTCGTTGACGACCGCTTCGGGATTGTCGGCGGAGCCGTCATCGACCACGACGATCTCGAAATCCCGGCAGCTCTGCGCCAGCACCGACCGGATCGCATTCTTCAGCGGACCGGCGCGATCGAAGACCGGAATCACGACCGAGAAAAACGTCACGTCTCGGCTCGCGCGGGTCTGAGCATGGCGAGCATCAGGAGAAACGTCACCCATTGCACGCCGTCGCCTTCCAGGAAATCGGATTCCAGGAGATTGTGGAAGAGCACGAAAACGAAGATCGCGAAGAGCAGCGATCTGAGCGGCAGTTTCGGCTCATCGCGCGGCCAGAAGGCGAGCGCGGGTTTCGCGACCAGCGCGAACATGGCGAGCACGAAGCCGATCCCGCCGGTCGTGACAAGTATCTGCAGATAGCCGTTATGGCCATGCGCCACGGTCTCCACCCATGCGCTCGTGTCGGCGCCGAAATAGCCATAAAGCGGCGAAACGGCACCGGTATCGGAGAACGTGCCGAAGCCGGAGCCGAGGAACGGATGGGCGGCGATATAGGCAGCCTCGGCCTGCCAGATGGCGGTGCGTCCGGTGAATTCGTCGGCGTTCTCGAAGAGGCGCGCAATCGCATCCGCATGCAGGAACGCAATCGCGGCGATGACGACGGCGCCAAGCGCGCCCGCGATGACGACGATGAAACGGTCGAGATCGCTTTTCCAGGCGATGCGGTAGACCGCGCCTGCCGCCAGCGCCGCCGGCAGAAACGCCATCGAGGATTTCGAACGCGTCATGACGAGGAATGCAACCGCGCCGGCCGCCAACGCCCAATCGATCAGGCTGCGCTTTTCGATCGCCCAATAGAGGAAGATCAGCGCCGAGACGGCGCACACCGAGCCCGCGATGTTCTTGTGGATGTAAAGCCCGCGCCAATCGCCCACGAGCGAAGGATCGGCCTCGCCCGCCTGATGCACGGCCTGCGGCAGAAGCGGAATCGAAATCCAGTTGACGATCAGAACGCCGATCAGAACATATCGCCACAGCTTGAGCGCGCGCTCCGCGCCGATTGCGTCCACCGAGAGAAAGGCCGAAGCGACGATGACGATTTCGAGTCCGGCGCGGCGCAGCGCAATCGCGGGCGCGCCCGCCCATGCAGCACTCAAAACGCACCACAAGAGCAGTACCGCCAGCGAAAGCGGAACGAGCGCCAGCGCATTCCATCCGCGCCGGACGAAGGACGACCAGACGATCACGGCGAATGCGCCGAGATAACAAATTTGGCGCGCAAGATCGCCGGCGCCGGAGGCTGCGGCTGCCGAAACACCCGGCTGGAACGGCGAAAGCCCTACGAATACGAGAAGCAGGAACGCGGCATAGGCGGCCGGCGCGGGCTCGAAGCGGGCGCGTGTCGAGGCGATGGCCAGACCATCATTCGCCATGGATCACGGCATACTCATGATATGTGCTCCCGCAGAGCGCCGCCAATTTGCCCAGGGCGCGGAAGAATGTGCGCGACGCGCGCGCGCGCCGATTCGGGCTCGCAAGGAGAATGAGGAACAAAACGGGCGACAACAAGAGCGCGCCGGCGATTTTGGCCGCTTCGCGGCCGAGCGCCCGGGAGCCGGGTTCGTGCTTGAGCAAGATCCGCATGTCGGAATTGCCCACGCTGAAGGCGCGAGACAGCATCCATGCGAGGCCCATGCGGGAGGCGGGGATTTCGGTCGTGGCGAGCGCGTCCGCCGCCCACGCAAAGCGCGCGCCCGCCTTCTTCAGGCGGATGAAGAAATCCTTGTCTTCGCCGCCCGTGAGCGCGAAGGCCGGATCGAACCAGGGACGCGGCAATGATTCGAGCGCGTCGCGCGCGACCAGAACATTGCCCGCGCCTTCGAGCATCTCGACTGCGCCCGAACGCAAGCGCGCCTTCGCCACGCCTTCGAAATCGGAAAGCGTTTCGCCTTGGTGGACACCCGCGACGGGGCCTTCCACGGCATCTGCGTTCGTTTCGCGCTGGACGCGGAGAAGTTCGGAAAGCCATTGGCGCGAGGGCCATTCGTCATCGTCGAGCATGGCGAGGAAGCGCATGCCGGAATCGTCCAGCGCGTGGCCAACGAGCGCATTGCGCGCCTGCGCGATGCCGCGCTCGGCTACGATGATCGCGTCGAGCGGGAAACGGTATGTGCTCTTGATCCTCTGACAGAGATCGAAGCCCTGCCGGTCGCGCGCGTCATTGTCGGCGACCACGACGCGGATATCGGCGTCCGTGTCGATTTTCGCCAGCGCATCGAGCAGGCGTCCGAGCCCCTTCGGGCGGCGGAAGGTGGGAATGCCGATGACGATCTCAGCCATTGGCCCGCTTCCAGCCCCGCGTGAGGGCAAAGATGTTCGCCGTCATCACCAGATCGCCGGCAACCAGCCCGGCAAGCGACACGATCGGGCCCGCGATCAAAAGCAACGCCAGCGTGACCGCGAGCGAGGTGACGCTCGACCACAGGCTTGCGCGGGCGAGCGTGCGGAATTCACCCGCGGCCTGCAAAAACACCGCTTCGGGCGTGCGCAACGTGCGGATACCCAGAATGACGATCCAGAAACCGAGCACGTAAAGCGCCTGCGTTTCGTCATAGCCTTTGCGCAAAATCACATGCGGGAACCACATCAAAAGAGCCGCGGCCAAAAGGATCGTCGCGACCCAGATCACGGCTGCCGCGGTGCGGAATTCCCTGACGGTGCGGAACGCGCCCTTCGCATCGTTCTTTCCGATTTTCGCGGCCATGCGCGGGCGCTCGATATCGGGCAATGCGGAGAGCACGAGAGAGGCGGGGCGCATCAGAAGCGATCCCAGCGCCAGAACGGCGAAAGCCTTCGGACCGGAAATGAAGGTGACGAGATAGGCGTGCGCGTTGGCGGTGAGTTCGGTGAGCACGACGCCGAAGGCGGCCCAGCGCGCCCATTCCCGCCAGATCGCACCATAGTCGCCAAGCGCGCCCGCGCGGCCGGGACGCAATTGCCTTGCAAGATAGGCGGGGCCGAAGGCGCAAGTCCCGATCGACGCGGCGGCGGCAAGCACGATCGCGGCATGCGCGATCGTCAAGCGGTTTGCGGCGAGGAGGACGGCAAGTCCCGCGATCAGCGATGCGCTATAGGCGATGTCGCTCGCCAGCGCGCGCAGCGGCTTCTTGATCGAATAGGCATAGGCGCGGCCGAAGGCACGAAGCGTCATCGCGCCGCCGTAAAGGCCGAGGAGAAGCGCGACATTGGCGCCCGCATGGCTCGCGAACATGAGCGCCGCGACCGCAATCGCGGCGAGCGCCGCGATGACAAGATTGGCCTTGAGATGCGTGGCGAGCGTGGCGTCGTCGATTCCCGCCGCGCGCCGGAGCGCCGCCATCAGCGAAGGGCCGAGCAGCGAACCCGCAATGCTGAGCGCGAAGGGAACCACGATCAACAGAAACGAGAACAGGCCGAATTCGGCGGGCGCGAGCGTATGCAGGAAGATCAGCGAGGCGATGAAATGCGCGGCCGAAACCGCCATCGGTCCGCCGGCCGATAGGCCATAGCGCGCGAGCGTGGCGGCGAAAGCGGATGGCGCATATCCCGCCGCCGCGACGCGGGCCGTCGTCATGCGGGGCTCGCGCGGCTTTGCGTGAGCATGAGATAAAGCGCACGCGGATTGGTCAGCATGTAGCGCCAGAAAAGGCGGCGCGGCTCGCGGATCACGCGGAACAGCCATTCGAGGCCGAACTCGCGCATCCAGAAGGGCGCGCGCGCATAATCGCCGGCGGCGAAATCGAAGCAGCCGCCGCAGGTGACGAGCCAGCCCGCATTCAGCCGATGTTTGTTGCGCACGCAGAAGCTTTGCTCGAGCGGAAGGCCGAGGCCGACCCAGACGACATCGGCGCGCGAGGCATTGATCCCGGCGCAGATGCCGGCTTCGTCTTGCCGCGCGAAATAGCCGTCGCGGCGGCCGGCGATGCGCAGGCCCGGATAAAGGCGCTCCATCTCGGCCGCGCAACGCGCATTGACGCTTTCGCTCGCGCCCAGCAGATAGAAGCTGAGGCCGCGCGCAGCGGCGGTCTTCGCGGCATCGTGGAAGAAATCGGTGGTGGCGCTGCGCTCGGGGATCGGCGTCCTGGTGAGCAGGCGCGACGCGAGAACGACCGGCTGACCGTCGGCATGGATCAGATCGGCCTCTTCATAGACGCGGCGGAATTCGGCTTCGCGCGCGGCACGCGCCATGGAATGGCCGTTGACCGAGAAGACGAGCTTGGGCGCGCGCTTCGCCGCACGCGCCTCCAGGCAATCGGCGAGCATCAGCGTGGCAAGCCCTGCGCGGCTCAGGCACGCCGTCTTCACGCCGCCGATGACGACTTCGGGAATCCGCATCGCGCTCACCAGGCGTTCGCGCGGCCGAGGATCTGATACGCCGTGCGGAACAGGATTTTCAGATCGAGCGTGAAGCTGCGATGGCGCGCATACCAGAGATCGTGTTCCACGCGTTCGCGCATGGATTCGATCGTGGGTGTTTCGCCGCGATGGCCGTTGACCTGCGCCCAGCCGGAAATGCCCGGCCTGACGCGCTGGCGCTGCGCATAATTCTCGATCAGCGCGCCATAGAGCCTGTCATGGGCGAGCGCATGCGGGCGCGGGCCGATCAGCGACATCTCGCCCTTGACGACATTGATGAGCTGGGGGAGCTCGTCGAGGCTGGTACGGCGAAGAACGCGGCCGAGGCGCGTGACGCGCGGGTCGTTGGGCCGCGCCTGCATGATCCGTTCGCCGTTTTCGCAAACGTCCATGGTGCGGAATTTGTAGATGTCGAACAGCCGCCCGCCTTCGCCCGTGCGCGTCTGGCGGAAGAGAACGGGCCCGCGTGAATCGAGCGCGATCAGGCCCGCGATGATCAGCATCGCCGGCGCGAGCAGGATGAAAAGCGAGATGGCGATGAAAAGATCGAGAGAGCGCTTGGCGCGGGCATCCAGATCGGCGCCGGCGAGCGGCTGGCCGGCCAGCCTGTTAACCTCGACAATATGTTCGTAAACGCTCACCGCAACGCCCGAATGTTAATTTACGGGCATTGGGCTGCAGGCTCCGCGCCACATTTGACGGGCGCGATTGTCTCAAACCCATACGAAGCGGCGCGCCGGTTTGACGTGCGTCAAGGATCGGGGCCCGCGCGGCAGTGGGCCTGTCCGCAATTGGGACACTAGCCCGCGAGCCGCTCCTGCCAGCGCGAAAGGCGCGGATTGCCGGCCGAAAGCAGCGGAATGAGCGAGGCTAGCCCCGTCTCGCGCGGAGCGAGTCCGTAGCGCGGCAGCAGGAATGGATTTTCGCCGCCGGAAAGCGCGGCCGAGAGCGTCGTGAAGCCGTATTCGAAACCGGCATCGCGCACCGCGCGCCAGGCGTCGGCGGAGATGTCGTCCGTGTTGCCGAACGGATAGGCGAAGGCGCGCGGGCGGCCGATCTCGGCTTCGATGCGCGCGCGCGAGGTTTCGGCCTGCTCGCGCAGATAATCGATCGACTGGCTCGCGTTCATCGGCCAATGCCAATGCGCATGCGCGCCGATCTCGACGCCTTTGGCGCGAAGCTGGCGCACGCGCTCCCAGGAGAGGAATTTCTCGGACGGGAATTTTTCGATCAGTTCCGCGAGTTCGTTTCCGGAGAACGCCGCCATCATCGCACCGAGCGTTTCGCGCGCCTGCGAAGCCGCAAGCCCTTTCATTTGATTCAGCAATGACGGGGCCATTTCGCTGCGCTGCGCGCCGTCGCCGAGCACGATTTCGTCTTGGATGTGCGGAATGCGCCAGGCGCCTTCCGGTGCGAAGAAGACGAACAGACGCGCGAGGAACATCGGATTGGGTTCGTCCGTATCGATGTGATGGGTGGAGACGAACAGCGTCCAGGGAAGTTCGAGCTCGTCGAGGATGGGGGCGGCGTTGGTCAGCGCGTTGGCATAGCCGTCATCGGCCATGAGGAAGACGGCGCGCGGGTGGCGCTGCGGATTTTCGAGCACGGCGGCGAGCGCGGAAAGCGGCAGGACCTCGAAATTCTCCTTCAACGCGCGAGCGATCTGGCGGAAGGATTCGATATCGTGATGGCCGGTCTGGATGCGCGGATCGAGGGGTTTGCGCTCCACGCCGTGGAAGAACACGGCCGACGGCCGGCCGAGCGCACGCGCCAGCACGGGCGGAACGAATTTCGCAAAATCGCGTCCCAGACGGCCGATCGTGCTAACCATTCCGAGGCATCCGGATCGTTGCAGGACAGGCGCTGCAAGCGGGGTGCCATCGTGTTTTATGATTCAATCAAATGTGTCATCCCGGAAACGCGCGTCAGCGCGTTATCCAGGGCCCATTCAGCCGCTTTTACTGTGGGTCCCGGCTCGCGCAGTGCTGACGCACTGCTTCCGCCTTCGCCAAGGCTATGGCGGACAAGTGGCCGGGATGACAGGTGCTCTACATAATCACCGAATTGCCGGGGATCGGCAGGGCCGAAGGCGTCATCTTGTTCTCGCACTTCTTGAAGCCGTCGTTCCAGCCCGCGTAATAGGAGGCGTCGCTGCCGTAGAGCTGGTCGTTCTTCACCGGGCCCTGATGCGCCTTGCGCGCGTCCTGATTGGAGGCGGCGCAGCCATCGTCATAGCCCATCGTATAGCTCGGCGATTTTTGGTCGACAGTGCCGGGCGGCGCGCCCGCATCGGTGGTGCAACCCGCGAGCAGCAACGCCGCGGCGGCGGAAAGAAGAACGATGCGCAGAGCCATGGTTTCCTCCAGTCAGGTTGCTTCGAGCCAGCCGCCGGGTACGGCCGCTTCCGGACCGTAGCGATAGCCGTTGCGCGCTTCGGGCGGCACGGATTCGTAGATGCGCGGGCGCTCGAGCTTCAATTGGGCGCGCGCTTCTTCGAGCGGCGTTTCGAAGAGCTTGTGATAATCGAGCGCGGGCAGCCATTCGGCCTTCTTGCCCCGCGCATAGCCTTCATAGATGGCGCGCGCGTAAGGTTGCGGCCAATGGGCCTTGTGAAGTTCGACGGCGGCGCCCGCCGAAAGGAAAGCAAGACTGAAATTGCCGAGCTGGCCGTAGGTGAAGGCGACGACGCTCGCTTCGCCCAGCGCATCGGTGCCATAGCCGGTCAGCACATGCCACACATCATGCACGTCGCGCAGCCGGCGCATGAACCACGCCACGGGATGGGCGGCATCGACATCTGGCTCGCCGAGCTTGCGGCTTTCTTCGGCCAGACCCGAAGCCGAAAGATTGCGCGGCGCGATGAATTCCTTGTAGCGCGCCCCGACCGTGCCGGGCGCGAATTGCGAAAGCCAATCGCGATCCACCAGCCGGTCGGCCAGTTCTTCGCCGACATAGGCCTGGCGTCCGCCTTCGGCGGATTTCAGCATCCGGTGATAGTTGCGCAAGATCGAACTGCCCGAGAGTGCGCGGATGATCTCGAACACTTGTTCGGTGTCTTCCTTGTTTTGCGCGAGCTTGCGGAAGGATTTGAGCGCCTTCAGCACCTTGATGGGCTTCGTGCCGATCGACCTTGCATCGACGGCGGGCTTGAGGACAGAGGATTGCGTAGTCATGGCGGCACCTTTGCAGCTCGATCAGACGAGCAACTGACAATAGTGTCAACAGACTAACACTTCACAAACGCGTGCAGAAGCCTTTTACACGAGGTGCTTCACATCGTCCGTGAGGTAACCGAATCGCTCCATCTGCTTGTGATGATCCTTCACGATGCGGCGGATCTGGCGCCGGGAAAGCTGTTCCTTCCACTGGCCCGACTTGCCCTCGCGGAAGAATTTCTCGGCCTTTTCGGGCTTTTCGCGAAAACCGCCCGCGGCTTCCTGTTTTTGCAGATTCTTGAATTCCGAACGGCTGATGGCCTTCTGCAACTGTTCCGGCGTCGGCCTCAGCAGCAAATGGCGGGCGAGCGCGCCGAAGGTCTTCACCGGATCGTTGAGCATGTCTTCGTAGCGCTGGACATAGACGGTGCGATGCGGTTTGCGCGTCCAGCTTTCGACATGCTGGCTCCACGAGCCATAGACTTCATAGACGCTCTTGTCGCTGACGCCGGTCTCGAGCCCCTTCTGCGCCATCTCGGCGATAGCGATGTCGATGGTCGTGCTCATGTGATGGGAGAACGAGATCGCCACGTCGAGCGGATTGCGCACGATGTAGACCGCGCCCGACGTGACGGCGAAATTGATGGTGGGAACGCCGCGATCCATCACCAGCGCGTGGTGGGTCTTGATCATGGCGAGGCCTTCGGTGCGCTCGGCGATTTCCTTCTGCACGATGGGACGCACTTTGGCGATTTCGGCGCGGTCGCATTCCTTGGCCGGCTTGCCGAGATGGATTTCGTACTGCTTGGCCGAAATGTCCCAGGTGGTGAATTCGTTCATCGCGTTGATGTCCTGCTCGTCCTCCTCTTCGCCTTCGAGGATCTTGAGCAGATTGTGCAGGAAGGTGCGCGTCCAGGTGTTGCCGGATTTGGGATAGGAGGCGAGCCAGAGAATTCCCGTGGGCGCGTTCTTCGGCGCGGCGGCCGGCGCGGCGGCAGGCGGCACGGCTTGTGCTTCGGCGGCGTCACTCATTTTCGTACCTCCGGCAAAATGGCGTGCTTGAACCAGGCCACGCGCAATTGCTGACCCTTGTTGTTATAACCCACGAAATCGAGGTGCAAACCGTATTCCGGCCACATCGGCTCGCGCTGCTTGCCGGAGCGGTACTGGCTGGCCTCGATATTGGCGGCCATGCCGCAGACTTCCTCTTCGGGATGCTCCAGCGACCATTGCTCCAGCACGTCGCGCGACAGCCCGCTGATCTGGTAGGAGAGATGATGGCGGCGATGGTCCAGCGCCACCGCGCAGCGATACATGGCGCAGCGGCAGCGCAACTGGTCCACCATGGCGAGATTGGCGGTCGAGACGGCCACGGGCTTTCCCAGATGATAGGCCACCATGATCAGCTCGCTTGCCCTCCGCTCGATCTCGGCCGGGTTTAACATCTTGAGTTCGCGCCAGAATTCCTTCGCGTCGGCCATCAATTGGGGATCGTCGAGCCTCCAGGCGGGGCGGAAATCGTATTCAGGCGCCATGATCGAAAAATCATCCATTTTCCGTGGTCTGACCGATAATACATCACGGGCGGGGGGCGCAAAGCCTTCCCAAAAGCCGGGCGGAGGTTAAGGTTGCGCCCCGGCTCGGGGGATTCATGGTCCGAAGTCTCTTTGGCGCGGTCGCCGCTCTTATACTATTGGGTGGGGTGGTGCTCGTGCGGACGCTGGCTGTCCGGCCGGCCGACGTCCCGCCCCCGGCTCCTGCGATCTACATCAACGGCATGAGCGTGGCGCGGCATCTGGCCGAGGCCGTGCGCTTCGAGACGGTTTCCTACCCCAGAGGCGCCCAGGAGGCGGAGAAGGACGAGGCGCTCGGTGCGCTCGGCCAATGGCTGGCGGCGACCTATCCCAAATTCCACGCCGCGGCGAAGCGCGAAGCGATCGGCCGGAGCCTGCTCTACACCTGGCAGGGAAGCGATCCGGCGCTGAAGCCGGTCCTGCTGATGGCGCATATGGATGTCGTGCCGGTCGTTCCGGGGACGGAGAAGGATTGGGTGCATCCGCCATTCTCCGGCGCCATCGACGGCGGCTATGTATGGGGACGCGGCGCCATCGACGACAAGGGCGCGCTCGTCGCCATCATGGAGGCGATGGAGCGGCTCGCCGCCTCCGGCTTCACGCCCAAGCGCACGGTGATGATCGCGCTCGGCGCCGACGAATTGACCGGCGGCATGAAGGGCGACGCGCTTATCGCCAAGACTCTCGCTACGCGCGGGACGCATTTCGAATTCGTGCTGGGCGGCGGCGATGCGATCGTGGAGGAACCGTTTCCCGGCCTGCTGACGCCGGTCGCGTTTTTGGGCGTCGCCGAGAAAGGCTATCTCAGCCTCGAACTCGTGGCGCATGGCGAGGGCGGGCAATCCGCGAGACCCACGCGCGACATGGCGATCGCCCGGCTCGCATCGGCGATCACCAAAGTGATGCATCGCCCCTTCCGCTCCGGCATCGGCGACATCGAATATGCGCAATTGCGCGCGCTCGCGCCGGTCATGGCGTTCGCGCCGCGCATGCTGGTGGCGAATTTGTGGATCGCCAAGCCCGCGCTCATCCGGTTTCTCGAGACCCAGCCGGAATCGGCGGCACGCCTCACCACCACGATCGCGCCCACCATGCTGATGGCGGGCGTGAAGGACAATGTTCTGCCGCCCGTGGCGCGCGCCATCGTCAATTTCCGGCTCAATCCGCGCGACAACATCGACGATGTCGTCGAGCATGTGCGCCGCGCCATCGACGATCCCAAGGTCGATATCGACGTGCTCGCCCATGGCAGCGACGGCGATCTGAAGGCCTCCGACATGAACGGGCCGGCGTATAAATTCCTTGCCGACGAGATCGCGGCCTCGTTCGGCGTGCCCGTCGTGCCGGATCGCGCGATCACATCGACGGATGCCCGCCATTTCCTGCGGCTTGCCGATTCGGTGTTGCGTTTCAATCCCTTTCATTCCGGGCCGGACGATCTTTCCCGCGTCAACGGCAGCAATGAGCGGCTCGCGGTGGGCGATCTCGCACCTGCGGTCGCGTTCTATATGCGCCTCATCCAAGACGCGAAGTGACGGGGCCGCAGCCGCCATGATAGGATTTCGCCAAACGCTCCCGGGGGCACGCCCATGAAACGCTTCGTGTTCGCAGCCGGCGCGGTCGCGCTTGCCGCCATCCTCATTCCTTCAGCGACACCCATCACCATGTCGAAAGCAGCCGAAACGCCCGACACCGCGCCCAGCTGGAATCTCGGCGATCTCTATCAGAGCGACGACGCCTGGACCACGGCGCGCGACGGCATCAAGGCCGACGCCGAAAAACTTTCGAGCTACAAGGGCACGCTGGGCACCAGCGCCGCCGACATGTTGAAGGCGCTCGATGCCATCAGCCATGTGCGCAAGGAGGCGAACCGGCTTTACGTTTATGCCTCGCTCAAGGCCGACGAAGACGTCAACGACGCGCCCAATCAGGAGCGCGAACAGGCGGCCTCCGCCATACAGACGGTCGTAAGCGAAAACACCGCCTGGCTGAAACCGGAAATTCTCTCCATCGGCGCGGAGAAGGTGAAAGCCTTCGAGCAGGCCTCGCCCGAACTCCAGAGCCGCTTTGGATTCTTCCTCGACGATGTATTGCGCGCGGCACCCCACACGCTCGGCGTCGAGGCCGAAGGCGTGATGGCGTCGGCGGGCGATGTGCTGAGCCAGCCCGATTCGATCTATACCGTGCTCGCCAATGGCGAAGTGCCGTTTCCCTCGATCCGCCTTTCGGACGGCACCAAGATCGACCGTCTTGACAGCCAGGCCTACGGCAAATGGCGCACCGCGCCCGATCGCGGCGACCGCAAGAAAGTGTTCGATGCCTTCTGGGGCGCGTGGAAGAAATACGAAGGCACCTTCGGCGCCACGCTGACGACGCAGGTGATAGGCGAAGTGTTCAACGCCAAGGTGCGCCACTTCCCCAATTCGCTCTCGGCCGCGCTCTTCGACGACAACATGCCCGAGGGCGTCTATCGCCAGCTCGTGGCGCAGGCGAATGCCGGTTTGCCGACGCTCTACCGCTATCTGATGCTGCGCAAGAAGATGATGCACATCAAGACGAGCCTTGCCTATTACGACATGTATTTGCCGCTGGTGGTGCCCGACAATCTGCGCCATTTCACGGTCGAGCAATCCGAGGATATCGCGCTCGCCGTCACCCAGCCTTACGGCGATGAATACACCGCGCTCCTGAAGAAGGGTTTCTCCGGAAACTGGATGGACATCTATCCGCGGCCCGGAAAGGCGGCCGGCGCCTATATGAACGGCTCGGCATACGACGTGCATCCCTATCTGCACCTCAATCACAACGGCGATTACGAGGCGCTGTCGACCTTCGTGCACGAATGGGGACACGCCGTCCACACCATGCTCACGGACGCGAACCAGCCCTTCGAGAAATCCGATTACTCCACCTTCATCGCCGAGACGGCGGCGATCTCCAACGAGATGCTGCTCAACGACTACATGGTGGCGCACGCGACCTCGCGCAAGGAGAAGCTCTTCTATCTGAACGAGGGGCTGGAGCTCATCCGCACCACCTTCTTCCGCCAGACCATGTTCGCCGAATTCCAGCTCAAGCTGCACGAGGAGATCGAGAACGGCGGCACGCTTTCCGGCGAGAAGATGACGAAGATGTATTGCGATCTGCTCAAGAAATATTACGGCGAGGCCGAAGGTATCACCACGATCGATCCGGCCTATTGCGTGGAATGGGAATTCATCCCGCATTTCTATTACGGGTTCTACGTCTATCAATATGCGACATCGATCGCGGGCGCGGCCGAATTCACCGACGACATCAGCAAGGAAGGGGCGCCCGCGCGCGACCGCTTCATCGCCATGCTGAAGGCCGGCGGTTCCGACTATCCGTACAATCTCTACAAGAAGGCCGGGCTCGACATGGCGTCACCCGCGCCCTATCAGGCGCTGATCGCGCGCATGAACCGGATACTCGACGAGATCGACGAGCTCGATAAGGGAAGCGATTAGAGCGCAATCCGAAAAGTGTGAAGCGGTTTTCGGATAAATTGCGCGATAATTCAAACGCGCAATCCGAAAAGTGTGAAGCGGTTTTCGGATAAATTGCGCGATCATTCAAAAACCCAGGGCATGAGCGCGATTCAAAGAAGCGCGATCATGCACCAGCGCCTATTTGATCTCGAACGTCATCGCGACGTCGACCACGATCGTCTGTTCGCCCGCGGCCATGGGCGGCGCCGCCGCCGGCATGGCCGATTCGCGCATTGACAGCGCCAGCATCGGCATCGGCGCATTGGCGCCGCCGTCGCTGATCGACATCACGCGGCCGAGCTCAACGCCCGCCGCCTTCGCATAGGTTGCGGCACGCGCCATCGCATCCTTCACCGCCTCGGCGCGCGCCTTGTCGGTCAGCGCGTCCGTGTCGGAGATGGAGAAGCTCACGCCGTTGACCTGATTGGCGCCGGACGAAACGAGCGCATCGAGATCGCGCCCGAGCTTCTTCAGGTCGGTCACTTTCACCGTGACGATGTTCGACACCTCATAGCCGATGATCGCCCGCGGCTCGGGCGCATCGGGCTTGTAGGGCGGATATTGCGGCGACACGGTGAAATTCGAAGTCTGGATCGATTTCTCCGGAATGCCCGCGCTCTTCAGCGCATCGAACACCGCGCTCATCGCGCGCGAATTGGCGGCGAGCGCGTCGGCCGCCGTCTCGCCTTGCGTGACGACACCGGCCGAAAGCTGGGCCTGATCGGGCGCAGCACTCGCCTCGCCCTCGCCCGAGACCGTGATGACCCGCGGAAACGGCGGCTTCATGTCGTCGGCCTCTGCTGCCCCCGCCAGCAACACAAGGCTCAAGGCCCATGGCGCAAGCCCAAGCCCGCGCGCGACGATCGTATTCATGGCATTTCTCCCTTCGACAGCGGCCCAGCCTCGCGCGCAACCGCGGCGAAAAGAGGGCCTGGCGAAAGACTATGCGCTTTATCGCGGGAATCCTGATAGAAGGCCGGATTCCCGGGAAACGGGCCCGTAGCTCAGCTGGTTAGAGCTGGCCGCTCATAACGGTCTGGTCGCAGGTTCGAGTCCTGCCGGGCCCACCAATGTTTTCAAATGGTTGGCTTTTTTTACGATCCGATTTTTTGCTCTTGCGGCACGCAAACGGCACGCAAACACCCGATTCGGAGTTGCGATAAAGCGGAATTTGCTCGCCGATTTCCGTGCGGATCGCGCTCACGGTTCCACCGGAAACGCCGCTGCGTTTTACGACCTCCGCATGGGGCAGACCGGAGAGAATGAGAAAGCGAACTTCCTTGCGCTTGGTATCGCCGACACCGTATTCCGTTTTCGAAACGATTGTCTTCGCCAGCTCGGCAGCATTAAGGCGCGGTTGATCGATATCTGCGCGTTTCAAATGGCGCCGAACTTCCGCCATGACGCTTTCGATTGCAGCGACGGCTTCGGCGCAATAGTCCGGCTCATAGGGCGCATAGATCGAAGTGGTGGCGTCCGAACCCTTCGGCAGATGCCCGAGAAATAGGCTAATCTGTTCGCTCGGCACTTTCCGTTTGCGCAGCTCGCGCGCCATGCCATGCCGGATCGAATAGGGACGCACCTTTTCGTCGATGCCCGCCTCCTCGCGCAACAATTGCCACGCGTGGGAGATGGATTCGATTGGGGCTCTCGCATAAGCCACATAACGCGCATTCGGCTCCACATCGCCTTGAAGCCAAGGCAACAGCGTCGGCGTGACCGGAAGAATGGGACGGAATTTCTTGTTCTGGCGGCGGCCCGGCGGATTGAGATCAAGCCGGCAATTCGGTTCGTCGAACTGCACGCGCCGCAAGTCGAGGATAGCGCCAGGACGCGCCAGCGTGTTCGCCGCAATGACCAGATAAGCCAACATATGGCGCGATTTCGCTGCATCCATCAATCGCGCGAGTTCTATGGCAGCGATAGGTCGTCCCTTGGGCTCGCGAGAACGGCGCTCTTCGACGGTTTCAAGGCTGAAGATGTGCGGTGCCTCGCTGAGTTCCTGCCATTTCACCGCGCGGTTCAGCGCGGCCCGCCCCACTGACAAAATGCGATCAATGCCACTCGCGTTGGCGCCTTTGCTTTTCAGCCACTGTCGAAAGCGGCGCTGTTCGTTGGGTGTAATGTCGGCAACCATGCGTCCAGTCCAGAATTCCGTCCAATATGAGAGCCCATTCCATTGCGTTCTCGAACTGGGAAGGTGCTGGGCATGATCGCCCCAGTAGGTCATCAGGACGTTGTCGATCGTGACTTGATCTGGTCTGCCCTTGGCAGCGCGGTCGTTTTCGACGACCCAAGTGGCAAGCACGAGGCTCGCCTCTTGAAAATCTGTTGTGCCAAGGCTGACGCGGCACGTCTGGCGGCTGCGTCTGTCATACCAGGTCCGGCACCACGCGCCATCGGCATGCTCTCGCCCCGGCTTCTTGCTGAGCCAGTAATTTCCGATCTGCCCCGGCTTAGGCTTGGTGTTGATTCTTCTGCGCATGCGTCAACCGATTGCTGCCTCAAATACGCCCCGATGTGGTCACCAGTATAGAAAACTCGCCGCCCAATACAAACATATCCAAGTTTGCCCCGCAGGCGTTCATTTCGAACCGTGCAAGACTTTACGTGCAGCAGAAGTGCCGCCTGCCGCTCATCATAAAGTTCGGGTGCATTCATGTGTGGGCATGCTGGCTGCGTTGTATCACTCACAATGGGAACGCCATTTCCACAGATTTGAAACCGATGCCCACGCCCACGGCCATGTTGGGACCGAGAGGTCAAGCGTCATCAACAAGATATCGTTCGCACGCTTTTTGATTTCATCTACAGCGGCGTCGCCAGCTAAGGTAAACTTCGCGTAACGCGCACAAATATAGGCCGAACCTGTGCAAACGGAAGGACGCAAAGGCATGCTCGATACACGATGGTATACATTGAAGGAGGCTGCGGAGCGCTTGCGAATTTCCACAAAGACATTGAGCGGCATTCTGAGACAGCATCCGCATTGCGCGCGCGTCGGGCGAAAGTTTATTATATCCGATGCGGACCTGACACAGCTCTACGAGACATTGAAATCCCAATCGGTCTCGGCAAACATTGTGGGTGGCCGCAGTGCCTACGTTCAAGCGTCACCATCCGAGGCGCAACTGTATGAGAAATTAAGGAAACTGACCGCGAAGCCGAAGCCAAGCAGCACAACGGCGATGGGCGCGCTTCGTTCCAAGCACCGCCGGCGGAGACCTCGTGGTGGCTCGACTTAAAGCCTCTTAAATTTGGGCGCCGCAGTGTGAGATACCCATAAAGAATCTTCCTATGCGGCTTCGCTGAGAATATCGAGAAACGCTTTGTAACAGAACACACGCCCGCGCTTGCGGCCGGTGATTTCCGTAACCACACCAAGTCGTTGCAATTCCGCAAGCGCGCTGTTGACTGTCGGCATGGTTAACCCGCTTCGATTGGTAGCCGCAGTTGCCGTCAGATAAGGATTAGCCTGGAATAATTCATGGAGTCTGAGCACGGATCCGGCCCGATCCCCTGTTGCAGCAATGTGATTGCGGTCAGCTTTGAAAAGCTCAGTGATTCGGATTGCGGAATCGAATGCTTGATCAGCGGTCTGCGTGACGCCGTCGAGAAAGAATTCCAGCCACGCCTCCCACGTCCCGCGCTCGCGAACTTCCTGGAGCAGGCGATAGTAGTCGGCGCGATGCTGCTTGAAAAACAAGCTCAGATAGAGAAGCGGCTCGCGCAATGCTTGTTGCGCGCAAAGAAAGAGAGTGATGAGGAGCCGGCCTAGCCGGCCATTTCCGTCGAGAAATGGATGAATGCTTTCAAATTGGACGTGCAGAAGCCCCGCTTTGACGAGCAACGGAAGACTTGGCGTGTCGGCGTGTATGAACTTTTCGAACGCATCCAGGCAGGGCTTAAGTTCCGTGATCGGGGGTGGAACATAGATGGCGTTCCCAGGCCGCGTGCCACCGATCCAATTTTGCGATGTGCGGAACTCGCCGGGGCTTTTCGTGCCGCCACGGCTTCCCTTCATCAGGCGTTCGTGCATTTCGCGAATGAGGCGGAGCGATATCGGAAGTTCTTTCATCCGCTCCAGGCCGTACATCATGGCATCGACGTAGTTTGAGACTTCACGAACATCGTCGATGGGCGTCCCGGCTTCCGCTTCGGTCTCGAAGAGCAAAAGATCGGAGAGCGTCGATTGCGTGCCTTCGATCTGAGAGGAAAGCACGGCCTCCTTGCGAACATACATGTAGAGGAAGAGCGCCTTGTCGGGCAGGAGGGTAGTGATACCGTCCAGGCGCCCGAGGGCACGGTCGGCGGCGCTCAGCCGCCGCAAGAGGTCTTCCATCTGGACTGGTGGGTCCGGTGGAAGAGGCGGCGGGACAAAGGCGCGAACGCGTTCTCCGCCGACGGCAGTCTCCACGTACCGGCCGAGCCGGGTTTTGAGATCGATTCCCATGCGAGATTTAAGTAACACCTCACGCTAATAAAGAAAATAGACAATTTCTTAAATAACGAAGAAAGCTAATAAAATTCCCCCAGTAACACCCCCAGGTAAGCCCGAAATTCCCCAAGCAAAGTTTTCGCCGCTATAGAATGCCTTGCTGCGTCGGTGTGGAAGGACACACGGCCAACAAAGGTCCGAGATGGTGACGAGAAGGCAGCGGCGTAATGGCTCGGTGCGCTAAGCCCATCCACTAGCCGGTTTCGAGTCCGGCCCGCAGCGTCCGATGTCACAATAGACAACTCGCGACAGTTGGCGTGCGCTCTTGATAGGGCCAGGTCACGGCGGAAACCCAATCGGAAGCATTCTCTCAAACTGGGTACGAATATGTCGCGTACACTGCTCTTCCCAATCTTTAACAATTCGATATTCCTTATGATTGCTCCAGATGGATCAATTTTTCTTACCGGTGGACAAGCCGGCGTTTCGTGCAACATCGTTCGGCGATGAGGGCCAAGCGTCATCGGAATGAGAACGACAGCAGTTCGATCTATACGATGCAGGAAGCAGCAGAGCGGCTTCGTATTTGTCGGCGCAATTTGCAAGAATTGATCAAACGCTATCCCTTCTATTTTTCAAATGGGAGGCGCAAACTGTTCACGGAAAATGATTTGGCTGCGCTCATAGCCGCGCTTCGCAATGAGACTGCAGAATGCCACTCAAACCTGCGCCGTCCCATGAAGGCGGTACGCCCTACCGGTCTGCCCGCGAAGCCCATTTCGGGGTCTATGTGGGCCGAAGCACAAAGGCGTCTGGCTGCGCTACGGCGCAAAAAGGCCCGAAGTCCGGAGAGAGAAAATTGATTGCAGCTTGTATGCAGAACTCTTACGGCTAGAAAAATCGCTTTGTACTATTCGCTAACTGGAGAAAAATCTCCTTTTTCCGGATTCTGCGGCCTATATCCAGAAAATTGATCGAGAGCTTCCTGCGACGCTTGTCTCGCCTACGGGCTTCCGTCTTTGGCTCGAATGCATAGTCTTAAGTCCCATTTTTTCGGAAAAATAGATAATTATCCCGCGAAAATTCGGCAATCTGGAGTATTGCCACTGAGTAAACCCCAAAAGTTCGGCATCGCGGCGAATACGCCTTCACGTCGCGCTGTTGCATACCAAGTGTCGGCGACCTGCGCTCGCATGACGGTTAGGATCTTTTCCGCCTCGGCGGGGTCAAGCAGAAACCGGTGTGCCTGAGACAGCAGATTCTTGGTGTTGATGGTACGACCCTGATCGCCGCAGATGAGGGCGAGATCTCGACGTTCCAAGCTGACATGTAGTGTCGGCGTGAGATCGTAGGCGGGTGACAGATGCCATAGTCTGTCTTTTGCGATCATGGCGTGGTTGCGTGGATGATCGTCGGTATTCGGACGCCATGGGTCTAGAAGTCGTTGCTCAGTGTGCGTGGACGCGGGGTGCGCGCCCGTTTCCGGCTCAGGGAAAGTGCTGCACCTTCGGTGTCTTTGGTTGGACTGGCGGTCTCGGTGAGCTGGTCGAGAAGGCGATAGGTCCACAGCAAGGCGGCATAAACCGCAACGCCCGTCGAGGGTTTGCCTTTTTCCGCATCGGCCACGGCAAAGGGGCTGACGCCAATTCGGGTGGCGACATCTTCGATGGATAGGTTGCGGCGAAGCCGGGCAGCCCGGAGATTTTGTCCAAGCTTTTGGATTCCGATTTCAACCGAATGTGGCAGGGCCGCCAACCGTCCTTTGGGAGTGAGCTTGTTTGGCATAGGCATCACTAATGCGCCCCAGCCACGTTGCTCAATGTCGTAGTGGTATGGTTTTATAATTTCCCGATCGGTAAATTTTTGCGGCCGCCGCAGTAGAAATGTGAAAATATTCCCGGGCGGGAAATTTTGACTGGACAGCGCATCAAAACTCATAGAATATTCCCGAACGGGAAAGAAATGCCATGACACCAAGCCAACTGGGCCGCGCGATCCGCGATGCCCGCCGAACACTCGGCCTTCGCCAGCATGAACTGGCGGGTGCCGCCAATGTCGGCATTCGATTCATCGTTGATCTCGAAGGCGGCAAGCCGACAGCACATATCGGCAAGACTTTGGCCGTCCTCGATGCCTTGGGTTGCCACGTCCATATCGACCCTCCTTCACCGAGACGCGAATGAAGGGCGCATTGTCAGTTTGGTGGGATGGCATCCAAGCCGGAGAGTTGCGGCTCAACGAGCATGGCGAAATGAGTTTCGCCTATCTCTCCGAATGGGTCGCCGATCCTGCACGCCCTGCTATCTCGATTTCACTGCCCAAACGCATAGAGGTCTTCGGCCGGCGCGAGTGCCGCCCCTTCTTTGCGGGCCTCCTTCCCGAAGAGGCTCAGCGCGATGAAGTCGCCCACGCCCTCGGCCTGTCTAGAGGAAATGATTTCGCGCTTCTCAAAGCGCTTGGTGGCGATGTCGCCGGTGCATTGACTCTATGGCCAGCCGGCGAAGCCCCACTCAAATACGATGGTGCCACAGCAACAGAGCCGCTTGGTGACAACGCACTGGTTGAGCTTCTCGACATCTTGCCGAAGCGGCCGTTTCTCGCCGGCAGGGAAGGACTGAGGCTCTCGCTTGCCGGCGCGCAAACAAAGCTCCCTGTTGTTCTGGTGGATGGGCGCATTGCCCTGCCCGCGCCCGGACAACCCACGACGCATATTCTAAAGCCTCCTATCCCACGCTTTTCCGCAACCACGGAAAACGAAGCCTTTGCCATGCGTCTTGCCGCTGCGATTGGATTGTCCGTCGCTCCAGTCGAGCCACGCAAGATCGCTGACCGGCCATATCTTCTTGTCACGCGCTATGACAGATCCATCGATGCGAAGGGTGTTGCGCACCGCTTGCACCAGGAAGATTTCTGCCAGGCTCTTGGAATTCCTCCTGAGCACAAATACGCAGTTGAGGGTGGTCCAACTTTCAAGACCGGCTTCGCTCTTCTGCGGTCGGCAACATCCCGGCCTGCGCTTGAGGTTTTGAAGCTGCTCGATGCCGCGATCTTCAATCTGATTGTCGGCAATGCCGATGCTCACGGCAAGAACTACAGCCTCCTTCACACTTCAAACGGCATAACACTGGCGCCACTCTATGATTTGCTCTGCACCACCGCTTATCCAGAGCTATCGCCAAAGCTAGCGATGAAAATTGGTGGTGTTGCGACAATCGAGCAGGTCAATGCAAAGATGTGGAAAAAATTTGCCGAAGATACCGAGATCGGTATGGCGCTGGTGCGCCGCCGTGCCGGCGAATTGGCGGAAGCCATGCGCACGAAAGCACAAGTTGTGGCGGCCGAAATATCGGCCGCAGGATTTGACGGCGCCGCACTCGACAGGTTTGCGAGCATCGCCGTCGAGCGTGCAGATCGTATAGCGGTGATGACGCAAAAAGAGGTTTAGCTGAGGCGTCGTTAAACGCCATTCAGATCCTGCGGAACGGTGATCTGATATCGCCTGTCGAGTTTGCCGCCCCGCACGAGCATGCGCTTGCCCATGCCGAGATCGACCGCTTTTTATTGAGCCGCTTAAGCCATGTGTGCTTGTGGCGGTCGGCGAAAAAGAAGAGGCGCCTCACCTTCACGTTATGGCAGCCCTCCAGCAGCGTTTCGAGCCGGGTGGGGCTGAGGTTCGGCAAGCTTCCCATGAGCTTGTCGACCTGCTCAAAGCGTTCGCGGCAAGGCAACTCGTCGAGCAATTCGAGAACACCGTGCTCCGGCGTCGTGAGGACGATCGGTCGATATAAACCTCATACTATGGGAGTTGGCCGGTCTCATAAATACATAATACATTGCAATTATTAGATAAAATGGAAAAACTAGCGTGATTTGGCCGATCATCTGGCCGATCTTATGCGTAAGCCTCAGACCGCTACCGACTCATGTTCTGATCGATAGAAGACGTTCCTATCGATCACGCTGCACCCGACAAAATGATGGACCGGCTCTTCCTTAGACCTTGCATTCCACGAAACGCCTTCAACCAGTCACACGGCACCGTCTGATGCGCACCTAGATCGCAAGAGACTTGCGTCACCGTCACGCCCCGCTCCTTGATCAGCTTCAAGCTCGAACTCCCGCGTAAACTCCCACCGTTCCATGACACACCTCAGTTCCATAAAAACACTTAACTCAGCGTCCTCGAAACCGGGTGCGGGCCAAACTGTGATGCCCTTCTTCTCGAATCAGCCACTAAAAGCAATCGAGAGCCCTTTCATCGTGCCTTGATTCGCGACTCGCGTCGGTTAGAGTTGACCCGTGATTCGGAGGCTTAGATGTCAGTTTCTGCTAGCCCGCAGCGACAATCCAAGGCCACCTCTCTCTCCACTAGGTCGAGCCAGGACAGCAGTTTCTTTGCGGCAACGGGAGCTCCAAGCGTCGTTATAACCAGAACCCCTCCAAAGCCGTCAGCGGTCTTTGATACATATTGGAAATTCGCGACTGAACGGCAAGCGGTATTTCACGCGCGGGCAAATGGCACGCCAGCGCCATGGACACAGGATCCGATTCTGCGAGATCACAGGTTCACCAATGTGTATCGCGCCGCAGATCGGGTTAGCCAATACCTGATACAAGAGGTCATCTACAATGCTGACCATGATTGGCCTTCCACTCTGCTTCGCGTTCTGCTTTTTAAGATATTCAACAAGATTTCGACTTGGGAGCTAATCAGGTCTCAAGTTGGCATCGTCAGCGCAGGTAACTTTCCTCATGCGCGTATCGCGCGAGCGCTAGACCAGGCAATTGAAGACGGTGCGACTATCTACTCTGGTGCATATATTATGCCCAGCGGACCGGCTGCGTCGCGCCAATCGCGCAAACATCACATGCATCTTGATCTTCTCGACGGGATAAGTCGAAGCGGGTTAGCTGAAACCCTCAGCAAAGCGACATCACTGAACGACGCCTACAAACTAATGCTTGCGGTTCCGAGCTTTGGACCATTCCTCGCCTACCAATATATTATTGATCTGAATTACAGCTCTCACTTGAACTTTTCGGAAATGGATTTCGTCGTGCCCGGCCCTGGAGCACGGGATGGCATTCAAAAGTGCTTTCATGACCTTGGTGATTACGACGAAGCCGACGCCGTCAGATGGATGGCTGATCGGCAGCAACATGAATTCGAGAAGCGAGGACTTCAATTTCAATCGCTGTGGGGGCGGCCTCTGCAGTTGATTGACTGTCAGAATCTCTTCTGCGAAGTCGACAAATACGCACGCGTCGCCCACCCAGAGGTCAAGGGTCTTAGCGGTCGCACGCGTATAAAGCAGCGCTTCTCACCGCAGCACAGCGCCTTAAGACTCTGGTTTCCACCAAAGTGGGGCTTGAACGCATATCTGCAACGCGAGCAAAGCCAAGCCGGTCAATAGACGCGATTATATATATGCGTTCGAAAAGTTATGGCATCGAAGGAGCTGGCTTTTTGCTCGGGGCCGTCGGCACAGATGGCTTTGAAACGGGTTGTGCAGGTTTTTGAACAATTGATTGTGGAAACAGCCTATTTTTAAATAGTTCGCCCTCATGTGCGACAGTGGGAAATATAAACGTGACGAACCCCGCGATACCGGCAACGACGAGCCCCGTCGTAAGGTTCCGAGAGATTGTGCTGAGATGATCCAATGTTGGTTGCTGTATATCAAACCTCGCATTCATCGCGTTCTCAAGCCTCGCCAAGGCTTGTTGCTGTTCTCTAATGTCGGCGGCAAGCCCCTGTAACGATACAATAGGCGGGGACATTCCATGAATGAGTCGATTATCGATGTCATATACGCCGTCAGTCGGCTGCTTACGATATTCCGACTTTTCGCTCTCTTCTGCCGGGAGCGCCCCCAAGTCACAAAACCAAATCTTGAAAAGACGTTCCCCTTCCGAAAGGGCGATTGCAGACGGCCCCGCATTGAACACCGCATAGAGAAGTTTACCCTCGTATCCGGGGTCCACATGGAAACCCGATACGTTGATGAGACCCTCGAATTTAAGTTGTGTCCGCATGGATATGAAAGCCATGGCATCATGCGGCACCTTGATTTTTTCTTTCGTTAGCAGATATGCGAACTGGCCTGGGGGAATAACGAACGACTCGCCGGACGCAAGCAATACTTTCGCTTCTGTCTTTTGGTCTCGCTTGGTTCCATCGGAGGTGCAGAAGTATTTTTCGCCCACCCTCAACCTATAAGAGTTGCAATCAATTTCCGCTGGGGAAAATGGCTCGATGAGCTTCGAGCCTCGCTTCAATATATCTTCGCCACGCCAGAAAGGCACGATCAAATCCTACCGTGAAGGACGCTACGCTTCTTTACACCCTCGAGGCGCTCGTCCACGGCTTGCGCAGGCTCTATACCGTGTGCTGCAATTACGGCAAGCGCGATAGCCGCCAATCCACTGATAGAGGCAGCTATCTCTGTTCGAAACGCTACGCTCTCCAGGTGGTCAATTTTTTCGCAGGCGGCAGCCATGCGACCAACTGGCTTTGCTGCAGCAAGAACAACCCGTTCGATCGTGGCGATGTCGCTAGCGTGCGTACCTGCGAGTGAGCGTCCAAACGAAAGCAATCCGGGATATTCTTGGTTGTTTGTCGCGAGAAGGTCCCAAAGGCGCACATTTAGGATATTCGCAACAGACAGCGCAATAATTAGCATGTCCACAAACACGGGAACGCTATCGCGCACGGTAGTTGCCGTCGCCACCTTACCCACGTACTTTGCAAAATGCAGCGCCATGTGATTCAGTCGTTGATGTATGGATAGCCGCGCGATTTCGCGATGGTAAGCCTCGTCATGGCGATGTTGTCCCACTTGAAGTTCGAACAAGCGATCCTTGGCCGAAGCGGCTTCTGGCACAGATATCGATATAACGCGCCCAGTCATCGTTCTACTCGCCTCTATACTGCTCAACCCCTCGAAGAAATACCGCCTTAGTCCAGAAACCCAAGACCGATTCGGCAGCACAATTATATCGCTCTTGCATAGCCGAATTAGCAGACTTTTTGCTAGTTTTCCATGATTCTGTTGGCTCACGCGGCAGCCTTCGCCGACAGATCCAGGAACGCTTGGCACCGTTCAATGAGCTCGGCAACATCGTTACGACTCCAGGGGGCAGAATTGTCGAGCGAGTGATCTTCCAGAATGGCCATCGTGGCATGGCATACGAGGGGGCCAATTGGTATGCCAACCTCCCGTGCGATGGCGGCTTGAAGACGCGCTAAGCCCAGGAAGTTCCCCACCGCTTTCTGAACGTAGAACTGATAACGATAAATGGCCGTCATGTAGAGCTCGCGTTCTGGACCGAGCTTTAGGCTTATGTGACTCAAGCACTGCCCCCCGCGGTTGTTGTCATAGTCATCCTCGGCCGAATAGAGCTTTAGTTCGAGCGCCTCCATACCGAGATCCAGCTCATATACCGCCCTTTTCGGGGCGCTCGTCGATAGCTGCTTCTTCAACTTGGTGATCGCGAGTTCGAGCGGCGGTAGAGTTGTCCCGTCTGCACATTTGCGTTCCGTAAGCCGCAGGGCATACGTCCCCCAGCGATTTTGCGGCGCGGAGCGGATGAAAGGAAAGATTGTCTTTGGGTAATTAAAAACGGCGTCGATACCACCTTGCCGGTACTCGACCGCAGGAAAGATTGTCTCAGCTACCGTATGATTTGGTTGCGCATCGAATTTGCGGAGGAACGCATCCACTTCCGCTTCAATGGCGCGCGACGCATCCGTTGCTGTTCCCGGTTGTGTAATTTCCAACACCACATTGTACATCCGAGCGTGCGTCTTCTGCATCGCGGTGGCCGCCAAAAGCCAAGCTTCCGCGCGTGTCTTCGCCGATTTAGTAAACATGCGATACCTCCCTAGGACTATACGTTGATCGACGCGTAGCCGATGAACTTTGTGTCGAGATAGCTGGCTGGAAGCCACGCATATCCATTTTCGCCCCAAGCATCACCCCAACTGTTGCGAATGAGGAACAGCGTCTCGCCTCCTGCATCAGTTCCAAGGCCAACAACCAGAACAGCGTGGCCACCGAACCCATCGCCACTTGCAGGGATGACAAAGCCTGGAATATTAGGGGCGATGAAAGCGGTCGAGAGGCGGATACCGAGAACGACAGGGATGCCTCCGGCAATAATCTTGGAGATTGCAGCAGCGGGCGCGGTTGGATCGTATTCGAGCTTGCCGTTCCACATTTTTGTGACCGCAGGAGGCACCCACGGATTCGGTTGATTGACGTTATAAGGCCAATCAGTCTCTGCAGGCTGACCGTTCCATTCGAGAGCTTGCGCAACTTCCGGAAAGGTGAGGCCATCAGTGAGATTGCCGACTGTGGCGGCCAGGATGGCGTGATAGAAAAGAAACTCGACGGAGAGCGGTGGACTACTGTGGTGCATTGCATGGGCATCGCTTGTGCTACATGCAAGGCAGGACTGGCGATTGCCCTGATCGCGAACTTCGAAACATTTGTAGCGCAGGTCGATATCGACATGGACTGTAGATGTCATGCGGCAAGTACGCGGCCAGAGCGCGGAATGCCCTCTGGCTCTCGCCCCACTAGCGTGAGATCAATGTCAAACGTGTTTAGGCTGGGCTGGGCTGGCGCCCACGCACGGCGTTCTTCAAGGCGCAGATGTTTTTCGCCTTCGCCCTGAACGACCATGCGGCGCTGGATTCGTCCGCCAATAGCATTTCCGGGTGGACTGATCCGCTTATCGTGTTCAAGACGCATTCCTGCCTTGGTAACACCCTCCGCGTCCCAGCTGTAACCTCCCGAGACGTGCTCATCGAGTTCGACCACGATGAGATCATTTGGGCTTCCAAGGATTCGCGATCCACGATCCGTTTCAGAGACAACCCAGACGTCACGATGCCAATTCTCCGGATGGGCCTCTGGCACGGCGCGTTGTTTAGCTGACTTGGGTTCAACTGTAAGCAATCGGTTGACGTCGCGGTAGTTGAGGAAGTTCTGCGAGAGCAATGCATAGCATGTCGCGGTGTAACTTGCGCCGAGCCGAAGTGAGAGTTGATACACTAAGTCGGCCTGCCGCAAATGCTGTATTCCCCACTTCTTTCGACGCAAATGAGCTGCAATCAACCATTTGGGCAACAGGAACTCGGCCGCGAATGAGTCCGCCTCAATTTCCTGAAGATCGTCTTTAGAGGCCTCCCCGCGTCCAACAAATCCGACGGTGGCTTCGTATTTTGATTCCCTGTCTCGTCCGACAAATCCAATAGTTGCATCGAGACTAAGCGCTTTATGCTCAAGAACATGATGACCGAGTTCGTGTGCAGCGGTAAAACGCTGGACGTGGAGATCACGGTTGGTCGTGACCAGCATGCCGGACAAGGCATGCGTGGGGACATAAGCACCGAGAAGTCCATCGAGAGGCCGGAACATAATAAAAAGACCGAGCTTCTGGACAGCGCCAATGACGTCGATTGCCCCCTCTCCGTTGATGAGTGCAGCACGCATCCCGAGCCGATCGTGAAGATCACTCGCGCGCGCCACACCTGTTAGAATTGCGTCTCGACGCGAGACCATCCTATGATCCCGCCTTTGCGCGTTGGACTAGATACTCACTGAAGCGCATCAATTCTTCCCTGTCTTGTGCAGACAGTTTCGAAACCTGTTTCGCGAGCATGGCAACCTCGCCACCCATTGTCTGGGACTCCTCACCAGTGAAGTGTCCTATGGGGCGCTGATAGAGTTTCGCAAACGCCTTCAACTCGACAGATTCCACGCCACGCTGACCGGTTTCGATGAGCGATATCGCCGATCTTGGGAGTTTCAGAGCATCGGCAACCTCCTGCTGAGATAAGCCGAGATATTCTCTCGCTTCCCTGAGCCGTGTTGCGATGATTTGGCGTTCGGTGGACATAACTAGTACCTCAGGTTTGGCGTTGTCATTCCGCGGCAATAGAAACAGCTGCGGGAGCTACGCAGTTCTCTGCGATGTGGGCCATGAGATCACCTACGGCAACATCGACGCTTTCGTATCCTCCCCTTCGAACCCACTTCGCTTGCAACTTGTGTCCCGTCATCTTCTCGACGATCGGCGATAACTTGCAGACGGTCTTCGAATCCACGGTTGGAAAATTCCAGAGATCAGTGTCGGGATCGGGCTGCCAGGCACAGTCCTTGAGCTCTTTCTCAAGGCCCGCTTTCAGTGCAGCCTCAATGTCCGCCTTTTGCGCGCGGAACTCATCAATAAGCATCTTGACCGCTGCCATGAGCTACTCCGTTCGAATATCGAACAATATAATACGAGTTGGTTTGAAAATCAAACTCTCTCGTCAAATTTATTCCAGCCATGCGATGGCAGTCGTAACCCATTGTAATTGCTTGAGAACGACTAAAATGCGCGACATGACACCAGCTGTCGGATAGTCCACGCAAGGGTACGGAACACCATAGAGGTGTCCGTTGGGGTGCACATCGAGTCGAATCTGGTCAAAGGCCAGATCGATGTTACCAGTAAGTGGCGCTTGGCACTTGAATAGCGCTTCCTTGGCTGAAAATAGCAATCGGCCAGCCGCTGCCGCATCGCTGGCCAGACCGTAGTTCAGGACCGCGCGTATCTCGTCATCGTCTACGACATTTGACATCGCTTCGCCGAGGTCGCGACCATCTTCAATGTCGACGCCTAGAGAATGCACGCTCGAAACGGGGGCCATCGCCACAACTACAGTGTCAGAGGTGTGCGCGATACTTCCACACAGACCATTGGGCCAAAGAGGGGCACCTTGGGCGTTCTGTTTGATAGGGCCAACACCGTAGCCGGCGCGCGCCATCAATCGATGCCCCAAGACACGGCCAGCGATGAGTTCACGCTGACGAACAGCCGTCGCACCATTTAGCAGAATACGCTCCTCAACTAGCAACTCGCCCTGTGCATCTGCGATCCTCTCGACGTCGATGTGGAGCGGTGATGGTAATCGGCACACAGACCTTGCTCCGAAGGACAGTACAAAGACTATCAGCGTGCGTTGCGCACGATCCAGTATAGCTTATCTTGGGCTTCTGAGGCGAGCGGTGTGGCACAAGAATAATTTAGGCTCAACCGCCGCGCCCCTTCGCCAGGCCTATTCGTTGCGCCGCCGCCATACGAGCTGCGCATCCTTCCCCTCATCGGATGGAAACAGCGCCGCGCCGAATGGCTCCCGGAAATCGGGACCGTCGAACGTCACGCGCAGATATTCCTTGGGATTTTCGTTGTTGGTTCGAGCAGCCCAGGCATCGCCAACGCGAGACTTTCCGACGAACAGCCGGAAGGCCGGCGCCTTTTCATTTTCCCGATTGTCGTTGGGCACAAACCTGACCTTGGCGTCGATCTTCAAGGTTCGGATGCTTCCGATCCATCCGCCCTCCGTTGTGGTCGTGAACGTCCCGATGACAAATGACATAACTATTCCTCAGCGTGCGGTGCGTTCGATGCCACTCGGCGCTTTCGACGCGTGATCTTCGGCAATGACGCATGGGCATCGCCCTTCGATTCATGCTCCTTGAAGGCTTTGGCAAAATTTCGGTCGGCGTCCAGAAAACTTTCCAGCATGTAAGGAATAAGATCAGCAATGCTTTCACCGTCGCCGGGATAGAGCGCGTTGTAAAGTTCGGCGTAGAGCCTGAGCTTGGCTCCAAGCTGCGGACTCACGGTGACTGCGATCTTAACCGGCGTGCGGTCTGGCAGTTTTGCAAGTTTCAGATCCATCGTTTTCACCCACGGTAAGGCTTCAGGATCAAATCCTTGTTCAAAATCACCCGGAGAGGCCAGCCGGGACGCACAGTCAAAGTCGGCTGGATCGACAAATCTTTTTCCACGATCTGCTGACCGGCCTGATTGGTGCTTTCTTGGGTGGATTCCCGGATTGCCTCGACCAGATCGCTGTTGGCGTTGCCGAACGTCACTTGCGTTCCCACACCGAGCAATGTGGACATCGCAACGCCTTTGAGTAAGGTCCAAGTGTGGTAATCGACATCATCCTCCAGACCGGCATATCCCGACAGGTCGGTGGCTGGCAGATTGTCGATTTGAATGGAGGTTCCGTCCGGCAAGATGATGCGCTGCCAGACCAGTAATGCGCGGCTCTGACCGAACGCAATCACGCTGTCGTAGAAACCGATAAGGCGGCTCCCCTGCGAACCCAGCCCGCGCCGATTTCCACGGCCTGGCTATAGATGCGATAGTCCGGTTGCGTATCGCTGCTCTTCGTCGGATTGAGCAGGATGTCGATGGGCGCACGGAAGGAAAGCGTCTTGAGCTGACCCTTGAAATTGCCGTCCTTCTGCTTCGTCACATGACCGATTGCTGGCATTGTAGTCTCCATTGTTTGATCGCGGGAGACCATTCTCCCTTGCGATGGCGAACCGTGATGGGCGGCGTTCAGGCACGCGGAACCCGAAGGGCCGCAGCAACGCGGAGGACCAGAGCGGCCAACTATTTTGAGCGAAGCGATTCCGCGAGGAGCCCGGCGAAGCAAAGCGAAGACGGGCGGGGAAAATAGTTGGGCGCGACGGTTTCAAGCGGGCCGCGCCGCCCATAGGTTTCGCGCCACCAGCAAGGGAGAAATGGTTTTCTCCAAGATATGGAGACTGCCAGCACAACGTCCGTGGCAAATATGGAAGGCACAAAAGAAAAGGGGCGGCGGAAACGCTCCGCCGCCCCATCAGGATATCCGCTGTTCATTCGGCAGCGAGACGTTCCGGCGCGATCTCAACCTTGGCCTTCGGCGCGGGCTCGCCAAGCTGACGGAAGGGGAACGCCATCCAGCCGGGACACCAGCCTTCGACTTTCTCGCGCCCATTGGCCCCGGCAATGAAGTCGCGAATGATCTTCTTCTGTGTCTTGGCCTTCTCCGCGACATTGGCCTTGGCGACAGCGGCCCCGCCGATCTCGGCCAGCATGGCGTTGACCGTGGCGCGGTCGCGGGCCAATTCGAAAAATGCCTCGTCCGGCTGCCAGTGCGCGCGGGCGTCCACCTGCAAATGCGTGCCCGCCGCGTCCACGCTGGCGCTGCCCACGGCCAACGTATCGGCCATTACCAGCGCGGCAACGCGCAAGACTTCGGCATCGGAGAGCGTGAGCAAGCGCGCGAACACATCTTCGGTTTGCGCATCCTCCGCGAGGCCGAGCAATGCCACCACTTGGTCCCGCTCGGCCTTGAACGCTGCCTGTGCGGGCGCGCGGGCGATGCTGTCTTTCACATCATCGTTGCGGCTGCGCTGCGGATCGGATTTGACCTGCCAGTTGCCGGACGGTGCCGCCGCATGGGCCACCATCAGCCGCAAGGCCACGCCGGGTTCGGCAATCAGCGCAAGGCGCACCAGCGCGTGGCGGTGGAGTTCGAGATAATTCTCCATCGTCTTGGTGATCTGGATTGCACCTTTCGCAGCGGGCTTGCCCTTCTCCGCTGATTGCTTGGTGGCGCGGCGGGCCTCCTTCTTGGAGAGCCAGCCGTCATGGATTTCGACTTCGCCACGATGGGAAACGGTGATGAACACATGGCCGCCTTTGGTCTTTGGCGTCTTCTCATGCGCCCATTGATCGAAGTGCTCGCCCACCTCCAGCACGATCACATCGGACCATTTGGCGGCGAGCAGGGCCTCGCGCTTTTCCGCAATCGCGGCGTTCTGCAACTCCCAGAACAAATCCGCATCCGCGAAATAACTCTCCTCCCCGAACAGATCGCTGACGATGTGGCCCTTGTAGGCATCCAGCGGAAAGAGCGCGACCTTGGTGGCGATCGACTGTCCGCCGAACAGCCATTGCTTGACCTGCGAACCGAACGGCACATTGGCGTCGTCGTCCTCGAACAATTTGAGCCAGTCTTTCTGCTGCTGTTTGGAGGCCATCGTGAGGTATCGCACCGTCTGGTCATCGATCTCCTCGCGGCGATAAGCGTCCTGAATCTTCGGCAACAGATTGCCGAGCGCAAGGCGCTGCTCGACCATGATGTCCGTGATACCGAAGGTGGCGGCGATCTCACTGACCTTGCGGCCTTCCTTGATGAGCCGCACGAAGGTGACGTATTCCGTCATCGGATCGGCATCGCGCCGCGCCGCATTCTCGATCAGCGAGGCTTCGATGGCCGAAGCGTCGTCGCCCGGCTCCATCACCGCACAGGGCAACGGCGCAAAGCTGCCCTGCTCGTCCACGATGGCGCGTCCGCACCAATAACGCCGCCGCCCGGCGACGATCTCGACGGCCTCCTCGCCCCCTTCCACGTAGGGCCGCACGAGAAGCGGCTGCAAAATGCCCTTGGCCTTCACGGTCGGCAAAATGTCGGACACGTCCGGGGGCCTGCGGTCGTGGCGCATGTTGAGCTTGGTGTCGTGAATGTGTTCGATTGCGATGTGACGCAGTTCCATGACACTACCTTTCTTCATTGGATGCGCGCGTGCCCGCGCGCGGGGCATCCACCGGACGTTCCGGCGGAAGATCGTTCGACCAATCGGCCAGCGTGAAACGGTCGCCGTCTTCATCGGTCTGAATGTTGGGATCGTCCGCACCATCTGTGTCGTAATCGCGGACTTCGACGCGCACTGTGCCGCCTTCGATTTCGACGTTCTGCACCACGCCGCCCGACACGGTGACGATCACGCGCGGCGGCTCGCCGCGTTCGGTGAAGCGCGCCGGAATGGGCAGCGAGGATTCAAATTCCTTCCACGGGTCCACATCGTCGCCTTCGGCGGCGGCATCCACGAAGGTGTTGCCGCTCACATCGAGGGCGAACCAACCATCGCTTTCGTTGGCCTTGGCGACGGCCTTTTCGAGGGCTTCGTCCAGCGTCTCGGCGTCCACCACCACGATCTTGGCGTCATAGGTGGCAAAGCTGCATTGCACGGTCCAGCGTTTCATCGGGGCCTCCGTCAAAAGAGTTCAAGCTGGTTGCGGGCGTCCTCGTCGAACAGCCCGATGGTCATCGGCTTCTGCATGGCGCGGGGCGTCAGCGGAGCTTGCAGCTGCAACAGCAACCGCTCGCGCAAATGCACGGGCTTGACGCCGGGGATGAGGATTTGCTCGCCGCAATCGGTCTGTTCGCTGTCGCGTTCGCCGCTCATGGCGCGGCTTCCGCGCTGTGTTGCGGCTGACAGAATGCGAGCAGAAAATCGCTCGCCTTGCTCGCTTGGCTGGCAGCGTGAAAGATTGCGCGGGAATCATCTTTCAGGATTTGCAACCAGTTCGCGAGATAATCGGCGTGGCGTATTTGCGGCACGATGTTCAGATGCGCGCAGAGGAAGGCGCTGCAAAGTTCGGCAATCAATTCCTCGCGGGCATACGCGGACGTGCCGAAGCGGTGCGCGAGATCGCGATTGAGACGCGACGGGTGCGCAGTCCAGTGGCCGAGTTCATGTAATACCGTGCAATAATAATCGGCGGGCGTGAGAAACGAAGCGCGCGGCGGAAGCCGAATAAAATCGTCACCGCGATGGTAGAAGGCTTCGCCGCCGCCTTCGCGGATGCGCGCGCCGCTGGTAGCGATCAATTGCTCGGCTGCGGCTACAACATCGGATGGCGGCACCGGCTGCGCCACGGGAGCGATATGCGGCGGCAGGCCTTCGCACTGCTCGACATTGAATACGGTGAAGCGTTTGAGGAACGGGACAATGTTGGGATCGTTACCCTGCTCTTTCGCTCGCTCGCGTTCGGCGCGTGGGATGAAACTGTCGGCGTAACAGATGGTCGTGCCGCGCTCGCCTTTGCGAACATGCCCGCCAAGGCTTAAGGCTTGGCGAAAGGTCAGCCATTCCTGCGAGGCGTAGCCGTGTTTCATCACGGCATCCCACAAAATCAGGACGTTTATGCCGCTGTAGAACTTGCGCGTGGCGGCGCTGCGCGGCATTCCCAAAGCGGTGCCGCTGTTCTTCCACGGCTTCACCCACGGGACGCTGCCTTGCTCCAACTCGCGGACGATGCGGGCGGTGACTTCTTCGTAAAGCGACACGCGGGCTGTGCCGCTTCTCGTCTGTTCGCAAATCTGGCTCATGGCTTGCCTCCGGCTCGGAACCCCGCCCCGCAAATTCCCCGGAGAGGGGGTGGGCGGCGTTTTGCGACCGGCAGGCCCGCCGCTAGAGGTGTGCCGCACCCGTCAGGGGCGCAGCGAAGCGGAGCAGCCGGAGCGAAGCGCAGGCTTGCGGCACGCCGCGGCGGGCCTATGAGGGAGCGCCGCCCACCGCCGAACCGGGGGAATTTGCAGAAACAAAGTCAGCGCACGGCAGTGCGCTGTCCGTGTCGATGCGCGAGGGGGCGAAGCGCGAAGCGCCGAGACCGCTTGCGGGCTCGGTTCACGAGCACCCGGCCGCGCGTCAGCGCGGCGCGCCCAATTAGCGCAAGAATTTCAGATAGCCGCCATTCATCAGATCTCGCCCACGCTTCACGGCGCGACGGACGCAGTCGCGCAAATTTTCGCCGGGGTCGTTCCAGTCGGCTTTGACGCGTTCGGCGCCGAACAGCGCGACCGCGATGTCGCGATGGGATGCGCCGGCCAGCGATCCGTGGAGCGCCTGCAGGACATTCCTGAGCCGTTCCGTTTGTTCGTAGGCGGGCGGCTGCGGCGGCGCGCCGGCGATAAAATCATTGTACCGGCGCAAGGCTTCGATGCGCAGTTTTGCTTCGCGGCGGCCGAGAACGGAATCGGCCAGGAGATAGACGGGTTCCAGAAGGCTCGCGCCGGACACGGCGAGCTGAACGCCGTGACCGCTGCCATGAAACAAAGCGTGTTGCATTCCGTCCGGCATTATCAGCAGCGATACCGGGCATAGCTGGTTGCGCAGATCAAAGAGTGCGGTGTCGAGCTTGGCATTCGCTGGAGCGGCGTACATACGCAAAACGCTGGCGTTGCGTGATGGTAGCCAAAATACCTTCGCCGATCGGGCATCGATGTCCGGCGCATCGGTATAGAGACAGCCCCAACGGTTCAGCCCTGACTGTTTCACGCGGGCGCGAATTATGGTGAGGGCGAGCTCGGCAGAGACGACTTCGAATCGATCTTGCGACTGTTGGCGGCTTTTTTGGAATTCGGGATTGGGGCGGAGAAATTCCCAGGCCCAATCGCGATGCGCCAATTCGGCGGTGTAATCATAAGAACTGCGCGATGACCAATCGAAAGGGCTACCCATATCGGATGCAGACACGCTACTCATCCTTGCACAAACAAACACGTCAACTTGCGGTCGTAACGCGGTCCGGAAAAAAGGCGGTGAAGTTTCCTTCACCGCCTGAGAATTGCGAACGAGCCGGGGGGCGGCTGTCTCGCAAATATGTGCCTAGTCTCCGAGCCCTATGCTGATGGAGGCATAGGGTCCGTTGAACGTCAGGTTCGACTTCTTCGCCGTGTCGATGCCCATATCCATCGCATTGAGGAATGTGTCGTAGCGATAGCCGAGGCTGAATTTGAAATTGGTGTATTTGTACGACATCCCGACGGAGCCGCCAAAATTCGGCACGGTCACGTTGCGTGAGCGCGTGCTGTGCTTGCTGACAAGCGGTGTATGTGCATAACCGCGGGTTACGTGGTTGCTGGGCGCACTGGCGAATTTGTGATAAGCGCGCGAACTGTGACTGGTCTTTGCCTTTTGCTTGCCAAACAGGACGGCTCCGTTGATGCCCCAGTCGAGCGCAAGCTCGCCGTCCTGCTCGCTGCCGGCAATCGGCGCGGAGGCCTCCCACGACAATGTCGGACCGACGCCTTTGAAGCTGCGAACCGCGCTCGCCGACAAGATGTACTGATGAAATGTCGGGAAGACTTCGTTGGCCCTGAGATAGCCGTAAAATCCGGTTACGATCACACCGGCGAAGTTTACTGCCGGCCGGCCCGTTACATAGGCACTTAAGCTCGTTCTGAACGACGCAAAGCGTACGCCGGCATTGACCGTCGATGAGCTATTGCGGCCAAATAAGCCAAGGCCAACATCCTTGCCCGCCGTGAAATCGAGAATAAGGTGCCGTTCGCTGGATCGCGCTTCGGTATCCGCTAACGCCGCCGTCGGAATCAGAATATTCCTGACGCTGGTGTTGGTGTAATGATAGGAAGGGGTCACGAATTTTGTATAATGCGTATATTGAAACGTGGGATGCCCGATCTGTTTGTGCGTGTGCCGCTTCGAATGCGAGCGCCCGTAGCGGATGCCCGCCGAGAAATTCCAGCTCGAGTCCTCGGGCTGGAAGGTGAGCTTGCCCTCTTCGCCGAATGAAAATTTCGGCGCATCCTGATTGCTCAGGAAATCGGCGCCCTTATAGACGTCCGGTGTAGGCGCAATGGCGGTCATAAACGGCGCAGAGAATGGCGCGTTCAGGCCCTGCAATGTTTCCATCTGGCCGCCGAGTTCGATCCAGATTGTCGGACGATCCGTGTCGTCCGCCTGCGCAATCCCGGACGATGCCACATAAGCCGTCAATGCCATCGCGGATGCGCCCGTCAGCAGCTTCCAGCGGATGGTGGCGCGGTTGTCGTTTTTGTTGATCAGTTCGCTCATTGATGTTTCCCCCTCACCAATTCTTCGTGACGCGCACGCCGAACAGGCGCGGATCGGTCAGAAACACGTTGGTGGTTAGTCCACTGTCATCGCTGTTCAGGAACGTGCCGGTGATGGCGGTCGTATCGAACACGTTCTTCAGATACCCCATCACCTGCCAGCCCGACGCACTCGTCAGGATCAGCGCGAGATTGACGTTCGAATACCCTCGAATCTTGTCGTAAGGCCGGTCGTTGAACACACGCGCGAAGCTCTGCGATTGCCAGTAGAAATCGCTGTGCAAAGTCGCCGCCCAGTCTTCCGACACCGGCATCGTGTATTCCGCAGAGAACGACGTCGTGAAATGCGGTGCATTCGGCAGTTCGTTACCACCCACGTTCTTGGAGAAACCTTCGCCGTCATTCGGCGCCGGTCCATAATCATGGCCGTTATAGGTATTCTGCCCCTCATACGGATCGCCTGATGTGCCCGCCAGCGGATCGAAACCCGGATAGGTGAAGCTATACGATCCATGATCGGGAATGTTGCCGTTGAGTATTTCCGGGTAAGGGCCGTTGAAACTGCTCGAACTGGAAGAGCTATTAACAGCATAGGGTGCGCCATTGTTCCAGTAATAGGTGCTCTGTCCCGGCACGGGATCGAAGCCAGCATTGTATGCAAGACCGCAGGCCGACGACCAATGATCGCCCTCGCTTGCGCCCGCGCCGCCTAGCACAAGCGCCGCCACAACGTAATCCGGGAAGATGCAGTTCGAAGCCTGTGTCGGGAACGGCTTCATCACCATCCAGTCGGAATGACCGGCCGTGCGATCCATCAGGTCGATGGCGGATTGCCCGTCCTTGATGCGGGTGTCTTCATAACCGCCCGCGAAATTGAATTTCAGGCCGGGGATCGGCTCGTAGCTTGCTTCCAATTCCGCGCCTTTCACGGTCGCGTCGAAATTCAGATTGATCGAGGTGCGGTCCACAATTTCCGAAATCTGATAGCCGCTGTAATTGTAGTAGAACACGTCGCCGTTCAGCGTCAGCCCGCCATCGGCAAGCGTGTTCTTTGTGCCGAGTTCATACGCATCCACGAATTCCGGTTTGAAGATGAGAGGATGTTGCGGAATGCCATAACCGGCTTGCGATATGTAATTGGTCAGCACCGCACCGGGTGGATTGGCGCCGCCTGCCTTGTAGCCATGCGCGAAAGAGCCATAGACCAATGTCTGATCCGTGAAATCGAGCTTGGGCGCCCAGTCCGCGGCGAAGCGGCCGGTCCATTGATTCCATTGCTGATCCACAGCGCCAACCGCGGCATAACCATAGGATGCCGTGAGAAGCTGGCTTGGAATATCGAGGAAGTGCTTCTGATCGTCCGTCCAACGCAAGCCGCCTGTGAGTTTCAGATCGGACAGCACATTGTAATAGGCCTCGCCGAATCCGGCATAGGAATTGAGCACATAGGGATTGCGGCTCAGAAAGTAGTTATGACCCAGACCATTGACGTTATTAAGCGGATTGGGATCGATGTAATAGCAGCTTTCCGTGGGCACGCCACTGTCGGTGCCATATTGCCTGCCCGGAGTCGGTTGATTGGGGTTAACTTCCGCGGCAAAACAATCCAGATTGGTGGTAACGCCCGGAACCCACGGACCGGAATGACTGCCTGTACCGGATTCAGCGGCAAAGATCGTCAAGAGATTGGAGAAGACGTAATAATCTTCCACTGTCTCATAGTGCATGTAATTGCCGCCGAGGCTGAAATTGAACGGCCCCTTGAAATTCGACGCAACACGAAATTCCTGGCTCAACTGCCAGGCGTGCTCGTCCGATATGTCCTGCGCGACGAGCCTGTCACTGCAACCGAGTTGCGGATCGCCGAAATAGTAATAACCGTTTGTAGGCAGCGGATTTGTGTAATTGGTGCCGGGGCCACCTCCGCCATCTATAGTCGTGAAATTCGTGGCGCAATTGGGATAGGGGCTTATAAGACTGCCTTCCCTCGGACCCGCATTGGACCTCGTTGGTGTAAAAATGCCTTCCGCCGTGTCGAAGCGGTTGTAATCTTCCGTGGACCAGAGGAAATCCTCATTGAAGCCCGTCTGTGAGGTAAAAGTCAGCGAAGGCGTAACATTGTAGTCGGCGTTTAACTCCAATGTGTCATTCTTGGCGACATAGCGCGGATTTATCTGCGTTTCGATGTCGCGCAGATTGGTCGATTGCGTGGTGCTGGCATAAGGATTGATGATATCCACCGCTCCACTGACCCACCCGGCGATCACATAGGGGAGCGAATAACCATTCGGCACTTGGAATGACTCCGGTGAATAAAGCGAGTCCGGCAGACAGCCCTGACTCAAAAAGCCAGAATTGACGCCGAAGGCCTCTTTCAGGCCGCCGCTGCCAAGTTGCGTAGGAGTATCCACCGGAATCCCGTCCACATTCGTCGGCCCCGGATCGGTTTTACAAAGCTGCTTCTGCGTGCGCATACGGTCGTCATTTTCGCCGAAATGCTCCCAGACGAGATCGGCCTGCACTTTGTCGGATGGCTTCCATTGCAGCGTGACGCGCGTGGACCACAGATCGCGGCCATCCACCGGATCGCCCGTGATTGTGTTGGTCGTGTAGCCGTCGCGCTTGGTCCATTCGCCGGCGATGCGCAGATCGACGCGATCATCGACAATCGGAATATTGACCATCCCCTCGTAACGCCGGTTGGTGTAGTTGCCGATGTCGGCGGAGAGCATCGCCTCGAACTGGTCGGTTGGCTTGGCGGAAATGACATTCACCACGCCCGCCGTCGCGTTACGTCCATAGAGCGTTCCCTGCGGCCCGCGCACCACCTCGACCTGATTGACGTCGTAGAATTCCTGCTCGAAGAAGTGATTGCGGATGAACGGAATGTCGTTCAACGCGACAGCCACCGCGGGATCAGTTGTTACCGAAATTGCCTGTGTACCAATGCCGCGGATCTGGATGGTGTACCCGCTGAAGTTGGTCTTCGAGAATGTGAGGTTTGGTACCTCCTTCACCAGATCAGGACCGCCCGCGATCTGCCGCGAGGTGAGTTGCTCTTGCGACAGCGCCGTAATCGCGATGGGAACCGTCTGAATATCGCCCTTGATCTTGGATGACGTGACGACGACGGTTTCAACAGCCGCTGCTGCGTGCGCGGGCGTAGTGGCGTCGGCGAGCCGCGTTACAGGGGATATCTCGTTGTCGCTGCTTTGCTTGCTGATGCCGATCGAGCCGTCCGGATCGTGATAGGCCGCGAGTCCCGTGCCCGCCAGGATTTTTGCGAGCGCGTCATTCGCGGGCAGATTGCCTTTGACGCCCGCTGTGCGGACACCGCGGATCGTTTGCGTGGAGAACAGCAATGCAACGCCCGACTGGCGGGCATAGGTGTCCAACGCCACTTTCAAATCGCCGGCCGGGACGTTGAACTCCTCAGCCTGTGCCGCGCCCGCGAGCAATGCGGCGCAACTGACCGTTGCCGCAAGCCATCCTCTAAACCGCAATCTTGACATGCCCCCTGCCCCTCTTCTGTTCGATCCTGTGCGCTATCGGCGCGTGCTGATAAAAACCCTCACTGCGAAAGGACCACCGTGTTTCCTTGCCTGTTCGCATGTAGCTTCAGAATGTGTTCCGCGACCCGGACGAAAGACTCGACACCGGCCGTCGGAAATGTGCCGCCCACGGTGATGCTGGCTGTTCTCTCGTCCGCGAGAGCCAACTTCGTCGTGCTGTAACGATTGAATTCTTCAACCACGTCCCGAAGTGGCGTATCGTCGAATACGAGCGAGCCATTGCGCCACGCGAGCGCGGCCTCAATCTCTTCCGGCGTCTTTTTCACGACGGCGACCGAGTCCGCATCCGCAACGGCGGCCTGGTTGGCTTTCACAAGTACCGGCGCGTGCTGAGGTTTGGCGGCATCCGATTCGATGCGGATTTCACCGTCCGCAACCATCACATTGACCTGCCCGCTATCGCGCTGGACCAGAAATTCTGTGCCGATATCGACGATGCGTTGCCCGCGCACATTGAGAATGAACGGATGCGCCGGATCATGCGTGACTTGAAAATACGCTTCGCCCCGATCCAGCCAGATTTCACGCTTGACGCCGATCGCAAGACGGACCGCCGTGGACGTGGTCAATTCGATCTTTGTGCCGTCGGCGAGTTTGAGAATCTTGTGTCCGCCGACGCCGGTCGCGAAGGATTGCATGACCGGTCGGTGCCAGGCAGCGCCACGCAAATAAGCCATCGCCCCAAGGCCAACCAGAACCGCCAAAGCGGCGGCAGCCGGAATGCGCAGGAATGCGAACCAATCTCTCGCGCGCAGCCTTTCCAGGGATGCATTTACCGATCCGCGCGCCGCGCCCAATCTTTGCGCCCGGTTCCAGGCCGCTTCCAACCGCCAATAAGCGATAAGATTCTCGGGGGATTCCGCCAGCCATTGATCCAGCGCCTGCTGGTCAATTTCGGACCATGTATCCGACGATTTTTTCGCGACCAGCCATTCGCCCGCGCGGCGGCGTACAGCGAGCGCATCGTCGGGTTTGTTGCGAACGGCGCCTGTCATGGCTTGGGCCGCTTTCCCGGCTTTTCGCCATAGAGAATGTCGGCCAACACCTGAACCGCTTCATTGAGGTGATAGCTGACCGTCTTGACGGAAATCCGCATCCGTTCGGCAATTTCGCCCTGCCCGAGACCCAAAGCATGATGCAGCACGAACGCCTCGCGAGCGCGCGGCGCAATGTGCTCAAGCGCTGCCTGCACATGGCGAAGTTCTTCTCGCGCCGCGACCTGCGCTTCTACGCCCGGCTCATCGGCCGCGACGATCAATGCCTCGAGATTCTCCACTGCCTCGATAGGAACAATTTTTTCGTGCCGGACTTTGTCCACCAGCAGATTGCGGGCAGTCGTAAAGACAAAGGATTTTGCGGACTCCGGAATTTTCTTGCTGGCCGCCTCATAGACGCGGACATAGACCTCTTGCAGCAAATCGGCGACGCCTGCGCGGCCGCGCGCGTGATGTGCGAGATAATTCGTCAACGCCGCTTCCAATGGCAAAACCTCTCGCAAAAACCACGCGCGCAATTCGTCCCGCCCGTCAGTCATTGCCTGACAATGCCGGTCGACATTCCCGCGATCTGGTTCCGACGTATCCCTCATCCCCTCCAGCTTTCGCTTCGTGAGCGCCTTTACGGGGGGCTATACCTATTGGGACGTATGAGGCTCCTGATTTTCTTGGGCAGCCAGAAAGAATTTATTTCCGTTCGAGGTAGCGGCCATTCCAAATCTGATAGGAGGTTGAAAGGAAATATCTTTTCGCTGCGTCGCGAAATAAGTTCCCTCAGAGCGTTGGCGTAAAACGCGATGTGATGGGGATGTTGTGCTGCAATAGCGAGGAGTGCCCGGCTGGACACTTCGATACGTGACGGTCACCGCTATAGGGGCACCCGTGCCGGCCGCCCAGTCTTGTTATCAATCCCTGGCGTCGGCCACCAGCTTGCGCAGCAGGCGCAGCAGATGCTTGCGGTCCTGCTCGCTCCATCTTGCCAGTTTCGGCGCGACCATTTTCTCTCGCGCCTTATCTAGCGCGTTTGTCATGGCCAGACCTTTCTTCGTGACCACGGCCTGATGCGACCGCCGGTCCTGCGCGCTCGACTGCCGTGTGACAAGACCTAATTTTTCCAGTTTCGCCACTTGCCGGCTCACGGTCGTGTAATCGCGCCCGGAGATATTGGCGAGTTCCACCACCCCGATGGGACCCCTGCGCTCGATGCGCACGAGCAAGGGAAACAACGCACGGTCCAGAGCGATCCCGGCCGCGGCGATGAGCGCATCGTCGCGCTGCGGCTCGTTGATGATGCCGACCAGATCCAGCAGGATTTCGTGAAGTTCGCGGATGTCCTTCATATGTGCATTATGCACATTTCCGCTTGACGCCGTCCAGCCCCGCCATTATGTGTATAATGCACATATAGAGCCACGGCGATGACGATTGAAAACACGGATGTTCTGATCTGCGGCGCGGGTGCCGCCGGTCTGACCCTGGCCATCGAGCTTGCGCGGCGCAATGTGGCGTTCGCGCTGATCGACAAATCGCCCGCGCCATTTGCCGGTTCGCGCGGCAAAGGCATCCAGCCGCGGACGCAGGAAATATTCGAAGACATCGGGATCATGGATCGCGTCGTGGCCGCAGGCGGTCTTTATCCCGTGCAGCGCACCTATTCCGGCGACACACACGAAGACGAGGCGCTGACGGAATCCCAGCCGCCCTCGCCTGCCGAACCCTACAGCATGGCATTGATGCTGCCGCAATTCCTCGCCGAAGCGATCATGAGCGACCGCCTGACGGAGCTTGGGGCTGGCCCGCAATTCGGTCACGAATTGGTGGATTTTCGGCAGGACGGCGACGGCGTGACCGCAACAATTCGCAATGCCGCCGGAGATCGGACGATTCACGCGCGCTATCTGGTCGGGACCGATGGCGGAAAGAGTTTTGTGCGCCATCATCTCGGCGTGGATTTTCCCGGCGCGACATTGGGCGTGCGCGCCGTCGTCGCCGACCTCGTTCTGGAAGGTTTGACGGCGGATGCGTGGCATCGCTGGCACAAGGACCCGCTGCATCAATTGTCAATCTGCCCGTTGCGGGGAACGGAGTTGTTTCAATTGCAAGCGCCGGTCCCGCTGGAAGGCGATGTCGATTTATCGGTGCAGGGATTGAATGCGATGATCGCAGATCGCACCGGGCGTGGAGACATCAAGGTTCATGCTGTGCGGTGGGCGTCCGTTTACACCATGAATGCACGGCTTGCCGATCGCTATCGGATGGACCGCGTGTTTCTGGCAGGCGATGCCGCACACATCCACCCGCCGATGGGCGGACAGGGACTGAACACATCCATTCAGGATGCCTACAATCTCGGCTGGAAGATCGCGGCCGATTTGAATGGCGCGCCTGCCGGCATTCTTGCATCTTACGAATTGGAGCGCCGTCCGGTTGCGGCGGACGTGTTGGGGCTTTCGACCAGATTGCTGGATGCGGCGCGCGAGCGGGGCGCCATGCGGCGGGGCCGCGAGACGCATCAGTTAGACCTCGGATACCCGGACTCGCCCTTGTCGCTTATGTGCGCGGCGGATTTGCAGGAACATTCCCGTGTACGCGCAGGCGATCGCGCGCCGGATGCGCCGTGCCGCGGTGCAGGCGGTCAGCCGGCGCGATTGTTCAAGCTCTTTCAAGGGACGCATTGGACGCTGCTCGGATTTGGAGTCGACCGTGCATCGATCAACGCAAGGCCCGGCCTGCATATTCACACGCTCGGCGAACGCGGCGATATCGAAGACAATAGCGGACATATCCGCGATGCGTATGGCGTGGATTCAGGCTGGGTACTGGTCCGGCCCGACGGTTATGTGAGCGCGGTGGTCTCTGGCACGGACACACAGGCGTTGCAGGAACATCTGGAGAGGGTTGGGTTGGGATGAAGCCGTTCGCCAATTTGATGATCTCAACGGATTGACCCCGGCCATTGCTGTCGCCGATCGCATGCGACATGGGTTTGCGGCGCCATGCCAAGCGCGGCACGCAAACGGCACGCAATTCAAGCTAAGTGCTTGAAATTGCATTGAGCCAGATTCGGCTCAATTGAGCGAAAAACTCAGCGTTTCCGCGGTTTTCCTCTTTGGAACAGGCCGCTCATAACGGTCTGGTCGCAGGTTCGAGTCCTGCCGGGCCCACTCTTTTGGGATGTACATCACAGAATCTGCCACCATTTCCCACCAAACCGGGCCATCTAAGGCCCGCTCGCCTCACCGCGGCGGCTGACCCTGCGGCCGATTTTGCAGAATCCCGCTTCAAAGACCTCTATGCCCTTGACGCAAGTCAAGTGCCTCTGCCGAAAAGAGCGATAGTTGGTTAGTTGAACTGGAGGGAAAGAAACATGGACGCCAAGGTCGATGACAAAAACGTAGGCAAATGCCCGTTCACGGGCGGACGCAGGAACCGCGACTGGTGGCCGGACGCGTTGGATGTTTCGGTCCTCCATCGCAACTCCCATCTCTCCGATCCGATGGGCAAGTCGTTTGACTACGCCAAGGAGTTCAAGACGCTCGATCTCGACGCGGTGATCAAAGACCTGCGCGCCCTGATGACGGACTCGCAGCCCTGGTGGCCGGCCGACTTTGGTCACTACGGCGGCCTGATGATCCGCATGGCATGGCACAGCGCGGGCACGTACCGCATCACCGACGGCCGCGGCGGGGCAGGAGCCGGTCAGCAGCGCTTCGCGCCGCTCAATAGCTGGCCGGACAACGCCAATCTCGACAAGGCGCGCCGTCTGTTGTGGCCGATCAAGCAGAAATACGGCCGCAAAATCTCGTGGGGCGACCTGATGATTCTCGCGGGCAACGTCGCGCTTGAATCGATGGGCTTCAAGACCTTCGGCTTTGCCGGCGGACGCGCCGATGTCTGGGAGCCTGAAGAGCTCTATTGGGGTCCGGAAGGGACATGGCTGGGCGACGAGCGCTACAGCGGCGAGCGTCAACTCGCGGAGCCGCTCGGCGCCGTGCAGATGGGCCTGATCTACGTGAACCCGGAAGGGCCGAACGGCAATCCCGATCCGGTCGCGGCGGCAAAGGACATCCGCGAGACATTCGCCCGCATGGCGATGGACGATGAGGAGACCGTCGCGCTCATTGCGGGCGGCCACACCTTGGGCAAGACCCACGGCGCGGGCGATCCGTCGCTGCTCGGGCCAGAGCCGGAACGCGGCGCCTTGGAGGATCAAGGGCTCGGCTGGATGAGCAAGTACAAGACCGGCATCGGATGTGACGCCATCACCGGCGGCCCGGAAGTCACCTGGTCGCAGACGCCGACGAAGTGGAGCAACCACTTCTTCGACAACCTGTTCAAATACGAATGGGAGCTGGAAAAAAGCCCGGCCGGCGCGAAACAGTGGCGTGCCAAGAATGCGGAGGCGACAGTCCCGGACGCCTTCGATAAGTCGAAGAAGCATGTACCGACCATGCTCACCACAGACCTGTCGCTGCGGTTCGACCCGATCTATGAGAAGATTTCGCGGCGCTTCTATGAGCACCCCGATCAGTTCGCCGATGCGTTTGCGCGAGCCTGGTTCAAGCTCACGCACCGTGACATGGGTCCAATTGCGCGCTATCTCGGCCCGCTCGTTCCGAAAGAGCGGCTGATTTGGCAAGACCCGATTCCGACCGTGGATCATCCGCTAATCGACGCGCGGGATATTGAGGCTCTGAAGGCCAAGATTCTTGCGTCCGGCCTCTCCGTGTCCGAGCTGGTTTCGACCGCGTGGGCATCGGCCTCGACGTTCCGTGGCTCGGACAAGCGCGGCGGCGCCAATGGCGCGCGCATCCGCTTGTCACCCCAGAAGGACTGGGAGGTCAACGAGCCGAAGCAGCTTGCAGCGGAGCTTGCCAAGCTCGAAGCGATCCAGAAGGACTTCGACGCGTCGGCCCCTGGCGGCAAGAAAGTCTCGCTGGCCGACCTGATCGTTCTCGGCGGTTGCGCGGCGGTCGAGAAAGCGGCGAAGGACGCCGGGATCGGCGTGACGGTCCCCTTCACGCCCGGAAGCATGGACGCCTCTCAAGAGCAAACCGATGTCGAATCCTTCGCGCCGCTGGAGCCGCGGGCCGACGGATTCCGCAACTATATCAACACCAAAAAGCATCAGTTCATGAAACCCGAGGAAGCGTTGGTGGATCGTGCGCAACTGCTGACCCTGACCGGTCCCGAAATGACGGTGCTCATCGGCGGCCTGCGCGTCCTCGGCGCGAATGCCGGCGGCTCAAAGCACGGCGTCTTCACCAGGACACCCGGGACATTGACGAACGACTTCTTCGTCAACTTGCTCACCATGGACACGGTGTGGCAGCCGTCCGGCGATGGCCAATACGAGGGCCGTGACCGCAAGACGAATACGGTCAAATGGACCGGCACGCGCGTCGATCTGATCTTCGGCTCGCACGCGCAGCTTCGCGCTTTTGCGGAAGTCTATGCGTGTGCGGATTCGAAGGAGAAGTTCGTGAAGGACTTCGTGGCGGCATGGACCAAGGTGATGAACGCCGATCGCTTCGATCTGGCCTAAGTCAGCGGGCCCTCAGCATTGAATGCCAAGGCGCTCCAATGCGGCTTGGCTGAGACGATGTGCCAGACAGCGCCCAAGCGCTGTCTGGCCACCGGTTTCTGCTTACGCGCGACTGTGCGCGTCAAGTCGAAGCCTTTGTGATTTCTGCGAAAACGGAGACTTCTTGCTCGGTGCGGCAATGACGAGGACCCAGCGCCCAGTTTGATCTTGGTTGGTGCACCACGGGCTCACCTTGCGCCTTTCAGAAGCGCCGCGGCCAGGCCCGCGAAGCCGCGCACCGGAATGGAGAGCCAGTCGGGGCGGTTTTCCGCTTCGTAGAGGATCTCATAAGCCGCCCGTTCCAAAACGAAGATGTCGAGCAGATTCTTCTCGCGCGGCGTGAGCGTGCGGCCGCGTCCCTCGCCATAGCCGCGCAGGAATACGGCCCGCGCGCGCGCGACGAAGGCGCCGAGCAGCGTCTCGATCTGCTCGCGGCCCTGAACCGTCGCGGGCACGAGCGCCGCGCGCAACGCGGCGGCCGCGACATAGTCGAACGAGCGGATCATTCCCGCCACGTCGCGCAACGGACTGAGTTTGGCGCGCCGCTCCGCGAGCGGCTTCAAAGGTTCGCCCTCGAAATCGACGAACACCGCATCGCCCGCCGCCACCAGCACCTGGCCCAGATGCAGATCGCCATGAATGCGCGTGATCGCAGCGCCCGCGCCTTCGCCCAGCGCCGCATCGGCGAGGGCCGCGATCGCCGCATGACGGGCTACGATGTATTGCGCGTCTTCGCCCGGCTGCGATCGAAGCGTCGCGAAGGCGGCATCGAATTGCTTGCGGCATTGCTCCCGCCAATGCGCGACCGTTTTCGCGGTGGCGCGCGCGGGCGCGAAGGCAGGATTGTCCGTCTTCTGATTGAGGATGCGATGCATCTCGCCCAGGCGCCGGCCCGCGACGCCGATGAAATTGGCGGCGACTTCGACGCCCGCGGCCGGCGCATCGGCCGATTGGGGCGCATCGATCAGGCGCTTGGCCTGCTCCAGCGACCAGGCAAAGCCGTCGCCCTGGTTCTCCACGAAGCGCTGCACGACGGCAAGCGTGGTATGGCTGCCATCGGCGCGGAGATGAACGATCTCGCCCATCAGCGCCGCGATTCCGGTGAAGCCGCGTTTCGTCAGTTCGCGGTCCATTTCCACTTCGGGATGGATGCCGTCGACCAGCTTGCGATAGAGCTTGACGGCGAGTGCGCGGCCGATCGCCAGCGTCGAATTGCTCTGATCGACGCCCAACCATTGGATCTCCGCATCGTCTGCGATCTCGGGAAGATCGGAGGCGGGCTCGAAGACGAGCGTGTCGCCGCTCTGGCTCAATCGCGCGCCGCGCTTGAGCGCGCGAATCAGCGCGCGGGCGAATTTGGGCGAGGCGAAACCGTCCGTCAAAAGACCCATGCGCGCGTGGCGGCGCACGCGGGCGAGCGCGAGCGGCGTTTCCTGCGGGCTCGAAGCCTCGTCTTCCCACGAGATCGCGAGCGGCAGCGCGTAGGTGACGCGCGCGCCGTCGGCCTCCGCCGAGACTTCCGTGAAGACGAGATCGTTGCCGCTTTCGCCGAGCGGCATGGCAAGCGTCACCGAAACCGCGGGCGCGCTGTGCAGCTTCTGCTGGAACCAGCGGCGCTGCGCGAGATAGGAGGGCAGGATGTCCTTCTCCAATACGGCGCGGAAATGATTTTCCAGCACGGTCGCGATGCCCGGGCGCAGCACGAAGGTGTAGAGCTCGGCGAAATTCTCCGAGGTGGCCGCGCTCCAGGACGGCTGCTCGGCCTCGGCGCTGAGGGCGAACCAGTAGAATCCGAATGGCTGAAGCGTGAGCATGTAAGTGAGCTGGCCGATCTTGGGGAACGCCACATTGCCCGAAAGTTCGACGGGCGTGCGGCCTGCGAATTCGCTCAAATCGAGCTCGACGGCCTGCGCCGTGCGCGAGACATTGGCGACGCAAAGAACGGCCTCGCCTTCCAGCTCGCGCAGATAAACGAGGATCTTGCGGTTCGCCGGCCGGATGAACCGCGTTTTCCCGCGCCCGAAGGCGCGATGCTGCCCGCGAATCGCGAGCATGCGCCGCAACCAGTTGAGCAGCGAATGGGAATCGCGCAATTGCGCTTCGACATTGACCGCCTGATAGCCGTAAAGCGCGTCCATGATGACGGGGAGCACGAGGGCGGCCGGATCGGCGCGGGAAAAACCGCCATTGCGATCCGACGTCCATTGCATGGGCGTGCGCACGCCGTCACGGTCGCCGAGATGGATATTGTCGCCCATGCCGATCTCGTCGCCATAATAGAGCACGGGCGTGCCCATGATGGTGAAGAGCAGCGAATTCATCAGCGCGATGCGGCGGAAGTCGCGCTCGAGCAGCGGCGCGAGCCTGCGCCGGATTCCGAGATTGAGGCGCGCGCGCCGGTCAGAGGCGTAGGTGTTCCAGAGATAATCGCGCTCCTTGTCCGTCACCATTTCGAGCGTGAGTTCGTCGTGGTTGCGCAGGAACGTCGCCCATTGGCAGCGTTCGGGCGCGTCCGGCGTCTGGCGGATGATGTCGGTGACGGGGAAGCGGTCTTCCTGCGCCAGCGCCATGTACATGCGCGGCATCAGCGGGAAATGGAACAGCATCTGGCATTCGTCGCCATTGCCGAAATATTGCTGGATGTCCTCGGGCCATTGATTGGCTTCGGCCAGGAGCACGCGGCCCGGATAATGCGCATCGACCTCGGCGCGGATGCGTTTCAGGATCGCATGGGTTTCGGGAAGATTCTCGTTGTCGGTGCCTTCGCGCTCCACGAGATAGGGCACCGCATCGAGCCGGAGCCCGTCCACGCCCATGTCGAGCCAGTAGCGCATGATCGCGAGGCATTCGTCGAACACGGCGGGATTGTCGAAATTGAGATCGGGCTGGTGCGAATAGAAGCGGTGCCAGTAATAGGCCTTGGCTTCGTCGTCCCATGTCCAGTTGGATTTTTCCGTGTCGAGGAAGATGATGCGCGTTCCGGCATAGCGCTTGTCGGTGTCGGACCACACATAATAATCGCGCTCGGGCGAACCGGGCGGCGCCTTGCGCGCGCGCTGGAACCAGGGATGCTGGTCGGAGGTGTGATTGATGACGAGTTCGGTGATCACACGGATGCCGCGCGCATGGGCTTCGCCGATGAAGCGCTTGACGTCGTCGATCGTGCCATATTCCGGATGCACGCCCCGGTAATCGGAAATGTCGTAGCCGTCGTCGCGCCAGGGCGAGGGATAGAACGGGAGCAGCCACACCGCGGTCACGCCCAGCCCCGCGATGTAATCGAGCTTCTCGATCAGGCCGGAAAAATCGCCCACGCCGTCATTGTTGCTGTCGAAGAAGGATTTGACGTGGAGCTGATAGACGATCGCGTCCTTGTACCATTGCGGATCGCCGGCGGGGCGCGCGGCGGCTTCGGAGGGCGCGGGCTGGTCGCGGTCCATCACAGCGTTCCCTTCGGTGCCGCGCGCCAGATGCGATAGGGCGCATCGGGGGTCAGGCGCTCGCGCTGGATCTTGCCCTGCCAGGTGAAGCGCGCGCCGGAGAGGAGATTTTCGGCGTCGAGCGCTTCGTGATCGGCGAGCCCCCATTCCCAGAGCGGAATTTCGAAATCGGTTTCGCGGGGCCCGCGCGGATCGAGCGAGATCATGACGAGAATGCGCCCATGTTCGCCGCGCGCCTGCTTGGCGAAATAAAGGACGTGATCCTCGAACGCGTCGTAGAAGGTGAGACCCATATGCGTCTGAAGCGCCGGATGCGCCTTGCGCAGCGTGTTCAGTTGCGCGATCTCGGCGATGATGTTGCCGGGCGCGTTCCAGTCGCGCGGGCGTATCTCGTATTTCTCGGAATTGAGATATTCCTCGCGCCCCGGCAAAGCTTCCGCCTCGCAAAGCTCGAAGCCGGAATAGATTCCCCACAGACCCGAAAGCGTGGCCGCGAGTGCCGCGCGGATGAGAAAACCGGGGCGGCCCGAACTCTGCAAAAACCACGGATTGATATCGGGCGTGTTGGTGAAGAAATGCGGGCGGAAGAATTCGCTGACGGGCGGCCTCGTCAGTTCCTGCATATAGGCGGTCAGATCGTGTTTGGTGTCGCGCCAGGTGAAATAGGTGTAGGACTGCGCAAAGCCGATCTTGGCGAGGTGATACATCACCTTCGGGCGCGTGAAGGCCTCGGAGAGGAAGATGATATCGGGATTTTTCGCGCGCACATCGGCGATCAGCCATTGCCAGAACGGAAACGGCTTGGTGTGCGGATTGTCGACGCGGAAGATGCGCACGCCCTCGCCCGCCCAATAAAGCACGATGTCGCGCAGCGCCGTCCACAATCCGGGCACCGCATCGGGCGCATAGAAATCGACATTGACGATGTCTTCATAGGTCTTTGGCGGATTCTCGGCATATTTGATCGAGCCGTCGGGGCGCCAGTCGAACCAGCCGGGATGCTCCGCGAGCCAGGGATGATCGGGCGAGCATTGCACGGCGAAATCGAGCGCGAGCTCCATGCCGTGCGCGCGCACCGCTTCGATCAGCGCGCGGAATTCCAGGAGCGTTCCCAAATTCGGCTCGATCGCATTATGGCCGCCGTCGCGCGAACCGATGGCATAGACGCTGCCGGGATCGCCGGCACCCGCGTTCAGCGCATTGTTGCGGCCCTTGCGGTTGGTCTCGCCCACCGGATGGATCGGGGGAAGATAAAGCACGTCGAAGCCCATGGCGCGGATGGCGGGAAGCCGCGCGATCACGTCGGCGAAGGTGCCGTGACGCGATGCTTCGTTCGTCTGCGAGCGGGGAAAAAGTTCGTACCAGCTTGCGAAGCGCGCGGCTTCGCGATCGGCTTCCACAAAAAAGCACTTGCTTTGCATGCGGAACGGGCGCTCGGCGTACTGGCGCATCAGTTCCGTAGTGTCGGCCGCCAGCAGCAGATTGATGCGCGCGTCTGTAGCGCCCGCATCGAATTGGCGCAGCAACGCATCGAGATCTTTCCGCAAGGCGCCGCCTGCGCGCGCCCGGGCGGCTTTGATCAACGCCCGGCCCTCGGCGATGTCGAGCGCGCCTGCGGCACCCGCGTCATGCTTCTTCTTCAGATCGCCCGCGAAGCCGGCGAAGAGATCGATCCAGGCTTCGATCGCAAATTCGTGGCGGCCGATGGCGGAAAGCGGAAATTCGCCGGTCCAGCGGTCGTTCACGACGAGCCGCATGACGCTGCGCCGCCATTCGCGCTCGCTTGCGGCACGGAACAGCAGCTCGGCCGCCAGCGCCTGATGACCGTCGGTGAAGATGTCGGCTTCCACGCTTACCACATCGCCGATAACGCGCCTGGCGGGATAGACGCCGCCATCGACGGCCGGCGCGACGCTTTCCACGGCGATGCGGGGCTCTTGCGCGGCTTCGGATGCGGATTTCAGCCCGGCAAGCGGCGGTTCCTGTTCATCTTTGGGCGGGCTGGCTTTGATGGTTCGCGTCACCACTCGACAACCTGATCACTGCAGCAATCGCATTTTCCGCGCGCGAGCCGAAATCCTACCGGCGCGCGCGCCGCTTCGCCTTTTTGCGCGGCGGGCGTTTCTGCCTCGGCGCGGGCTCCAGCATGGCGGGAGGATCGCTCGCCGGAAAGGTCTCTTCAAGCGCTTCGTCGAGAAGCTCCTGGCGGTGGCCCTTGTTCGAGACCCTCATTTGTTTGCGTGATTTCATAGCCGGCCTCATTCATTCAAACGATATTCTACACCATTGCGTTGAAGTCCGCCCGCAAAAATGCGCGCGCGAATTTCGCTGCCGCGCTTGAGCCAAATCAAGACGGATTACCTCATTCGCGTCCCTCATATTGCGGTGATCCCGCAGGACCGGGGAATCTCCGATGGCACGCCTTGCATTCCGCGACATGCCGATTGCGCACAAATTGCTCATGGCGGCACTTCTGACAACGGGCATCGCGCTTTTCTGTTTCACGTCGTTTTCGCTCGTGAAGGAGACGTCGGACTGGTACGGCACCAAGATCACGGACATGGCTTCCGACGCCGACATCGTGAATGAGGACGCCGCACGCGCCTTGCGCTCGGACGACCGGAGCGAGATCGAGCACCGGCTGTCCTCGCTCTGGGCCACGGGCAATGTCGCATATGGCGCGGTCTATAGAAAGGACGGCGGCCTGTTCGCCGAAACCGGCAATGCGCCGGCCGGCTTGCAGCAACCCGGCCCGTCCGCGCTCAGGGCGGGCAGTCACGTGTCGCGCATGGGTGTGACGCTTTTCATGCCGGTGCGCTATCAGGGCGAGGAGCTCGGAACGCTCTATCTCGTCGCCGATTATCACGATCTCTTCTCCGACATGCTGAGCGATACGATGGTCACGCTGGTGGCCGCCTTCGCGTCGCTGGCGCTGGCCGCGTTCTTCTTCTTCCGGCTGAGGCCGCGCATCGTCGATCCCATCGTCGAACTGACGGGCACGATGCAGCATGTCGCCCGCAGCAAGAATTACGACATCCGCGTCACGCCGCAAGGCAAGGACGAAATCGGCACGATGGCGGGAGCCTTCAACACCATGCTGGCGGCCGTGCACGAGCGCGACGTGAAACTGGCCGAGCATCAGCACGAGCTGGAACGGACCGTCGAAGCGCGCACCGCCGAACTGCGCCAAGCCAATACGCGGCTGCAGAGCGAGCTTTCCGAGCGCAAGGTCGCGGAAGCCGCACTTCACGCCCATGACCGGCTTCTCAAGAGCGTCGCGCGCAGCGCGGCCGAGCTTCTGGGCACCATCAACCTCGACGACGCCATCGCCATGGTGATGGGCCTGATGGGACAGACGCTGGGCGCAAGCCGCGTGCTGCTCACGCCGGTCAGAACGGGCGGCGACGGCCGTTACTGGCTGGACACGACGCAGGAATGGCACGTACCCGGACGGCCGCCCCTCATGACCAGGGCTGCGTTCCACAATGTCGATGTCACCAATCTTTTTCCCAATGCGCTCTCCGCCGCTTCGATGGGCGAGCACACGGTCATCGCCATTTCCGACATGCCTCAGCCCTTCCGCGACATCTACAGCGAGGACGGCCAGCGCACGATGCTCGTGATTCCGGTCGCGGTCGATCGCAAGCTCTGGGGCGCAATGCTGTTCCTCGATTCCTCGCCTCAGCAACGCAGCTGGGGCTGGGCGGAAACCGACACGCTGACGACGCTCTCCAACCTTCTCTCCGCGGCGATTTCGCGCGCGCGCTCGGTGCGCGAACTCGCCGACGCCAACACCATCGTGCAGAACAGCCCGACCGTGCTCTATCGCCTGAAGGGCGAACCCACGCTGCCGCTCACCTATATCTCCCACAACATCACCAAATTCGGCTACGACCCGAAGAAGCTGACCGTGTCGGCGAATTTCTTCCAGACGCTGGTGGCGCCGGAGGACCTCTCCAAAGTCGAGGAGGCGATGGAGCGCATCATGGAGCGCAACGCGGCCGGCGCCACCATCGAGTTCCGCCTGATCCAGCCCGGCGGGACGTTCCGCTGGGTCGAGAACCGCTACACGCCCATCCGCGACGAAACCGGCCGGCTCGTGGAAGTCGAAGGCATCATCATCGACATCACCGAGCGCAAGGCGGCGGAAGAAAAGATCGCTCAGCTCGCGCGCACCGACGCGCTGACCGGCCTCGCCAACCGCGCCACCTTCGTCGAGCGGCTGCATCAGGGCTTCGTGGCGGCCAAGCGGGGGGCGCCGCGCTTTGCCGTGCTCTATCTCGATCTCGATCATTTCAAGGACATCAACGACACGCGCGGCCATCCCGTGGGCGACGAATTGCTGCGCCAGGCCGGCGAGCGGCTGAAGCAGAACATCCGCGAGACCGATCTCGTGGCGCGGCTGGGCGGCGACGAATTCGCCGTCCTGCAGAGCGATATCGGCGATCCGTCGGATGCGGGCGCGCTCGCGAGCAAGATCGCATCCGCGCTCGCCGGCGCCTATCGCATCGGCGCGAGCGACATCCACATCACCGCTTCGATCGGCATTTCCTATTTCATGCCCGACACGGCCAACCCCGACGACATGCTGGCGCAGGCCGATCTCGCGCTCTACCGCGCCAAGGAAGAGGGGCGCAACCAATATCGCTTCCATTCCGCCGATCTCGATCATCAGGTGGCCGAGCGCGTCGCCATGGCCGACGAATTGCGCCGCGCCATCGAGAACGACGAGATCGAAGTCTATTACCAGCCGCAGGTGGAACTGCATTCCGGCCAGATCGTGGGCATGGAGGCGCTGGTGCGCTGGCATCATCCCAGGCGCGGGCTTCTGATGCCGGGCCTCTTCATCCCGACGGCGGAGAAGACGGGAACGATTCTCGCCATCGGCCACCGCGTGCTGCAGAAGGCCTGCGAACAGATGAAGCGCTGGCGCGAAGCGGGGCTCGCCCCGCCCGTGATGTCGGTCAACGTGTCGCTCGCGCAATTGAAGACGGGGCCGCAATTGGTGCGCGAAATCGTCCAGCTGCTCGCGGAATACAGACTCGCCCCCGGCGATCTCGAACTCGACGTCACCGAATCCATGCTGGCGCAGGCGACGCTCGCGCAGAACGACGTGCTCGACCGGCTGCGCCAGGCGGGCGTGCGCATCGCGCTCGACAATTTCGGGGCCGAATATTCCACCTTCGACTATTTGCGCACCTATCGCGTCAATCATCTGAAGGTGGCGCGCAAATTCGTGGAGAAGGCGACGGAGGATCCGCAGCGCGCCGCCACCATCCGCGCCATCATCGGGGCTGCGCGCGAGATGGGCATCCAGGTCATCGCCGAGGGCGTGGAGACGCAGGAGCAGCGCGCGCTTCTCGTCTCCATCGGTTCGGCCACGCGCGGCGCGGGCTTCTTCTTCAGCGAGGCGGTGCCCGCGGGCGCGGCGACCGATCTCTTGAAGAAAGGCGTGATCGACCGCGCGGACAAGACGGCGGCGGAGTAGGTGCAATTCGGTCGCCGGCTGGTGTCCCCTCCCGCAAGGGGAGGGGGAGATTGTGCGATGGCTGTTTTGTCTTCCTCGCCCTCAGCATTTGCCTCGCCCGCGCCACCATTCCGATCCGGACGATGAGATTGTCGGTTTCCGCGATGAGCGCGCGCACCTCTTTGCGCCGGGCGCGGGCCGCCCGGCCGAAGCCGCCATGGCGAAGACGATTGGCATTGCCCTTCTGGCCGCCGCGCCTTCTGGTATTCGAACCTCGGAAATCGGGAGGGGGATCCCCCCTCCCCTGGACTTCGGCCATGACATTCCAATCAACCGGTTTCGGACATCATTATAAGTGCGCGCGGGAGAGCGGGGATAAGTTCGGACGATTTTCAGGCAAGGCATTGAAATCAAAACAAATACCCTTGCCCCTGATGGGCTTTGCACACAAAGCCTCTATAGGGAGTGAGTTATTGTGCAAGCGAGATTTCTGCACAAAAACCCAAATACTGAAACCCGATTCGTTCTCATACGGATGAAATGCGACTCTGCAGCCGCTATGGTTGTAATCCTCAACTTTTTGTATAGGTACTCAGCCAAGGGGGCGATTCGGGGTATGTCTCCCGAAAAGGAATATCTGAAATGGCGACAGAGCCCCCGCGTAGGGTGTCTGTTTGCACGCAAAATTGCGATCAAACCCTCTCAGTATTCCCAGCGGATATTTCATATATCAACTGCAGAGGCACCAGATCGCGTGGCGAACAAGATCGCCGGCGCGGTAAATACCGCCATCGCCGACGGCGGCGCATCAGCTGTGCTCTTGCTCTTTCCAGCTCTCACGTCGTTGGAAGAAACTGCACGAATAATGCTGGCACTGGGGAGCGAGCCAGAATGGACGGTGACACCTCGCGCAATACCGGCTCCGCCACCGGGCTATCGCGCTCTCAATATCGTGCGGGCAATCAATTTTGGTACTGGTTCGTGTCCATCAGAAGCGCTCGTCCTCGGCTCGTTTCCAGACTTCCCACCAACACGCCGTGCGCCGATCACGGCTCTGGAATTGTTCATTGGGGAACCACGGCCAATGGGTCCGTTGGATGACGAGGCGACGACAAAGGCAAACCTAGCTCATATGCCGATGCATCTGCCGTCGCACGATATGTTCATGGCTATGTGGCATGGCTCACACGATGGGCGCAGCCGCGAACTCGGGGGCGCCGATAACCGAGCAAAAGCAAAGGTTTCCATGGCCCTACCCCTCACGATGGCCAATCGGCTAGGATGTGGGGCATGAAGCAGTCTGTGCTCGTAATTGGTCACGCGGACGCAGATGGCCACCTGATCGCCGAACAGGTTCGGCGAAATCTCTCTTTGATTGACACTTTTGATGTGAGCGTCGTGGTCGATCCGGCGCGTACCAAGGATCACAAATCCTGGCTCAAGCTCGATGAGATAACTGAGATCGAGGCGGCGGATATTGTATTTTTTGTTGACCTCATGTTTGCGCCCATGTCGTTCGACGATGAGGCAAAAGCGCTTGTCTCGTTTGTCAACCGACATAGCGACACGCAATTCTTTCTAATAGATCATCACCCGTTGCCTTTACGGAAACTCGCCGCGGCCGACAATTTGCGCGTGATGTATCGGCCAGATGTTTTTGAATGTGCTGTTGGGCCGCGCTCTGGAATGATGGTCGTGGCTGCCCTCTGCGAAGGTCAGGGCGCAAAAGTGGCAGATATAAGAATGCACGCCCACGATGTGCTTGCGCTCGGAATGCGGAGGGCGGCTGCATTGGGCGGGAACTTGCCGGGTGAAAAGTTGTTAACCCTTCTCCAGTTTGATTGCTGGAGCGGACTAGCACGGCTCGGAGAGGATGATCGAAGGCACCATTTCTTGCCGCGCGGTCGGCGCCCGGCGGACCGACCTTATTCTGCGGCATTGCGACAGTTGGACGAGACCGCCGAAGACCTTATAGCCAAGCGCGGGCGCGCGGGCGCGAGGGTCGTTCGGCAAAAACCAGGGAGTGTAGCCATGTCATATGATTTTGAAGTGGGGCGGGCGCGGTATGAGGTGGAAGCGGTTGGTCATCGTGCGCGTGTAAGCAACGTATCTGCCGATGCGCGCGACCTAGAAACTATAGTGACTGTTCTGGAGGTCGCGGCGCTGTCTCTAACCACGCATCCCGGCGCAACGTTTTCACGAGCTAGATTGATCGCAGAAGCTCGAAGATTCGCAGGCGAGGATTTGGACTTGCAAGAGGAAGACATCAACATTGTTCTGCAGAAGCAGAGCTTTCTGAAGAGAGCCGGCAGAGAGCTATGTATGAAGTAGCGTCACGCTGCGTTGCGCGTGATGGCTTGGAGGCTAAGGCCGAGTTCGTGACTCTCTTGGATTAAGCAACAGATGTTGTGGCAAATGATTTTGCACAACACCTCGTTTACCATAGCTGCGTCAGTTTTGCTTCGCACATGATCGCGAAATTTCGCCTTGATCATTGAAAACGTAGTCTCGACGTTGCTGCGCTTATGATAGTGCCCAAGGAACTCGTCACGGTTGAATTGGAACAGGTGATACATCTTCTTCCAGAGGCCCCCGCTTCTTCCGGTGTGAATGTTCTTGAATGCGATGTATGGCGTCGCGCCATGGCGTGAGACAGCGTCGTAATTGCTCAGGCTGGATTATTGAACTCACCTTGGAAGAAGTGATTGCGGCCTACGAAGTTGCCGCGCCCAAGTCGTCGCCCGAGCGTGGACTGCCGTGGAAGAAGATCGACCGGGAGCACGAGGGATGACTGCTCAAACTCCAGGCTTCGTCGGGGCGCGCCTTGAAGAGGCGCGTCGCGCTAGAGGCATGAGCGCGACCGATCTCGCCGATCTCGTTGGGGTGAGCCTGCAGTCCATCTCCAAATATGAAAACGGCCATCAAACGCCGAAGCTCGATGTATTGCTAAAACTATCATGGGCGTTGAAGTTCTCGCGGCCGTATTTTATGCGCCCCATCGAGTTGGACGATCAAAACCCCGTGTTTTGGCGTGCAAAACTGTCTGCACCTCCCATCAAACGGGAACGCGCGGCTGTTCGCCTCCAGTGGATGAAAGAGGTTGTTGATTACATCGCCGGCTTTTTTGATCTTTTACCTCTCAATGTGCCCAAACTAAAAATGCCGATCACCTCCACGGACGTGGATGAGATAGAGAATGCGGCTAAGGCGATTCGCGATCACTGGGAAATTCGTCCAGGCCCAATGCCGGACGTGATCGAGAAGCTTGAAGCAAATGGCATTCTAGTGGCTCGCATTCACGTTGGGGCGGAGAAGTTGGACGCCTTTTCGCAGTGGTCAAGGAAGTTCAATATTCCGTTTGTCGTTTTGTCGCGCGACAAAGCCAGTGCCGCTCGCCAAAGGTTCGATGTCCTGCACGAACTGGCCCACGTGACACTCCACCATTCCGTGAATCAGACGAGATTGAATGACCGCGCCTCCTATAAGGTGATTGAAAAACAGGCCGACCTGCTTGCTTGCGCGTTATTACTTCCTGAGGAAGAGTTTCTGGAGGAGCTATATGCTCCGTCGCTTGATGCGTTCGTCGCGATGAAAGAGCGCTGGGGCGTTTCTGTTGCTGCAATGATTATGCGGTGCCGTGTGCTTGATATCATTGATGAGGAGGAGGGGCGCCGACTATGGATCAACTACAATCGTAGGGGGTGGCGCAAAGGCGAACCGCTAGACAATAAGATGGAGAAGGAGAAGCCACACAATATCCGACGCAGTTTCGAGCTACTCATGTCGGAAAACATTCAATCTGCCAGCGATATTTTGCGAGCATTGCCGTTCCCGGCGACCGACCTGGAGGAAATCGCCGACCTGGAGCCCGGCACACTTTCTGGCGCCGTCGAAGCGCGCCCTGAACCGACGCTAAAGGCCGAGTTTCTGCGCGCGCCCTCTAATGTAGTGTCTATATTTGATAAGAAGAGCTAGCAATGGACTGGCTGGCCATTCACGCCTACGCCGAAGAGGTGGAGCTTTGGACGTCTCTGGTTATTAACATGTGGCTTCTGGCAGGGGCCATTGGTTTCGCGTTTGTTCGGGCGCGCCGAATCGGCACTTCGCTAGGTGATCAACTCGTGATCGCTTCGGAGTTCAGCGTCCCGATTATCTTTGGAATCCTGTGCATCGCATCGGCAATCGGCGCCACAAATGTCCTGCTACATATACCGTCCCCATTAACGAGACAGTTCGCAGGCGATCTGGCGGGCGCGTTCTTAGCGTGCGTGGTGACTGGCGCGCTTGCCATTGTCTACCTGGGGCAGTTGCTCAACAGCCACGACAAGAGCAATGAAAAATAGTTTTTGTGCAGGCGCCGGAGTTTTTGTGCAGGCTACCCCTTCTTGTGCAAAGCCCCCCTGATGGGAGAGGGAGATCCATTTCGACTCAAGCCGCGCTCTTCGCCTCGTGGGGATAGGCGAAGCCGCCCTTGCGCAGGAATTCCGCCATCCGCTCGGCCGGCACCGGCGGGCTGAAGAAATAGCCCTGCACCTGGTTGCAACCCGCTTGCGCGAGGAATTCAGCCTGGGCGGCGGTCTCCACGCCTTCGGCCACGACCTGAAGACCGAGCGCGCGCGCGATCTCGATCACCGCGCGCACGATCGCCGCATCGCCCGCGGCCCCCGTCACGTTGCGCATGAATTGCTGGGCGATCTTGATGCGGCTGATGGGATAGGCGTGCAGATATTGCAGCGAGGAATATCCCGTTCCGAAATCGTCGACGGCGATGCTGAGGCCGAGCCCGCGCAGGCGCTCCAATATGTCGCTGTGGCTGAGCGTGGTTTCGGCCAGCACCGATTCCGTCAATTCCAGCTCGAGCGCGGACGCTTCGACCGCGCTTGCCGAAAGCGCATTGGCGAGAGCCGCCATCAGATCGTCGGGCTTGTGGAACTGCATCGCCGAGACGTTGACGCCCACGAGCGGCGGGGCAAGTCCCGCGTCGCGCCAGGCGCGGATCTGGCGGCAGGCGCGCCGGATCACCCAATTGCCGAGTGCCGAGATCATGCCCGATTTCTCCGCCACCGAAATGAACACGTCGGGCCAGATCATGCCGCGCACGGGATGGTTCCAGCGCACCAGCGCCTCCATGCCGATAATGCGCCCCGACGGGATATGCACCTGGGGCTGATAATGCAGTTCGAGCTGGTCGTTCTCGATGGCGGCATGGAGATCTTCGCTGATGGCGACGCGCTCGCGCACTTCGGTGTCGAGATTGGCGGAATGGAAATGGAACTGGTTGCGGCCCGCATCCTTGGCGCGGTAGAGCGCGAGATCGGCCTGCATCAGCATGTCGTTGGGCTCGGCGATGGAGGCGTCGAAAACCGAGATGCCGATGGAAACGGTGATGTGGATATCGTTGCCGCCGATGAGAAACGCCTGGCTCAACACCTTGTTCACGCGCTGCGCCAGCGCCGCCGCGTCGCCGGCCTCGCTCACGCCCGTCTGCAGGATCGCGAATTCGTCGCCGCCGAAGCGCGCCACGGAGAAGCGGCCCAGAACGTCGGTCTCGCGCAGCATCGCCGCCATGCGCTCGGCCACCGCCTTGAGCAGCAGATCGCCTTTTTCGTGGCCGAAGGCGTCGTTGACGTCCTTGAAATGATCGATGTCGAGATAATGCACGGCGAAAAGCGCGCCGCCGCGCTTGGTTTCGGCGAACGCCATCTGCAGGCGCTCGAGGAAGGCGGGCCGGTTGACGAGGCCGGTCAGCGCGTCATGCGTGGCAAGATGGGCGATCTGTTCCTCGGCGCGTTTGCGCTCGGTGATGTCGAACATGATGCCTTCCAGCGCCACGCGCCGGTGGGCGGCATCGAACACGACGGTCAGCCGCCCGTCGATCCAGATCCAGTTCCCGTCGGCCTTCTTGAAGCGCAATTCGCGCCGCGAGGTGGCGGCCTTGCCGGAGGAAAGCCGGTCGATATCGGACTGGATGGCGGGCTGGTCGTCGGGATGGAAAAGGCCGCGCCAGATATGCGGCGCGCGCAGGAGCGCGCCGGCGTCGTAGCCGTATTGCGAGACATTGCGCGAGACATAGCTCAGCCCCTGATGGTCGGAGAGATCGATGCGGAAGAGAATGGTGGAGCTGTTCTCGACGATGCGGTTGGCGGCGGCGAGTTCGCCGAGTTGTCTCGAATGTTCGGCATTGAGCCTGGAGAGATAGCGCCAGCCCATCCGGTAAAACAGAAAGCCGATCGCGAGCAGCCCCACCAGCACCGCCATCACGCCGACGACGGCCGTCGCGATCAGCCGATAGCGCCGGCTCGTATGCAGCCAGGCGCCGGCGGGCACGTCCACGCCGAACACCGCGACGACCTTGCCGCTCGACGGATCGGTGACCGGCGCAAGCCCCGACACCCAGGTGCCCCAGCGGTCGGTGGCCGGGCCGTCGATGGCGGCCTCGCCCGTCCCGAACACATGCCAGAGGATTGCGGTGTCGTCGTAATAGACCTGGCCCGGCGGCGAATAATCGGCGGAGCCCACGGGCTCGGCATCGGCGATGAAATAGATCGTGTGCCCGCGCGCGCCCATCAGATAGACGAAACGCGCGCCCGGCAGCATCGCGCGCACCCGCTTCAGCCGATCGCGCAGCGCATTGAACGCGGGCGTGCCGATGTCGGACGCATCGCCCTTGAGCCGCTCGATGCCCGACGGATCGAGGGCCGCGGCCGTCGACGACGCCAGCGAGACGAGCGCTGTGTTTTCGACTTCGGTGCCCAGGCGGCCCGAGAACTCGATGAAGGCGCGCGCGCAGAACAGCATCGCGATCACGATCGCGGCGGCGGCAATTCCGGCGAGGATCGCGTTGCGGATGGAGAATTCGATGCGCATCGGGCCGCCACTCGAAAGGCGCGCGAAGGCGAGGCTCGGCTGTCGCGCGCGCATCTACATCATCATCTTTGCCGATGACGGTCTTGATGCACGTCAAAGCGAATTGGTGCGCGGATTATTCGCGCGCGATGCGTTTGTCCTGCGTGTCTATCCAGCCGCCGAGAGCGCTCAACACCTGATCGCGGTCGAGATCGCGCAACAGCATGTGCCAGCCGCCGGCGAAGCGTTCGACGGTGGCGCGGCCGCCCAGCGCCTTGACGACATCCTCGGTGGGCGCGGCCGGAATGACCTGATCCTTCGCGCCATAAAGAAGAAGTATGGGCGGCGGATCGCCGAATTGCTTCGGCGCGCGGCGCGCGGCATCCATCAAATTGACGAGGCCATAGACCTGATCGGCGCGTGCGCTGTGCTGGAAGAGCGGATCGCGGGAGAGCTGGCGCAGCATCGCGATATTGTCCGAGGCCTGGATGTGCAGGCCGTTGCCCGACACATGCAGCCAGGGAACCGTATGTGCCGAAAGCCACAGCGCCGCGCGATAGGAAAACGGCATGTCCTCGCGCGCCCACACCGCCGGCGCGACCAATATCACGCCGTCGACATTGGGCGGATGCGGCGTGGCCAGCGACGAGAGCACAACCGCGCCGCCCATGCTTTCGCCGAGCGCGTAAACCGGCAGGCCGGGGAATTTGGCGCGCGCCGCAATGACAGCATCGTCGAGATCGGCGCGCATCGCATCGCCGCCCGCCCAGATGCCGGGATCGGGGGATTTGCCGAAACCGCGCTGGTCATAGGCGTAAACCGAAATGCCGTGCGCGGCGAGCCAGGGGCCGGGCAGATCGAAGGCTTCGGAATAATCGCTCATGCCATGCAGCGCCACGATCACCGCCTTGGGATGATCGGCATCCCAATGGCGCAGCGGCAGATTGAGACCGTCGCGCGTGACGAACGCGTCCGCTTCGAAGGCGGGCGCATCGTTGGCGATGCCGCGCGGCGCGGTGACGGGCGCGCAGGCCGCTACGAAAATCATTGTCATCCCGGCCAGGCAGTGCGTCAGCACTGCGCGAGCCGGGACCCACCGGAACAGCGGCGCGGCGGGTCCCGGAAAACGCGCCGATGCGCGTTTCCGGGATGACAGACCGGGTTTCATTTTTTCAACAACGTCCGGGTCCGCTTCCTGAGATAAGGCAAGAGTTCTTCCGAGAACCATGGATTCTTCTTCAGCCAAGCATTGTTGCGCCAGGAGGGATGCGGCAGCGGGATCACGCGCGGGCCATGATCGCGCCAGGCCTTCACCGTCTCTGTCATGTTCGCCTTCACTTCCATATAACGCAATTGCGCATAGGAACCGACGAGCAGGGTCAGCGGAAAGGGCGGCAGGACCGAAAACAATTTGTCGTGCCAGGCTTCGGCGCACTCTTTCCGGGGCGGTTTGTCGCCGCCATTGGCGTCATAACCCGGAAAGCAGAAGCCCATGCCGACGATGGCGATCTTGGATTCGTCGTAAAAGGTTTCGCGGTCCACACCCAGCCAGTCGCGCAGGCGATCGCCCGAGGGATCGTTGAACGACAGCCCCGTTTCGTGCACGCGGATGCCCGGCGCCTGCGCGATGATGCAGATCTTCGCGCTCATGCTGGCGCGGATGATGGGCCGCGGCTCGATATATTTCTCGCAAATCCGGCAGGCGCGGATTTCGGCGAGGAGGGCGGAAAGTTCATCGCGTTGGGGCGCGGCTTTCATCGCAACAAGTTCACGCTCACCGGCAGCACAAGATTTCTCCAGGGTCGATCTGCCGTCAGGATCGGCAAGTTGCGCCGGATGGCAAGTGCCAGACAAAACCGATCTCCCAATGATATGTCATACTGTCTGGTGGAATGTTCCAGCTCGCCTGCAAGCCGCGCAACGTCCGCGTCTGCATCTACGATTTCCACGCCCGTCATTGCCAGCAATGCGAGATCGTCGTCCACATCGCGGCCCCTGCGCATTATGACTTGCACGACTTCTGCGATATTGACCGCAGAGATCAGCGCTTCGGGAAGCTGCCTCAAGGCCTCCATGCCGCCCGTTTCCTTGCTGAGGAAAGCAACAGCCGCCGATGTATCGACTACGATTTTTTTGGCGACCACGGCCAGCGTTCTTCAAAGAAGGCCTGAACTTCCGGTAACGACACGGCAAAACGATCGATACGATCATCCCATGCCCGCTTTTCTTCCAACGAGATGATGCCTTCTTCGAAGAGCAAAGTGATGCGCTTATCCGCAAGAAATGAATCCGTGACGTCCATCTTTGCGTCTTTCGGCAATGGCGGTGCTTTTGCGTTCAATTCGTCAAGGCGCTTCAGGATTTCTTCCATCGGAACTTTCGGCGCGTAACGCTGGCTGAGAACTGTCCGCGCCTCCTCTTCCATCGAGCGGCCATGTTCGGCTGCTTCGCGGCGGATGCGGTCGCGCACTTCATCGGGCAAGTTGCGGATGGTCAGGGTCGCCATGACAGCAATGCTAGCATTGCTAGCATATTCCTGTCAATCCAGTTCTTTCAACAGGTTACGCGCGATGACGAGCTGCTGGATCTGGCTGGTGCCTTCGTAGATGCGGAAAATGCGCACATCGCGATAGAAGCGCTCGATGCCGTAATCGGCGACATAACCCGCGCCGCCGAAGATCTGCACCGCGCGGTCGGCGATGCGGCCCACCGCTTCGGAGGCGAAATATTTCGCGCAAGCCGCTTCCATGGTGACGTTCTGGCCGGCGTCGCGCTTTTTCGCGGCATCGAGAACCATGCAGCGCGCGGCATAGGCCTCGGTTTTGGAATCGGCGAGCATGGCCTGGATCAATTGGAAATCGCCGATGCGGCTGCCGAATTGCTCGCGCTCGCGGGCGTAATTCACGCTTTCATGGATCAGCCGTTCGGCCACGCCGACGCAGACGGCCGAAATATGCAGCCGCCCGCGATCGAGCACGGTCATCGCCACCTTGAAGCCCTCTCCTTCCGCGCCGAGACGCAAACGCGCAGGCACGCGCGCATTCTCGAAAATCACGTCGCAGATATGGGCGCCCTGCTGGCCCATTTTCTTTTCCGGCTTGCCGACGCTGACGCCGGGCGTCTTCGCCGGCACGATGAAAGCGGAAATTCCGCCGGCGCCTTTCTTTTCCGGATCGGTGCGCGCCATCAGCGTGAACATGCCCGCGCGGTTGGCATTGGTGATGAAGCGCTTGGTGCCGTTCACCACATAATGATCGCCGTCGCGGATCGCGCTCACTTTTACCGCCGCGGCATCGGAGCCCGCGCCGGGCTCGGTCAGCGCGAAGCTCGCCACCACTTCGCCGCTCGCCAGTTTCGGCAGCCATTCGTTTTTCTGCTCCTCGGTGCCGAACATCACCACGCCCTGGCTTCCGATGCCGACATTGGTGCCGATCACCGAGCGGAAGGCGGGCGAGGTCCAGCCGAGCTCGAAACAGACAAGGACTTCCTCCTCCATGGAGAGCCCGAGCCCGCCATAGCTTTCCGGAATCGAAAGCCCGAACAGCCCGAGCTGCCGCATCTCCGCGATGATGGAATCGGGCACGCGGTCTTCCTCGGACACGCGCGCCTCCAGCGCCACGCATTTCTCGCGCACGAAGCGGCGCACGGTTTCGATCAATTGGCCGCGTGTCTCGGCGTCGAGCGCCATGGTTCCTCCCTCGTCAGACCGGAGGCGAGTTTAGCGCATTCCAGCGGCGTCAACGCAAATTGTCGGCGTGGTCGAAGGCATGGACGGCGACCACCAGGACATGGTCCACCGCCGCGTCGCTTTCCCCCAAGGGAAGCACCAGGGTCTCGTGGAAAAAGGAGCGGTTGTCGGCGCGCCGCTCGAACCAGCCGCGAAAGGCCAACACCTCGCGCGCCTCCACGACATGGCCGTAGACCGCGCGCAGCATGATGCCATAGCCGGGCAGAACCTCATCGATCTGGGCAAGGTTCATGCCCTTGAACGAGGCGCCTTGCGCCACCACGATGGCATCGCCCACGATGCGGAATTCGAATTCGGCGCCGCCGTCGAGCACCTTGACGAGGACGATGTTGGCCAGCATGTCGCCCATATCGCGCGGGGTCATCTGGTTTCGCGAGGGAAAGGCGCGCGGACCCCGAAGCCGCTCCCACAATGCGAGGCCCTTGCGCGTGACCGGGTTCTGCAATTCGCCCGGCGCAACGCGCTGTGTCATCACCGAGCGTTTTCTGGTCACGAGACCCCGCTATCGTGCGCTCCCGGCAGACTTGGGGGCCAGTGGTTAATAAAGTACAAACAGGTAAAGAGGTTCCCGCTTTGCGCCTGTCCGTTCTCGATCAATCGCCTATCCGCAAGGACGGCACGCCGGCCGAGGCCATCGCCGAAACCTTGAAGCTCGCGCGCGCGACGGATGCGCTTGGGTTTCACCGCTATTGGCTGGCCGAGCATCACAATACGGGATCCTTTGCCGGCGCATCGCCGGAGATTTTGATCGGGCGGGTGGCGGCGGAGACCAAGCGGATGCGCGTGGGCGCGGGCGGCGTGATGCTGATGCATTACAGCCCGCTCAAGATCGCCGAAGAATTCCGCATGCTGGAGACGCTTTATCCCGGGCGCATCGATCTGGGATTGGGACGCGCGCCGGGCGCCGATGAAAAGACGACACGCGCGCTGCAGGCGGGCCCGCAAAGCTGGGGCATCGATGCATTTCCGAGCCAGGTGCATTTGCTGAAACAGTTTCTGGAGGATTCGATTCCCGACGATCATCCCTATCGCGGCATCCATGCCGAACCGCGCGGGAACACGCGCCCCGAAATGTGGCTGCTGGGATCGGGTATCCACAGCGCGGTTTATGCGGCGGAATTCGGCTTGCCGTTTTCCCACGCCTATTTCATCAATCCGGAGGGCAGCGAGGCGGCCTGCGCCACCTATCGCGAGCGCTTCAAGCCGAGCGTGTGGTGCGAGCGGCCGCGCGTTTCGATGGGCGCGTCGGCGCTCGCCGCCGAAACCGAGGAAGAAGCCGCGCGGCTGGCGTCGTCGCGCAATCTCTGGGCGATGCGATTGCTGACGGGCCGGCCGATCCCGTTTCTGCCGCCGCAAGAGGCGCTGGCATACGACGCGAACGATCAGGAACGCGCGCTGCTGCGCGCCATCGAAATGCGCTCCGCCACCGGCACGCCGGAACAGGTGCGCACGAAATTGCTCTCGCTCGCCGAGCGCCATGGCGCAGAGGAATTGGTGATCGTCACGATCACGTATGATTACGAGTCGAGACTCAGATCATATGAACTGCTGGCCAAAGCGTTTGCATTGACAACGTGATGTCATCCCGGTCGAGCGCAGCGAGAACCGGGACCCACCGGGATGTTTCTCCGTGGGTCCCGGCTCTTCGCGATGCCTTCGCATCGCTTCCGCCTTCGACAAGGCTACGGCGGACAAGTGGCCGGGATGACAATTATTATGTCACGGGCAACAACCCGATCACCGCGCCCGTCATCATGCTCGCCATCGTGCCGGAGAGGAGCGCGCGCATGGCGAGCGGTACGATCTCGTCGCGGCGTTCGGGCGCCATGCCGGAGATCGACGCGATCATGATGCCGACCGATCCCGGATTGGCGAAGCCGCACATGGCATAAAGCATGATGAGGCGGGCGCGGGAATCGAGCGCGTTCGCGGGCAGCGCCGCGAGATTCAAATAGGCGACGAATTCGTTCAGCACCGTCTTGTCGCCCATCAGGGCGCCCGCGGTTTGCACCTGATTTGCGGGGATGCCGAGGAGCCACACGACCGGCGCGAAAATCCAGCCGAAGATGCGCTCCAATGTCAGCGGCGCGCCGAGCACATTGGGCAATTGCGCGAGGATGATGTCGGCCAGCGCCACCAGCGCCACGATCACCAGCAGCATCGCGACGATGGAAAGCCAGAGCTTCAATCCGTCTTCGGTGCCGCGCGCCACCGCATCCATCGACGAGCGATAGACGGACTGGGGCGCGGCTTCGGCCGCGGTTTCGTCTTCGCCCGGAATCATCACGCGCGCGATCAGGATGGCGGCGGGAAGCGACAGCATCGAGGCGACGAGGATGTGTCCCAGCGCGCCCGGCACCACGGGATTGAGGATGGTGGCGTAGAGCACGAAGACGGTTCCGGCGACGGTCGACAATCCCACCGTGAACAGCATGAACAATTCCGCGCGGGTGAGCTTCGCGAGATAGGGACGGATGAGAAGCGGCGCCTCGATCATGCCGAGGAAGATCGTGGCCGCCGAGCCCAAACCCACCGCGCCGCCGATGCGCATGATCTTGCGCAGGCCCCACGAAAGCGCATTCACGATCAAGGGCAGGATGCGCCAATGCCAGAGCAGCGCCGAGAGCGCCGAAATCACGATCACCAGCGGCAAGATGCCGAAGGCGAAATTGGTGAGCGCCTTGGGCTCGGTGACGAGGAAGGGCGAGGCGCCGCCGCCGAGATAGCCGAAGACGAAGGCGCTTCCGGCTTTCGTCGCCTCCGTCAGCGCATCGACGACGCCATTCAGCGAGAACAACGCGGCGCGCGCGAGCGGGACTTTCAAGAGAAGCAAGGCCAGCGACATTTGCAACACGAGCCCGGCGGCGACCGTGCGCCAGGGAAAGGCGCGGCGATTCTCGGAACAGATCCAGGCGAAAGCAACGATGGCGACGATGCCGAGGAGCGATTGGAGATGAAGGAACATCGTGCTTTCCCCCAATTTTCCTCCCCCGTTTACGGGGGAGGTGCTGAGCGAGCATTACGCGAGCGAAGCGGAGGGGGCGTACTCAACCTTGTCACCAACACGATGACGAATGGAATGGCGTTCGCCCCCTCCGGCTCGCTACGCTCGCCACCTCCCCCGTAAACGGGGGAGGAAACGTGACATCAGCCGAATACGGCTCCAATCTGTACGCCGATTCGGGGCCCGGGATGGCGGACGGCAAAGAGAGAATCGGGGAAATCCGCGCGCTCATCGGCGCGCGCGCGCTGCCGCCGCTGCTGCTCGTGCTCTATCATTTCAGCGAAGGCCACGGCTATCAGCATTTCCGCCCCTTCGACGTGTTCGTCGCCAAGGGTTATCTGTGGGTGGAATTCTTCTTCGCGCTGTCGGGATTCGTGCTCACGCTGGTCTATGGCGCGAGGCGTTTTTCCTACGGCGATTTCCTGAAAGCGCGGCTGGCGCGGCTTTATCCCCTGCATCTGGCCACGCTTCTCATCATGCTCGCGATGATCGTCTTCTTCGACTGGCTGACGCAGCTTGAGGGCGCCGCGCCCATGTATCACCAGCTCTATTATCATCCCTACGCGACATGGCAGAGCTTCATCGCCAATCTGTTCCTCGTTCAGGCGTGGCATCTTTTTCCGGCGCTGTCGTGGAACGGGGTTTCGTGGTTCGTCAGCGTGGAATTCTTCCTCTGCCTGATCTTTCCCGCCTATCTGTGGTTCGCGCGCGGAGGGCTATGGCATGGGCTCGCCATCATCGCCGCAGGACTCGTGGCGCTCTTCTTCATGTGCACGAAATCGGGCCATGGGCTCGACATCACCTTCGATTACGGAATCATGCGCGGCATGGCAGATTTCGCGGTCGGCGCCGGCATGGCGGTGCTCTACCGCAAGCTCAAGCCGATGGCCGATCGGCTCTCCGAACATGCGCTGAGCGCGGTGCAGATCGCCATTACCGCGCTCTTTCTCTACGCGGTCTACGACACCGGCTGGTCGCACCGTCCGGCCGATTACTGGATCGTGCCGCCGCTGCTCGCCACGATATTGGCGGTGTCGTTCGACCGCGGCGTGATCGCGCGCGCGCTTGGCGCACGGCCGCTGATGCGGCTGGGGGAATGGTCGTTCGCGATCTATATGGGCCAATCGGTCTGGCTCCAGCTTCTGCATTACAACGGCCCGGTCCCTGCGCTTGCGCCCGTGCTGGAGGCCAATCTTCACTGGATCCTGCCCATCGTGCTGGTGATCGTCTGCGCGGGCTGGGGCGGGCTGCTCTTTTGGGCGGTCGAAAAGCCCGCCAACCAGGCCTTGCGGCGGCTGTTCCTGCGCGGCACTCGGACGGCTTGACCCTGCCCGCCCTATCGGCCATCTAGCGGCGTCCAGCACAGAGGGGTGTCCCATGACCATTCGCTTCGACGGCAAAGTCGCCATCGTCACCGGCGCCGGAGGCGGCCTCGGCCGCTGCCATGCGCTCGAACTCGCGCGGCGCGGCGCGAAACTCGTGGTCAACGATCTGGGCGGCTCGGTCGACGGCTCGGGCGGCTCCTCGGAAGCCGCCGCCAAGGTGGTGGACGAGATCAAGGCCATGGGCGGCCAAGCCATCGCCAATGGTTCCTCGGTCACCGACGATGCGGGCGTGGCGCTGATGGTCAAGCAGGCGATGGATGCGTTCGGCCGCATCGACGTGCTTGTCGCCAATGCCGGCATCCTGCGCGACAAGAGCTTCTCCAAGATGGAGCTGAAGGATTTCGATCTGGTGGTCGCCGTTCACCTGATGGGAACGGTCAAGCCCGCCAAGGCGGTGTGGCAGATCATGCGCGACCAGCAATATGGGCGCATCGTGGTGACGACATCCTCGACCGGCCTCTACGGCAATTTCGGACAGACCAATTACGGCGCGGCCAAGCTCGGCATCGTGGGGTTCATGAACACGCTGAAGCTGGAAGGCGCCAAGGACAACATCAAGGTCAACGCCATCTCGCCCGTCGCCGCCACGCGCATGACCGAAAACCTCATGCCGCCCGCGATGATCGAGATGCTGAAGCCGGAATATGTGACGCCGGGCGTGGTCTATCTCGCCAGCGAAGATGCCCCGACGGGTATGATTTTGACGGCCGGCGCGGGCGTGTTCTCCGCCGCCCAGATGGTGGAGACCGACGGCATCAATCTCGGCCATGGCGCCAGCGCCGACACGGTGGCCCAATATTGGTCGAAGATCGCCGATTTCTCGACCGCCAAGCACTACACCATGGGCAACGAGCAGACCGCCAAGTTCGTGGCGCGCCTGCAGGACAAGCCGGTCGCGGGATAGTTCCCTTAACCGATCCTTATCGCCAGTAAGCGGCCATTAAGGCTGCTTGCGATAGGTTTCCTCCCTTCGGGCGCGATCCCTGGGGAGGGTCCGTGGAACGCAAAACGCAGCGCGCAATCGAAGAGCGGTCGGACCGCCAGATCGACGTCCTTTTGGACGCCGACGGCGTGATCCTTGGCATGCGCACGACGCCGCTCGTCGAGGCGCTCGCCCGTTCGCTCGGCGTGGGCGCGAAGCTTGCCGACAGCCTCGATCCCGCCGACCGCGAATTCCTCGCCATGACGACGCGCTGGGTGCGCGAGGACGGCGAGCGCGAAGCCGCCGTTCAGATCCGCGTGTTGCGCAACAACGGAAGGCTCTTTCCGGCGACCGCGATCTGCCGCTTGGAAGGACACGCCGTGCACGTCGCGATCCGGCCCGACGAATCGGTGCTCGCGCGCCGCGCCGAACGCCAGATGCGCAAGGTGGTGGAAAGCTCGCTGCAGGGCATCGTCGTGCGCGACATGCAGAACATCCTCTACATCAATGACGGGCATGCCAAGCTGCTCGGCTATTCCTCGGCGCGCGAGCTTCTCGACGACCGCGCGGGCATGGACGACACCATCCATCCCGACGACCGCGAGATCGTGCGCGAGCGGGTGAAGGCGCGCATGAGCGGACAGGAAGTGCTGTCGCATTACGAGCTGCGCATGATCCGCCGCAACGGCGCGATCATCTGGTGCGACGTGCTGGCGACGCGCATCAACTGGGACGGAAAGCCCGCCTCGCTGTCCTGGCTCACCGACATCACCGCGCGAAAACGCGCCGAAGAAGAGCTCCTCAAGAGCAAGGAAGCGGCCGAATACGCCAACCGCGCCAAGAGCGAATTCTTCGCCAATATGAGCCACGAATTGCGCACGCCCCTGAACGCGATCCTGGGCTTTTCCGAGGTCATCCGCCGCCAGCTCTTCGGCGCCATCGACAATGCGCGTTATGTCGAATACGCCAACGACATCCACACCAGCGGCAAGCTCCTGCTCGATCTCATCAACGACATTCTCGACATCGCCAAGCTCGAGGCCGGCAAGGTGGAGCTGCACGAAACCCCGCTCTCGCTCACCGACACGATCCGCCAGTGTCTCACCTTCGTGCGCGAGCATGCGGCGGAAGGCGGCGTCGCCCTCAAGCTCGATCTGCCCGAGAACCTGCCGATGGTGCTGGCCGACGAGCGCGCGCTGAAGCAGATCCTGCTCAACCTGCTCAGCAACGCCGTCAAGTTCACGCCCGCCGGCGGCAGCGTGAGCGTGCGCCTCGGCGCCGGCGATACCGGCGTGCGGATCACCATCGCCGATACCGGCATCGGCATGGAGGAAAAAGACATCGAGGTGGCGCTCTCGCCTTTCGGACAGGTGGATTCGAAAGTCTCGGTCAAGCATCAGGGCACGGGGCTCGGGCTTCCGATCTCGCGCTCGCTGGCCAGGCTGCATGGCGGCGATCTCGCCATCGATAGCGCGCCCGGCCGCGGCACGACCGTCACCGTCACCTTTCCCGCAAGCAGGATTTTGGGACGGGCGGCCTAGGGGCGTTTCGGCACGAACGAAATTACAAACTCGATGTCATGGCCCGCGACTTGTCCCGGCGCAGACCGCGGCGGCGAAACGCATGTCGGTCATGAGAACCAGCGCGCCCGCAAGGCGTATAGGCTGACGCAGGAATGACCCCTGTCGACTGACGCCGCTGCGAGCATCGTCCCGCATCCGGGCGGCAATGAGGCAGAAGCGAGCGTAACGCGCGCGTCAGATCGATTCGAGGTAATGGACCTCGGGCATGCCCGTCAGCGTGGCGCCGAGCTTCGGCGCGATGCTCCGGAAGTGATCCGATTTGGTGTGGAATTTGGCGGCCTCGTCGTTCTCGTAGATTTCGAGCACGACATAGGTGTTCTCCTCCTTGCGCGATTTGAAGAACTGATAGAGCCGGTTGCCCGGCTCGTTCGCGCGCACCGCCGCCATCATCTCGGCCGCGGCGGCTGCGAACTCGGCCTCTTTGCCTTCACGAAGTCTTAACGTGGCGATCGCGCCCGTGGCCATGACATTGTCTCCCTTGTGGAATTTGCAATTGCGGGCCGGGCGGACCGCCCGGGCAAGTCAAGGCCGTTTTAACACAAATGCGCGATGTTTTAAGGGCTCGCCAAGGGTTCATCATGTCCGCAGCCGGCACGATCCAGATCCGCGACGCGCGCGAGGAAAAGCTCGCGCTCGAACAACTGCGCATGGCCTTGCGCAACATGAGCCCCAATTACTGGATCACGCCGGCCTTCGCGCTGATCATCTGCGCGATGTTCACGCAGTGGGTGGCGCTTGATCGCCTCGGCGCCTGGTTCGCCGCGGTCACGCTCGCGCAAATCCCCATGATCTGGATCGCGCGCGCCTTCGAGCACCGCCATCCCGCGCCCGCCGACGCGCGCAAATGGATCGTCCGCTGCGCGCTCGGCACGTTCGCGGGTGCGGCGGCTTGGGCTTCGCTCGTGGTCCTGCTCTGGGTGCCGGACAGCAACATGAACCACATGGTGCTGATGCTTCTCGTCGCCTGCCTGCTCGCGGGCACGACGGTGTTGATCGGCGCGAGCCGGCCCATCACCATCGCCGCCTTCGCCGCCTACGGGCCGGCGCTGCTCGCGCTGCCGTTGCGCTCGGGCGGCGCGGTCTATCACGGGCTCTTCATTCTGGCGCTTCTCTATGCCGGCTATATCGCGCATCTGGCGCGCGAGACCCATGCGACCGCGAGCGCGCTGCTCAAGCTGCGCGACGACCGCGAAGGGCTGATCGAGGAACTGGCGAAATCGATGGCGGCGTCGGACGCGGCGCTTGTCCGCGCCGAAGCGGCCAGCCGCTCCAAATCGGAATTCCTCGCCAATATGAGCCACGAGCTGCGCACGCCGCTGAACGCCATCCTCGGCTTCTCCGAAATGATCTCCTCGGGCGCGAGCAAGCCCGAGAAGCACATCGAATATGCCGGCATCATCCATGAATCCGGCTATCTCCTGCTCGCGCTCATCAACGACATCCTCGATCTCGCCAAGATCGAATCGGGCGGGCTCTCCTTGCGCGAGACCAATGTCGATCTGGCGGCGCTGATCGTGGAATCGGCGCGGCTGATGGCGGCGAAGGCGAAGGCCGGCGGGCTCACGATCGAGCGCGACGTGCCCGCCAATCTGCCGATGTTCTATGCCGACGAGCGCGCGCTGAAGCAGGTGTTGCTCAACCTGCTGTCCAACGCGGTGAAATTCACCCAGGCCGGCGGCACCATCAGCGTCTTCGCGCGCATCGAAAAGGACGGCGGGCTCGCCTTCGGCGTGCGCGATACGGGGCTCGGGATCGCCGAGGACGATCTGGCGCGCGTGTTCCAGAGCTTCGGACAGGGCCGCCACGACGTGGTGACGCTCGACAAGGGCACGGGCCTCGGCCTTCCCATCGTGAAGGGGCTGATCGAAGCCCATGGCGGAACGGTGACGCTCGAAAGCGAGGTCGGGATCGGCACCTGCGTGACGGTGTACCTGCCCGCCTCGCGCACCTCGGAGCGCGCCGAGGCGCTCGAGACGATCGTGGCTTAACGCCCCTTGAAATCGGGATCGCGTTTTTCGAAGAAGGCCGCCACCGCTTCGCGGTGATCCTCGGTCAGATGGGCGAGCGATTGCATCGCCGCCGACATTTCCATGATCGTGTCGAAATTCGCGCCCTGGCCTTCGCGCATCAGCTTTTTCGTCATGCGCAACACATCCGGCGGCTGGCGGCAGATGCGCGCGGCGAGCGCGTTCGCTTCGCTCATCAGTTGATCGGCGGGCACGACTTTCGACACGAGCCCCCATGAGAGCGCGGTGGCCGCATCGATCGTGTCGCCGGTGAAGAACAATTCCGCCGCGCGCGCATGGCCTATGGTGCGCGGCAGGATCCAAGCGCCGCCATCGCCGGGCACGAGGCCCACTTTCAGGAACGTCGCGCCGAAAATGGCGCCATCGGCGGCGATGCGCATGTCGGCGAGACAGGCGACATCGTTGCCGAGCCCGATGGCGGCGCCATTCACCGCCGCGATCAGCGGCACTTCGATCCCCCAGATCGCGCGCACCATGCGATGGATGCCATTGCGGTAGCGCTCGCGGATGGCCGTTCCGCCGCCCGAAAACGCGCCGCTCTTCTCGCACATCGATTTCAGATTGCCGCCCGCGGAGAACGCTTTGCCCGCGCCCGTCAGGATCGCGCAGCGCACGTCGCGGTCGGCATTGATGCGCGCGCAGGCGTCCGCGAACAATTCGCCGTCGCCCTCCTCGCCCAGCGGATTGCGCGAATCCGGCCTGTTGATCGTGAGCGTGACGACGTGGCCTTGCTTGTCGAACAGCAATGCGGACATGGGCGCCTCTAGCTCAATGCGGCGTAACGCTTCAGATGGTGATCGACATTGCCGTAAAGCGTGTCGATCAGCGTGACGCGCTTGAAATAATGGCCGACATTCAATTCGTCGGTCATGCCGATGCCGCCATGGATCTGGATGGCATTCTGGCCGACGAAACGGCCGGCCCTGCCGATCTGCACCTTCGCGGCGGAGGCGGCTTTCTTGCGCTCCGCGGCACTTTCGCCGAGCTTCAGCGTCACCATCAGCGTGATGGATTGCGACTGTTCATAGGCCGTGTACATGTCGACCATGCGATGGGCCAGCGCCTGGAACTTGCCGATGGGCTGGCCGAATTGCTTGCGCGTCTTGGAATATTCCGTGGTGGCGTCGAGCAGCACCTTCATGGCGCCGCAAGCTTCGGCGGCGTGGGCGGCGATGGCTTCGTCGGTCACCTGTTCGATCAAGGGCAGCGCCTGATCGGCCGCGCCGATCAGATTGGTCCCCGGCACTTCGACATTCTCGAACGTGACCTCGGAGGCGCGCTGGCCATCGACGGTCGGGTAATCGCGCGTGGAAATGCCCTTGGATTTCTTTTCGACGAGGAACAGCGAAATGCCCTTCTCGTCGCGCTGGCTGCCCGCGGTGCGCGCGGCGACGATCAGCGCATCGGCCATCGGTCCGCCCAGCACCACGCTCTTCTGGCCGTTCAGCAGATAATTCGCGCCCTGCTTCTTCGCGGATGTCAGCACGTCTGCGAAATTGAAACGGCTCTGGCGCTCTGCGAAGGCGAAAGCGAGGAGCGCTTCGCCGCCCGCGATTCTGGCGAGCCATTCTTCCTTCTGCGCCTCATTGCCGCCGCGATTGATGAAGCCGCCGCCGACCACGACGGTTTGCGCGAACGGCTCGACGACGAGGGCTCTTCCGAACTCCTCCATCACGATCATGGTCTCGACCGGCCCGCCGCCGAGCCCGCCATAGGCTTCGGGCAAGGGTGCGGCGAGCAATCCCAGTTCCGCGAATTGTTTCCAATTCTGCGGTTTCCAGCCTTCGGCCGAGCGCGAGATCTTCTTGAACGCCTCGAAATCGTAATTGTCGGCGAGGAATTTCGAAACCGAATTGCGGAGCAGCGTTTGCTCTTCGGTAAAAGAGAAATCCATATTTTCACCTCTTTGTCATCCCGGCCAAGCGATGCGGAGCATCGCGCAGAACCGGGACCCACCTCAAAGCAGACTCGAATAGAGATCGGCCCAATGCGGATTATCGGCCTCTATCAAGCTGCGTTTCCAATCGCGGCGCCACCGTTTGAGGCGTTTTTCCTTCGCAATAGCCTCGTTGATGTCGCCATATCTTTCGAACCACACCAGTTTCATCACGCCGTACTTTTTCGTGAATCCCTGCACTTTTCCTTCACGATGCTCGCTCACGCGCCTCGGTAGATCGTTCGTCACTCCCACATAGAGCGTGCCTTGCGGCTTGCTGGCGAGCATATACACAAAATAGTTGTGATCTCGCATGTTTCGCTGTGGGTCCCGGATCGCGCCTTCGGCGCGTCCGGGATGACAAGCTGGGTTTCAAAGTCCGAGAACCGCCTTCGCGATGATGTTGCGCTGGATTTCGTTGGAGCCGCCATAGATGGAGGCCTTGCGCCAGTTGAAATAATGGCCGGCCTCGCCCACCGCGTAGTCGGGGCCCACCGGATATTCGTTGTCGCCGAAGAAGCGCTCGTTCGGATAGGCGTAATAGCCGATCGCTTCGAGCGTGAGTTCGGTGAGGCGCTGCTGGATCTCGGTGCCCTTGATCTTGAGGATCGAGCTTTCCGGTCCCGCCATCTGGCCTTTGGCTTCCTGGGCGAGCGTGCGCAGCTCGGTGAATTCGAGCGCGGTCAGTTCGATTTCGACTTCGGCGATCTTGCGGGCGAATTCGCCGGTCTGGATCAATTTCTGGCCGTCCACGGTTTCGGCTTCGCCGATCTCGCGCAAGCGTTCGATCGCCTTTTTGGAGCGCGCCACGCCCGCGATGCCGGAGCGCTCGTTGACGAGCAGGAATTTGGCGTAGGTCCAGCCCTTGTTCTCTTCGCCGATGCGGTTTTCGACGGGCACCTTCACATTGTCGAAGAAGACTTCGTTCACCTCGCGCGCGCCGTCGAGCACGATGATCGGCTTCACCGTGATGCCCGGCGTCTTCATGTCGATCAGCAGGAAGGTGATGCCCTCCTGCGATTTCACGTTCACGTCGGTGCGCACGAGGCAGAAGATCCAGTCCGCGAACTGGGCGAGCGTCGTCCAGGTCTTCTGGCCGTTGACGATGTAGTGATCGCCTTCGCGGACCGCGCGCGTCTTCAGACTCGCGAGATCGGAGCCGGCGCCGGGTTCCGAATAACCCTGGCACCACCAATCCTCGCCCGAAAGGATGCGCGGCAGATATTTCTTCTTCTGGTCCTCGCGGCCGAAGGTGAAGATCACGGGGCCCACCATGCCGAGCCCGAAGGGTAGCAGCGCCGGCGTTTCGGCGCGCGCGCTTTCCTCGTTGAAGATGTAGCGCTGCGTGACGCTCCAGCCGGTGCCGCCATATTGCACGGGCCAGTGCGGCGCGACCCAGCCGCGCTTGTAGAGGATCTTGTGCCAGGCGAGATAATCCTCGCGGCTGTCGAATTCGCGGCGCGTGGTCTTGCCGAGCTTCGGCAGGTTCTCCTCGATGAAGCCGCGCACCTCGGCGCGGAATGCTTCTTCCTGGGGCGAGAATGTCAGGTCCATGGGAATGTCCTCCGGCGGCCTTCTCTTCGTTAACGCCCCTATACAGGAGAGCCGCCACCGCCGCCAATGGCGCATAAAGCGCGGGGCCGCGCGCCTTCCCCCGGGTCAAGAAAACCCACGGTTGACCGGCGCCCGCCCCAAAGATTGGCAGAGTATTAAGCCTGTCATGAAAGGATGGAAGCCCAAGGGATAGCAGCCGTGCCGCACGACCCGCCCATTCTGACCCAGAACCCGGACTGGATCGACAATCCGGTGCTGGATTTCTTCCTGCGCTACTGGCACGCCAAGCGCGGACAACGCGCCATGCCCGCGCGCGCCGACATCAGCCCGCGCGACATCAAGCCTTATCTCGGCTGGGTGTGCCTGCTCGATGCGCTGCCGGGGCTCGCAGATTTCCGCTATCGCCTCGTGGGCTCCTGCGTCGCCGAATATTTCCTGGGCGACGGAACCGGGCGCACCGTGAGCGATGCCTTCGCGGGCCATGACAATGTGGGCCAGGCGGCGCTCTGGCTTTTCCGCCAGACCTGCATCGGCAAAAAGCCGATCCGCGTCTGGTCGCCCGGCGCGATCTGGGAAGAACGGTTCCATCCCGACAATGACGCGCTCTACCTGCCGCTCGGCGCCGACGGCGAAAACGCCGACATGGTGATGAACGTCTTCACGTTCAACTACGAGGAATTCAAGAAGACCCGCGTGCAGCACGTACTGACGCATCTGGCGTGAATTCACCGCCGCTCGCGGATCGCTTCGTGGTGACGGATCACTTCCTTGACGATGAAATTGAGGAATTTCTCCGCGAAATCGGGATCGAGTTTGGCGTTCTGCGCGAGCGCGCGCAGGCGTGCGATCTGTTGGGCCTCGCGCGCGGGATCGGCGGGGGGAAGCCCGTGCGCCGCCTTCAATTCGCCCACCGCCTTGGTGCATTTGAAGCGCTCGGCCAGAAGATGGATGAGGGCCGCGTCGATATTGTCGATCGAGTCGCGCAGGCGCTGCAGCTCGGGATCGCGCGATTCCTGCGACATGCGGTTCCTTTCTGCCGTCAGAGCGGCGGCTTGCCGGATTCGAGCTGCCGGCCCATGCCGGTGAAGGGCAGCGTCACGTTGAAATAGACGCTCTTCTTGTTGCCGTGCTCGTCCTCGCCCTGGATGAAATCGTAATAGCCCTTGTCGTCCTGGATCAGCGCCTGCTGTTCCTCGTTCATGCCGAGGAAGGTCATGACATAGCCCTCCTCGCTCATGGTGACGACGACGTAAGCGGTGGCCGGGGATTTTCCGTCGCCGCTGCCGAGCAGCGATTCGGTCAGGCCCCGCCCGATGGCGAGCTCGCGCGCCGCATCGCTCTTGTCGCCCTGCTGCTCGAAACAGGTTTCGCGCATGATATGGACCGGCGCGCGGGTGAAATCGATCTTCAGGAAGGCGTCCGATTTCGTCATGACGGTCTGGCAGTCCTTGGTCTGCAGCGCGTTCCAGGTGTCGGAAAAGAGCGCGCGCGTGGCGCCGCCATAGGGATCGTAACCGGCGGTCTGGGCATAGGAGAGACGCAGAAGCGTGTAATCGACATCAGGCTGGATCTGTCCGGCCTTGGCGACGAGCTGATCGTAAAGCGCGGCCGAGGGCTCGGGCTTGGTGCCCGCCTCCCCGGCAAGCGAGAGCGCCGGCGCGAATGCCGCAAGCGCCACTCCGATCGCGATGCTCCTCATGCCCCCTTGCCCGATCGCCCCTTCTATTTCGGCATCGGCACGATGCGGATATAGGGCTTGGGTTCCTTCCAGCCGCCCGGATAGATCTTCTTCGCTTCTTCGTTCGACACCGAGCCGCCGATGACCACATCCTCGCCCGGCTTCCAGTTGACGGGCGTGGCCACGCGATGCTTCGCCGTCAATTGCAGCGAGTCGATCACGCGCAGCACCTCGTCGAAATTGCGGCCCGTCGTCATCGGATAGACGAGGATCAGCTTGATCTTCTTGTCCGGCCCGATGACGAAGACGTTGCGCACGGTCTGGTTGTCGGCCGCGGTGCGTTTGGCGGGATCGCCCGAAACGCCCACCGGCAGCATGCCGTAAAGCTTCGACACCACGAAATCGGAATCTCCGATGATGGGATAATTGGGCGCGGCCCCTTGCGTCTCCTCGATGTCGCGCGACCAGGCGGCATGATCCTTCGCCGGATCGACGGAAAGCCCGATGATCTTGACGCCGCGCTTGTCGAATTCCGGCTTGATCTTGGCCATGTAGCCGAGTTCGGTCGTGCAGATGGGCGTGAAATCCTTGGGATGCGAAAACAGCACCGCCCAGCTATCGCCCAGCCAGTCGTAGAAATGGATGGGACCCTGGGACGTATCTGCCTTGAAATCGGGGGCGGTATCGCCCAGTCGCAGTGTCATGGCCGGTCTCCCTGAATGCCGAGGGCGCCACTATCTCCTTGCGGGGCGGCCATGACAAGCCACGCATTGGGTTTTGGGGAAGCCCGGACTAGGATCGCGCATGGACACGAAAGCGCTCGAAGGCTTCACGGCCGCGCTCTGGGAAGACGCGATCATCCCCGCGCTCACCGACTATATAAAGATCCCGAACAAGTCGCCCGCCTTCGATCCCGAGTGGGACGCGCATGGCCATATGCGCGATGCCGTCGCGCTGATGGAGCGATGGGCGAGGCGCGAGATCGCAGCACTTCCAGGCGCGAGCCTCGAAGTGGTGCAACTGCCCGGCCGCACGCCGGTGATCCTGATCGACGTGCCGGGAACCGTAGAGGGCCGGGTGCTGCTCTACGGCCATCTCGACAAGCAGCCGGAAATGGCCGGCTGGGCCGAAGGCTATGGGCCGTGGAAGCCGCGGCGCGAGAAGGACAAGCTCTATGGCCGCGGCGGCGCCGATGACGGCTATGCGATGTTCGCGTCGATCGCCGCCTTGCGCGCGCTCGCCGAGCAGAAGATTCCGCACGCCCATTGCGTGATCCTGATCGAGGCGTGCGAGGAATCGGGAAGCTACGATCTTCCGTTCTATGTCGATCATCTGGCGGCGCGGCTGGGCGATCCGTCGCTGGTCATCTGTCTCGATTCCGGTTGCGGCGATTATGAGCGGCTGTGGCTCACCACATCCTTGCGCGGCATCGCGATGGGAACGCTCACCGTGCGCGTGCTGGAGGAAGGCGTGCATTCCGGCGATGCGAGCGGGATCGTGCCATCCAGTTTCCGCATCCTGCGCGGGCTTCTTTCGCGGCTGGAAGACGAAAAGACCGGCGCGCTTCTGCCGGAGGAATTCTTCGTGCAGATTCCGCCGGAGCGCCGCGAGCAGGCCAAGGACGTTTCCAAGGTTCTCGGCAACGCGGTCTATGACAAATTTCCGTTTGCGGGCGGCACGGAGCCGATGTCGTCCGATCTCTCGGAATTGATCCTCAACCGCACATGGCGGCCGCAGCTTGCGGTGACGGGCATCGAAGGATTGCCGCTGCCGGTCAATGGCGGAAATGTGCTGCTGCCCTTCACCACCGCGAAACTTTCGCTGCGCCTTCCGCCCACGCTCGATGCCGGCAAGGCGACCGCGCTTCTCAAGAAAACGATGGAAGCCAATCCGCCCTATCGCGCCAGCGTGCATTTCGATGCGGAAGGCGGGCAATCGGGATGGGATGCCCCGAAAACCGCGCACTGGCTTTCCGAGAGCGTGGCGCGCGCATCGCAAAGTATGTTCGGCAATGCGCCCGCCTACATGGGCGAAGGCGGAAGCATTCCCTTCATGGCGATGCTGGGCGCGAAGTTCCCCAAGACGCAATTCGTGGTGACGGGCGTGCTCGGCCCGCATTCCAATGCCCACGGACCCAATGAATTCCTGCACATTCCCATGGCGAAGAAATTGAGCGCGGCGATTGCGCTTATTCTCGCCGATCACGCCAAGAGTTGATCTGTCTCAAGGCGTAGTCCTCGCAAATTTCAGAACCTTTGGCGGCCACAAACGTTTTTGAGGTCGCCATGGATCGCCTTCGCGGAAAAGTCGCGCTTGTTACCGGTGGTTCGCTCGGATTGGGCCACGCCATCGTCACAAGAATGGCGGAAGAAGGCGCATCCGTCGCCATCATCGATATGCTAGACAAAGAGGGAGAAAAACTCGCGCGCGAACTTTCCGCCCGCGATTTCCCGGTGAAATACTGGCATTGCGATGTGACGAAGGAATCCGACGTGGCCGCCGTGGTGAACGGCGCGGCCAAACATTTCGGCAAGCTGAACGTCGTCGTAAACAATGCCGGCATCTCCGGCACCGTGAAGCCGACGCACGAGATCACCGAGGAAGAATGGGACCGCGTGCAGGCGGTGAACGTGAAGGGCGTCTTCTTCTTCACAAAACATGCGATCCCGCATCTGAAACGCGCGGGCGGCGGAAGCATCATAAATCTATCGTCGATCTACGGCCTGGTCGGCGCGCCGGACGTGCCGCCCTATCACGCCTCGAAAGGCGCCGTCCGGCTGATGAGCAAAACCGACGCGCTGATCTATGCCCCCGACAAGATCCGCGTGAATTCCATCCATCCCGGCTTCATCTGGACACCGATGGTGCAACATTTCCTGGAAGGCACGGGCGAGGCCGGCAGGAAGACCGTGGACGAGCGCCATCCCCTCGGCCACATCGGCGAACCCGACGATATCGCGTGGGGCGCGGTCTATCTGGCGTCGGACGAAGCCAAGTTCGTGACCGGCTCCGAGCTCGTCATCGACGGCGGCTATACCGCCCGCTGAAGTCCTCGAAACCGCTGCAATCCCGCAATCCCCTGCTATAATGGCTGGCGCCGCGTGCACGGCCGTCATGCGTTTTTCGCGAAACGGATGATTGCGCCGGCCACTATCCTCGCCGGGCCGGCTTCAGGGGAGACCGCCATGCGCTTCTTCATCCGCCACATCCAGGCTCTGGCTTTGCTTGTCTTCGCAGCACTCGCCGTGGGGGCGACCGCGATATCGGCGTTCGCCGACGACGCGGCCAAGAAACCGGAGAAGCCCGAGAAAATCTCGCCCGCGGCGCTGACGAGCAAATATTTCACGCCCGAACAGGCCAATTCCACCGGTTCAGTGTCGGTGGAAGGTTCGAGCGTCAATTACGACGCGGTGGCGGGCACCATCGTCGTCCATGCGCGCCATTTCGACGACACCGCGCAGCAGGACGACAAGGACAATCCCGACGCCGAAGCCGCGATGTTTTTCGTCGCCTATTTCAAGCACGGCGCCGACGCCGCCGACCGCCCGATCACGTTCCTTTATAATGGCGGGCCGGGCTCGTCGACGGTGTGGCTGCATATGGGCGCCTTCGGGCCCAAGCGCGTGGTGACCGCGAACGACAGCCACACGCCGGCCGCGCCCTACAACATCGTCAACAATACCTACAGCCTGCTCGACGCGAGCGACCTCGTCTTCATCGATGCGCCGGGCACGGGCTTTTCGCGCATCGCCGGCAAGGACAAGGAAAAGGAATTCTGGGGCGTGGACCAGGACGCCAACGCGTTTGCCGAATTCATCGTCCAGTTCCTCTCCAAATACGGCCGCTGGAATTCGCCCAAATATCTCTTCGGCGAAAGCTACGGCACCACGCGCAACGCCGCCCTCGTCAACGTGCTGGAAACCGACCGCGACGTCGACTTCAACGGCGTGATCATGCTGTCGCAGATCCTGAATTTCGATCTCTCCGTGGACGGGCCGGAACTCAATCCGGGCGTCAACCTGCCCTACGAGCTTGCGCTTCCGACCTATGCGGCGACGGCCTGGTATCATCACAAGCTGCCCGGCAATCCGGGCGATCTCAACACGCTGCTGGGACAGGTGCAGCATTTCGCGATGGGCGATTATGCGCAGGCGCTTTCCGCGGGCTCGGCACTCAACGCCAAGCAGCGCAACGCCATCGCCGCCAGGCTGCACCAATATACGGGCCTTCCCGTCTCCTACATCCTGAAGGCCAATCTGCGCATCGACGGCGGCGAATTCGAGAAGAATCTGCAGGACGCGAACGACATGACGACCGGGCGCCTCGACACGCGCTTCTCGGGGCCTACGCTCGATCCGCTTTCCAAGGAAGCCGGCTACGATCCGCAGGCCGCCTCGATCTCGTCGGCCTATGTTTCGGCCTTCAACGATTACGCCCGCAAGGAGCTGCATTACGGCGAGGGCAAGGCCTACAAACCCGAGATCGAATTGTGGAAGAGCTGGGATTACCTGCATCGGCCGCCCGGCGCCGAGACCGAGCAATCGCAGGCCACCAACGTCATCCCCGACCTGTCGCAGGCGATGAAATACAATCCCGACCTCAGGGTGATGCTGAACGCGGGCTATTTCGATCTCGCCACGCCCTATTACGAAGGCGTCTACGAAATGCGGCAATTGCAGATCCCCCAGAAGCTGCAGGCCAATATCGAGACGCATTTCTACCAGTCGGGCCACATGGTCTATGCCAACGAGGCGTCGCTGAAGCAGCTCCACGACAATGTGGCGGACTTCATTCGCAGGACCGACAATGAGGGCGGCCGTTAGGGGATTTCCCTTTCGCGATCCGGCGACGTAAAAGGGGCGCATGAACGCCCATAGATTCTGCATTGCGCCCATGATGGAGCTGACCGACCGGCATTGCCGGATGCTCCATCGCCTGCTTTCGGCGCGCGCGCGTCTTTATACCGAGATGGTGACGGCGGAAGCGGTCATCCGCGGCGACCGCGCGCGGCTGATCGGATTCGATGCGCGCGAGCATCCCGTGGCGTTGCAGCTCGGCGGCGCGGAGCCCGGGCGGCTCGCCGAGGCCGCGAAGATCGGCGCCGATTCCGGCTATGACGAGATCAATCTGAATGTGGGATGCCCTTCGGATCGCGTGCAATCGGGCCGCTTCGGCGCCTGCCTGATGCGCGAGCCCGCGCTCATCGGCGATTGCGTGGCGGCGATGCGGGCGGGCGTTTCGATTCCCGTCACGGTGAAATGCCGCCTGGGCGTGGACGATCAGGACCCGGAACATGCGCTGCGCGAAACGATCGCGGCAATCCGCGAAGCGGGCGCTCGCGTCGTCGCCGTGCATGCGAGGAAGGCCTGGCTCGACGGATTGTCGCCCAAGGAAAACCGCGAAGTGCCGCCGCTCGATTACGATCTCGTCTATCGCGTGAAGGCCGAAAATCCCGATCTCGCCATCGTGGTCAATGGCGGGATCGCGGCGCTGGACGAGGCCGAAACCCATCTCGCCCGCGCGGACGGCGTGATGCTGGGCCGCGCCGCCTATCAGAACCCGGCGATGCTGGCGCATGTCGATGCGCGTTTCTTCGGCGGCGAAACGAAGGATCTCGATGACGTCGTGGAAGCCTATGTCGATTATGTTTCCGCCGAACTCGGCGAGGGCGCGCGGCTCAACACGATGACCAAACACATGCTCGGGCTTTTCAACGGGCGGCCGGGCGCGCGCGCCTTCCGCCGTCATTTGAGCGAGAATGCGACGCGGGCGAGCGCCGGGATTTCCGTCCTGCGCGATGCGCTGGCGCATCTTTCCTGCCCTCCCCTTGAGGGAGGACCGAAAAATTCGAGCGGAGCGAAGGATTTTTCGGGGAGGGGTGAATTGCATAGAGAGCTGGCATGACCCCTCCCCGAAATTTGCTTTGCAAATTTCGACCCTCCCTCAAGGGGAGGGTGGTTATTTGAATCTGGGCTTTCTCGCCGCGCGCGACGATCTGGGCATATTCGCGCTCGGGCTCGTCATCGCGGGCGCGGTCGGCGGATTGATCGCGGGCATGCTGGGCGTGGGCGGCGGCATCGTGATCGTGCCGGTGCTCTATCACGTCTTCGCGGGCCTCGGATTCGACGAGACCGTGCGCATGCACCTCGCCATCGGCACCTCGCTCGCCACCATCATTCCCACATCCATTTCCTCGCTGCGCGCGCACGCCAAACGCGGCGCGGTCGATTGGGCGCTTCTGAAGAGCTGGGTCATTCCCATGGTGATCGGCGTTCTTCTCGGCACGTTTCTCGCGCGCATGGCGAGCGGCAATACGCTGGCGCTGATCTTCGCACTTGTCGCGATTCCGGTCGCCGTCAACATGGCGTTCGGCAGGGAAAGCCTGCGCCTGGCGAACGCGCTGCCGGGCGGCGCCGGCGGCTGGACGATCGCGGGCGCCATCGGCACGGTTTCCACGCTGATGGGCATCGGCGGCGGAACGCTCGGCGTTCCCATCATGACGCTGTGCAATTATCCGATCCACCGCGCGGTCGCGACGGCGGCGGGATTCGGCGTCATCATTTCGATCCCCGCCACCATCGGATTGGCCGCGGCGGGATGGGGCGTGCCGCATCTGCCGCCTTTTTCGCTCGGCTATGTGAATCTTCTCGGCTTCATCCTGATCGCGCCGGTTTCCGTTCTCATGGCGCCCATCGGCGCGTCGGCCGCGCACATGATAGACAGGAAGCGCCTCAAGCTCGTCTTCGCCGCCTTCATCGCCATCACGGCGGCGAAGATGTTGTGGGATGTGCTGAGCTGATTATTGTTCCAGCTTGAGCGCGTTTTCCGCGCGCGTGAGACATTTCTGTCCGTGGCCCTGACTGAATTCGCTGCGCGCATATTCCAGTTCCAGCGCGATCGCGTGTCCGTTCGGATTGTCCTGCGGCAGGAAAATCAGTTTGCGCGTCGCGTCTTCGATTTCCTGGTTGCAGCGGGTCAGGTCGGGCGAGGGATTGTTGCGTACGCCGCCCGGATTGTAGGGCGTTTCGCCCGCCCATGCCGGCAAGGCAAGAACGGCCGTTGCGGCGATCATCGCTACGCGCTTCATGGCGGCCTCCCCATCTCGCGCCACAATAGCACGGGACGATGGAACTGCATAACGCGGGAGTTCAAATCTTCTGATCGTACTCGCCGACTTCCGGGTGCTTCTTCAGGCGCGCATCGATATCTTTGAACATCGCGCGCATCTGCGCTTCCGACACCGGGCTTTCGACGACGACGACGAGCGACGGCTTGTTGGATGACGCGCGCACCAATCCCCAGGTGCCGTCCTCCAGCGTCACGCGCACGCCATTGACCGTGACGAGCTTCACGATCTTCTGGCCGAGGATCTTTTCGCCGCGCGCTTTCGCCGCTTCGTATTCCTTCACCATCCGGTCCACGACGCCGTATTTCTTGTCGTCGGGGCAATAAGGCGCCATGGTCGGCGAGCCCCAGGTCTTGGGCAGTTCCGCCACGAGCGCCGACATCTTCTTGCTTCCCGCGCGGTCGAGCATTTCGAGCACGGCGATCCCCGCCGCGATGCCGTCGTCATAGCCGCGGCCGATGGGCGGATTGAGGAAATAATGGCCGCTCTTCTCGAAGCCCGCGAGCGCGCCGAGCTCATGGGTGCGCCGCTTCATGTAGGAATGGCCGGTCTTCCAATATTCGGTGGTGGCGCCGTTCTTCTTCAGCACGGGATCGATTTCATAAATGCCGGTCGATTTCACATCTGCCACGAATTTGGAATTTGGGAATCGCGTGGAGAGATCGCGCGCCAGCAGCACGCCCACCTTGTCCGCGAAAATCTCTTCGCCGTGATCGTCCACCACGCCGCAACGGTCGCCATCGGCATCGAAGCCGAGCGAGATTTCCACCTTCGCCTTTTCGCCCGCGCGCGCCATCGCTTCGAGCATATGGAGGTCTTCGGTGTTGGGATTGTAATTGGGGAAATTGTAATCGGGATTGCATTCGGATTCGATCACCTCCGCCCCGATGCGCCGGAGCGCCTCGGGCGCGAACAATCCCGCCGTGCCGTTGCCGCAGGCGACGAGCGCGCGGATGGGCCGCGAAAGTTTGTGGCCCTTCGTCAGCCCTTCGAGATAGGCTTCGCGAAAATTCTCCACGCGCCGGTAGCTTCCCCCGCCCCGCGGCTTTCCTTCGTCGTTCAATACGATCTCTTTCAGCCGCCCGATCTCATCGGGCCCGAAGGTGAGCGGCGGGGCCGCGCCCATCTTCACGCCCGTCCAGCCGTTTTCGTTGTGGCTCGCGGTCACCACGCCGAGCCCCGGGCAATCGAGCGCGAATTGCGCGAAGTAGGCCATCGGCGTGGTGGCGAGCCCGATGTCGACCACTTCGCATCCCGCCTGCATCAGCCCGATGATCAGCGCCTGTTTGATGGAGAGCGAATAGGAGCGGTAGTCATGGCCCGTGACCACGCGGGTCAAGATGCCGCGCTCGTGGAAATAGGTGCCGAGCCCGAGGCCAACCGCCTGAACGCCCGTGAGATTGATCTCTTTGCCGAACAGCCAGCGCGCATCGTATTCGCGGAAGCCGTTGGCGCTGACGAGCGGCTCGTCTTCATATTCGAAGCTGTTGGGTTTGAGGTTGCTCAGCGGTTTCATGCGTTCCGGCCGGGTGAGGTGGAGGGCCCCTCTATAACGGGCCATGCGGGAATTTTCGCCGCTTTGCCGCAAATTTTGCTTGGCATGGGAAATCCGTTTCCTACATATGGGATATGTGATATATTTTCTTCTACACCGTGAGTGCGTGGAAATGGCCGCCGACCCGACTTTGCTGAATTCCCAGGCTCTCGGCCGGCTGGCCGAGGCGCTGGAGCTGCCCGCCTTCGAGCGCGGCTGGGTCTGGCTCGCGGGCGCCGGCCCCGGCGATCCCGGGCTTATCACTGCGCTGGGTTTGCATGCGATCGCATCCGCCGATGTCATTCTCTACGACGCGCTGGTGAACGAAAAGCTCCTCGGCCTGGCGCGCGGCGAATGCATCTATGCCGGAAAGCGGAAGGGACAAGCCTCCGCCAAACAATCCGATATCTCCCGCGGATTGGTTTCGATGGCGCGCAAAGGCGCACGCGTGCTGAGGCTGAAAGGCGGCGATCCGTTCGTGTTCGGGCGTGGCGGCGAGGAAGCGCTGGCGCTGGCGCGCGCACGCATTCCATTCCGCATCGTGCCGGGCGTGACCGCCGGCATCGGCGGATTGGCTTATGCCGGAATTCCCGTGACGCATCGCGACACCAACCATGCCGTCACGTTCATCACCGGACATGGCGCCGGCGGCGGATTGCCCGCGCTCGACTGGGCGGCGGTTGCGAAAGGCTCGCCCACGCTGGTGCTCTATATGGCGCTCGCGCATATCGAGGAAATCGCTGCGAAGCTGATCGAGGCAGGCCGCGCGGCGGACGAGCCCGCCGCCATCGTGTCCGACGCGACATTTGCCAAACAGCATGTGCGCGTGACGACGCTGGGCGAACTTCCGCGCGCCGCGAGGGAAAGCGGCGCGCCCGCGATCTTCGTCATCGGAGAAAATGTGCGCCTGCGCGAGGGCCTCGACTGGATCGGCGCGATGAGCGGCCGCCTGCTCGATCCCGATCCTTTGAAGCGCGAGCGGTTCAGCGACGCGTCGTAATAACTGTCATCCCGGCCAGCGTAGCGAAGCGGAGCGTGAGCCGGGACCCACCGGGACAATTTCACCGTGGGTCCCGGATCGGCGCTGATCGCGCCGTCCGGGATGACAATCTATTTTGCAATTCCTGCCTCACTTTCGCCCGCTCCGCATCGCTCATGCTTCCCCAGCGCGCGATCTCATCCAGCGTGCGGCCGCAGCCGGTGCAGATGCGCGCGACCGGGTCCATCGTGCAGACCTTGATACAGGGCGACTGAATCACGTCATCCGATCTTGAAGACGCAGAATTTGTTGCCGTCCAGATCGCGGAAATAGGCGCCGTAGAAGGTGTCGCCGCGCAGGCCCGGCGCGCCTTCGTCGGCGCCGCCGGCGGCCAGCGCATCGGCATGGACCTTGTCCACCGCTTCGCGGCTGGGCGCGGCCAGCGCCACCATCGTGCCGTTGCCGCCGCTCGCCGCTTTGCCGTCATAGGGCATGCACACCGCCAGCATCGGCCCCTTGCCGCTGCCATAGCCCTGCATGCGCTCCATCGTCATGGTGCGCTTGCCGTCGAGGCCCATAAGCACGGTATCGAAGAACTTCTTCGATTTCTCGAAATCGTTGGCTCCGATCGTGACGTAGCCGATCATGTCTATCTCCCGCTTGGCAATTTGTTGAAGGGAACATCCTTGTCGACGCGCACATCCTGCGGCAGGCCCAGCACGCGCTCGGCGATGATGTTGCGCAGGATCTCGTCGGTGCCGCCGGCAATGCGAAGGCCCGGCGCGCCCATCCAGCCGCCCTGGAATGCGCCATGGGCGGGCGCATCGTCGCCCTTGAGCGCGCCCGCCTCGCCCTCGATCTCCATGGCGAAGGCGGAAAGGTCCTGCAGCTTCGGCGCGACCACGATTTTCGCGATGGAGGCTTCCGGCCCCGGCTGCTGGCCGCGGCTAAGCGCCGTCATCGTGCGATAGGTAGTGTATTTCAACCCGGCCGAACGCACATACCAGTCGGCGATGCGCTCGCGCACGCTCGCATTCTTGAGCGCGGGCCCGTCTTCGAGTTCCAGCGCACGCGCCAGCGCCATCAGCTCGGGCACGTCGAGCGAACCGCCCGCGCCGCCGCCGACCGCGAGGCGCTCATGCATCAGCGTCGTCAGCGCCACCTGCCAGCCCTGCCCCACTTCGCCCAGCCGCTGCGAATCCGGAATCTTCACATCGGTGAAGAAGACTTCGTTGAAGCCGCTTGCGCCGCTCGCCTGTTTGATGGGGCGCACTTCCACGCCCGGCGCTTTCATCGAGAGGTAGAACATGGTCAGGCCCTTGTGCTTGGCCACATTGGCATCGGTGCGGGTGAGCAGGATTCCGTAATCGGAAATCTGCGCGCCGGTGGTCCAGATCTTCTGGCCGTTCACCACCCATTCGTCGCCGTGTTTCTCGGCGCGCGTGCGAAGGCCCGCCACGTCCGATCCGCCCGCGGGTTCGGAGAACAGCTGGCACCAGATCTCCTCGCCCATCAGCGCGGGCTTCACGTAACGCCCGATCGATTCCTTCGAGCCATAGGCCATCAGCGTGGGAATGCACATGCCGAGCCCGATGGCGAAGGGATTGTTGCCGCCCACGCCCATCCTGCCCTCTTCCTGATTGAAGATGACCTGCTGGATCGGCGTTCCGCCATAGCCGCCCACTTCCTTGGGCCAGGTGATGCGCGCGTAACCGGCGGCGGCCTTCTTCGCCTGCCAGGCGCGCTGCGCCTTCAGCCATTCGCGCCCGCCGCGCTCGCCCAGCATGTCGCCGGCGTCGTCGCGCCAATTGGGCGCGTTGGCCTCCAGCCATTTCTTGACCGCGCTGCGGAATTCGGCTTCTTCCTTGGTGTCTTCGAAATCCATTGTTGTCGTCCTCAGGAGTCAAAAAAGGGTTTCACGCGGAGACAAAACACATTCGTCATCGCCCGCTTTATGCGGGCGGTCCAATTTTTCTTCTTCAAACCGAAAAAAAAACTGGATCACCCGGATCCTCCGCTTCCGCTCCGGACCGGGTGATGACGGAAGTGGGGTTAAAATCACGCCGCATTGGACAGTTCCAATTCCGTCACCAGTTTTTCCTTCCAGGTGCGCTGCGCGCCGAGCGCCAGCCCCAGCTCGCGCGAGCGCCTGTAATAGAGATGGCAATCGACTTCCCAGGTGAAGCCGATGCCGCCATGCACCTGCGTGTTCTCCTTGGCCGCATAGTCGAAGGCTTGCGTCGCGGCGATGCGCGCGGCGGCGGCGGCGAGCGGAAGCTCGCGCGCATTGGTCGAAAGCGCCCAGGCGCCGTAATAGGCGTTGGAACGGGCAAGCTCGTTGTTCACATACATATCGGCGAGCTTGTGCTTGATCGCCTGGAAGGAACCGATGGGCCGGCCGAAGGCATAGCGCTCCATGGCGTAGTTCTTGGCCATGACGAGGCATTGCTCGGCGCCGCCCACCTGCTCGAATGCCATCAAAACGGCCGCGCGGTCGAGCACGCGATTGGCAATGCCCCAGCCCTCGCCCGGCTTGCCCAGCGCTTCGGCGCTCACATTATCGAATGTGATTTCGGCATGTTTGCGCGAAGGATCGATGGAATCCTGCGCGTGGCGCTTGACGCCGGCCGCTTTCAGATCGACGAGCACCATCTGCAGCCCGCGCTCGCCCGGCTCGTCGCTGGCGCGCGCCAGCACGGCGGCGTAATCGGCATCCATGCCGTCGGCCACTGCGATCTTCTTGCCGGAGAGTTTGCCGTTCTTGAAACTGGTGCGGATGTTCTTCGCCAGCACCGCGCCGGGCGCTTCGGCGCGCGCGAAGGTTCCGATGGCCGCGCCGCTCGCGACGTCCGGCAACAGGCGCTTCTTCTGTTCTTCCGTTCCCGCCGCCATCAGCGCTTCGGCGAAGAGATAGACCGTCGAGGAAAACGGCACCGGCGCCAGCACGCGGCCCAATTCCTCCGCGATGACGCAAAGTTCCAGATAGCCGAGACCCAGCCCGCCGTAATTCTCCGGAATGGCGGTTCCCAGCCAGCCCATTTCGGCAATCGCCTTCCACAGATTGGCATCGAGCCCGCCCGCGCCTTCGAGCACGCCGCGCACCACCTTGGGCTGGCATTTTTCGGCGAGGAATTTCCGCGCCTGATCCTTGAGCAGTTTCTGATCGTCCGAGAAATCGAAATTCATGCGTCTCTTCCCATTTTTTCCACCGGTTAACATCCAGCTTAGAGCGCGTTTGCGCGCCCGCCAACAGCCGCACTTGCGGCAGAGCAAACGTCTTGTTTTCGCTTACCTAGCGTCAATTCGGCAGCGGTTCTTAACCGGGGCTTAAGGGGCAAAGCCTAACGTTGCCTGGCTTCGACAGGGGCCCAGAATGGCCAAGGCACAATTCCACAAGAATCAGCGCGTTTACGTGAAGCCGGTCGGCACATGGGCGCTGGTCGAACGCGTGATCCCCCACTGGGCCAAGGGTTTGGACGAACCCTTGCGCGTTTATTACGATGTGGGCCTGGGCCGCGAATTCGCCGCCGACGAACTTCAGGCCGAAGCGCCCGCCGCCGAAGAGAAGGACAACGGCTCCGAGCATTGGCGCATCGTTCGCGCGCGCAACAAATGGCAGCCCGCCGGGGATTGCGCGCGTCATCCGGTGCCGGGAACCTATCCCGTCATCGTCACCGGCGAAGCGGAATGGGGCGGCTGGCGCGTTCCGGGCGCCGAATACGATCTCGATCCGGTGCGCGTGGAGCGCCAGGCGCGGCTGATCGCGCATGCGCCCAGGCTCGCCGAGTTCGCCTCCAGCCTCGTCGAATGGGCCCGCAAATCGGGCGAGGAAATGCCGGCTTCGCTCGCCGATCTCGCCCATGACGCGCAGGATCTTTTGATGGCGGTCAACCGCGAAGAAGGCTAGCGGTTTCGCCTTTCCCTTTCCGTGTCCCAGGGTCTATGACTGGCCTCGATTTTTCGATCGAGGCAGCCCATGCGCACCGAAGAACCGCGCGCGATTTCGCTCAAGGAATATCGCGCGCCCGATTACCGCATCAGCGACATCGCGCTCGATTTCCGCCTCGATCCCGATGCCACGCGCGTGACGGCGAGGATGAACGTGACGCGCGCGGGCGCCGAGGCGCCGCTGGTGCTGAACGGCGAAGATTTGAAGCTCGTTTCGGTGGCGCTCGACGGGCGCGCGCTTTCGCCGGCCGATTACAAGGCGGGCGAGAAATTCCTCACCATCGCCAAGGTGCCGGCGAAATTCGCGCTCGAGATCGTCACCGAAATCGCGCCCGCGGCGAACACGGCGCTCGAAGGATTATATGTGTCGAACGGCATGTTCTGCACGCAATGCGAGGCGGAAGGCTTCCGCCACATCACTTATTTCCTCGACCGGCCGGATGTGCTGGCGGTTTACACAACGCGCATCGAAGCCGGCAAGGCGAAATATCCGATCCTGCTTTCGAACGGCAACCTGACCGGCAGCGGCGATCTTCCCGGCGGGCGGCATTTCGCGGTGTGGAACGATCCCTTCCCCAAGCCCTGTTATCTCTTTGCGCTGGTGGCGGGCGATCTCGGCGTGCTGAAGGACGAGTTCACCACCATGAGCGGGCGCAAGGTTGCGCTGCGCATCTATGTGGAACACGGAAACGAGGAACGCGCGGCCTACGCGATGGATTCGCTGAAACGCGCCATGCGCTGGGACGAAGAGGCTTACGGGCGCGAATACGATCTCGACATTTTCATGATCGTGGCGGTTTCCGCCTTCAATTTCGGGGCGATGGAGAACAAGGGCCTCAACATCTTCAACGACAAATTGCTGCTCGCCTCGCCCGACACCGCGACCGACACCGATTACGAGCGCATCGAAAGCGTGGTGGCGCATGAATATTTCCACAACTGGACGGGCGATCGCATCACCTGCCGCGACTGGTTCCAATTGTCGCTGAAGGAAGGATTGACCGTCTTCCGCGACCAGAATTTCTCCGCCGATCAGCGGAGCCGTGCGGTGAAGCGCATCGACGATGTGAAGGCGTTGCGCGCGCGCCAGTTCCAGGAAGATGCGGGCCCGCTTGCCCATCCCGTGCAGCCGCAGAGCTATATCTCGATCGACAATTTCTATACCGCGACCGTCTACGAGAAAGGCTCCGAAGTCATCGGCATGCTGAAGACGCTGGTGGGCGAGGACGGTTATCGGAAAGCCACCGATCTTTATTTCGAACGCCATGACGGCCAGGCAGCGACCGTGGAAGACTGGGTGAAATGTTTCGAGGATTCCAACGGGCGCGACCTGAAACAATTCCGTCTCTGGTATGTGCAATCGGGAACGCCCGTGATTGAAGCGAAGGGTGCTTACGATGCGGCAAAGAAAACCTACACCCTCGATCTGAAACAGACGCTTCAGCCCACGCCCGGCCAGCCCACGAAAAAGCCGATGCATATTCCGGTGAGCGTGGGGCTTGTCGCGCCATCGGGCGCGGCGCTGCCGCTCACGCTCGAAGGCGAGAACGCGCGCGGGCCCGAGGAACGCGTGCTCGAACTGACCAGGGCGGAAGAGAAATTCGTCTTCGTCGATGTGGCGGAGCCGCCGCTGCTTTCGCTCGGCCGGCATTTCTCGGCGCCCGCGATCTTCAAGACGCCGCTCGACCGCAAAGCGCGAGCGCTTCTGATGAAGGACGACGCCGATTCCTTCAACCGCTGGGAATCCGGGCAGATCCTCGCCACCGAATTGCTGCTCGACATGGCGAAGGCCGCCCAAGCGGGTGCGGCGCCGAAGACCGACCAGACCTATGCCGACGCCATCGGCGAGGCGCTGGCGCGCGCCGATTCCGATCATGCGTTCGCGGCGCTGATGCTGATGCCGCCCTCGGAGGACGAGCTTGCGCTCGCCATGCAGCCCGCCGATCCCGACGCGATCCATGAAGCGCGCATGGCGCTGATCAGAAGCGTCGCAAGCGCGCATGGCGCGCGGATCATGTCGCTCTACAAGAACCTCGAATCGCGGGGCGGTTATTCGCCGGACGCCGCTTCGGCCGGGCGGCGCGCGCTTCGCAATGCATGCCTGCGCTATCTGACCGCGGCCGATGACGGGCGCGCGGCCGAGATCGCGGGCGCGCATTATCGCGCCGCCACCAACATGACCGACATGATCGCGGGGCTTTCCTCGCTGACGCGCATGGATTCGGCGCGGCGCGACGAAGCCTTCGCCGATTTCCACGACCGCTTCCGCACCAATCCGCTCGTGCTCGACAAATGGATGAGCCTGCAGGCCATGTCGCCTTTGCCCGGCACGGTGAACGGCGTGCGCGCGCTGATGAAGCATCCCCATTTCGACATCAAGAATCCCAATCGCGTGCGCGCGCTGATCGGCGCGTTCGCGGCCAATCATCTGCGCTTCCACGCCGGCGACGGCGCGGGCTACGGTCTCGTCGGCGAAACGGTGCGCACGCTGGATTCGCTCAACCCCAAAGTCTCCGCGCGCATGGCCTCGGCCTTCGAGAACTGGCGCCGCTACGATTCCGCGCGCCAGGCGCTGATGCGCGCCGAACTCCAAGCCTGCCTGAATATCCCCGGCATTTCGTCGAATCTGTTCGAAGTGGCCTCGAAAATGCTTTCCTGACCATCGACAGCGACTCCGCCATCCGTATCATCGTTGCAAGAACGAATCACTTGGCAGGTGGGGCGAGTCCGCGATCATGGCCGGGAGCCTTGCAGCATCGCCGTTCACGGCCGCGACACGCGCGATCTCCGCCGCCGCCACGCGCAACATCCGCATGACCGTCGTGATCTCGCTCATCGCGATCGCGGGAAGCTTCGCCTCCGCCGCCGCGATCCAGATGCGGCTCGACCGCACGCGCGCGCTCGATCAGGCCGCTTCGTTCGAGGCGCGCCGCGCCCACGAACTGAGCGGCGAACTCGCCGCGGCCCTTTCCCGCTATGCAGCACTCGGCAAGGCGTTCGCCAATGCCGGCAGTCCCGACGCGACGGCGGCGCTGTCGGATGCGGGCGGGGCGGCCTTGAAGAACATCGTGGTGCTGGATTCGGACGGCGAATTGCTCTCGGAAATGAAATCGGCGCCGGGCTTTCTGCCGCTCGGGCCAAGCGTGCTCAAGCGCGCGCATGCGGGCCGTGCGGTGCTCGCGTCCCGCGACGGCAAAGGCTTCACCATCATCTTCCCGTCGGGCGACCAATTGGTGGCGGTGCAGCTCGATCCGCAGATGCTCATCGGCGCGGCCAGCCTCGAAAACGCGGCGATCGCCACCGATGACGGGCGCGTTCTGGCGCTCGGCGCGAACTGGAACGCGCCGCCGCCGCAAGGCGCGCTGCAAGTGAGCGGGCTCGAACGCGCCGTGCGCGAAATCGATTCGGGCGCGGGGCGGCGCATCGTTTCGGTGGCCGCGGTGGACGGCTGGCCGCTCACCGTCGCCACGTCGGTGCGGGCGGGCGCGGCACTCGATGCCTGGTACGGATCGCTGCCGCTCTATTTCTTCTTCATCTTCGGCCCGGCGCTGGCGGGTGCAGGGCTTGCCGTCGTGTTCGTGCGCGAATTCGAGCGTCGCGCCAAAACCCAGGAAGCGATGAAGACACTCGCCAGCACGAAGCCGGGCGACCGCAGGCTTTACGTGCGCCTCGCCGATGCCGAGCGCCGCGCCGCCGAAGCCGAGCGCTCCAAATCCGAATTCATCGCCCATATGAGCCACGAACTGCGCACGCCGCTCAACGCCATCATCGGATTTTCCGAAGTGATCGAGCAGGAATTGTTCGGCGAGGCGGGACATCCGAAATATTCCGAATATGCGCGCGATATCGCCAGCGCGGGCCGCAATCTGCACGGCAAGATCAGCGACATCCTCGATTTCGCCAATCTGGAGGCGGGGCGCCATCCCTTGCGGCTGGCGAGCGTCGATGCCGCGGCGATCGCGCGCGAAACCATCGACGAGATCGCGGGGCGCGCCTTTTCGCGGCAGATCCGGCTGCGCGTGGCGCTGCCGCAAAGCGCATTCGCGATGGCCGATGCGCTGGGCGTCAAGCGCGTGCTCGCCAATCTTCTTGCCAATGCGCTGCAATTCACGCCCGAGAAGGGATCGGTGCGCGTCGAATTGCGCCACGAGGACGAGACCATCGTCATCGCCATCCGCGACAGCGGCGCAGGCTTCGCCGAAAGCGAGAAGGCGCGCGCCGGCGAGCCCTTCGCGCGTTTCGAGCGCCCCGGGATGACGACGGGCGTGGGCCTGGGGCTTGCCATCGCCTCGGTGCTGGCGAAGCGCATGGGCGGTTCGCTCAGAATGGGCGACGGCGAAGGCGGCGTCGCCGAATTGCGATTGCGGCGCGCCTAGAGATACCAATCATATTCGACGGGATTGACGATGCGGCCCAGGCGCTCGGCCTCGATGCGCTTGGTCTCGCGATAGAGCGCAAGCGTTTCGCGCCCGAGATAGGATTCGAGCGCGGACGCATTTTCGAGCTTCGACAGCGCATCGCCTATAGTGACCGGCAAGGCCGCATCCGGTTCGCGCGAGACATTGCCGTTCGCGGGCGCGCCCGGATCGAGCTTCGCCGCGAGCCCGTGATGTGCGCCCGCCAGCACGGCCGCCAGCGCCAGATAGGGATTGGCGTCGGCGCCCGAAACGCGATGCTCGATGCGGCGCGCCTCGCCCGGGCCCGCCGGCACGCGCAATCCCGCCGAGCGGTTGTTCGCGCCCCAGCGCCGGTTGACGGGCGCGAACATGTCGGGCGCGAAACGGCGATAGGAATTCACATTGGGCGCGAAGAGCGCCATCGATTCCGGCATCAACGCCTGAAGCCCGCCGATGGCATGGCGCAGGCGCTCCGAACCCGCCGCGCTGCCGTCGTCGAAAATGTTGCGGTCCGCTTCGCCGGCGATGCTGAGATGGATGTGCAGCCCGCTGCCCGCGCGCTCGGCGTAAGGCTTCGCCATGAAGGTGGCGTCGAAGCCCTGCGAACGCGCCGCCGCCTTCACGATGCGCTTCAGGAACACGGCATGATCGGCGGCTGCGCGCGCATCCGTCTGATGTTTCAGATTGGCCTCGAACTGGCCCGGCGCATATTCCTTGCTGACGGCGGAAACCGGGATGCGCTCGGTTCCGGCCGCATCGTTGAGCGCGTCGAGAAACGCGGCATAGCGGTCGAGATCGTCAATGCCATAGACGGACGGCGCCGTTTCGCGGCGTCCGTCGCGGGGCGAGCGCGGCGGAAGCGGCGCGCCCGATGCATCGCGCACCCGGTCGATGAGATAGAATTCGAGTTCCAGCGCGGCCACGGGCGCGAGCTTCAATTCCGCGAAACGTTCGAGCACGCGTTCGAGCGCCGCGCGCGGCTCGGCCGGATCGGGCACGCCCGCATCGTCGCGCAAGCTCATCAGAATCTGCGCGCGCGCTTCGCCCCAGACCGGCCGGACCGTTCCGGGAATGGGCCAGGCCGTGCCGTCCGGATCGCCGTCGCCCACGCCCCGGCCGAACGGGTTCATCATCTCGCCGCGCGAATCCATCAGATAGATCGAATGCGGAATCTGCATGCCGCTTTCGAACAGACGGCCCGCTTCGGCGATCGCGATGCGCTTGCCGCGTAGCGTGCCGCCGATATCGGCGAGCACGGCATCGACGAATTCGAGATCGGGACGGGCGCGGAGAAGTGCCGCGAATTCCGCTTTCGCATCGGCGGCGAATGCGGGGCGCAGGAAATTCGGCGGCGGCGCCTGTTTGTTCATAGCGATATTATGCCCAAGGATCGCGTGCGGCTCCAGCAGCGCCTGCGACAGGAGATTGCGAATTTCGCTGCGCCCGCGCCGTTTTTCGATCTTCGCGCGCCCGCGCTTAACGCATCTTTAGCGAAGCGCCGATTTTCTTGAGAAGCGCCGCGCGTTCGCGCGCGGTGGTTGCGGGAAAACGCTCGAATTCTCCGGCCAGACGCATATCGGCATAGAATTCATTGCCGTGTTCGTGGAAATGCAGGAATGCGCGGGCGCCGCGATAAAACGTCCCGCGCGATTTTTCCTTGAGGGGAAACTTCCGCAATTCGGCAAGCAGCGGCTCGAGCTTGTCGAGTGCTGCGGGACCGGCATGTTTCATGCGCCCATGGAATCAGGAATGGGCAGGAACGGCAAGGCCGTCACGCGCGCGGCGGCGGTGCGGAATTCCGGAATTTCGGCGGAAGGCGACAGCGTCAGCGACAATTCCGTTCCCGCCCCGGCATCGACGATGGCGAGCGCGATCGCGCGGCGCAGCGCCGGCGAATAATGCGACGACAATGTGTGGCCCGCGGCGTGGCCGTTGCGCATGAGGGGCGTATGCGGCGCGGGCGTTTCGGAATCGATTTCGATGCCGACGAGCGTTTTGGTTTCCCGCGCGGAAAGACAGGCCGAACGCCCGTTGAAGCTCTGATGCGACGGATCGATCAGGCTTTCGAGGCCGAGCGATTTGGGCGTGGGCGTGCGCTGCGATCCGTCGCGGGCGGGCGCGTAATCGCGTTCGGGACGCGCGATGCCGGCTTCGAGATCGAGAATGTCCATCGCCTCGGTGCCGGCCGGCTCGAGGCCGAAGATCCTGCCTGCGCGCATCAGGCGATCCCAGACCAGGACGCCGTCATCGGGCGCGCACCAGATCTCGCAGCCGCCATGCTCGCCGAAGCGCGACACGGTCACGTCGAGCCCCTGCCAGAAGAGTTTGCGGAAAAAGAGCGGTGCGGGCGCGGCGCCGATACCCGATTCTTTCAGGATCGCGCCCGCATAGGGCCCGATCAGCGCAAGTCCGCCATCCGATACTTCGCGCAGCGCGACGCCGAAGCGCGAAGCGGCCGACGCGATCCAGTCGCGATCCTGCCCGGCCGAGATCAGCATGAAGCTTTCCCGGCCGTAGCGCGCGACCACGCCCGCGCCGCGCACCGCGCCCGCATCGTTGAGCCAGAGCGCCTTGAGTGCTGCGCCGGGCTCGAGCTTCGAGGCATCCTTGGTGACGAGATGCGACAGGAATTCGCCGGCGCGCGCGCCTTCGATGATCACCCGCCAGCGCCAGGAAATGTCGGTCATGACGGCGCGCACGCGCGCGGCGAGCGCCTCTTCGCCGGCGCCGCGATAGGCGCGCGCCAGTGTGGCGCCGTTGCGCAAGGTCCAGTCATTGCCGCGATTGGCTTCGGCGGCGCGGGCGTGGAAGGGCGTGGCGCGAAGGCTCATCTGTGTTTTTCCCTCGCCACGAGCGATGCCGCAATGCGCCCGGCGCGGCCCGAGACCGCGGCAATCGGACCTTCGAGAACCATCAACCCGCGAACTTGCGTGGCGAGCCGCTCGCTCCAGCTTGCGCCGAGTTGCGATGCGCTGCCGGTCTCGATGCCGAAACGCCTGGCGATCTCCGAAGGCGTCAGCACCGTTGCCGCCGCGATCTGCTGCGAGAGGCCGGGGGCCGCGCGATTGAGCGCGACGATCGCCTCCGTTCCCAATTGCTTGGCATCGACGCCGAGCGGAACCGGGCGCACGACCACCGACGCCACATGCTGGCCGAGCGGCGCGAGCGAGGGGTCGGCGGCCGAGGGAATCGTCAGCTCCATCGTCAGTTCATGCGGCAGGCGGCCCGCCGCGGCCGCGGAATGGGCGGCGACATGGCTTTCGAGCCGGTCGGCGAAAATGAAGCGCGCATTGCGCGGGATCGCATTGCCGGCGAATTGCGGAAAGCTCTTCAAGGCGAGCGCGATCATGGCGCTGCCGGTGCGGGGCGCTGGGAGAGCTTGCGCAAATCCGGCCTCGCCCGCCGGCAGAAGCGTTGCGAGCGTGCGCTGCCGCGTCAGGCTCGAGAACACGGCGTGTGCCGCGATGCGTTCGCCGGAATCAAGTTCGACGCCCGAGGCCGCACCATCCGCCACCAATATCTTCGCAACGGCCGCGCCCGTGCGGATTTCGGCGCCGGCGGCGAGGGCTGCTTCGATCAGCGTCTCCGTCAGCACCTGCGGTCCGCGCGCGATCGCGGCCACCGCGGCCTGCAGCCCGCACATCTCCTGTGCCGCGCGCCAGGCCAGCACCAGCGCCGAGCCCGGCTCGAGCGGCGAGAGCCCGCCATCGGTGGTGTCGAAGGCGAGCGCTGCCTTCAGCGCATCGGATTCGAACCAGCTATCGAGAAAAGCCGCCGCGCTCATGCGGCTGAAACTTTCGAAGCGCGGAGCGGCGGCGCCTTCCTCCCACCACAGTTTGCGCATCGCGCGTCCGAACGAAAACAATTCGCGGTGGAACGGCTTCCACGCTTTGGCATCGGCCTGGCTGTGCGCGGCGATGCTGCGCGCGCTCGCATGCGTGTCGCGGCCGAGCACGAGATGCTTGCCGTCGGAGCGCAAGCCCACCAGCGGCATGTCGCGTTCGGCGAATTTGAGGCCGCGGCTCGCGAGCTTCAGCTCCTTCACCATGCGCGCATCGAGCGCATAAAGCGCAGGCGCGAGCGAAGCGGAAAAGCCTTCGGCGAGCGCGAGCGGCGCACACGAGCCGCCCGCCCTGTCGAGCGCCTCGACCAGGATCACGCGTTGGCCCGCGCGTGCGAGATAGGCGGCCGCGGCGAGCCCGTTCGCGCCCGCACCGATCACGACGGCGTCGAAGCCGGCCGTCATTTGAGCCGCCCCGCATCGAGATCGGCCAGCACGGCCCGCGCCGCCGCCACGCCCGAGGCGCAAGTGGCGAGCGGGCCCGCCGCCGTGGAGGGACCTGCGAGATAGAGCCCGCTTATTTCCGTGCGCGGGCCGGGGCGCATGTCGAGCATCTGGTCGGCTGCCAATTCGCCGCCCCAGAGATCGCCTTCGGTGGCGCCCAGCGCCTCCTCGATGTCGGGCGGCGCGATCACGGCCGAGGCCGCCACGCGCAGATCGGCGAAGACGCTGCGCGCCGTCGCGAGCGCGCGGGCGCCGAGCGCGTCGCGCTTCTCATGCGTCCAGGCGCCGTCGAAGAGGCGGAACGGGATGGAGCCCAGCGTGGCGGTGAGCGTGGCGGCACCCTTCGGCGCCAGCGACGGATCGCTTGCCGAGACGAGCCGGAACAGCATCGGCGGCTTCTCGGGGATCAGGCCCGCGCGCCACGCCGCGTAGGAGGCGGAGAGATTCGCCGCATCGAAGCCGGCCGCCACGGTCTCGCGCGTCGCGCCGGGCGGCGCTCCGAGCGCGAAGAGCACGCGCGCCGTGCCGCCCGCCATGCGCCAGGCGCTGACACGCTTGATCAGCTTGCGGGGCAGCGCGTCCCACTGGAAGAGCGACAGGAACGTGCGCTTGAAATCGAGCGTGGAGATGACCGCGCGCGCCTCGACCTCGCTGCCGTCGGCAAGCCCGATGCCGGTGGCGCGGCCCTTGGCGTTGCGGATGTCGGTCGCGTCGAGGCCGAGCGTAATCTCCGCGCCAGCGTCGCGCGCGCACGCCGCGAGCACCTCGCCCAGCCGCCCGAGCCCGCCCGCCACCATGCCGCCATTCGACGGCGCGAGGAGATGAAGGGCGGAGCCGGCGAGCGCGGGATCGGCGGTGCGCCCGGCAGTCGCGGACGCGAGATCGCCATCGGCAAAATCGGTGAGGGCGCGCGTTGCCCAGTCTTCGCCGGGCCAGGGACGGCGCGGCAGGCTCTTCGCGAACCATGCGGTGCTGCGCGGCGGCGCATCGGCGTCTTCATAGGCACGCGCGAGCGCGGCGGCGATGCGCGCATCGGCGTCGCGCGCCGATGGCGAGGACGGCAGGAAGAGGACGCCGCGGCGCGTGAGATCGAAGGCCCAGTGGATTTCGCGCGGCACCGGCGCGAGCTCGTCGAGAAACGCCGAGGCGCGGAAGCCGGGATGGAATTCGCGCGTCCCGGCACGGCCGCCGGGTGCTGCGTTGCGCTCGATCACGATCGTCCTGAGGCCCGCCAGCGCCAGCGTCGCCGCCGCGGCCAGGCCTTCCGTACTCGCGCCGATGACACAGACGTCGTAACGCAAACGCGCCTCGCTCGCGCGCTATGACGGCGTTAACGCGCGCTTACTTTAACGAGGCGAGGATACCGTTCGAAGCCAAGCGCGGAAATGGCCGCTTTAAGGCCATCTCCGCTCTTGGTTAATGTAGGAAATCCGGCGTTTTTCGCGAGGCGTCAGAGGACGCCGCGCTTGTGTTCGCCGATGACGATGCGGCCGGGATTGAACGCGGCCTTGAATACCGAAAGCGCTTTCTTCGGCTCGGCGTTTCCGCACATGAAAACGTCGAAAGCCGCGTAGCCGCGTTCGGGCCATGTATGGACGCTGATATGGCTCTCCGCGAGCACGGCGACACCGGAAATGCCGCCGCCGTCGGAGAACGTATGCAGATGAATGTGCAGGAGCGTAGCACCTGCGGCATGCACCGCATCGATCAGCGCCTGTTCGATCCGATCCCGGTCGTCGAGTCCCTCGGCTTCCCAGAGATCTATGATCAGGTGACTTCCCGCAAAGGTCAGTCCGTTACGTGTGATGAAGTGGTCCTTGCGGTCCTCATCCCCCAGGGGAATAGGAACCGGAACGGTCCTCGCGGAAGCGCGGGCGCGAGGCGCCTTTGCTTCTTTGATCGCCGCCACGAGTTCGAGTCGAGCCATTCTGGCACCTACCCTCTAAGTAGCGTTGACACCTGTGATGCCCTTCGTTTCCTCCGGACACCGCTAAGAAGAAAGCGGCCGGAGGAAGGGGCTTCCTTCCGCCGAACCGCCTGAACCCCGTCGCCGGGATCGAGGACGAATATAGGCGCGTTCCTCGCGAGCGCAAGAATTTTGTCGCCCAAGTGTCAATTTTTTCCTGACGGCGGCGGCGGCACGCGCGGCTGGACTCCACCTGCCACGCGCCCTAAAAGCCCTCGCGGCCGGGATGAGGGACGACGATGGCAAGCACGTTCAAGGAGCGCCTCCACAAGGGTTACGCCCAATCCATGGAGCTCAGCGCGCCGCCGCTCGTCGACGAAAAAAGCCGTTATCAGCGCATCAAGATCTTCGACACCGTCGCCAACGGGCGCGTCATGACGCTCGACGACATCGTCCAGATCACCACCCGCGACGAGAGCGCCTATGCCGAGATGCTCACGCATCTGCCGATGCTGGAGCACGGCAAGGTCAAGCGCGTCATGATCGTGGGCGGCGGCGACCTCTCCATCGCCGACGAGGCGCTCAAGCACAAGCGCGTGAAGGAGGTCGTGCTCGTCGACATCGACGGCGACGTGGTCAAGCGCTGCCGCCAGTACTTCGGCGCCATCAACGCCAAAGCCTTCAAGGACAAGCGGCTCAAAATCGAGATCGCCGACGCGTTCGAGTATCTGGGCCGCGTGGAATCCAAACGCCGTTTCGACCTGATCGTTGCAGACCGGCCCGATCCCGTGGGCCCCGGCAAAGCGCTGTTCGGCGAGACCTTCTACGACCGCGTGAAGGCGGCGCTGCGCCACGGCGGCTACGCCACCTTCCAGACGGGCGTGCCCTTCTACCAGCCCTGGGAGATCACCGAGGCGCTCAAGGAGCTCTCACAATTCTTCCCGCAGTCGGGCCTCTATCTGACCGTGGTGCCGAGCTATATCGGCGGCTTCATGGCGCTTTCCTGGGCGGGCACGGGCAAGCGGCTCGGCACGCCCGCCGGCGTCAAGCGCGCCAAGGCGGCTTACAAGCGCCTCAAGCTCAAGACCGACTATTACAATCCCGATATCCACGCCGCGGCGTTCGCGCTGCCGGAATGGATCAAGCGGCTGGAGCCGTAGAGGGGGATTTAAGCCCGATACAAAACACCGTCATCGCCCGGCTTGTCCGGGCGATCCATTTTAAGCACGCGGAGCCGCGGAGTGCGCGAAGCACATTATTCCTCCGCGTCTCCGCGCACTCCGCGTGAAATAATTGGATCACCCGGATCGCTATCGCGACCGGGTGATGACGAAGTGCTGATTCGGCCCGACTATTCCGCCTGCATCACTCTGGTGAAAATCGCGCGCGTGGCGGCTTGGGCTGCGGCGAGCTTTTCCTCGAGCGCCTCGAAATCTTTCGCCTGACCGGCGCGCGCGAGCAGCGCCTTGAGGCCCGGCGTGGCGCCATGGGGATCGAGCGTGGCGTCGAGCGCGATTCGCAGCACATGGGTGAGCGCGTGCTGCAGCTTCGCCGAATCGATCAGCGCCGCCGCATCGGCCGGATCGAGCGCGCCCGATTTCGCCAGTTTCCGGAGCGCGGCGATGGTGTTGGTGTCGAGGATTTCGGGCGCGCGATGGGCTTCGCGCAATTGCAGCGTCTGGGCGATGAATTCGAGATCGACGAGACCGCCCGGCGCGAATTTCAAATCCCAGCGGCTCCTGCCCGCAAATTGTGCAGCGAGCTTCGAGCGCATCTCGCGCGCATCCCGGAACAATTTGTCTTCGTCGGGGGGCGCGGTGAGCGCGGCGCGGATCTCATGACCGATCTTCGCCGCCAATTGCTCAGGGCTTGCGATGATACGCGCACGGGTGAGCGCAAGCTTCTCCCAGACCCACGCCTCGCTCGCGTGATAGCGCGCGAAGGATTCGAGGCTGACCGCGACGGGGCCCTTGTTGCCGGTGGGGCGCAGGCGCATGTCCACTTCGTAGAGCCCGCCTTCGGCGGTGGGCATGGTGAGCGCGGTGATGAAGCGCTGGGCAAGCCGCGCGTAATAGACGATCACGGGGAGCTTCTTCGGCCCGCCGCTTTCCTCGACATGGCGCGGCACGTCGTAGACGAAAATGAGATCGAGATCGGAAGCCGCCGTCATCTCGCGCCCGCCGAGCTTGCCCATGGCGATGACCGCGAACTGGCCGCCCGCGACGCGGCCCGACTGCGCCGCCAATTCCTTTTCCACTTCGGGCAGAAGGCCCGCGATCACCGTCTCGGCGACATTGGCGAGCGCTGGCCCGGCATCCTCGGCCGCGGCCGAGCCTTCGATGATCTGCACGCCGACGCGGAAGATCTGCTCGCGGGCGAAACGGCGCGCCGCATTGAGCACGCCTTCGTAATCGGCGGCCGTCTTCACCTGCTGGGCGAAGAGCGATTTGAGCTCGCCGGGCGAGGGCAATTGGCGCAGGAAATCGGGATCGAGCAGCGCATCGAGCACGGCAGGCGAACGCCCGAGATAGGCGGCGAGCTTGGGCGCCGATCCGCAAACGAGCGCGATCAGATGCAAGAGATTGGGATTGGCGAGCAGCAGCGAGAACATCTGCACGCCCGACGGCAGATGGGAAATGAAGCGGTCGAATTGCGCGAACGCCGCATCGGGATCGGCGGTGCGCGAGAGCGCATCGAGCAGCGCCGGCATCAGCTTGGTGAGGAGCTCGCGGGCGCGGGGCCCGCGCGTGGCGCGGATGCGCCCATGATGCCAGCCGCGGATCGCGCCCGCCACATGGCGCGCATCGCGGAAGCCCATGCGCGTCAGGGTTTCGAGCGTTTCGGGATCGTCTTCCACGCCGGTGAAGACGAGGCTTCCCTTCACGTCCGAGAGCGGCGCTTCCGCCTCGAAGAGACGGGCATAATGGCCCTGCACGGTTTCGAGCACCTTGCGCAGCGCGCCTGCGAACGAAGCGGTGTCGCGATAGCCCATGAAACAGGCGACATGGGCGAGATCGGATTCCGATTTGGGAAGCGTGTGCGTCTGCTGATCCTCGATCATCTGGAGACGATGTTCGAGCTTGCGCAAATAGCGATACGCATTCGTCAGATCGGCGGCGGCGTCAGCGGAGACGAGCCCCTGCTTGCGCAGCGCCTCGATGGCGGCAAGCGTTCCGGGCGCGCGCAGCTCGGGATTGCGTCCGCCGAGAATGAGCTGCTGGGTCTGCGCGAAGAATTCGATCTCGCGGATGCCGCCGCGCCCGAGCTTGATGTTGTGGCCGGCGATGGCGATCGTGCCGTGGCCGGAATGGGCGTGGATCTGGCGCTTGATCGAATGAATATCCTCGATGGCCGCGTAATCGAGGCTGCGCCGCCAGATGAAAGGCTCGATGGCCTTGAGGAACGCCGCACTCGCTTCCGGATCGCCCGCGCAGGCGCGCGCCTTGATCATCGCGGCGCGTTCCCAGTTCTGGCCCATGGCTTCGTAATAGGCTTCGGCCGCTTCGGTGGAGATCGCCACTTGCGTCGCCCCCGCATCCGGGCGCAGGCGCAGATCGACGCGGAACACGTAACCGTCCGCCGTCACTTCGCTCAGAAGCTTCACAAGACCCTTGACGAGGTCGACCGCGCTCCCACGCGGATCGCCTTTCTTGCGGAAGGGGAAGCGCCCGGAATCGTAGAAGACGACGAGATCGATGTCGCTCGAATAATTGAGCTCGAAGGCGCCGTATTTTCCCATGGCGAGGATGACGAGGCCGGTTTCGGCTTCGAGCTTCGCCCCGTCCGTTTCCGCAAGTCCCGCATCGAGCGCCGCCTCGCGCAGAAGGAAGCGCAGCGCGCCGCCCACCGAGGCATCGGCGAATTCGCTCAAGCGCCGCGTGACTTCATCGACATTCCAGAATTCGCCGATATCGGCGAGCGCGATCGCAAGTGCTGCCTGCTGGCGCGCGCGGCGCAGCATTGCCATCACGGAATTCACGTCCGGCGACGCGGATGCGGCATTCGCCACGGCAATGATTTCGTCCAGCGAAGCGCGCGGGCCCTTCTCCAGAAGGAAGGGCAGGAATTCGTGTTCGCGCAACGCCGTGCGCGCGAGGAACGGCGAATTGCCGAACACCGATTCGAGCAGCGCCTGCGCATGCGGCGGCGCCTGAAAGCCGTTGCGCGCCAGTTCCTCGAGCGTGCGCGCCGCGCGGGCGCGATCGAAGGGCGGCGGCGGGTTGGCGGCGGAAAAGGTGTTGGCCATAGATACAGTGTAATGCAATTCCCTCACCCGTCATGGCCGGCCAACGTGCCGGCCATCCATAAACACCTTCTAGACGGAGGTTATGGATGGCCGGGACCCGCCTACGCTTTCAGCTTCGGCGGGCAAGCAAGCCCGGCCATGACGATTTCTTTGCAGCCGAGGTTTGGTGCAATCACCGCACCGCGAACGGAAAGAGCAGGACGGCTTTGAGGCCCGGCGCATTGTCGGCGAGCTGGAGCTTGGCGCCGTGCAGCCGCGCCACGGCGGCGACGAGGCTGAGGCCGAGGCCCGTTCCCGGAGAGTTGCGGCTGGCTTCGAGGCGCACGAAGCGGTCGAGCACGCGCTTGCGGTCGTCCGAGGGAATGCCGGGACCATCGTCGGCGACGCTGAGGGCCACGCCGTCGGGCGTCTCGTCGATGGCGACGCGCACATGACCGCCGGGCGGGGTGTATTTGATGGCGTTGTCGATCAGGTTGGCGAGCGCCTGCGAGATCAGGCTCTTGTTGCCGTCGATCTCGACCTGGCCGGCCGGCGCGATTTCGAGCGCGATGCCCTTTTCCTCCGCCACCGGCGCGTAGAGCTCGGCCACGTTTTCGACCGCGAGCGGAAGCTCGACCGGCACCATCGCCTCGCGGATCACGCCCGCCTCGGCCTCGGCGATCAGGAGCAGCGCGTTGAAGGTGCCGATCAGGCGGTCGGTCTCGGCGACGGCGGCCTCGATCTCGGCCTCCTCGGGTCCGTCGCGCATGCGCATGAGCGCGCCTTCGAGACGGTTGCGCAACCGATTGAGCGGCGTGCGCAGATCATGCGCCACCGAATCCGTCACTTCGCGCAAGCCCCGCATCAGCCGCTCGATGCGTTCGAGCATGCCGTTGAGGTTGGTGGCGAGCGTGTCGAATTCGTCGCCCGAGCCGGTGACGGGCACGCGGCGCGAAAGATCGCCCGCCATGATCTCGTGGCTGGTGTCGTTGATGGAATCCAGCCTCGTGAGCAAATTGCGGCTCATCAGCGCGCCGCCCGCAAGGCCAAGGATCAGCATCAGCCCCACGCTCCAGGGCAGTGTGGTGGTGAGCAGGCGCTGGGTTTCGTAGCGCTCGTGGATGTCGCGCGCGACGAGGAGCTGGAAGCCGCCCATCAGCGCGAAGGCGCGGCCCCGCGCGCGGCGCGTTTCGAGCTCGCCGCCGACGCGGCGCTGGTAGTCGAACTCGATGAAATTGCCGACGCGCGCCTTGACCTCGGGCCAGCCGTCGAGATTGCCCGCGATGGGGCGACGGTTCTTGTTGCTGAGCAGATAGAGCCCGCGATTGCCGCGCACCGAACGGCTGATGATGACGTCGGTGAGGCCCGCCAGGCCCAGCCGCTGATATTGCTCGGCCAGGCCCGTGATCTCCGCCGCGATCACCTGATCGGTTTCGGCGTCCAGCGCGCTCTCGGTATTCCAGTAGGTGAAGGCGACGAGCGCGCCCGTGGACAGCGAAAACAGCGCGACGTAGACGACGACGACCCGGAATGCCAGCGAGCGGAATAGGCTAGGCGCGCGCACGGATCATGTAGCCCGCGCCGCGCACCGTATGCAGCAGCGGCGTGTCAAAACCCTTGTCGATCTTGGCACGCAGACGCGAGATATGCACGTCGATCACGTTGGTTTGCGGATCGAAGTGATATTCCCACACGCTTTCGAGCAGCATGGTGCGCGTCACCACCTGGCCGGCATGACGCATGAGATATTCGAGCAGACGGAATTCGCGCGGCTGAAGATCGATATGCGCCTCGCCGCGCCTGGCGGTGCGGGTGAGCAGATCGAGCTCCAGATCGCCCACCTGAAGCCGCGTCTTGACGGTGGCGGGTGAGCGCCTGCGCATCAGCGCATCGATGCGCGCGAGCAGTTCGACGAAGGCGTAGGGCTTGGTGAGATAATCGTCGCCGCCCGCCTTCAATCCCTTCACGCGGTCGTCCACGTCGGAAAGCGCGGAGAGGAAGAGGACGGGCGTGACATTGCCGTGCTCGCGGATGCCCTCGACCAGCTTGAGGCCGTCCATCTGCGGCAGCATCCGGTCGATGATGGCCACGTCGTACGGCCTTGAGAGCGCGAGCGTGAGGCCGGTGTCGCCGTCGCCCGCGTCGTCGACCACATGACCCGCTTCCCGAAGACCGTTCACCAGATAACGTTGTGCTTCGATATCGTCTTCAACAACAAGAATTCGCATATCCCAGCTCCTGTCTTTCTCCCCCCACGCAAATTGAACTCCAACGACCGGAAAAGGGGTCCGCGCCGGCGGCGGCAACGGGGGGATGGGGGCCACCGCCGCCAGCGCGGGGGCCGGAACGCGCCTCTCGAAGGAGCCCGCGTTCCGGAACCGTCACGTCTTGGCTGTCTTGAGCGCGATGAAGCGCTCTCCATTGTCGGTTGATACGAGGACAAGTACGGTTTCGCGTCCGGCGGCCTTGGCGGCGGCCATCTGCTTGGTGATGTCGGCGGGCGTGTGGACGGCCTTGTTGCCCACCGAGACGATGACATCGCCCGCCTCGATTCCCTTGTCGGCGGCTTCGCTGTCGGGATCGACCTTGGTGACGACGACGCCGTTGACGCCCTGATCGAGATTGTAGGTCTGGCGCAGATCGTTGTTGATCGCGGCAAGGCCGAGACCCATGGCCTGCACCGTGGCGCCCGTGTTCTCCGCGGGCGCGCTTTGGGCGGCGGCCACTTCCTGTTCCTTGCGCGGCCCGATCGTGGCCTTCAAGGTTTCGTGGTTGCCGTCATGGATGACGGTGAAGGCCGCCGTCGCACCCGCCGGGATCGCCGCCACGCGGCGCGACAGATCGCGCGAATCCTCGACCGATTTGCCGTTCACGGCCACGACGATGTCGCCTTGCTGAAAGCCGGCCTTCGCGGCCGGGCTGCCCGGCACGATGGTCGCGACGATGGCGCCCTTGGCGTCCTTCATGCCCTCGCTGGACGCGATTTCGGGCGTCACCGTCTGGATCTCCACGCCGAGCCAGCCGCGCGAGACATGTCCGTGCGCCTGAAGCTGGGCCACGACGTCCTGGATCGTCGAGGCCGGAATGGCGAAACCGATGCCGACGCTGCCGCCGCTCGGCGAATAGATCATCGAATTCATGCCGATGACCTTGCCCTGGATGTTGAAGGTCGGACCGCCGGAATTTCCGCGGTTGATGGGCGCGTCGATCTGGATGTAGTCGGTGTAGGGCCCGTTGCCCACGTCGCGGCCGATGGAGGAGATGATGCCCGCCGTGACCGTGTTGGAAAGGCCGAAGGGATTTCCTACCGCGATCACCCAGTCGCCGACGCGGGCCTGACGGTCGTCGCCGAATTCGACGGTGGGAAGCGCGCCGCCCCCATCGATCTTCAGAAGCGCGATGTCGGTCGGCTTGTCGGTGCCGATCAGCTTGGCGGTGAATTCGCGGCCGTCCTTCAGCTTGACCGAGATCTTCGTCGCGTCTTCCACGACGTGATTGTTGGTGACGATGTAGCCGGATTTGTCGATGATGAAGCCCGAACCCATCGAGACGGCCTTGCGCGGCTCGCTCTTGAATTCGTCGCGATTGCCGAATTCGCGGAAGAACTGGCGGAACGGTTCGGGAAGGCTGTCGGGATCGAACTGGGTGTTCACCTCCTGCACCTTTTCCTGGACCGTCACGGTAACGACGGCGGGCGCCACGCGCTCGACCAGATCGGCGAAGCTGAAGGGCGCGCCGTTATCCAGAAGCCGCGGGGTATCGGCGCTCGGCGCCGTGCGCGGCGCTGCGGCGGAATAGACGGGGCTGGGAGCGTGCGCGGGCGCGCTCGCGCTGTTCACCGGATGGGGCAGGAGCGCAAAGGCGCCGAGGGCCAGCAGAAGAATGACCGCAGCCGAGGTGGCGGCCAGCAAGCGGTTGCGCTGTTTTTGCGCGGTATCGTTCGGATCAGACATCGGATGTTCCCTTGAGGTCCGGGCAGCCGGCTCGCTCCAGCCACGGGTGACGCTCTGAGACTTACGCCTATAGAATTGCTTCAACCTGTCAATTGGATTAAAACGGCTTCATAAATCGATATCTAACCCATGGAATATTCAGGAATTTTCCCGGAGTGCTCTTTTTCGGGCGCGGGAGATTACAAGCCAGGCCGCCCCCCCGCCGATGAGGACCAGGCCCAGCGGGCCGAACCAGAGCAGCCAGGTCGCGGGCATCAGCGGCGGTTTCATCAGGATGACGTCGCCATAGCGCGAGACGAGGAAGGCCTTCACCCGATCGTCGCTGTCGCCGGCCGCGATGCGCGCGCGGATGAGGCGGCGCAGATCGGCGGCGAGCGGCGCATTGGATTCGTCGAGCGACTCGCCCTGGCAGACGAGACAGCGCAATTCTTTCTGCAGCGCGACCGCCCGCGCCTCGAGCGCGGGATCGGAGAGCTTGTCGTAATTGGCGAAGGCGGCACTCGCCACGAACAGCGAAAGAAATGCGATGACGCCCGCGCGCATCATTCGAAGGCGACCGCGGTCTCGGCGCGGCGGGTGGCGCGGATGCCGAGGCGCGACCACAGGCTCGCCAAGCCGCCCAGCGCCATGATCGCGCCGCCGAACCAGATGAAGGGCGCAAGCGGATTGACATAGGCGCGTAATTTCCACGCGTTGCCGTCCTCCTCGCCCAGCGCAACATAGAGATCGGAGAAGCCGGTGGTGCGGATCGCGGTGTCGCTGATCGCCTCGCCTTCGGTGGGATAGATGCGCTTTTCGGGCGCGATGGTCGCGATGGTGCGCCCGTTCGCGGTGACGCGCACAAGCGCGCGGTCGGCGACATAATTGGGCCCCTGCACGGTCTCCACGCCATCGAGATAGAGCGTGTATTGCGCGACCTGCATGGACTGGCCGGGTTTCAGAACTTCGAGCGCTTCGCTGCGCCATGTCGTCGTGGCGGCGATGCCGATGAGGGTGACGCCGAGACCGGCATGGGCGAGCGCCGAGGCATAGGCCGAAATTGGCAGGTTGCGGAGATTTCCCCGCGCGCGCAGATCGATCGCGCTTGCCGCGATCACCCAGCCCGCCAAAGCGAAAGCGCCGGCGGCGGCAAGCGAATGAGGGCTCGCCATCGCCAGCACCGCGATGCAAGCGACCGCCGCAACACCGAACGCAGGCGCAAGCATGCGCAGTGCCGCCTTGAGATCGGCCTTGCGCCAGGAGAGCCGCGGGCCGAACGGCACCAGAACCAGCAGCGCGATGAAGATCGGCGCGAAGGTGATGGCGAAATAGGGCGGCCCGACGGAGAGCCGCATTCCCGTGAAGGCGTTGTAGAAGATCGGATAGAGCGTGCCGAGCAGCACCGTCGCCGCCGCGGCGGTGAGGAACACATTGTTGAGCAGGAGCGCGCTTTCCTTGCTCACGGGCTCGAAGGAGGCGCCCTCCTCCAGCTTCGGCCCGCGCCAGGCGAAGAGCGCGAGTGCACCGCCGATGGCCAGGATCAGCATCGCAAGGATATAGACGCCGCGTTCGGGATCGCTCGCGAAGGAATGCACCGACGACAGCACGCCCGAACGCACGAGGAACGTGCCGATCAGGCTCAGCGAAAATCCGGTGATGGCGAGAAGCAGCGTCCAGCTCCGGAAGGCGCCCGTGCGTTCGGTGGCGAGCGCGGAATGCAGAAGCGCCGTCGCCACCAGCCACGGCATCAGCGCCGCATTCTCCACCGGGTCCCAGAACCAGAAACCGCCCCAGCCGAGATCGTAATAGGCCCACCAGCTTCCGAGCGTGATGCCGAGCGTGAGCGCGATCCACGCCATCAGCATGAAGGGCCGCGCCGCGCGCGCCCATTCCGCGCCGTTCTCGCTGGTGATGAGGGCGGCGGCGGCATAAGCGAACGCCGCCGACAATCCGACATAGCCGGTGTAGAGCATCGGCGGATGCATCGCGAGGCCGGGATCCTGCAGCAGCGGATTGAGGCCCGCCCCTTCGAAGGGCGGCGGATCGAGGCGCAGGAACGGATTGGACGTGAAGAGGATGAAGAGAAGGAAGGCTGCGGCGAGCAATCCCTGAACGCCGAGTGCCGCGCTCGTCAATCGCGCGCCGCCGCGCTTGGTGAAGACCATGATCGCGGAATAGAACGCCAGCACCAGCATCCACAAAAGCATCGAGCCTTCATGGTCTCCCCAGACGCCGGTAATCTTGTAGATCAGCGGTTTGGCGGTGTGCGAATTCTGCGCGACGTTCAGGATCGAAAAATCGGACGTGACCGAAGCATAGGTCAGCGCGCCGAAGGCGAGCACGACGAAAACGAAAAATCCGCTGGCCGCGCCGGAGGCGATCTCGCGGCTGACGCCGGCATTGGCGCGCGCGCCCGCAAGCCCCGCCGCCGCCATCACCAGCGACAATGCGAGCGCCAGCGCCAGCGCGAGCTGACCGATCTCGCCCGTCATGTTTTTGTTCTCATTGTCCTTCCTTCCAGCGGCCGGCGCGCTTCAGCGCGTCGACGACATCGGGCGGCATGTATTTGGCGTCGTGCTTGGCGAGGATCTCGTTCGCCATGAAGGTGCCGCCGGGCGACAGCGAACCGATGGCGATCACGCCCTGCCCTTCGCGGAAGAGATCGGGCAGCACGCCCGTATATTCGACCGGCACGGCGTTGCGCCCGTCCGTCACGCGAAAGCGCACGAGCCCGTGTTCGCCATGGCTGACGCTTCCCTTCGCCACCAGCCCGCCCACGCGGAAAAACACGCCGGGCGCGATATGACCGGCGGCAATGTCGCTCGGGCTTTTGAAGAACTCGACATTTTGGTTCAGCGCGGTGATCGCCAGCGCCGCCCCGCCCCCGCCCGCGAGAACCAGGGCCGCGGCAAAGGCCAGCCTGCGGCGCTTTTTGGAATTCATGCAGCAAATGCCTTGCGTTAGGGGGCTCAAGACTACAGGCGCGCGGGCAATCACGTCCAATGTGATATGAAGCCGCGCCCCGATCTGGTGTACAAATCGCCCGTCTTCGCGGGGAGGAGATTTGCATGAGGGCCGTTCGCATCGTTGCCGCTCTGGCGCTGGCGCTGGCGGCGAGCGCCTGTCTGCCGGTCGCCAGCAAATCGCCCATCGGCTCCACGCAGGGCTTCGTCATCGATCCCTCGCTGATCGGCACCTGGAAGGGCACGGCCAATGGCGGCAAGGTGGCGAGCTGGTTCCATTTCCTGCCCGGCCGCGACAACACCGTCATGGCCGTCGTCATCACGCCCGCGAGCGAGGACGATTCCGGCGGCTGGGGCGCGTTCGCGCTGCAGACGGTGAAGCTCGGCTCCAACTATTTCATGAACGCGCAGGAAGTCAGCGACAACGGCAATGTCGCGGGTGACAAGACCGCGCAGAACCCGACGCCGCTGCTCTACAAAATCGGCGACGACGGCAAGCTCACGCTCTATATGCTCGACGAGAAGGCGACCGCCGCCGCGATCAAGGCGGGCAAGATCGCCGGCACCGTCGAGCCCGGCGATTACGGCGACGTGACGATCACCGCCGATCCCGACGCGCTGGATGCGTTCTTCCAGACGCCGGAGGGTGTGGCGCTCTTCACCCAGCAATTCGCGGTGCTGACGCGGGTGGATTCATCCGAATCCTCAACCACCGCCACATCTGCACCCACGCCGGAGGCAGGCAAGACGAACTGAGCTTCCGAGCTGCCGGACAATTCAAGTCACTGCTTCTTGTGCAACGCGCGGCTTGCCCTGTGGGGCATGTAATCTGCTGTCGTCCAGGTGAAATCAAGATCCAGTTCGTCATCCGATTTCAGCACGCCCGCAAGCTTGCCGTCCCAATCGTCCAGATCGAACGCGATCTGATTGCCGCTGGATTTCCAATGCGCGCTGCCCGAGTCCCATGCCATCGTTATGATGGCGGTGTCCCCGGTGAAACTGATTTCGCGGATGTCACAGCCAGGTACGGACGATACCCAGTCCGAACCCGCCAAATTCGCATCCGAAGCCTGTGCGCCAAAGACGAACGAGCACATCGCGGCAACTGCAACCGCCAACGAGCGCATAGTGCCGAGCCGGCTCAATCAATGCCCCGAGCGATGCAAAATCTCGTCCGCCATTCCCGTATCATACGCAATGCCGTCGCCCGTCAGCGTGATGCGATGGGGATATTCCGCGCGCGCCAGACCCTTGCGGTCGAGCGCATGCCAGACCTTCTCGTTATAGAGCCCCGTCGCGTCCTTTCCCGAAACCACCGCATCGCCCAGATGGAAATGATCGCCATGCGCATTCGGGAAACGCTCGATGGTGATCTCGTCCGCGCCGGGCCCGCGCGCGGCATGGCCGGGCACGCGCGCCAGCGCCTGCAACAGCGTCAGCGTGCGCAATTGCAGCGGATTGAGATTGAGCGGATTGCGCTTGGGCGGCATGTCGTTCCTCACTCGTAAAGCCATTGCGCCGGGCCCGGCTCGGGCGGCGGGCGCAGCCAGCGGGGCGGCGTCTTCGACATCGCGACCACGGGGCCCAGAAAATCGAGCCTGCCGCGCTTCGTTTCGCACGACTTCATGTGCCCGTCGAGTCCGATGCCGGAAAGCCAGTGATCGGGCACGCCCATCGCGTCCGCCTTGCCGAGGCGCTGCAGCCATTGGGCGGTGGCGGCGAGCGAGACCTCCACCTTCCAGCTTCCCCCTTCGCGGATGCGCCGCAGCAGCGCCGCCGCCGCTCCCGCCGCCGCCAGATAACCGGTGACGTAATCGCAGACGGCCGCAGGGATCAGCGCGGGCACCGTATCGCGGCGCCGATGGGCGCGCGCGGCCATGAAGGCGCCCTGCTCCAACGCGATGCCGGTTGCGACCTGCGCGAGCTGCTCCCAGCCGCGGCGCGCGCCCCACGGCCCATGCGCGCCATAGGCCGAGACGGCGACATGCACGATGCCGGGCGCGGCATGGGCCAATGCCGCCGGCGTGAAGCCGAGCTTGGCGAGCGCGCCGGGGCGATAGGAATCGACAAACACATGCGCGCCGCGCACGAGGCTGCGAAGCTTTTCCGCATCGGCGGGTTTCGCAAGATCGAGATCGGCAAGCCGCTTGCCATGGCCGGTGTCGAGATCGAAGGCTTCGATGGTTTCGAGGCGCTGCGCGCGCACGGCCAGCACATCGGCGCCATGCGAGGCGAGCGTGCGCCCCGCCGTGGGCCCCGCGAGCACACGCGTGAGGTCCAGCACGCGCACGCCTTCGAGCGGCTCCTCGCCTTTCTCCAACCGGAGCGGCGGCGCATCGCCGATGCGCGTGAGCGAAATCGGCGGCGTATTTTCGAGCGCCACGCCTTGCGGGCTCGTGCGCCATTCCTCCGCCGTGCGCGCCACCGCGCCGCAAAGGCCGAGATGGGCGAGCGCGTCTTCGAGCGCGAACGCGTTCCACTTCGCGACCGCTGCGGCGATGCTCTCCGCGTCGTTCTCCGCGTTCAAAAGTTCGAGCGTGCGCTTGGCGAGATGGCGAAAGCCGCCATGCAGATGAATCCACCGCCTGTCGGCTGCGCGGTAAAGCGCGATGGTGGGATTGGTGGCGCCCGGGCGCGGCACCTCCTTGCCGTCGAGGCGCTGCAGCGCGAACGACACCAGCGAGGCGGCGGCGAGCTTGAGATCGATGGCGATGGTCTGCGCCTCGCCGCCCCTGAGGCGCCAGATCTCATGCACCGCCGATGCGGCAAGCCCCAGCGCCGCGGCCGCCGCCGAGGCCGCGCCATAGGGCGTGGGCAGCACGGGATCGGAGCCGGAGAATTCGGGGGTTTTGAACGGCGCCAGGCCCGTGATCCTGTTCAGAGAACCAAAGGCGTCATCCGGCGTCATGCAAATCTCCGTCTCTTCGGTATATTCGCAAACGCACCGCCCCTGCAATCGGTGCGTGCATCGGAGGGAACGATCGTGACAGGACCGCTCAGCGGAATTCGCGTCGCCGATTTCGGCCGCTACATCGCCGGGCCCTATTGCGCGGCGCTGCTCGGCGATCTCGGCGCCGAAGTGATCCGCGTGGAGAAGCGCGACGGCCGCGGCGAAGACCGCACGCTGATGCCGCTCTCGGGAACGGACGATGCGCCCGGCGAAGGCGCGATGTTCCTGCAGATGAACCGCAACAAGAAGAGCCTGACGCTCGATCCCTCGAGCGAGAAGGGCCGCGCAGTGGTGAAGCGGCTGGTGAAAAGCGCCGACGTGGTGATCGCCAATCTGCCGGGCGAGACATTGAAGGCGATGGGGCTGGATTGGGAAAGTGTCTCGGCGGTCAATCCGCGCGCGATCCTGGGCGTCGTCTCGGCCTTCGGACTGCAAGGGCCTTATGCCAACCGCGTGGGCTTCGACGGCGTGGCGCAGGCGATGTCGGGCGCGGTCTGGTATGCGGGCAGCGAGGATCAGCCGGTGCGCGCGGCGGCACCCTGGGTCGATTTCGGAACGGCGTCGCTGCTTGCGCTCGGCATCGTGACGGCGCTGCGCGCGCGCGACCAGACCGGCAAAGGACAATTGGTGGAAGGCGCGCTTCTGCGCACCGCGCTCACCTATTTCTCGACCATGCTGATCGAGGAAAGCGTGCTGCATCTGGGGCGCAAGCCGACGCTGAACCGAAGCCAGACGGCGGCGCCGTCCGATATTTTCCGCACCAAGGACGGATGGATCACGGTGGCGGTGAACGGCGATCCGCTCTTCCGCCGCGTGGCGCGGTTGATCGGGGCGCCCAAATGGCTGGACGACAAGCGCTTCGCCAGCGACAAGGCGCGCGGCGATCACGGCGAGATCATCAGCGCCCGCGTGCAGGAATGGTGCGCGGGGTGCACCAGCGCCGAGGCCATCGCCGCCTTCGAAGGCGCGCGCGTGCCGGCGGGTCCCGTCTATACGATGCGCCAGACGCTTTCCGATCCGCATGTGAAGGCGGGCGGATTTTTCACCGATGTCGAATTCCCCGGGATCGGCGCCGCGCCGGTCGCCGCCACGCCGGTGAAGCTGCACGGCACGCCAGGCACGCTGCGCCTGCGCCCGCCGATGCTGGGCGAACACAATGACGAAGTGCTGCGCGGGCTGGGTTATTCGGATGCAGAGATTGCGGCGATGAAGAAGGATGGGGTGGTTTGAATTTCAAAGATGACGTTCGTAATCCATATGTTGATGGAGGATGCGAATGATATTCACTCGATTGCGCCCTTTGCTGTAAAAAATCATGTGCGATCCCGCAGCTCGACAAAAATAACCTTTGTGCAGTTCGCTGCAATCCCGGCCTCGATCAGGCCGTTCCGCAACGGTTTCGATGACTTTCCATATGAGACGAAGGTACCGCGCCGATTGCGCCTCGCCCCATTGCGAGACGGTGTATCGAAAAATTCCAGAAAGATCCGAGCGGGCCTGCCGCGATAGCGAATAGCGTGGCGTCACGCTTTGGACTTTCTTTTCCTGCGCCGATACGCCTTGATTTCTCCGGCAAGAAACTTCTCGAAATCGAACGACTTCAACATCCCGCTCTTTTCGCCTTCGATCAAAGCTTCGCGCAACGCAGCCATCTTGGCCTCGCGCTCTTCGAGAAGGCGCAGCCCTGCACGCAGAACGTCGGTTGCCGAGCCGTAGCGGCCTTGCGAAACCTGATCCTCCACGAATTCATTGAAATGCTCGCCGAGGCTGACAGACGTGTTTTTGCGCATGGTGTGATCTCCGGTAAGCCTCTATACCAAATCTTGGTATTGGGTGCCAGAGCGAATTTAAGCCGCCGCGGGAATGCCCATGGCCGCGCGGCCGCGGCGGCGCAGGAACTCGGCTTCCTCGGCGCTGAAAAGGATCGCCGTCAATTCGACGACGACGGCGAAGAGGGATTCGGCGTGGCTGCGCTTCTCGCCGGAGGAGCCGCGCAGCTCGCGCACCAGATCGTCGGTATAGCTTTTGAGCGCGATGGCGACTTCGTCGAAGGAATCCTTCACCGCCGCCCCGAAGGAGGCCGCCGCCGCGAAGGGCTTGCAGCCGATGACGAGCTTGGCATAGGCGATGGCGCGCGCCGATTTCTCGGGCTCGGCGGGGCGCGACAGATCGGGCGGGCGCGGGCCTCCCGCAAAGGCGCCGGCCCGCTGCACGGGAAGCGCCGCGATGATTTCCTTCGGCGCGCGGCGCACCAGGCCTTCCATCACTTCGGCGACGGCGGCGCGATCCTTCATCAGGCGCTGGCCCCAGCGGCCGTCGCGGCGGATCTCGATGCCCTTGACGATGCCGGTCGAAAGCTCGGCGAAGCGCGCGACATGATCGACGAGTTCGTCGGCGTCGAAATTGGGATGGCGCGCGGCGCGGATGGCGTTGGCGTGATCCTCGATCTCGCCGAAGATCATCTCGCCGATGAGGCCCATGTCGGTCGAGGCGATCAGCGTATCCTGCGTGCGCCGCGAAACGAGCAGCGGAAGCTTGAGCGCTTCCCACGGGCGCGCGAGCCGGTTCATCGCGATCACGGCGACGTAAGGCGCCGCATCGGGCGCGCTTTCGGCCAGCCGGTCGTAGATCGCGCGCAGCGACCACAGAAGATCCTCGCTCAATTGCGGCGTGCCGCGCGGCAGCGTGTCCTGCACGGCGCGGATATCGGGTGCGGCGCCCAGCAGCAGCGCCATCTCGCGCGCATCTTCGAGGGCTGCATCGCCGCCGAGCGCGCGGCGCGCGATCTTGCGCGCGGAGTCGTTTTGCAGCGCCGCCAGAATCCGCGCCGATGCGGCGGGCCAGAATTCGCCGGCGCGCGTCCTCGCGTCTGGCATGCGATAGGCGAGCACGGCCCTGGTCACGTCGGCGGCGAAGCTTTCGGCCGCTTCGGGCATCAGCGTCTGGCGCAGCCATTCCCAGACGAGCGGCACGGAACTGCGCGCAATGCGGCCCTTCTGTTTTTCCTGGCGCGGCGCATCGATCAGCAGATCCTCGAACGGCTCGCTGAAAAGACGCAGAGGCGCGGGCGTGCGCTCGGCCTGCGCGAAGCGGCGCAGCGCCGGCCTCAGACTGTCGAGAATCAGCTCGTGGGGCAGGACGGCGCCGCCGGCCAGCCGGTCGACCTCCACCGCCTTCGCCAGGCGCGCGGCCATGGCCCCGGGCAGGCTGCCGAGGAAGGTCCGCAACGCCACTGCTTTATCGCCGGAAATCATACGCCTGCTGCCGATCTGTCAGTCGCCCGGAAGCGCCAAATTAACCTCTGTTTCCTTAACGCAAGCTTGAAGAGGGAGCCAGGATAGCGGGGCCGCGCGGGCTCGGTTATGGTCCGCCCCGATTCGGGAGAGCAAGTTGCGCCCAGGCGATTTCAAGCGCTGGCGAAAGATGATGAAGCTTTCGCAAAAGGAAGCCGCCCAGGTTCTCGGGCTGAAGCGGCGCGTCGTGCAATATTACGAGAAAGGCGAGCGCGACGGGGAACCGGTGAAAATCCCGAAGACTGTCAGGCTTGCCTGTTATGCTCTGGCCGAGGGCGTTTACGACTATCACGGGCCGCACGATTAACCCCCGATTGTCACGGCCCGCGATCCGCCGGAGCCTTGGCGAAGGCGGATCGCGGGCCATGACACCGAAATGTTGGCATCGAGTTCGCGCGTAAACATCATTACGCAATCGCCGGCAGCGTCAGCCGCGCTTCGAGGCCGCCCAGCGCGCTGTCGCCGAGCTCGAAGTTGCCGCCGTAAAGTTTTGCGATGTCGCGCACGATGGAAAGGCCGAGCCCGAAACCGGGCACGCTTTCGTCCAGCCGCTCGCCGCGCTCGCCCACTTGCGCGCGCTCTTCGGCATCGAGGCCTGCGCCGTCATCGCCCACGATCAGCGTCAGCATCGCGCCGTCGCGCGACGCGGTGACGCCGACGCGGCTGTGCGCCCATTTGCAGGCATTGTCGATGAGATTGCCCGCCATCTCTTCGAGGTCCTGGCGTTCGCCGCGAAAGGCGAGACCGGAGGGACAATCGACATCGATGGCGATGGCGCGTTCGGCATGGATGCGCGACAGCACGCGCGCGAGATCGTCGAGCACGGGTTTGACTTGCGTGCGATTTCCCAGCACGTCGAGCGCGCCCGCCGCGCGCGCGCGCGCCAGATAATGATCGACCTGGCGGCGCATGGTCGTCACCTGGCGCCTGACGCTGTCCGACAAGGCGCCGTCCTGCTGCTCGGCCTCGCTCGACAGGACGGTGAGCGGCGTCTTCAGGAAATGCGCGAGATTGGAGACATGACCGCGCGCGCGCCCCACCACTTCGGCGGAATGGGCGATCAAACTGTTGAGCTCGGCGGCGAGCGGCGCGAGCTCGGCCGGATAATGGCCCACGAGCTTGCGCTCGCTTCCGTCGCGGATGCGGGCGAGCGCGCGGCTGAGGCGCCTCAGCGGAATCAAGCCGACGCGCACCTGCACGAAAATGGCCGCGATCAATCCCAGCCCCAGAACCAGGAACGACCAGAACAGCATCGTGTTGAAGCGCGCGACTTCGGTTTCGAGCTGCGCCGCATTGCCCGCGACGAGGAATGTGTAGGCGCGCGCGTCGTTGGGATTGCGCGTGGCGAGGATGGGAAATTCGATGCGCCGCTCGACCATGCGCAGATGCTGTCCGTCGGGTCCCTCGCCGCTGCCCCAGACAAGGCCCGTGGCGGCCGCGCGCGCATCGGCAATGCGCAGCGTCTTGTCCCACAGCGAGCGCGAGATCTGCATCTCGCCGGAATGCGCGTCGGCGGGCGTGATCTGCCAGTACCAGCCGGAATAGATGCGCTCGAAACGCGGATCGGTGAAACGGCCGCGCAGCGACACGCCCCCCGCCGGGTCCGGCTCGGCCGCGGCGATCATGCCGTCGAGATCGAATTTCAGGCGCGCGTCGAAATCGCCCTTCACCGCGTCGCTGAAAATATCGGAGAGCACGAGCCCGCCCACCACCAGGCCCAGGATCGTCCACACCGCCGCGGCAGCGATCAGCCGCGCGGCGAGCGAATCAAACCTTGGCGCGATCTTCGCGGTGAGGAAGGTTCGGATCTTCGAGAGAATAGCCAAGGCCGCGCACCGTCTGGATCAGATGGGCGTCGAGTTTTTTCCGCAAGCGCCCGATGAAGACCTCGATCGTGTTCGAATCGCGGTCGAAATCCTGATCGTAGAGATGTTCCACCAATTCGCTGCGCGATACCACCTTGCCGCGATGATGGGCGAGATAGGACAAAAGCCGGTATTCCAGGCTGGTGAGCTTGACCGGATTGCCGTCGAGCGTGACGCGGGAGGCGCGCGTGTCGATGCGCAAGGGCCCGATCTCGATCTCGCTCGTGGCGAGCCCCGCCGCACGGCGCAAAAGCGCGCGAACGCGGGCCAGCAATTCCTCGGTGTAGAAGGGCTTGGCCAGATAATCGTCGGCGCCCGCATCGAAGCCCGCCACCTTGTCGCTCCATCTGTCGCGCGCGGTGAGAATGAGGACCGGCATGGTGCGCCCGTCTTTGCGCCATTTCTCCAGCACGCGCACGCCATCCATCTTGGGCAGGCCGAGATCGAGGATGACGACGTCATAGGGCTCGGTATCGCCGAGGAAATGGCCTTCCTCGCCGTCGCCCGCGCTATCGACCACATAGCCCGCATCGGTGAGCGCGCGCTTGAGCAACCGCTGCAGATCGATGTCGTCCTCAACCAGAAGAACGCGCATTCATGCCTCGCTAGTGACCATGATCGCCGTCGTCGTGGCCGTGGTCATGATCTTCGCCGCCATGCCAGCGGCCATTGCCTTGTCCGCGGTCGCGCCAATAGCCGCCGCCGACGGGCACGCCATTGTCCCAGCGCGGCCAGCGCTGATCGCGCGGGAAATTCGCTCTCGGCGCGCCGTCGTAACCCTGATTATCGAAACGATCTTGTCCGGATTGCGGCCCGCCGCGATAGGAGCCGCGGTCCACGCCCAGGACGCGGCCGGTGCGCGCATCGGTGTCGAGCCAGATCAGTTGACCGTCCGGCGTCAGCCATTTGATGCGGTAATGCACATTGCCGCTCTGATCCTCGAACGGGCCTTGCGCGTCGTAGAAGGTGCCGGCGCGTTCCTCGCGCAGATGCGACAGGATCCAGTCGAGCGAGCGGGCCTGCCCGCGCGCCGCGTGGGCCTGCGACGCGCACAGGAGCGCCGCGGCGAACATGGCTAACACCCTGATACGCATGCAAACATCTAACGCTTGCGGGATGAATGGCGGATGAACACGCTGTCCAGACATCGTTCAGCGGCCGCCTGTCAATCTCGCCTCCACGATCTTGAGGCAGCTTTCCGCGGTAAGCCCCTCCCCGAAGGAAGGCCAAGCCATCAAGCGAGAGCCCGCGTGGGGGAAACCCCTCGCGGGTTTCTCATTTCAGGTCGCGGATTTCGCCTCCTCCTCCATGGCGCGATAGGCGAAAGCCGGGGGCGAGAACAACAGGCCATAAAGAACCGGCCCCGCCACGAAACCGAAAACGAGCACGTAAGGCATGTCGCGGAAATAGGACTGCAGCATGGATTGAATCGCGTCGGCGACCGCCTTGTCGCCATGCGGGGTGGCCTGGACGAGCGCGGCAATGAACGGCCCCAGCCAGACCGCCGCGATGACGATCTCCGCGACCAAGATCGGGATCGCGATCAGAAACATCGCCGCCACGATGCGCCAAAAATTGCCTTTGCCCAGCCGCCAGCTTCGCGCGATCCCGATGCCGGTTTTCTCGGTGACGGCGGCGGGCGCGAGGAAGAAGGTCAGGCGCACGAACGCATAGACGAAGGCGAGCGCGGCCGCGAGGCAGACGACGAACGCGGCGATTCCGGCGGGGCCCGAGAGCGAATTCGCACCGCCATGCGCGCCGGCGGCCGCTACGCCGATAAGCGCAAGGATCCCCACGATGAGCGCAAATCCGATCGCGGCGGCGGCGATCATCAGGAAGACGAGAATATAGGCGGCCAACAGGCGGAATTCCGCGCCGCCGAAGCTCACATAGAGGAAGCGCGGGCCGGTGCGCATTCCGAGCACCTCCTTGGTGATGCCCACGCGCATCATGATGAAGAGCACCAGCACGATGACGTCGAACGGCAGGACCCAGCGCGAAATATCGCTCGCGGTCGCGGGATCGATGTCCTTGGGCGAGATCATCGCCTGATGCATAAGCGCGAGATAGTCCGGGCCGATCTGCGTCATGAAGAGATAGACGATCGCCACGAGGATCGCGAGCGGCAGCCACACGATCCCCAGCACCGTGAGATAGCGGCGGAACGCAAAGCCGTAAGCCGCGGCCACGGTCGAAATGACAGGCATCTTGTTCATCCCAAACCCCGTTTCCTTGCCCGCATTCACGATAGCACGAACGGGCGCGCTTCGGGAGCCCGCGATTGCACCCGTCACGGAATTCGCGAATTTGCGGGCGAAGATGCGCGCCGCTTAGGCCCGATCCCTGATCGTCGCGAATTCTTCCAGCGGCGCGCGCTCGGCGACGAGCGCATTGACGGGCGCGGTGTCGTCGGCATGCCCGATGGCCATGCCGCAGAAGATCATCTCGTTCTCGGGAATGGACAGATATTCGCGGATCACGGAATGGAACGTCGCCCAGGCTTCCTGCGGGCAGGTGGAGAGGCCCTTCTCGCGCGCGAGAAGCATGATGTTCTGCATGAACATGCCGAGATCGGCCCATTGGCCTTCCTGCATCTGGCGGTCCATGGTGAAGACGAGGCCCACCGGCGCGCCGAAGAATTCCCAATTGCGGGAGAAGAATTGCAGGCGCGCGGCTTTATCCTCGCGCGGAATATTCATCGTCGCATACATCGCCTCGCCCACGCGGAAGCGGCGCGTGCGAAAAGGCTCGGTCAGATGCGGCGGATAGATCTTGTATTCCGGCGGCTCGCCCATGGGATGTTGCTTGCGCGCCTCGGCCACGCGCCGCACGAGTTCGTCGCGCGCCTCGCCCATGAGCGCATAGACGCGCCAGGGCTGCACATTGCCGCCCGACGGCGCGCGCGATGCGAGCGTCAGGATCGCTTCGACCGTTTCGCGCGGAACGGGATCGGGCTTGAACGCGCGGATCGATTTGCGCGAGGCGATGGCGTCTGAAACCTGCATGGGCCGCTCCAGTGCGAAACGCGCCTAACAATGCAGGCGCGCGCGGCTTCGTCAATGCGCGGCTTTCTGAAGTGACGCCCGATAATCCTCCCACGCCTTCGTCACGCCCAGAAGCTCGGCCTTCAGCGCGTCGCGCTGGGCTTCGACGGCGTGGCAATAGCCGGCCCATTCGGCGTCGTTTTGCGAAAAAGCAGAGGCGGTGGCGGGCGCGGGTTCTCCATCAGCTTCGCATCCGGCGGCGGCAAGGCTGGCGGGATCGGCACCGAGGATGCCGGCGTCGTGCACGCGCACAAGCCCGCAAGGCAGAGGAAAAGCGCGATCGGTTTGAGGCGTGACATAGGCTGGCACCTTTTCGACGATGGTGTTGGTGAGATAGACGGTGTGGGTGACGGCGGCCGCGTAATCGACGCTGATCTTCGTGTCGAGTTTGCCGATGGCGCTTTGCAATTCGCCATTCGCCTGCGTAGCAGCCTGGGCGGCGCGCGCCTCGGCCGCCTTGTCGGCGGCATTGGCGGCGGCGGTTCCGTGCGCATAGCCGATCTCGTCCGCGATCCAGAGCGAAAGCGCGAGTGCCGCGGCGCAAGCGATATAGGAGCCGGGCGGCTTGGCGCAAAACGCCAGCGCGGCCTTCCCGAAATTCCACGCCCCGCTCAGGAACGGCAATAGAAACGCCGGCATCAGCGATCCTCCTTCTTGCGCATCGTCTCGATGTTCTCGCGATGGCCCATGGTCTTCAGCGAGGCGATGAAGGCGGCGAGGATGGTGCAGACAGACGTGATATGCGGCGCCATCTCGACCACGCGATGGGCGAGCGCATCGGCGAAGAGGCCAACGCCCACCGGCCCGCCCGCCACGAGCAGCAGAAGTCCGCTCGCCAGATGCTCCCAGATGCGCCGCGCGCGTTGCGACAGCGCGACATGATCCTCGATATCGGAATTGTCCGTCATGGCGCGTCATCCGGCGTAAGGAACAGCGCGGCTTCGTCCCGGCGCCGGCCGAGCAGGCCCGCGATCGCGACGAGCTTTCCGTTCACGCGGCCATGGCACCATCGTATGAATTCGGCGCCTGCGCCCGCGACATCGCCGGCGTTGAACTTCCGAAGCAGCGTGGAGGCCGCGAATTCGCTTTCGCCGATATTGTAGGCGAGCGAGAGCATGGCGGCGGCCTGATGCGCGCTGGGCGCGCGCGCCAGCAGCGGCTTCAGTCGCGCCCAGCTCGCGCCGAGCGCGGCCGCGAGAAATCCGTCCGCTTCGGGTTCGGTGATGGGGCGATCGCCCATCGCGACTTGCCTGCCGTCCGGATAAAACCGCGTGCCCCAGCCGATGGTGGCGTGGCCGGTGGAGCAGCGATAGGGCGCGAGGCGCAAGCCCTCCCATGTCTTCACCAGGGGCGCGGCGAGCGCGAGCACCGCGCCATCCGCCGGCCAGAGGCGCGCGGCGCTCTCAGCCATCTTCCGCTTCCGCGAATTGCGGCATCGTCTTGATCGCCTGATAGAGACGCGAAAGCCCGGGCGCGGAACTATATTCGTCGGGCGCCATCACCAGCGGATATTCGTAGACGAATTGACAGCCGGCGCGCCGCGCCGCTTCGTTCACATAACCGCGCAGCACGAATTCGAGGCGCCGCGCGGGAATATCGTCCTTGATCTCCTCGATGCGCCAATATTCGACGCTGCCGCCTTGATCGGTGGGGACGGGACGGATCAATGCCATGATGTGCTCCTTCAGCCGATGATCCAGTTGGTGCCGTCGCTGACGACGGGCACCTTGTTGGAACCCCCGCCGGCGACGGCGGTTGCGAATGTGGTGGCGGTGGCGTCGGTGACGAAGGCGCGCGCGCCCGCGCCCGCGGTGGAGGCGGAAGGAAGCGTGGCGACCGTATAGGAGCCCGTGCGCACCGTGCCGCCGAAATAGCCGTTGGCGAAACGGAACGAGGAGGAGCCGACGTCGCGCGTGTTGTCCGCTTCCGGCATGATTTTTCCGGCAATGGTGAGAAGGCCGTTGTCGGTCGTCGTGCCGATCAGAAAATGGCCGGAGGTGTTGAAGCGCGCGCTTTCGGTGGGCGTGGTGCCGACGTTCTGGAAGACGATGTTGCGCGCGGTTCCGCCATAGACCTTCACCGTCAGGTCGTAGGAGGCCGACAGCGGCTCCAGCGTGTTGAACTGCGCCACGGTGCCGCCGACGCCGCTGGCGCCGTAGAGCCAGCCGTCGCATTTCAGCGTGGTGGAGTTGAAGCGGTAGAGATTGATCTTGGAGGCGGTATCGGTCCCGAACTGGACGCCGGAGGCGGCCGTGGTCGGCGTTCCGGTGCCGATCACCACGAGGCTCGTCGAGATCGCCGGGCCGCCGATGCCGGTATTGCCGGTGGCGCCGTCGATGTTGATGGCTTCGTACCAGGTGGAACCGTCGGGCGAGACCTTGAAGTGGAAATCGTCGTCGCCCGTGGTGCCGATTTCGGCGCGGCCGGAATAATTCGTCTGGAAGAGGAAGGATGCGGTGTCGGTGGATGCGTGCTTGTTCAGCTTCGTCTGCACGCCGTTGCCGATATTGTCGAACAGCAGCGCGGACGATTTCACCGCGAGCTTGTTGGTGGAATCGGCGGTGGTGTTGACGCCCAGCATCGGCAGGTTTTCGAGGTTGAGCATCGAGGTGAGATCGGACCAGCTCGTGCCGTCATAGATGACGATGTCGGAATCGTCGGCGATGAGCGCGGTCAGCCCCGCGAACGGCGAAGCGAAGCGCCAGGCGCCGTCGACGCAATAGGCGATGGCGCCGTCATGGCCCGCCCAGTCGCCCGTGCCCGTGGCCTTGACGATGTAGGCATCGCCGTCCGAGGGCGAGCCCGGCGGCGCGGTGAGATCGCGGTCCAGGATGCGGCAGCACAATAGCGCATCGAGCGCGAGCAGCGCGTCGTTGTGGGTGACGTGCTTCTGGGCTTGCGCGGCCGCCAGCTCCGGCAGGGCCGCGCGCGGTGTATTGGTCATGGCGTTACCTCAGAAATAAAGCGTGGCGGCGGCGGGCGAGCCGCGGCCGGTGGTTGAACTCAGTTGATAGACGTTGATCGAGAGCGAGGACGGCGCGCTTCCGAAATCGGCAATCTGCATCGCCGATGTGTAGGTGACGCTCGCGCTCGTGCTCGAAAGCGTGCGCAGCACGGTGGAACCGGAGAGGATATCGACCTCGTAGCTTTCGCTTGCCTCGCTCATCGGGATTTCGGTTTGATCCCAGGAATCGGCGGCGGGCGAACGGTCGCGGCGGATCCATGCGAGCACGATGTCGCCGCCCGACAGCGCGCCCGCGATCTGGCATGGGCTGAAGGGGCGATAGCCGACGCCCGCGAATTGCTCCGACACTTCCTGATAGGACGCATCGCTGATCGGCTTCGATTGCGGGCCGTAGAGATAATTGAACGGCAACGCATATTCGCTCGGCGCGAGATCGAGCTGCTGCGGCGCGCCATCGAGCAATACGATTCGAGCGCCGCTCGCCACCGGCGAACGCATGGCTGCTTCCGTTCCCGCCTGCCCGCGCAAGAGGCGCGTGAGCGTGTAGGCGTTCGTGCCGGTGAGCGTGGCATTGGCGAATTGCAACACTTCCCACCCGCCGTCCGCATTCTCGACCGCGATCACATTGGCGCCGCCGAGTACCGAAAGATCGTCGAGCGAGGACAGCGCGCCGTTGTAGAGTTTGATGCTCAGCGCATTCACATTGTCCCAGCGCCACAGCGGCCCGGAATAGAAATCCGCCGTGGTTTCGCCGATGGTGGCGGGTTTGGAGAGCAGCGTATCGAGCGTGAAATTGGAATCGCTCGCGCTGCGGAACACCGCGACGGCGCCCGGCCACGGGCTCGCGAACGCCGCCGCGAACGGGTCCCAGGCGTTCTGATCGGCGCCGAGCAGCGGCAGATCCATGAACGCGACCAATGCGCGGCCCGCTTGCGCAAGCGATGCCGCCGCGTTCGGCGCGCGCGACGGGCCGGTGATCGCTTCATAGATCGAGGGATCGGTCGTCACGGCCTGCATCTTGCGCTGGCCGGCATCGTCGATCTCTGTGAGACGCAAACGATGCGTGCGCCCGCCGGCGTCAAGCGAAACTTCGTCCGCGGGATCGAGCGCGATCCGCGATGGCGCCAGCGAAAACGCCGCCGTCTCGCGCATCACCCAGGCGTCCTGCAACAAGCGCTCGCCGATGCCGATGGCGAGCCCTTGATCGAGCACCAGCGGCAAACTGGAATTCGCCACGCGATTCGAGCCGCCCACCAATCGCCGCGCTTCGGCGACGGCCTGGCGGTAATCGGCATCGGCATCGATGTAAGCGATGCGGCTCGCTTGCGGCAGATCGGTCTCCTGCGCGCGGGTGAAGGTGAATCCGAAATCGTCGCCCGCCGGCACCAGATCGCTTTCGTCGAGCGACGTGGCGGTGGGCCGCCCGCGCATGACGAATTCGATTTCGCCTTCGCTCTCCACGCTGTCGAACTGGAAGGCGGCCGCCAGCGGCGCGATGGCATCGCGCGGGCTCATCGTGCCGGTCACGGCAAAGCCGGTGACGATGCCGGTGAGATTCGACGAATCGTAATCGCTGAAATTCGCATCGCCGCACAATTCGCCGATAAGATCGGGAAGCTGCACCGCGCCCAGCCGCCCGTTCAGCCAATGGCCGAGCCGGTAATCCGCCGCGTCGCCCCAGAGATCGGAACGCGCCGGGAAGAACGGAAACGGCCGCGCATCCCAGCACCAGACGAAGATGCGCGAAATATCCACCATCGGCGCGGAATAGACCGTCGATGTCGGATTGTTCGAGGCATTCGCCCAGAAATTCAGATGCGCTTCGAGGAAACGGCGCTGGATGAGATCGTCGCGCTGGCCGTTGGAATAATAGGGCAGCGCGCTTTCCGAAGACTTCGCATCGACGAAGACATTCGGCTCGTTCGCGCCCTTGTCCACCGCCGGGCATCCCAATTCCGTGAACCAGATCGGCTTTCCCTGCGCGGTCCAACTTGTCGGCGAACCGCTTTCCGCGCCGCCCGGCCGGTCGTAATGCGCATTGCTCCACCAATTCCAGATATCTTTCGCGCGGAACACCCACGGTTTGCCATACGCGCCGTCGCTGATCGTGGTGCGCGTCTGCGCGTCGCGCGCGGCTTGATCGGCATAATACCAGTCGTAATCCTCGCCGGCCCGGATGTTGCCGGCGAGATAATCGGGATCGTAGATGCTGGCCGGCCCGTTCGCATTATAATCGAGATGCGCCGTGCCGTCGCGCCAATCGGCGAGCTTCATGTAATTGTCGATGCCGACGAAGTCGATGTTGGAATCGCTCCACAGCGCATCGAGATGGAACAACACTTCGCCGGGCGCATCGCCCGTCTGGTGATTGTTGTATTCGCTCCAGTCGGCGGCATAACCGATCTTCGTGCCGCTACCCAAAATGCTGCGCACGTCGGCGGCCAGCGTTTTCAGCGCCGCGATGCAAGGGTAAGTCGTCGCGCTGTCGCGCACATGATTGAGCGCCACGAATTCCGAGCCGATCAAAAACGCATCCACGCCGCCCGCCGCCGCGCAAAGATGCGCGTAATGCAATATCATGCGGCGATAGCCCCAGTCGGTTCCGCCGCTCCAGCTCACGCTCGTTCCGCTCACCGTGAAATCGCCCACCGCGGCGCTGCCGAAGAACGCGTTCACCTGCGTTGCGGCCGCGGCTGTTTTATCCGGCGTACCGCTCACGCCCGGCGCGGGATCGCAGGTGATGCGCCCGCGCCAGGGATAGGCCGGTTGCCTGCCCGCGCCCGTATAAGGATCGCTGAGCGCATTGCCGCTCGCGATATCCAGGAACAGGAACGGATTGAAGAGGATCGCGAGCCCGCGCGCTTTCAGATCCGCAATCGCCTGCACGATCGATGCATCCGACGGCGTCCCGCCATAGGCCGCGCGCCCGCCGATCTGGCTCACGAGATAGGCGGAGGCGCGGTCGATGCCGTTCACGCTCCAGCTTTGCGGATAAGTCTGCTCCACCTCGCCGGTGCCGCCATCGATATATTCGACACCGGGTTTGATGAGCGTGTGATCGCAGCGCAGATCGTCCGCGAACCATCCCGCGACCAGCGACACCGCGCCCATATTCGGCGCCAGCGCCTGAAGCTCGTCGAGCGAGGCGGAGATATCCGCTTCGCCGTTCGAATTGGCGGCGTTGAGAACGACGGTGGTTCCCTTGCCGTCGTCGCTCGTCACCACATCGGTCGCATAAACGAATTCGCCCGCGCCGGGAATGAGCGCCACGCCCGCGAGTTTGTTTTCCAGCGCTTGCGCGTTTGCGCTCGCGAGCGCGCGGATGATCTCGAACTGCAATTGCGGAATGCGGTTGCCGAATTGGGCGAGCGGCATATCCTCGAACACGATATAGGAAAGTCCGCGATAGGCGGGCGTGTTGTCCGTGCCTTCGATCTCCTGGATCAGCGCGTCTTCGCTTTGCGTTTCGCTGCCGGAATAGAAGCGCGTGGTGAATTGCGAAATGTCGATCGCCGCGCCGTCGGCCCAGACGCGCCCGATCTTCGTCACCTCGCCCGCCGCCAGCGCCACCGCGAACGAAATCGAATAGGTGTAATCGGTTTCGGTGATCGTCGTCTTCGGGCCGCCCTTGCCGCCGCCGGAGGTTTGTTTCGTGACGACCGCGGTTTCGAGGAAGTTCGTCGCCCAGATCAATTGCCCCGCCACGCGCATGCGCCCGAAAACGCGCGGGATCGGCGCGCCTTCGGTGGAAGCCTGGATGTTGATATCGGTGAGGCGCGGGCCCTGGCGCGCGATCTCAGTGCCCGGCAACAGCGCGTTGTCGATGAACTGGCCGGCGAGCGCGCCCACCATGCCGCCGATGGTGGCAGCACTTACGCCCAATATCGTGCCGCCGATGGAAGCGCCGATCGCTTCGCCCGCCGCACCCAATACCAACGACGCCATGGTTCAGATCCGGAATGCGAAGGCGAGCTTGCGCCGCCAGAACAGCGAGAACGGCTCTTCGCTGACGCGCTTGTTGGCGCGCGCGTGGATGAGCGTCAGGCGCCCGTCTTTTTCTCCAACGACGCCGCAATGCTTTGCAGGCGCGCGCGCGCCCATGCGAAACAGCGCGATATCGCCGGCTTCAATTTCGCCCAGAGGAATTTCGCGAAGGTGACGATGAAGTGCAGCATGGAGTGTCTCCTGGTTGGTGGTTTCGGCCCAGTCTTGCGAATAGGGCGGGACGGATTCGGGTTCTTCGCCGTAAAGCTCGCGCCAAATCCCGCGCAACAGCCCAAGGCAATCGGTGCCCGCGCCTTTCACGCTCGCCTGATGGCGATAGGGCGTGCCGATCCAGCCGCGCGCGGCGGCGACGATGTCGCGTGCGTCAATTGCCATAGCGGCTTTTGCCGTCGAGCGGTTGCGATTGGCGCGGCATCGCGATCACCGCGTCGTTGCCCGGCATGTAGGGGAAGCCTCGGAAATTCACGGCGTTGGAGAATTTCGCTTTGCAGGTGGCGAATTGCTTGTCGCATCCGGCGGTGATCGCAAACGTATCGCCGACATTTATGTCTTCGCTCATCTCTTGCCAGAGTTCGAGCGTGACGATGCCGGCGGACAATCCATGGCGCTTGATTTCCATGGCGCGCGCATTGTTGGCGCCGCTCGTCCAGGCGAGCTTGCCGCCCGCGAACCAGCCATCGGCGAAACTGCCGAGCCCCGACACGGTGAAGCGCCGCTGATCGAGGATGGCCGCGATCGCGCCGCTGCCGTTGAACGACGGATCGGAGAGATTGACCGTGCAGCGCGCATCGCCGAGATCGGCGTCGCAGGAATAGCCGTAAGCGCGGCCCACCGGCTGGTTCAGGATATGCGCGAGGCCGCGCACTTCGGCCTGGAACGCGGTTTTGCCGCGCTGAACTTCGCCGAGATTTCCCTTGCGCATCAGCACGCGCTGATCGGGCGAGGACCAGTTGACGCGCCAGATTTCTATTGTCGCGTTGTCGTAGAGCCCGGCCGCGAGATCGGATTCGTTGATCGTGGAAGACGACAGCGCGCCCATCGCGGTCAGATTGTCGATGGCGAGGCCCAGCAGCGATTGAACCTCGCTCGCGGTGAAGCCGGAGGCCGCTTCATAGGTCACGCCGTCGAAGGCGACATCCACATCGTGATCGGTGAAGCCCTGCACGGCGGAATCGGCGCGCGTGATCTTCCAGCACCAGCACAAGGTGGTTGTGCCGGAATCGAGATGATCCTGCAGTCCCGCGGGAAGCGTTTTCACAGCGCGATCTCCACGATGGGGACGCTCGGAATCTCGCCCGCCGCGAAATCCGCGAGGTTGATGGAAAGCTGGTCGCTGTCGAACCGCACCGGCGTATCGAATTCGAAGCCCGCGGTGATGGCGACGCCCGCGCCCGGCGCCGCGGTGAAGGTCACGATGCCGGTGGTGGTATCGACCGAAAAGCCGCTGAGCTGCTCGGTGCCGTTCAGCGCCACGCGCGTGGTCGCGCTCACGGGTTTCTTGACGAGGCGCTGCCAGCTCGCCGAGCCGGAGCTGTAGGTTTTCGCGAGCTGAAATGTGGTCGTGCTGCCATCGCCCGTGCCGATCGCCTGATCGAGCGGCGTGATGTCGGCGTTCGGCGAACAGGATTTGTAATCGGAAAAATCCTTCAGCCGGAAACCGTAAAGCCGCGCCATGCGCGCCTCGAAAAACGCGATGACGGTGTGCAAATCGTCCAGCGTCTTCACGCCATAACCGACATCGTATCTGCGCCGCGAATTGGCCCACACCGCATTGCGCTCTTCGTAGCCGGAACCGAGCGTGACGATTTCCGTCTTGCGCGCGGGCCCGCCGCTCGAATGGAACGAGATGGCGGTGGGGAAGCGGATTTCGTGGAAAGACATGCTATATTCCCGGCAGTTCAGAGGTTGCTAGCGTGAGCGACAGCAAACCCGACAGAGATTTCCGCGCCTTTTCGAAGCAGCGCGGAACAAGGCGCGAGATTTGGTTCCGCGTTTATTGGGGCTTTTTGTCGATTCCAGTTCACGTCAAAGGCTTCCTTGTGCCTTTGGTCCCTGTTGCTTTCATAGCGGCATGGGGCTCTTTGCTCATTTGGCTTGGCCTTATTTCGTATCGGGCGATTTTTGCGGTTCCGGTTCTCATTGTTATCGCTGTCGTCATGGTTCAGATAATCCTGCACAGTGAACGTGGTTGACGCGTGCTCATAGATTGCGTTGCCCGCGCGCGAGCGCGCGGCTCATCATCGCGGCGAGCTGCGATTCCGATTGCAGGAAGCTCTGCGCATCGCGCGCCTGGACATTGAGCACGATCTGCGGGCGCGCCGGCGCCGCGGCACCGTTCGGCACGATCGAGCCGCTGGCATTGGGCACGAACAATTCGGGGCCCTGCTCGCCCACCAGATAGGCCGAGCCTTCCTGCACCGGCCCGCCCGCCGCGCGCGCGCCCGAAAAGATCGAGCTTGCGAAGGACGACACCGCATTTTCGATGGGCTGCAGCACGAAATCCTTCAGCGCCACGCGTTCGAGATCGGCGATGATGGCGTCGACCATCTGGCTCATCGAGGTTTTGCCGGAGGTCGCCGCACTCGCGATGGTGCTCGCAACCGCGCCGAAGCTTTTCGTCACCGCGTCCTCGATGGCCTTGTTCGCGTCGGCCACCGGCCCGCTCGCGAAATCGGAGAGCGATTTCGCCGCGGCATCGAGGCTCTGGTTCAGCGGCGAAATGTCCGCGTTCAACGAAATCGTATCGCTTGCCATGAATCACCTGTCGGGATGGGCGCGCATCAGCGCTTCGAATTCGGCGCGAGCGAGCGGCGCGGGCCTGCGCGGGCGCGCGATCGCCGCGCGCCATTCCACGAGCGACATCGCCCAGAAAATCTTCGGCGGAATCCGCATGCGCCCTAATCCGAGTTCCAGCACGGCGCTCCAGGGAAAGGGCGCGCTTCGCCATCGCCCTCCCCGCTTGCGCCATTGAATGCGCCTTTCACGGCGTCGACGAGCGCGCCGAGCTCGCAAGGAAGCCGCAACACATCGGCGGGACAAACTTCATGCCCGCCGCCGCGCAACAACGCCGCCGCGACGATGGCGAGATCGGCCGCGCGGACGCGCGCGAGACGCGACGCAACTTGCGACAGATCGTCGAGCCCGAGCCCGTCTTCGATTTCGGCGAGCGCGCCGAGCGTGAGTAGCAAGCGGTATTCGCGCCCGCCCGCGTTCAGCGTGGCTTCGCCGCGTATGCGATTGGCCATGGCGTCAGGCCGGCGTAAAGCTGAGCGCGCCGGCGGAGGCGAGCGAGAGATTGAGTTTCAGCTCGCCGTCATAAGGCCCTTCATATTGCAGCGAATTGACCTTGAACGCGCCCTGCACGGTTCCGAAACTCGGGATCACGATCTGCCAGTTCGGCGTCGTCGCATTGAAGAAGGCGGAGCGGATCGATTCATCGCTCGCCGCGTCCTTGAACACGCCGGAGCCGGTGACGGTCGCCGATTTCACGCCGCCGCCCGCCAGGATCTCGCGCCATTGATCGGTGGAATCGGCGTTCGTGATATCGACGCTCTGCGCATTGAAGGCGAGCGTCGTGGCGCGCAATCCCGCGACGGTCGCGAAGGTTTCCGGCGAGCCGCCGTCGCCGATCTTGATGAGAAGGTCTTTGCCTTTCTGGGCACTCATTCGAATTCTCCTTTGCCGTTACCCCCACCCGAAATTTGCTTCGCAAATTTCGACCTCCCCTCAAGGGGGAGGTAAATTTTTATCCAGGTTCCAGCACCGCGCGGAAGCGCAACGATGCGCGATAGGTTTCGCCGTCGCTTTCGCGCGCGTGATCGGTATCGAGATAGCGGATGCCGATCAGCGTCTGGCCGGTGATGGAAAGCGAGGCGCCGTCCAGCGCGTCTCGGATCGCCTCCGCGATCTCCTTCGCTTCCATGTGGCCGGACGCGCGCGACCAGACGTGAATCGCGAGCTGATGTTCGCTGCCGCTTTCGGTCGCCGTGCTCCAGTCGGATTCGGTTCCGTCGCCGATGACGGCATAGGGAAACGCGGACTCGCGCGGCACCGCATCATAGATGCGCGGTGTGGCGCCGAGCAGCGCCTGCACGCCGCCGTCGCTGGAGAGCGTGGCGAACACCGCCTGCTGCAAAGCCCAGCTCGCGCTCATGGCAATTCCTCGCAAAGCAGAGTCATCAGGGTTGCCCGTCCGCCTTCGTCGAGCAGCGCATGGATGCGGAAGGTGCGCGCGCCCACGATGACGCGCTGGCCGGCCGCGACGGTGCTGTTGCGCCGGAGCGTGATCTTGTGACGCACGCGCGATTCCGTTTGATCCGGCCCGAACACGCCGCCGCCGGAAGACGGCGCGATCGACACCCAGACGGTCGCGATCACGTCCCAGCTTTCGCTGTAACCGCCGCCGCCGTCGGGGGTCAGCGTGCGCGCTTGGATGTCCGCGCGTTGATCGAGTTCGCCGATCACAGGTTCAGGATCCTGTAAGGCGCCAGTGTCGCGAGCGCGGCGGCGCTGGTTTCGACGCCCGCATCGCCGCGATTGGCGTAAAGATCGGCCACGATCATCAGGATCGCGCGCAGAATCGCATCGGGCACGTCGCTCGCGCTCGCGCCATAACCGGCGGTGAAGGCGATCGCGACGGCGTTCAGGCCGCGCAGATTCACCGGCGGCGCGACGCCCACTTTCAGCGCGATGCGGCCGGGCGCGGATGCCGTGTCGGCCTGGTACATCGATGTGTCCATCACGGTCGCGCTGTCGTCCATCGCATAGGTCGTGATCGAATCCACGCTGGCGAGCGGCGGCAGCGGAATGGAGATCGGCACGGGCGGCGTGGCCGACAGCGCGGGCGGCAGGCCGTCGTCGCCGCGCGCGCCGGGCCAGCCATCGAGCCACAGACGCCAGCTCTGCGTGATGAAGGCGCGGCCGGTGTGCCATTCCGCGCGCGCCCGCGCCGCCGCGATCAGCGAGGTGATGAGCGCGTCGTCGTCGCCGGTGTCCACTTTCAGATGCAATTTCGCATCCGAAAGCGTCACCGGCTCGGCCGCCGGCGGTGTTACGAGTTCGAGGGGCATGGAAGATCTTTCTCACCCTCCCCTTGAGGGAGGGTCGAAATTTGTGAAGCGGCAGCGGAACAAATTTCGGGGAGGGGTTGGGCCGGAGCCATGACCCCTCCCCGAAAAATTCTTCGCTACGCTCGAATTTTTCGACCCTCCCTCAAGGGGAGGGTCGATTCTTCTTACGACGCCGCAAACTTCATCAGCTTGATGGCTTCGAAGTTCTGCACGCCGCCGCCAACGCGCTTGGTCGTGTAGAACAGCACGTAAGGCTTGGACGAATACGGATCGCGCAGCACGCGCACGCCGATGCGATCCACAATCAGATAACCGCGCGCGAAATCGCCGAACGCGATGGAATAGGAGTTCGACGCGATATCCGGCATGTCTTCCGCTTCCGCGACGGGATAGCCGAGCAGCGTGGGCGGCTGGCCCGCCGCCGATCCCGGCTGCCAGATATATTCGTGATTGCTGTCCTTGAATTTGCGGATCACGGCTTCGGTCTTGCGGTTCATCACCCAGGTGCCGTTGGCGCGATAGGCCGATTTCGGCGCATAGGCGAGGCTGACGA